>Ga0194055_10000649_pt1 | contig 28232 bp, 30 predicted proteins | sample SepL449m_MetaG_FD_155482 | JGI IMG/M metagenome (GOLD analysis project Ga0194055, IMG submission 155482) | Anoxic zone freshwater microbial communities from boreal shield lake in IISD Experimental Lakes Area, Ontario, Canada - Sep2016-L442-9m | ecosystem: Environmental > Aquatic > Freshwater >... | reverse complement strand
CAGGCGGCGAGGCCGAGCGCACCAAACACGGCGAGCGCTACTCGGCGAGCGCTGCGTACCGAACGGTGGGGGGATGTGACAGCACTCATATCGTTCTCTCCTGGTAGTGCGCCGACAATTGGGGGGTCGGCGTCAGGCAAGAATGCGCGAACGAGCGGCTGTGGTGCAATGAGGAAATAGGCATGTACCAAGGAACCCATCAGTCCTAAGACCACCGCTGAACAGGGGCTGCCTGCAGAACCCGTTGACACACGCGGTACGTTTTCCTCATGCGTTTCCGTCTTGCAGCTCTGTGCGTGCTCATCGCTGCCGGCAACGTTGGCTGCAGTTCTTCGTCGTCGGCGGTGCCAACGATTCCCACGACAATTCCGCCGCCGCCCACCGACCCTGCGGGCACCACTGCTCCTCCGGCTGATGCGTTGGTCGTTCGCGGCCATGTCATCAAGCCGGGCGCCGACCTCACAAATGTTGACCTGTCGGGTCTCGACCTCAGCGAGGCACAGCTTGCGGGCGCAAACCTCACCGGCGCCAAGCTGCACCGCACCAACCTGGCTGGGGCCGACCTGACGGGTGCAACTCTCGTACTCGCCGACCTCAGCGGGGCCGGAATGCCGTCGGCAATGGTCTCCGGTGCCAATCTCACCGGCGCCAACCTTTCTGGGGCCGACCTCTCAAAGAGCCACTTCGACGGGTCGAATCTCACGCTGGCAAACCTCGACGGATCGAACCGCTACCGAGCCGATTTCACCGGGGCAACGATGCCCAACGGCGACACCCACGGCTAACGGTCGCGAGGGTCAATTCGACCGAAACGACCTGCTGAGCAGCCAATAGGCACATCGGTTATGGGACTTTGTGCCCTATCGATCGAGCCCCACCATGCGTATCTTGAGCTTTTGTAGTAACAGCTCAATTCGAAGCGACCGCCACGCTTCGCCGACCGAATGGGGTGCCGGTGTCTCACGATTTCCGCTCAAGCGACGCAGGTTCAACACTTCTGAGGCAAACTCAGCCGCGCATTTTCTTGGTCGGCAGGCCAGGTGCGGGCAAAGGCACGCAGGGCGTTCGACTCGCACAACGTCTGGGCGTGCAATACGTGTCTACCGGCGACGTGCTGCGCAAAGCAATCGAGGCACAGACGCCACTCGGAACGGCCATCGAAAAGGTGATCAACGCAGGCAATCTCTTGCCTGCAGAGCTGATCATCTCGCTTGTCGATTCGTGCATCGAAGGCGACGGCTATGTGCTTGACGGTTTCCCCCGCACTGTCGCGCAGGCTGTCGCCGTGACTTCGCAAGCATCAAGCTCGCCACCAATCGCCCTCGAGATTGCTATCCCGAGCAACGTTGCGCTCGAGCGGTTGACGCATCGAGGCCGGTGCGACGACGACATCACTATTGCCCGGCGACGTCTCGTGGTCTACGAATCCGAGACCGTGCCGATGTTGAACTACCTGCAGAGCTGCGGCCTGTTGCACCGCATTGATGGCGACGCCCCAGCAGACAGCGTTGAGACGAGTATCTGGCAACGGTTATCGGTGGTGCTTGGTTCAAGCCACCCAGCGCCTGCGGTGCCCATGCCCGCGTGCCGCAACTCACTCTCTGAAACCGCCTCGCTGTTCGGTGTCGTCGCTGCGGGCTAATGCCTCCAAGCTGATTTCCACTGCCACATCGGCGTCGAGCGCTACTGTGCCCCATGGCCAGTTTGCAGCCGCCGACGCGTGCGGGCGCCCGTGCCCGGGTCGCGGTCACTCTGGGGCTGCTTGTCGTTACTGGCTGCGCTGGGTCCCAAGCGGTTCGCCAGTCGGCCAATCCGAGCTCTCCTCCAGTGTCGGCGGCGCCGACATTCGTTCACGAGCAGGCGACGATCTCGACGCCGGCAGCGACCGCAGCACCTGTAAACACCACCGCAGCCACAGCTTCCGCAGCCACCGAACCAGCGGGCGTCCTGGTACAAACCACTCAGGCAGCGCCTCCAACGAGCGGCATCCTGGTCCAAGACATGACACTGTCGCCGGGCGCGGCCGACCCACGAGTGACCCAAGCCAACATCCACGAGACCATCTGCCTATCTGGGTACACAGCCAGCGTCCGCAACGTGAGCGCTGCCACCAAGCGCAGAGTGTTTGCCGAATACGGCATCTCGAGTCCTGCGCCCGGAGCGTACGAAGTTGACCACCTCATCCCGCTTGAGTTGGGCGGCTCGAACGACATCACCAACCTGTGGCCCGAGCCCTACACGGGCCCCGACAACGCCCACGATAAAGACGTGTGGGAAAACCGACTGCACAAGCAGGTGTGCGCCGGACAGATCACGCTTGCGGTGGCGCAAGACGAAATCATCCATTGGTGGCTGCTGCTTGATGCGAGTCCGAGTGGATCATCAGTTGGGGCGCCGACGCCCCAACCGGTTGCGCCATCGGCAGACGGCTCGGCTGCAGCATCGACCGACATCAAGCCCGGGGCATTCTGCACGCCGGTCAACGCGCACGGCACATACAAAGGCATCGCATATCTCTGCTCGCTTGCGAGAGCGGATGGCACTCCATACGCCGCTGGCCGCGCTCACTGGCGTAAAGGCTGACCAATCGAGGTGCCGCGCTGTTCGCGGGCGACCACGTGCATCTGTCGCCAACTGGCTACAACGCGCGAGCCGGCCTGGTGGTGAGCAGCGTTCGCCCGTGGTGATTGCCGTTGGCCGGGTGTCGCCGGGACCTACGGGTCAGGTAGGAAGCGTGTAGCTGTTTTCGAATTCGTCTTGCAGCACCGTTGCGATGGTGGCACTGGTGTCGATGACCAGTTCGTGCTCAAGGATTCGGGTGCGATACGACCAACCCTGAGGCATCGCCAAGCGATCGCCAAGCGTGCTGAGACTTTCGGCTGTGATATTGGGATCGACACCGATGCAATAGGCCTGCATCACGTAGGCCAAACCGTCGGGACTCACCAGTTCGTACACCGGCTTGCCTGCGTCGAAGAAGAACACTGCACCGCGGTTCACATAACGATTCTTGTACGGACCGACGTCGATTCCTTCGCTGAGGTCGAGCAGGGCAATGCGGCGCATGTTGAGGCCGTTGAACTCGCGAAACACAGGATCAACAACGGCAACCTTTTGGCCGAAACCGTCGAGCATCCAATGGCGAGGACCGTTGAGCTTGACCATCAGCGCGCCCATCTCTTGGGCGATGGCGTTGGCTTCAAGGGTCTGCCACAACTCTTGTGGGCAATCGTTGAGCAACTGTGTTCCGTAGACCTCGGCCTCGAAGCCAGTCTCTCGTTGGAACACTGCGAGCACCTCGCCGTAACGCACACCGCGCATATCCGAGATCAGCCGAGGGGTAGAGCTTTCTGACATTTCGATATTCCTGTCCGTTCTTCTGATCTGTGACTGGTGGTTACTGACGCGACATTTCGGCGCGTCCGGCGGCTTCGGCGGCGTCGCCGTATTTCTCGGGGCTTGCCTGCAGCACCACTTCGTACAGTTCGCCGGTGAACTCGTACGGCGCCGCGTAACGCTCGGAGACGCTTGAACCATGATCGCTACCAACGCTTGGTCCGATCGATGAAATCATTCGCATGTACAGGTCGAGATTGGCGGCTCCGGCCACGCGACCGTTAACCACGAGTTCGATACTGCCGCGCATGCCGTCGCCCCGGCGAAGACGCACGATGAGTTCGGAGTCGCCCAACGGAATCTCGGTGTCTGATTCGACAATGGTGTGATTGCTAAACGAGTTGTAGTCGAGAACCAAGCGTTGGTTCTGCACGAACATCGACACTCCTGAGTTCTGAGTGCCCGTAGCGAACAAGACACCCTCGTCACCTGCGGCAAGGTTGACCCGAGCGGTGATATCGGCATGGCGGCCACCGATTGCAGCAGATGCCTGCGATGGCAGTGGCGACATTGGCGGGCGATACACATAGCGACGGCTTTCTGGGTGCGGCGAGTGGTCGCGGAATCGCGCCCCGAACAACGCAATACCGCGGTCATCCAGTGGGAACACACCATGACGCTCGGCTTCGCTTTCCCACAACGCCACCATCTCGGCAAGCTTGTCGGGATCGCTGGCCGCAAGGTCGTTGCACTCCGAGCGGTCGATGGCGAGGTGATACAGCTCCCACGACTCGGTTGCGGGGTCGAGGCCAGGTGTGTGCTTGAACACTGCCTTCCACTCGCCAGCCACAATCGCCAAGCTGCCCATGTTCTCGAAGTACTGAACCGTGTTGGTAGCGGGAGCCACTGGATTGGCGATGACCGAAGCAAACGAATGACCGGTGACGGGCAACTGATTGAGCCCTCTACGCACCTGCGGGGGCTCGATGCCTACGAGGTCGTACACAGTTGGAACAACATCGGAGACAAACACGAACTGATCGCGCATGGTTCCGCGCTGCTCGGCGGGTACGCCGTTTGGCCAATGAAACACCATCGGCACGTGCACGCCACCCTCGTGGGTGTTCTGCTTGTACCAGCGGTACGGCGTGTTGCCCACTTGGGCCCAGCCCCACGGGTAGTTGGTATGACTGTTGGGGCCGCCGATGGTGTCGATGCGCTGCACTGCTTCGTCGGGCATTTCGATAATGCCGTTGAAGAACTTCATCTCGTGCATGACACCGAATGGGCCACCTTCTTGAGATGCACCGTTGTCGGCGTGCACAACGAGGATGGTGTTGTCGAGTTGGCCGAGACGACGAAGCCCTTCGACGAGGCGACCGATCTGCACATCAGTGTGATCGAGGAACGCCGCAAAAGTTTCTTGCAGGCGTGCTGCAAGCAAGCGCTCGTTGTCGGAGAGATCGGCCCATGCATTCACGCCCGGGTTGCGTGGCGACAACGTTGTGTCGGCCGGGATCACGCCGCGTTCGATCTGCTTGTTGAACCAACGCTCGCGGATGACATCCCAGCCTTCGTCGTACCGACCGCGGTACTTAGCGAGGTACTCAGGCGGCGCTTGGTGTGGAGCGTGCGTGGCACCAAATGCAAGGTAGGTAAAGAACGGCCGATCGGGACGAACACCCTTTGAGTCGGCAATCATCTTCAGTGCTTGGTCGACCAGATCTTGCGACACGTGGTAACCCTCTTCGGGCGTGCCTGGTGTGTGAATTGGATGGTTGTCGGCAACGAGTTCGGGGTAGAACTGGTCGGTTTCGCCGTCCATAAAACCGTAGAAACGATTGAAGCCACGGGCCAGTGGCCACTGATCGAATGGGCCCGCGGCCGAGCACTGCTCCATTGGCGCAAGATGCCACTTGCCCAACGCAAACGTGGCGTAGCCAGCGTCGCCGAGCACTTCGGCCACCGTGGCCGCATGGTTCGAGATGTGGCCGAGCTGGTTGGGGAACCCGGTGATGAAGTTCGACACCGAGCGCATACCAACAGCGTGGTTCGAGCGACCGGTGAGCAACGCCGCGCGAGTTGGCGAACACAGTGGTGTCACGTGGAAGTTGGTGAACTGCAGACCGTTGGCCGCCAACGCATCGATATTTGGCGTGTCGATGTCTGAGCCAAAACAGCCGAACTGGGCAAAGCCGGTGTCGTCGAGCAACACAATGACCACGTTGGGGGCATCGTCGCCTGGGTGCGCTGCCACTTCGAACGACGGCACAGACTCGGCCACCGTTCGACCAATACGACCTTGAAATTCTTGGTTGATCCCCACAGCTACCCCTTCGTCACACGAGAATGTATTGTCACCCTACATGTCAATGAATCTCCATAGGAATCCGAAGTGAGCGCCATGAAGATTCTGCGCTCGGCCGCTGGCCTTACTGCTGATCTCCCCGACTACCCATTCGAGTCGCACTATGTCGAGGTGCCAAGCGGCGATGGTCAGCCGATTCGCCTGCACTACATCGACGAAGGCCCGCGCGATCAACCTCCGGTTGTGTTTGTGCACGGCAATCCGTCGTGGTCGTACATCTGGCGCCATTCGATTACCGCAGCCGTACAGGCCGGCTACCGGTGCATCGCCGTCGACCTCGTGGGCATGGGCCTCTCGGACAAGCCAAGTGAAATCGACGACTACTCAGTAGAGCGTCACGTGCAATGGCTGGGCTCGGCGCTTCTCGATCAACTCAACCTGCACGACATCACCTTTGTGTTGCATGACTGGGGCGGCATCATCGGTTTGCGCCTCGTGGCCGAGCAACCCCACCGGTTCGCACGCATCTCGTTTTCGAACACCGGATTCCCAGAGCGCGATCCATCGGAGCCATTGCCCGACGGACCCATCGTGGCCCGCGGCGCATACGCGTCATTTCAAAAGATGGCTCGCGAAGCGGCCGTGTGGGAACCATGGACTTTGCTGCCAGGCACCATGGTCACGCCGGTTACTCCCGCTGTTACAGCCGGCTACAAAGCGCCATACCCAGAGCCCGAATCGACCATCGGCAGCCGCGCCTTCACGCAGTTGCTGCCCACCACGCCCGACAATCCAATGCTGGTTCCAAACTGGCATGCATGGAAGGTGCTCGAGCAATTCGAGCGACCCTTTGTGACGATCTTCAGCGACCGGGATGTGGTCGCTCCCACCGGCTACATACAGCTCGTGCAACGAGTACCCGGAGCAAAGGGGCAGCCCCACGTGATCCTTGAGGGTGGCGGACACTTCTTGCAAGAAGACATTCCCGAGTCGTTCAACAAGGCGCTGCTCGATTGGATGGCGAGCACCCCAAATCGGGTGCCCACCTCACCGAACTGACCGGCGCGGCGCGGTCTCAGTTGACTTTGCTGATCACTTCGTCGCCATAGCGAGCGAGCGCATCGGCCGTGTCGCGGTAGAACAAGAACGCCGGCAGGATCACGCGCGCTACGCCAAGATCGGCCAGCGCGTGCACCTCATTGATTGCGTTGGGCCCAATGGCGCCGTTGCCGCCGGTGGTGAGCTCGATGGCGTCGGGGTCGCGTCCGTGTTGACGAGCCGTGTCGCGAACGATGTCGAAGACGCGAGCGAGTTCTTCGTGAGTGCCCTTTGCTGGGAAGAAACCATCACCGAGGCGGCCAGCGCGACGAGCGGCGATATCGGTGTCACCGCCCACATGGATCGGCACGGTTCCGTTCACTGGCCGCGGCCGCGAGATGCAGTTGTCGAAGTTCACATGGTCGCCATGGAACGACGCCTTATCTTCGGTCCATAGGGCGCGCATGGCAGTCACGTATTCGTCGTTGCGGCGGCCGCGGTCGGCGAACGAAACACCAATGGCATCGAACTCTTCTTCGAGCCAACCCACGCCAATGCCGAGAAGCATTCGCCCGCCCGACATGTAGTCGAGCGTGGCGAGTTCTTTGGCCAAAACCACCGGGTTGCGCTGCGGGAGGATCAAGATGCCCGTGGCTAGGTTGATGATCCTGGTTGCGGCCGCCACATAGGTGAGCCAAATCAGCGGGTCGGGAATCGGCGAGTCTTCGCCGCCAGGCATCTTGCCCGTGGGCGAATATGGGTACGGAGAGTTGTACTCAGACGGCACCACCACATGCTCAACGGTCCACAACGACTCGAAGCCCGCAGCCTCGGCTGCTTGTGCCATCTCGACAGCTTTGTCCGGATGGGTAAATGGACCGGTGTTCGAAAATGCAATAGCGAATTTCATGACTGCCTTCCTACTCTGGCTGGATCGTTCATTACATCGAAGCGAGGCTCGAGAATCATTGCGTACACCGACGAATCATCGTTGGCCGCGAACGCTGCGGTCAACGTAGCGACATCGTCGCGCGAGATGATGTCCCAACGGGCCTGCATCCATGCTCGATCGTCGCCCACGATGACACCCTCGACGTCGTACAAACCGATGCGACGCGATGGCACCAACTCGGCGAGGTCGGCAGTAGTTGCATCTGCAACTACTTGCATCAACAACATGTCTCCGTCGGACAGTGCTGACCAGTCGGCAGGAGCAGGCGAATCGGCTGTAGGCATGGTGGCCATCACGATGGTGAAATCCATCGCAGCATCCTTGTGTACATGCAGGTCGATGAACTCGGGAAGCATTTGCATCTCCAACATCGCCATGCGCCGCGGGTAATAAGCAACCGCCACCATGTCCCACTCAATCGAGTCACCGCGCAGGTGATGCACCACTTCGGCCGCCAGCATGACGCGTCCGCCAATGGCATTGAGTGGACCATCGGGCATGTAGAGCATGTCTGCCTCTGCGCCAGTGATGGTTACGTCACGGCCGTCTTGATAGTCGGCGATGGCGCGGTACTTCATCAGGTTGAGGGCCCACATCGCCTTTTCGTCGTCGCCGCCGAACCAGGTGCGAACATACGAGACATTGGGTGTGCCGTAGCGAGGCGCGTGCGAGGACATGATTCTCCGATCGGTTTCAGCCACCCCACGGTGGCCGAAATCACTATGCCACACACTGCAAAACAATTGACAGTCGATGTGACAAACGATTGCGGATCGTTGTACTGTGCCACGCGTGAACTTCGACGTAGACCGCACCGATTTCCGCCACATCCGTTCGCTCGCCACAGAGCCACCAGCCGAATTGGCCGATGGTCAGGTGTTGCTTGAACTCGAGTCGTTTGGGCTCAGCGCCAACAACATCACCTATGCCGCATCGGGCGACATGCTCGATTACTGGGGCTTCTTCCCTATCGAGGCGCCATGGGGCCGAATTCCCGTGATGGGCATTGGCCGCGTCACACGCTCGGCTCACCCCGAGATCGCGGTCGGCGGCCGCTACTTCGGCTTCTTCCCGATGTCCGACTTCCATGTCGTCACCGCATCGCCCATCATCGACGGTTTCGCCGACCGCAGCGAGCACCGCGCACGGCACGCGTCTGCGTATCGCAACTTCAACCTCGTGAGCAGTGACCCCGCGTACAGCCCTGAGACCGAAGGCCAATACCTCATCGTTCGCGGTTTGTTTATTACGTCGTTTCTCGCCGACGACTTCCTCGGCGAGCAAGGTTTCTTTGGATCCAGCACTGTGCTCGTCACTAGTGCCTCAAGCCGTACCTCCATTGCGTTGGCTCACCGACTCAAGGCGCGAGGCGGCATTCACGTCGTTGGCCTCACGTCGGCCCGCAACATCGAGTTCGTTCGCACCGTGGGCCTCTACGACACGGTCATTGCATACGAAGACATCGAGACCCTCGACGGCAGCGAGCCCGCAGTCATGGTCGACATGGCTGGCAACGTCGACGTCATCACTCGCGTACACAATCACTTCGGCAACCAAATGAAATACTCGTGCCGCGTGGGCGCCACTCACTGGGATGCCGGCGGCGCCCTCGGCGACCTTCCCGGCGCAACTCCAACCTTCTTCTTTGCCCCCAGCCAAATGAAGAAGCGCTCCAACGAATGGGGCCGCGAGGTCTTCGAGACCGCCGTTGGCACCGCACTTGCCGACTTCATCGATCACTCCCGAGCTTGGATGGTCATCGAGCGGTCGTCGGGCCTCGAGGCACTCGAAGCGGTGTACCGCGCCACGCTCGAAGGCGAAACCAGCCCCGAAAAGGGCCAGATCATCTCGTTGTCAGCCGCCACGGCATGACCATCACCGCCGACTCGATTCCAGTTGCCTCTACGCCAACCGGCGGCTGGAAACAAATGCCAGCACCGTTTCTCGCCACATGCACGGAGCCCATCGTCGATGGCGCACCCGATATGCGCGGCACGTGGAAAGTGGTCAGCATCGAGGTCGGCGGCATTGATGACCCCAACCATCGCGCCATTGGATCGGTGCAACGTATCGAGCAAGCCGGCAATCGCGTCATCGTCACCTCCTCGGGAATCGTGCACGACATGCGCTGCGATGGCACCGAAGCAAACGGCGTTCACGATGTCGCCGAGTTCGATTTCACCACCCCAATCACGGTGGTTGCTTCATTCGAAGGTGGTGTGCACGTGTTGCGCCCCGTCGGAGTTCCTATCGAAGTCACGCGCCGGATCGACGGCGACCAACTCGTGTGGACCTATCTTGGGTTCACTGCACGACTCAACAGAATCGAGATGTGATGAACGGCGATCAAATGATGCGGGCGCATTCAGCCACGCTTCCTGCCCCTGAGTTTCCAAATCCGGCGTGGGTCACTCCGGTCGAACTGGCCAAGGCCACCGTTGCCATTGTCACTTCAGCCGCGCTGCATGCCTCAGACGACGAAGGCTTCACTGCTGGCGACACGGGCTACCGGTTCATCGAGAGCAGCCGACGCGACCTCGTGCTCGGACATTGGAGCCCCAACTTCGATCACACCGGCGTGAAGATGGACCTCAACGTGGTGTACCCCATCGACCGCCTCGAAGAATTGGCCCAACGCGGCATCATTGGCGCCGTTGCCCCTCGGCACGTTTCGTTCGCGGGCAACCAACCCGACGACGTTGCCACCATTCGCCTCGATACCGGCCCTGCCGCCGCTGCGGCGCTTCGCCAAGACGGTGTCGACATCGTGATTCTCACGCCCGTTTGACCTCTTTGCACGCGCACCGTGAGTGTGCTCGCCCATGTCTTCGAAGCCGCCGGAATCGCAACCATCGTGTTGTCATCAGTTCGCGAGATGGCCGCAAAGGTCGCTCCCCCGCGGGCACTGCATTGTGAGTTCCCACTCGGCCGACCCCTTGGCCGTCCGCTCGATCCCGAGTTTCAGCACGACGTCCTCGCCCGCGCATTTGCGTTACTCAACGAAACCTCGGGCCCGGTCTTGGTCGATCATCCCGAGGTCATCGAGGCCGACGATCAGCCCGTGTCGTGCAACTTGCCACCACGATTCGATCCCAGCCTTCCGCCATCGGTCGATGAAGCGCGCGGTTTGCGTAAGGCATACGAGCGTGCCCTCGCCAAGCGCGGCGTCACCTCCGTTGGTCGCGTGATGTCTGCCGACGAAGTGCCCAACGCATTGGGCATGCTGCACGCCATCGCCAACGGCCAAGACTGGACCACAGCGGGTCTGCCCGGCGGCAACACCATCGCCGTCTGCCACGACATTCGTACGTACTACGAAGAGGCGGCGCTTGAGCTTGTCGATGGCCCGTTGCCTGGTGGACGAGCCATGGAAGATTGGTTCTTCGACCGCACCGAGGCGGGCGCCACCGTTCTCGCCGCCCGCGCCGCAATTCGCGACAGCGGCGGCAAGTTCCCAATCTGGTTCTATATGACACCGGGTCAACGCTGACCCTTCACTGTCCGGTGGCAGCCACAACGTACGCAAGGACACCTGATGAGCGCTGAAACCGTCTCGTTCTACGGACACTGGATCTGCCCGTTCGCAACGCGCGTTGCGTTCGCTCTCGCGCAGCGTGGCGTCGAGTACGACACTGTCAACGTGCCACCGTTGGCTGTACGCGGACCACACTTTGTGTTGCCCCCCGAATTCATTGCGAACAGCCCTCGTCTCGAGATTCCTATGCTGCGCATCGGCCTCGACTACTTGGCCGACTCGATTCCAATCCTCGAATGGATGGAGCAACGAATCACCGATTCGCCGCTGCTGCCATCCGACGAGAGCAATCGCACCGAGGTGCGCCAACGCATGGCGCAGATCGATCAACTCGTCTTCCGGCCGATGATCGGTATCTACTACGGCCACGATCCCGATCGCATTGCTCAGTCCGGCGCAGCACTATCTGCCGCACTTGCCGAGATCGCTCAATGGCCCCAGCAGAGCGACTGGCTGGTCGGCTCCGAGCCCACGTTGGCCGAGGCCATTCTCGTGCCCCTCTACGTTCGTCTCGAGGGCCTGCGCGCTTTAGGCTTTTCCGATCCGCTACCTCAGGCCATCGAGCGCCATCGGCAGCGCTGCTCCGAACTCGACGGATGGGCTGCGGTGAAGTGGACCGATGACGAGGCCACCGAATTCGTTGGTCGATTTATGGCATACCGCCGCAAGCAAAACGCGTCCACGTAGCCAGAGCGCCCCGCTGCCACTACTGTCTCTCCACATGACAATTGAATCGCCTGACGACGCTTCGAACGAAACCACAAGCGACGAGCGTCGCCTTGTGCTGCGCGCCGAAAGCGCCGCAGCCGCCCGCTACTGGGGTGGCTTCCAACTGCGCATCGTGCTCACGTTCGCCGTGTTTGCGGTGGCGTGGATCACCGTGATCGTGCTGGGCGTAAACGGCACACTGCCGCTGTGGGCCGGGCTCATCATCAATACGGTGTTGGCCTCCACCTTCTACATGCCGCTTCACGAAGCAACACACAAGAACATCTGGGGGCAAAACCCCACGGCGCGTTGGGGCGAGAACCTCATTGGCATGGCGTGCTCAATCCCGACGGGCATCTCATTCACGTCGCACCGCCCGGCGCACATGCGCCACCACGCGTTCACCAACGACCCCGATCGCGACCCAGACCACTTCACCGAAGGCCCGTTGCGCGAGTTGCCACTGAAATGGATCAGGCTCGTGGTGCTCACCGCCTTCTTGCCGTTGTTCGCGCTCGTTCCTGCACTGCGCTCGTTCATTCCACTCAAGGTGCGTGTCAGCGGCGGTAACGACCGCAAAGACGGGCTCGTGCAATTTCGTTTCTGGGCCATCACTACCCTCGTCCTCATCGTGGCGTTTGCTACCGGATTCGGCTGGCAGGCACTGCTGTTGTGGTGGCTCCCCGGCCGCATCCAAGCGCTGTGGCTGCTCTTCATCTTTGCGTGGTACCCACACCACCCCGCCAATGCCGTTGGCCGCTATGTCGACACGCGCGTGGCCGTGTTCCCCGGCTCGCGGTTCCTCATTCGCGGCCACGACCACCACGCGCTTCACCACTTGTTCCCGCGGGTGCCGCACTACCACTTGCGCGCGCTCTGGGCCGACGTTGCTACCGACATGGTTTCCAAGGGCGTTCGCACCGAGGGCCGTGCGCTCGAGTCCACCGGCAAGATCGTCTGGTAGGCCAACCGATGTCAACCATCGACGAGCGAATCGCACTGCTTCGCGGCGACCCAACGTGGGTCAACAACTGGTCGCTCGGCGGACTCGACTATCACGGCGAAATCAGCGACTCGGCTACTCGCGGCGTGTGGCTCACCCGAGACCCCATTTCGCCCGAAGAATACGAAGCCTTGGTGCTGCCCGAGGGCTTTCGTAAATCGGGCGTCGGCATCAGCCAGCACGACGCTGCGTTCTTCTTGCGTCCACCCGGAGCCCTTGTCGACGGGCCAGTCGAAACCATCGAGATTGGCCGCCACTCGTTCGGTCTCGTTGCCCGTGGCGGCAAACCCGAAGCCGGCTTCGACGGCGCCATGGTCTTACCGGTCTACAAGACCCACCGCGTTCTTTTTGCCGCCGGACGCTCACTTGAGATCATCGATATCGGACACGGTTGGTATCTGATGCCTCAGGTCATCAACGCCAGCCTCGGGCGCCGAGACCCAGGAGCACCTGCTACCCCACGAACAATGCCTCAGGGTTGGGTCTCGCGACAGATGACCACCGAAACCGATCTCGTCATCGATATTCCATACCCGGCCCGAGTCGCCATCTTCTTCAACGGCGACATCTTCCACGGGCCTGTTCGACTCGATCTGCCCTAAAGGACCCCACATGCCTAACAACAACTCAAAGCCACTCATTCTCGGCGGCGGTTACGGATCGCCGTACTCGCTGAAGATGCGATCGGTTCTGCGCTACCGGCAGATCCCGTTCACGTGGGTTCCACGCGACTCAAAGTGGGACACCATCGGCGCCGCTCCCGTAAAGCTCATTCCCGTGATCGCGTTTCCTGACGCCGACGGCAACTACACCGACGTACAGATCGACTCAAGTCCACTCATCGCTCGGCTTGAAACCATGCACTCGGCACGCAGCTTGGTGCCAACCGACCCGGTGGTGGCGTTCCTCGACTACCTGATCGAAGATTATGGCGACGAGTGGGTCACCAAGCAGATGTACCACTACCGCTGGTACTACAGCGATGCCATCGACAAGGCCGGCTCGTTGTTACCGCTCGACATGGATCAGCAGATGTCTGAGGCACAAGCAAAGAAGGCGAAAGAGTTCATTACCAATCGCCAGATCAGTCGCATGGCCCTGGTGGGATCCACCGAGCAGAACCGCCCGGTGATCGAGCAGTCATACCAGCGCTTGCTCGACATCATGCAGCGTCACCTGATGGCGCAGCCGTTCCTTGTTGGCGACCGCCCCGGCCGCGGCGACTTCGGCATCTTCGGCCAGTTACGCCAGCTGGTGGCGTGGGATCCCGAGTCAGCCCGAGTGGCTATCAACCGCGCACCACGCGTTGTCAACTGGGTCGAGCGCACCGACGACCTGTCGTGGTGGCCCGTAGATGGCGACACCGGCTGGAACGACCGCAACGCGGTCGCGCCAACCACCATCGAGTTGCTGGGCGAGATCGGACGCACCTATGCGCCGTTCATGTTGGCGAACGAAGCGGCCTTCGATACTGGAGCCGAGACCGTTGATTGCGTCATCGATGGGCTCGATTACAGCCAAGGCACGTTCGCGTATCAAAAGAAGTGCATCGTGTGGCTGCGCGAACAGTACAACGCCCTCGACAGCACCGACCGCGCCGCTGTCGACGAAATCCTTGCGGGCACCGGTTGCGAAGCGCTACTCAACGGCTAGGTATTTATAACTAAGACCCCCTCATAAGCAACATCGCTGCAGCACAAAGCCGTAAGCTCAACAATGTGCCAACCTCGTCAAGCGCTACTGCAACAATCGAGAGAGAAAAAGACGGCCGCACCGTTCGTCGCGAGCAAAACGTTCAGCTAGCGGTCAACGCGGCTCGCGAACTGTTCGAAGAAACGCTGCGCATGCCCAGCATCGAAGACGTAGCCAAGAAATCGGGGCTCTCGCTCCGATCGATGTACCGCTATTTCAACGACATCCAAGATGTAGCCGACGCTGTCGTGCAGGCCGTTCAGAGCGACGCTCGTGTAGCTGGCCGGTTACCAGACCCCGCTGGCATTTCCTTAGCCGACCGCATTGACGCCATTGCACGTTCAAGAGTTGCGTTGTATCAGGCAGTGAAAGGCACCTACCTCGCCAACGTGGCGCGGATCATCCACACAGCCAACCCAGACCGCTCTGGCCAGGCAATTCGTAACGAAATGCTCGGCCAGTTCGAGTTTCAGTTTGCGCAGGAATTGCTGCGCCTCACCAAAGCCGAACGTCAGAGCGCAGCCGAACGCGGTCACGCCCTGTGCACGTTGGAGTTCATCGATCTTCTTACTCGCTGGCGTTCGATGGATACCGATGAGGCCGTCGAAACGATCAAGTACGGACTCACCAAAATCTTGAACCCGCAGTAGCTGCGACATGTCGTCGCCTACCGAGAGCAGCAGTTCCGACGGCCGTAACGCTCGCCGCGACACCAACATCTTGCTAGCACTCACAACGGCGCAGCTCATGTTCGACGAGGACATCCTCGTGCCATCTATTGAGGCTGTCGCCGAACGATCTGGAATCTCAGCGCGTTCGCTGTACCGATACTTCGAAGATCCTCAAACCTTGGTTCGACATGCAATTGAGCATGCGGCCGAAGAGGCGTACAACCTCATGAGCATCGACAACATCGGCGAGGGGCCGCTGACCAAACGAATCGATGAGATGGTGGCATCGAGGCTTCGGGGATACCAGTACATCGCCGGCTCAGTTCGAGCAGCAGCTGCGCAACAACCCGCCCAAAGCGAGTTCGTACAATCGCTCGACAACGGCCTCCGCCTCAAGCTGGCACAGTTCAGGATGCAGTTCGAACGCGAGCTGTCGCACGTGAGCGCACACGAGCGCGTTTTGAACAGCGAAGCCTGCAACACGCTCCTCACGATGGAAAGCATCGACATGTTGCATCGCCGACGCGGACTGTCGTTTGACGACATTGCCGAACTGCTCAGCGATGCGCGCAGCAAGATGCTGCATCGCCTAAACTCCGCCGCGTGACAGTTCGTGATCTCAGCCCATCAGATGGGCGCACAGCTCGACGCACCGAGAACAAAGAGGCCGCCCTTCGGTGCGCAATAGCTTTGTTTGGCGCCAACAAACTCGTGCCGTCGATCGAGGACGTGGCTAGGGAGTCCGGCATTTCGATCCGCTCGTTGTATCGCTACTTTGGCGACTCGCAGACAATGCTCCGCGATTCGGTTGAGTTGGTGGTCAGCGAGATACGACCCCTCGCCATTGTCGCAAACATTGGCGAAGGACCCTTAGCTGACCGAGTCGACGAGCTTGTGTCAGCGCTGTTCAGGGCATATCGGCACGCTGCTCCAGTGCTACGAGCCACGATTGTAAACATTGCAAACATCCCCGAACTCATTGCCACCCACCAACGAAGCCGCGCACTTCTTTCGTTGCAATTCACACATCATTTTGCGCCAGAGTTCGGGCTACTCAGCGATGCCGAGGCCGCACAAGTGCTTCAGGCCGGAATCGCTATCACCAATCTCGAATTCATCGACATGGTGACAACCCGGCAAGGCCTGTCTTACGACGCTGCCCAAGAGATGATCATCGGGATGCTGCTGAGAATCCTTACCCCCTGAGCGCGAGCTACACGGTCCGCGCGCCGAGGCGCACGAGGCGACCCGGTGTTGCCCCAGTTGCCACGCCATCGGCGTAGGTCTGCACACCTGCCACAAACGTGGCGCGGTAACCATCGACGTGTTGCACTAACCGGCGGCCGGCGGCGGGCAAGTCGAATGTCATTTCTGGGGCATGCAGAGCGAGCCCTTCGAGGTCGACCAAGTTGATGTCTGCGCGCTTGCCAGGCTGCAGCGTGCCGCGGTCAGCGAACCCATACACATCGGCGGTGCGGCCGGTCTGCAGATGCACGGCGTGCTCGAGCGAGATTCGCTCGCCGCGATCGCGATCGCGTACCCAGTGGGTGAGCAATGTGGTGGGCATGCTGGCATCACAGATGAGCCCGCAATGCGCTCCCCCATCGCTCAGGCCGAGCACGGCGTTGGGGTGCAACATCATCTCGCGAATTGCATCGAGGTTGGTGTCCTCGTAGCTGCCGAGCGGCGCAAACAAAAAGGCCGTGCCGTCGCGCTCGAGCATCCAATCGAGCACTACTTCCTCTGGCGAGCGACCCTCGCGCTGCGCGACGGCAGCAACGCTGCTGTGGGGCGCTGGCTCGTAGTCGGGTGTGTCGCCCAGCTGGAAGATGCGCGACCATCGCGACATCAACGCTCGGGCGATGGGGTTTGAAGTGCTTGGCGTGTCGGCGAGCAAGGCGGCACGCGTTTCGGGACGCTGCAGATGAGCAACACGCTCTGCAAGCGGCAGCAAACTCAGATTTCGATAGGTGGGGTGCGTGATGAACGGATGCAGCGACGACTGCAGGCTGAACAGCATTCCGGTTGGGCGACATGGCACCTGCGGCACCACGCGCAAACCTTCGTCGGCGGCGGCGGCCGCACTGGCGAGCGCAGCGCGATAGCCCACCGGATCGGCCTGGGTTTGAGCCAATGTGTAAGTGACTGTGGCGCCGCTGCGCCGAGCAACCTCGGCCATCCAATCGCCTAGTTCACCCACTGGCGAACCGTCGTCGATGAGTTGAAAGACTCCGTGACCAGCCAGCCCAAAGGCATCGCCGATAGCCATGAGTTCATCGATAGGTGCCCGCGTTCCGGGAACGAGGCCGTGCTTTGAGCGATGCAAGATGGTGCGTGATGTGCTGAACCCGGCCGCACCTGCATCGAGTGCCTCACGAACAATGACGGCCATCTCGGCGATCTCGTTGTCGGTGGCATCTTCGTGAGCGCGATCTCCAAGCACGTACGCGCGCACTGCAGCGTGAGGGATCTGCGCTGCGACATCGAGCACCCGCGGCATCGCGTCGAGCGCATCGAGATATTCGGGGAACGTTTCCCACTGCCAGTTCATGCCCTCGTGCATCGCTGTGCCAGGAATGTCTTCGACACCCTCCATCAACTCGATGAGAAAGTTGTGCGCGTCGGGTCGGGCCGGCGCAAAACCAACGCCGCAGTTGCCCATCACAATCGTGGTGACTCCATGCCAGCTCGAGGGACTCACCTGCGGGTCCCAAGTAACTTGGCCGTCGTAATGCGTGTGAATGTCTACCCAGCCGGGCAGCACCGCGAGGCCCGAAGCGTCGACCTCGCGCTTGCCAGTGCCAACAACGACGCCCACTTCGGTGACGATTCCGTTATCGATAGCAACGTCACCCACGAAGGCTGGCGCCCCGGTGCCGTCGACGATGTTTCCGCCTCTGATCACGATGTCATGCATCGGGCGAGTCTATGACCCGTTGAAAGCATGAGCCGATCTGTGGTCGTGTGGCGATGCGGAGGTGTTGACTTGCTCGCCGATCGGGTTCACGCTGAAGGTATGAGAGTGACGGTTCGCTCGATGTGGTGCGTATGGGCCATACCCGTGGTGTTCACTGCCGTCACCTACGGTCGGCTGCCCCCCGCCGACCTCTACCGGGTGACCCGCAGCGGCATCGGAGGCGGACTTGGCCGAGCGGTGTTGTTCATCAACTTTCCGCTTGCGTTGGTGGCAGCAGCACTGCTTGCCGTCACCTACGACTCACTCACGCTTCGCCACAAGAAGCCGCTCGCCACCGTTGCATTCGTTCTGTGCGCCGCCGTTGTGGTGCCAGGCGTCATTGATCAAGACAAGCTTGACGTCCGACCAATCAACGCGGTTGCCGCGCTTGGCGTAGCTCTTGCCCTCGCGATGACCTGGTCGAGCCCCCGGCCCGTGTTTCACATCTCGCGACGCGGTCTTGCTCTTGGCGCGGGGTTGGCTGTCCTGGCCCTGCCGTGGATCTTCGCGTCTGCAGGTTTGTCTTTGCCACGGGGCCTGTTCATGTCGAGCCAACTCGTACACGAACCCGGCGAGCCCAACTTGGTGCCAGCAGTGCATCTGGGCGACCACCACGGACTTGGCTCGGTGATGCTGATCGGTACTGTTCTTGTGCTCTGGTCGGCACCGCATTCATTGCCTCGCACGCCGGGACGAAAGGTCACGCACGCGTATCTCGCATTGCTGCTCTGCTACGCCATCGCAAATGCTGTGCAAGATTTCTGGGGGGAACAGATCGCCAACCGTGGATGGACGCACTGGTACATGCCCGACGCAACCTCGCCAAGCACAACAGTGATGTGGGGCTTCATCATTGCGGGCACCATCGCCGCGTATCGATGGCCGCAGCGCCCACGAACTGCTGCCTAGCCGCCTAGACGCTGCCCTGCAAATACATCAGCACGGCACGCACCCGGCGATTGGCATCGGGGTCGTCGAAGAGATCGAGCTTGGCGAAGATTGAGTTGATGTGCTTTTCGACCGCGCGGTGACCAATGAACAACTGCTCACCTATGGCCACGTTCGACTTGCCACTGGCAATACCGGCCAAGATCTCGGTCTCGCGCTCGGTAAGGCGCGTGAGCGAGGACGAGACCTTGTTGCTCTGCTGATTCACGAGCAGCTCGACGACCGCCGGATCGATAAATGAACCGCCTCGGTGAATCAGATCGATCGCAGTTACCAACTCGCCTGGTGTCGCCAAGTTGTCTTTCAGCAAATAGCCGCGCCGACCGCTGCCGCCATCAACGAGGCGCCGCAGATATGCCGGGTCAGCAAACTGTGACAGCACAAGCACGCCTACATCGGGATGAGACGTACGAAAGCGGTTGGCAGCCTCGATGCCCTCATCGACGCGGGTAGGCGGCATGCGCACATCAGTAATGACGAGATCGGGAGATACCTGGTCGACGACCTCGACTAATTCTGGCAGCGAACCCGCAATGCCGACGATCTCGTGACCGGGCTCGATACTGAGCAACGCCTCGACGCCGGCTCGCACGAGCACACTGTCGTCGGCGATGACGATACGGGTGGCTGACATAGGGCGAGATCCTAGAGGTAGTGCCAGCACGAGTGCTTCTCGGCAGCAAATGTTGAAGAATGGTGTAGTGACTCAGACGGCCCTACGCGTGATCCTTGTGGACGACCACTCGGGTTTTCGCGCGGCTGTGCAGTCGTTGTTGGCGCTCGACGAGCAGTTCGCGGTCATCGCCTCTACCGACTCGGCCGAGTCTGCTCTTGAAATCATCTCCCGCGCCGTTCATGATCACGAGGCTCCCCCCGACCTCGTGGTCATGGACGTGAATATGGCTGGCATGAATGGCATGGTCGGTGCCGCCCGAATGGTGGCCGAGCACCCGGGGGTCAAGGTGGTCTTGTGCTCCACGGCCCCACTGAGCCAACTTCCTCCCTTGCCCCGTCACGACGACATTACGTTCGTGTCGAAGGATTCGATCGATCCCGACGCGTTGCGGGAGTGGGCCAGTCGCCAACGCGCATGAATGCATCGAACCAGCGGCTTGAACGAGCCATTCATGCGAACCTGATCGGCGATCTAGCAGCGCAGGTTCTCGTCCTTGGCACGTGGGTGTTTCTCGTGCATTCACGCTGGGTGCTCGCATTGTGGATGGTGCGTTGGATCGTGGTGCTCGGCATCGCGCTCGCGCAGCGCCTCATTCGGCGTCAACAGCGATTTCGCGCGGTCATTGTCTTGGCTGGCGGTCACGCACTTGGCGCATTGCTCACGGTGGTCATACTCCCCGAATTTGTTCCGATCATCATGCTGGTTATGTTCGGCGATCTGCAATTGGCGAAGTACCTCGAACGCCGACACCTACGCCCCTACCTCACCAGCTTTGTGGCGCTCGCAGCAGGGGTGGCAGCGTTAAGCATTCAGTCATGGACCGGACTCGCCGACAGCGCCGCGCAGTGGGTCGTGATCAGTGCCATCGTGAGCCACGCAGCGGTCACCGGAGCCGTTACCGCACAATTCGGCCGCGAGAGTTATGTGAATCTGCGCATGCGCGAACAGGAGCTTCAGCAACTGTCAGGACGACTCCTCATCGCCGCTGACGAAGAGCGTCAGCGCGTCGCCAATGCGTTGCGGCGTGGCGCTCTCGTAGATCTCGGCGTATTAGCCGATCGACTCACGACAGCGCGTGCCGCGCTTTCAGGTCGCCAAGACGAAGTCGTCGCTATTGCTGAGGCATCAGTCACCGAGGCACAACGCTCGCTGGGCACGCTACGAACGCTGTCGCATGGCATCTTCCCCGATGCACTGCGGTCATACGGTTTGCGCACTGCGATCACATCGCTCGTGGCCGATGTGCCGTCGGAGGCGCAGATCGATGTGCCGGAAGCTCGCTACGACCCGTCAGTTGAGCTGGCGCTGTACCGTTGCGCCGCGCTGATGGCAGATCACGCCAAGTCCAGCGCTGGCACTCTCTCGATCACAGCGACTGCTCTGCCCCACGCAGTGCGCATGGTTCTGACGGTGAGGGGTGGCGACGCTTCGCCTGTAGACCCGGCGCAGTTGCAGCACGTCTCAGATCGCATTGGGGCCGTTGGCGGCGAGCTCACAATGTCAGGCATCGGCAGCGACCTCACGATGACTGTAGAGGCAGCCACTGCCGTGAATGCCGCAGCTCAAACGGTTGAAGCCGCCGAAGGCGCGCCAACGCCTGACGACCGGCGTAGCGATCACCGAATTCTGCTGAGCTTTAACAAAGCTGGAGCCACGCTCGCAGGAGCAGGCCTCGTCAGCGCCACAGCGGTCTGGCTGATCACCAGGCGCCCCTCAGCTGGTGTGGTGGCAGCAGTGCTAGTCGTCGTACTCGTGGCGGCCCTGTGGTCGCTTCGCAAGGTTCGCGTCGGCAACTTTGCAGCCGCCATCACCGCATTGTGCGCCTCGACCGCAGTGGCTGGCGCGCTCATCACGGCGGCCCTTCCCTCGTTCGTACCGATGACGGCATTGCTCACCGTGCTGCCGATGGTGCTCGCACTTCCCTACCTGGCCCATCGCGCGCTCAACGTGATCGGTTTCGTTCAGACCGCAGCATTGGCCGTCGTCACCCTGTGCGGCCTCCGCGACCAAAGCTTGTTCGACCACTCGCCTCTGCCATCGTCGATCACGTGGGTATTCGTGGTGCTGTCGACCGCCGCATTGTCTGCAGTAGTTGCTGTAACCGAAGTTGAGACACATGCCGAATTGGGCGAGCGAACTGCTCAGGTTCAGCGAACGTTGCGGCGTGTCGTCGATGCCTCTGATAGCGAGCGGCAACGAATCGAGCGTGACCTGCACGACGGCGCACAACAGCACTTCGTTGCTTTGTCCGTGCAGTTTCGTGTGCTTGCTCGATTAGCCACCACCGACACCGACACCGAGCGCGCCAACAGTCTCATCGACGCGCTACTTGCCGAAATCGACGAAGCCAGCCACGATTTGACCGCATTGGTCGAGGGCAGGTTCCCTGAGGGCCTTTCCGAAGGACGTCTGGCCGACGCTGTGCGACGCATCGCAGCGCAGAGCGCCATGCCGGTAACTGTCGAAACCACAGGAGCAAACAACGTGCCTGTGCAGCTCGCCGCTCCCGCGTATTTTTGCTGCCGCGAAGCAATTCAAAACGCGTCGAAACACGCTGGCGCGGGTGCCCAGTTGAGAGTTCGTGTTGACGCGACCGACCACCTCCTCACCTTTGAGGTCAGCGACGACGGCGTCGGGTTCGATCCTTACGCTCGCTCGCCTGGCGGCGGCCTTCGATCGTTGCGCGACCGCGTTGAAGCCGTCGGCGGAACATTCACCGTGCGCTCGGAGTTGGGCAACGGCACCACAGTGACGGGACAACTACCGATTGGCGTTGCAGCGCTCGTCGGATAACGCCGCCTCACCCATAGCGATAGCGCGCCTGAAGGATGACGATGTCGTCACCGTCGATCAAGCAAACGATTGATGCGCCTCAGCGCGGACCGATATATCGTTGGCCAAAAGTTGCAGTCAAGGGCTCGGGCTCTATGCCGTGAGGGCAGCGGCAAAGCACTCGGATGCGATGCGGCTCAGCACAAGAGACTGCTGCCAGCGATCGCCCTCCTCTTGCATCGTGCCGTCAGGCCCGGGAACACGACGCGCATAGCCAATTTCTGCAGGCAAGAGCTCAGGAGCGAAACCAATCTCAAAGCCTGAGGCTCCCCCGGTGTCATGCTGCGCCGAGGCAATACAACCAGCGAACGAACGAGTCCAGAACGCTCGAAAGTGATCGACATGCGGCTGATCGGAGCCCGTGCCCTCACCAATGTCGACTTGGATATTGCCCGATGTGCCGATGCGCCCGTGGAGATAACGGATGCGCTGAAATACCGGCGCAAGAAAGTCGAGCTTGCCTTCAAAGTCGCCAAAGGTCATCTCAAGGCCGGTGTACCAATGCGAGAAGTCGCCGTTGAACCGAATGTCTGGGAAGCGCTTCACGAGTTGCACCGTGCGCCAAATATCTTGCGTGACGGTGGCGCGATGCGTCTCGATGTAGAGCGGGATCTGCGCAGCGACGCTGACCTCGATCACCTCTTCGACGAGTCGCGCCGCTTGGTCGTCGTCTTCCATGCCGGTGCCGAGTAGCAGCGTGGCGCAGACGAAACCAGCATCGGCCCACAGGCGCGCTTGGTCGAGGAGATCTCCACCGGTTGGCCGGATCCCGAATGCAATAGGCACAAGGCCAAGATCGAGACAACGCTGCGGGTCGGCACCTTGGATGCCGCGGTACCCCGCCTCCTTCGCGGCTTCAAGAACCACACTCTCGTGGCCGCGAGGCCCAGTGCTCCACTCGGGCAGCAGCCACGCACTGCCGATGTTGAGATCACGTCGTAGTTGCACGGGCATCGTCATAGCCCTATTCGTAATGCACCGAGCACAGCATTCACTAGTTCGACGCGTGGAACACTCCGGCGCGCCGAAGGTGTTCAACAATCAGTTCGGCACCGATGTCGGCTGTGTGCGACCCGCTTGTATCGATGCGTAACTCGGGTGCCTCGGGCACTTCGTACGGAGAGTCAATACCCGTGAAGTGAACCAACTCGCCACGCCTCGCTTTTGCGTACAGGCCCTTGGTGTCGCGCTGCTCGGCTACAGCAAGGGTTGAGTCGACGAACACCTCAATGAACTCGTCGTGATCGACAAGCTCGCGAGCCAGGCGGCGCTCAGCTTTAAACGGCGAGATGAACGATGCGAGCACGATGATGCCGGCATCGACCATCAACTTGGCCACCTCGGCCACGCGTCGAATGTTCTCGACCCGGTCGGCGTCGGTGAAGCCAAGATCGCGGCTGAGACCGTGGCGTACGTTGTCGCCGTCGAGTAGATACGTGTGGCGGCCCATCGCGTGCAGCTTCTGCTCAACGATGTTGGCAATGGTGGACTTGCCAGCGCCAGAGAGTCCGGTGAGCCACACCACGCAACCACGTTGCCCCTTGATCGCCGAGCGCGCTTGCTTATCGACCGTGATTGCTTGCCAGCGCACATTCTCGGCGCGCCGCAGCGCGAAGTGCAACAGGCCTACTGCAACCGGGTTGCGGGTGTAGCGATCGATGAGGATGAACTCGCCCATCGCGGGTTTGACCGCGTAGGGCTCGAATGCCACTGGCCGATCGAGGCTTAGGTTGCACACCCCGATCTCATCGAGCTCAAGGGTTCGTGCCGCCACGTGTTCGAGGCTGTTCACGTTGACCTTGTACTTCGGCTGGGCCACGGTGGCTGTCGCGGTCTGAGCGCCAAGCTTGAGCAGATACGGCCGCCCCGGCAACATCGGCTCGTCGCTCATCCACACGATGTGGCACTCGAACTGATCGGCTACACCAGGTGGATCACCGGCCGCTGCGATGACGTCGCCGCGGCCGATTCTGTTCACCCGCTGCACCGGCAGTGGGATCGAACCCATGTGCTGCACATCGTCGACATCAACCGTCTCAAGATGGTGCACCAGCGTGGGGCCGAAATACCAAGGCATGCGGTCGCTTGCCTCGATGACGTTGTCGCCGAGCAACGCCGAGACCGGGATACAGGTGATGTCGTGCAGTCCGATCTCGTCAGCGAAGGCGCGATAGTCGGCTTCGATGTCGTCAAACACCTTCTGCGAGTAATCGACAAGATCGAGCTTGTTCACTGCGACAACGATCTCGCGAATACCCAGCAGCGAAACCAAATACGAGTGGCGTCGGGTTTGCGTGAGCACACCCTTGCGCGCATCGATGAGAATCACGGCAAGACTTGCGGTGGGCGCGCCCGCTTGGTGATCCTCGACATCCAACGCGGAGTCATCGAACAATCGCCCGATCAGCGTCGACTTGCCGTCGCCAGCGCTGCCGCAAGTGATGAACCGCAGTATCGACTTGCGCTCAGGCTGCCTGAGATATGCCTCGTGGTCGCTGCACCCAAGGGTTCGGAATCGGACGCTGCGTTCGAAAACCTCTCCGGGCCGTCCGGCGCTCTCATTCGTGAAGGCTTGATCCATCGTGGGCACGACCGTACTTCTGCATCGATCCTTCGTCCAACAATGCTCGCACGAGTTGCTCGTCAGTTGGTGATGTGGTGGACTCCTCGGCGTGACGAACAGAATCGAGATCTCCCGAGACATCGCCGCCTCCCCCCAAGAGGTCTACGCCGCAATTTCTGATGTCACTCGCATGGGCGAGTGGTCACAGGAGTGCCACGCCTGCGAGTGGCACGAAGGATTCGAGGGTCCGGTCGTCGGCGCCATCTTCGACGGGCACAATCGCAACGACGAGTTCGAGTGGACCACACAGGGCAAGGTCATCGAAGCCGAACCAGGTGTGGCCTTTACCTTCGAGTGCTCCATGCGCGATTTCCACTTCTCCACGTGGGGCTATCGGTTCGAGCCGACCGAGACGGGATGCCGAGTCACCGAGTGGAGCGACGACCTCCGACCCGAGTCGGTGTTGGAGTTCAGCAAGAAGATGTCAGGCATCGACGATCGAACAGAGCGCAACCGCAGCACGATGAGCCTGACACTCGAACGTCTCGCCGCAGCCCTCGAGAAGTAAACCACTCCTCGGGGATCCGCAGGCCGATTTGGCCGGCCACGTTCTCACCTCTGCCTCAAAATATCTGTTGGAGGAAGCCGGACCCACGAGCACGCACTCGGACCACCTCAACGACTTTCGTCAAGCCTTGAGTAGCGAGTTCAATGCTGTCGCTGCCTGACCGATGCGAGTCGGCTACTCGCGGGCCGCCGTCCGAAAGGCTGACAACATCCGCGTGGTCAGATCGGAGATCGCAATCTGGGCCGCGGCCGGATCCGATTCATCTGCGATGTAGAAGCAACCCTCAGTCAACGCCCCCATCAGCAGGAGAGCAAGCGGGCGAAGCGGTTGTCGCTCGAGCACTCCGGCGTGCATTGCCTTTCGGAGCGCGCCGCGAAGGGCGACAACCCCGTATCGATTCTCGATCGCGCGCACTTCATCTGCGCCGAGCACAGCTCTGGCGTCCTGCATCACGATGCGCCTGACCGATGCATCCAAGTGAGCACGGACCCACAGATCGCAACCGTTGACCAGTGCTTTCCATGAATCGGGGCCAAGGAACTCGGCGACCGCCTGGTCCGAAACGTCTCGCTGGACCTGCTCGAACACCACACGGAACAGGTCATCCTTTCCACGGAAATGGTGATAAAGGGCCCCCTTGGTGACCCCGGCCCTCGTGACGATCTCGTCGGTTGAGGTGTCGGCATATCCTTGGTTTCCGAATAGCTCGCGAGCAGCGTCGATAAGGGCTGCGCGAGTCACCTCACCTTGCACCACCCGTTTGTCGCGTGGACTCTTGACATCCATACTTGCAGTATGCATAATTACGTACCTAACGTATGTAAGAGAAATACTCTGAGTACGATACTACCAACCAGGAGGAATCATGCCGAAGTTTATGATCGAGCGCGATCTGCCAGGAGCTGGAGACCTGACAGCTGAGCAGCTCCAATCAATCAGCGAGAAGTCCAACCAGGTAATCAGCACTCTCGGACCCGAGATCCGTTGGCTGCAGAGTTACGTAACCGACGACAAGCTCTACTGTGTCTACGTGGCACCCGACGCGGACATCATCCTTGAGCACGCTCGTTGCGGAGGGTTTCCCGCCGACAAAATCACACGTGTCACGACAGTCATCGACCCCTCGACAGGGGAGTAATCGTGGCAGTCCGGCGGCGATCATGGCCCACGGCCGCAACGCCGGCGCAAGCAGGCGACCAAGCTCGGCCGTTACACGAGTCGGGCGAATCACTCGCAGAGGGGTCCTTCGGGGCCCCTCTGTTCGCGTGACTGGTGCAAAGAGACTCGGCCGACTGGCAGAGGCTTGCGCCCACTACGTCAGCGAATCATCAGCCACATCAAAGGAGAAGCAATCGTGACTATCGGAACCAAAGACAATCCCTGGAAGCTCACCACTCCCCCAGGCAACTCGGCGTACGAGATGTACCGAGATGAAGCGACTGATCCACACCAACTGGTGTGCCAAGTGGGATCAACCAAGCTCGTCTACTTGTGGCGGGCAGTAGATGACCTCCACGCATGGCTCATCGCTCAGGGAGACTGGGTTCTGCTTGGTGCCGCCGATGAGAATAAGGAGGCTGCGCCCGGCACCGTCGAAGCGTTTGGACGAGCGGCGGACAATCCGGTGGGCGGCTGGTACGGACTGCGCAAGGGTTATCGGGGCAGGTTCGGCATGTACCTTCCTCCCTTACTCGAGACCCTTGGCTTGGCCGAACTCACTCACGAAGCGCGCAACAACAGCATGCGCGGTTTGTCATGACCGAAACACGGTTCGGCCGACTGCCCCGACTCAAGCAAGCAACTCGGGTGCTCAAGAGTTCTCTGTGCCGCAACACCCTGCTGCGCTGAGCCCGATGCCAACCATGCCGGCAGCGGTGCGGGCAACTGTGTAGGTCTCGCAGCCATACGAGACCCGGAGACGAAGGTTGTTACATGCAACAACACGAACTGCCCGAGCTTGGTCATGACTCAGCAGCACTTGAGCCGCACCTGTCGGCACGAATCCTGGAGTTGCACCATGACAAGCACAACAAGGCCTACGTCGATGCTGCGGTTGGACACAGACGTATGAGAAACAGGACGCAACAGTTCAGCTATTGTCTCCAAAAAACCTGAAGCTGATTCCCGGCAATAAGGTTTCGAAATGGGGGGTCACCGTGGATCGACGCAAGCCGTCAGGACTCATCGTCGTTCTTGTTGGTTTGGCCCTCTCGTTTGGAGTGCAAGGGTGCGCCGCTGATCCCCCCGATGGGCCCTCGATCGCCGCGTTGTCTGACTTCAAGGTGCAGCTGAGCTCGACGCCTGTTCACCTGGGCACAAACTCGTTCGTCGTGAACAACAAAGGACAACAAGAGCACGAGTTCATCGGTTTCAAGATCGATCGACCAGTTGCTGCGCTGGAAATGACTCCCGACGGGGATCTGAACGGGGACGTGTTGACGAGCGT
>Ga0194055_10000648_pt1 | contig 28244 bp, 27 predicted proteins | sample SepL449m_MetaG_FD_155482 | JGI IMG/M metagenome (GOLD analysis project Ga0194055, IMG submission 155482) | Anoxic zone freshwater microbial communities from boreal shield lake in IISD Experimental Lakes Area, Ontario, Canada - Sep2016-L442-9m | ecosystem: Environmental > Aquatic > Freshwater >... | reverse complement strand
AGGCTGGATCTACCAGCGACCCGTGGTTCCAGCCGACATCGGCCAGCCGAGGCGCGTAGGAAGGGCAGCCATCGGGGCATTTCCACGGGGCCTCCGGAGCCAGATCGAGAATACAGAAACGGGCTACTTCGCCCGAGTCGTAAGTCCGGCTCTGGAAGTTCTTGCACTCTTCACGCATCGGCATCAGGGGACTCCCTTGTCGTCCCTCGGATCTTACCGACCGGCGCGCACGATGCCGTCGGCACCGTAAAGCGGCCTCAGCCGATGGAGCCTTCCATCTGCAGTTCGATCAGCCGGCTCCACTCGACGGCGTACTCCATCGGCAACGTCCGGGTGATGGGCTCGATGAACCCGTTGACGATCATGCCCATGGCCTGCGTCTCGGACAGCCCTCGGCTCATCAGGTAGAAGAGCTGGTCGTCGCCGACCTTGGAGACGGTGGCCTCGTGGCCGATCCGGGCGTCGCGCTCGGCTACCTCCATGTAGGGCTTGGTTTCCGAGATGGAGATGTCGTCGAGGAGGAGGGCGTCGCACCGCACGAAGCTCTTGGCGTTCTTGGCTCCCTCGTCGACGCGGACCAGGCCGCGGTAGGTGGTGATTCCGGCATCCTTGGAAATCGACTTCGACACGATGGTCGAGGTGGTCTCAGGGGCAACGTGGACCATCTTGGCCCCGGCATCCTGGTGCTGGCCCGCTCCGGCATAAGCGACCGATAGGACTTCGCCCGATGCCTTCGGGCCCATCAGATAGACGCTCGGGTACTTCATGGTGAGCCGGGACCCGATGTTGCCGTCGATCCACTCGACGTGGGCCTCGGCTTCGGCCCGTGCGCGCTTGGTCACCAGGTTGTAGACGTTGTTCGACCAGTTCTGGATGGTCGTGTACGTGATCCGGGACCCCTCGAGAGCGACGAGCTCGACTACGGCCGAATGCAGGGAGTCAGTGGTGTACACCGGGGCTGAGCAGCCCTCGATGTAGTGCACCTGGGCGCCGACGTCGGCGATGATCAGGGTGCGTTCGAACTGGCCCATATTTTCTGCATTGATCCGGAAGTAGGCCTGCAGGGGCTGATCGACGATCACGTTCGGGGGCACGTAGATGAACGAGCCGCCTGACCACACCGCCGAGTTGAGGGCGGCGAACTTGTTGTCGTTGGGCGGGATGATCGTCCCGAAGTACTTACGGACCAGGTCTGGGTGCTCGCGAATAGCGGTGTCCATGTCGCAGAAGATGACACCGAGCTCTTCCAAGTCCTCACGGTTGCGGTGGAACACGACCTCGGACTCGTACTGGGCGGTCACCCCGGCGAGGTACTTGCGCTCTGCCTCGGGGATGCCGAGCTTTTCATAGGTGTTCTTGATGGCGTCCGGCAGGTCTTCCCACTTGTCGACCTGCCCTCCGGTGGGCTTGATGTAGTAGTAGATGTCGTCGAAGTCGAGGTCCGGCATGTTGACGGCGAACCACTCGGCCATGGGGCGCTTCTCAAAGCGCTGCAGGGCCCGGAGGCGGAAGTCGCGCATCCATTCGGGCTCTTTCTTCATGGCCGACATCTCGCGGACGATCGCTTCGGACAGCCCCTTCTTGGGCTTGAAGACGTAGTCCTCTTCGTCGGACCATCCCAGCTTGTACTTTCCGAGGTCGAGGTCGGTAGTCGTCATGCAGGCTCCTGTTGGGCGGTTGGCGCCCCATCGGTGGGCGGGGCGGCTATTTCCCCTATCTAGATAGTAACAACTCCGACACCTGGAGCGCACGGAGGGAAGTCCAACCGTGTGACCAGGGACTCCATCGTTGATTACTGGGAGTCTTGCCCAGATGACAGCCGTCCTCAGGACGTGTTGTCCGCTCCCGGGGCCCGATCATCGTGCCATTGTGTGCAGATGGTCGAGAACTCCCGTCCCCAGCCCACCACCGGACCAGCCGCGCCACCGATGGCCGAACGCCGGCCAGTCACCCTCGAGGCCCATGGCGATGTGCGGACCGACGACTGGTTCTGGCTCCGCGACAAGGAAGATCCAGCCGTCATCGCTCACCTCGAGGCCGAAAATGCCTACACCGATTCGGCTATGGCCAGTACCGTCGGGCTACAAGAGGCGCTCTTCGCCGAGATGGTCGCCCGAATCCAGGAAACCGACCTGTCGGTCCCGGTGCGCAAAGGCCCCTGGCTCTACTTCAGCCGCTCCGTCGAAGGCAGCAGTTACGGCATCCACTGCCGCCAGCCGGTGCCTGGACACGACAGCGACGACCCGACTGAAGTGATCCTCCTCGACGAAAACACTCTGGCTGAGGGTCACGACTACTTCGCGTTGGGCAACTTCGCCGTCAGCCCCGACCATCGATGGCTGGTCTATTCGACGGACACCACCGGTGGCGAGCGCTACACCATGCGCTTCCGGGACCTGTCCACCGGAACCGAGTCCGACGAGTCGATCGATGACACCTCCTATGGGGCGGCCTGGGCCAATGACAACGCAACTGTCTTCTACGTCCGGGTCGACGAGGCCATGCGTCCCTTCCAACTGTGGCGCCATGTGATCGGTACCGACCCCGGCACCGACGTGCTCGTCATCGAGGAGCCCGACGATCACTTCTACCTCGGGGTCGGCCGCACCAAGGACGACCGCTACGTGCTGTGCGGCCTCGACTCCAAGGTGACCTCGGAGGTGCGGGTGCTCGACGCCGACGACCCCACCGGGGACTTCACGGTGATCGAGCCTCGGCGCCAGGGCGTCGAGTACAGCATCGACCACGACCGGGGTGACCCGGCGGCTGGCCGGCCTGCCCGCTTCCTGGTGGTGACCAACGACGGGGCCGAGGATTTCCGCCTGATGGAGGCCCCCGAGGACTCGCCAGGCCGCGACCACTGGACGGAGGTGATTCCGGGCCGGGCCGGGGTCCGCCTCGATGCGGTCGACCCGTTCGCCCAACACCTGGCTGTGTACGAGCGCGAAGGAGGCGAGACCCGGATGCGGGTCATCGAGCACGCCACCGGTCGCTCGACGCCGGTCGACCAGCCCGAATCGCCCTCTACCGTGTGGGGCGAGGCCAACCCCGAGTACGACTCCACCGTCCTGCGCTACGGATATACCTCGCTGGCCACCCCTCGGTCCGTCTACGACCTGGACCTGGTGGACGGTCGACTCGAGCTCTTGAAGCGCCAGCCCGTGCTGGGTGGCTTCGACCCGGCCCGCTATCGGACCGAGCGCCAGTGGGCTACTGCTGGCGACGGAACCGAAGTGCCCATTTCTCTGGTCTACCGACCCGATCTGGTCGCCACTGGAGGCGCCTCCGCCGGCGCCGGCTCATCGGGTGGTTCCCCGTGCCTGCTCTATGGCTACGGCTCCTATGAAATGTCGATGGACCCGACCTTTTCGAGCCTGCGCCTCAGCCTGCTCGACCGAGGCTTCATCTTCGCCATCGCCCACATCCGGGGCGGCGGCGAAATGGGGCGCCACTGGTACGAAGACGGCAAGTTCGGAGCCAAGGCCAACACCTTCACCGACTTCGTGGCCTGTGCCCGCCACCTCGTCGACGGCGGATGGACGTCTCCCGAACAACTGGTGGCCCGTGGCGGTAGCGCTGGCGGGCTGCTCATGGGTGCGGTGGCCAATCTGGCTCCCGACCTGTTCCGGGCCATCGTGGCCGAGGTACCGTTCGTCGACTGCCTGACCACGATCCTCGACGAGACCCTCCCGCTCACCGTGCTCGAGTGGGAGGAGTGGGGGAACCCGGTGGAAGATCCTGAGATCTACGGCGTCATGAAGTCGTACTCCCCCTACGACAACGTGGCTGGCATCGGACCCGACGGCAGCCGGGTCCGCTACCCCGACATCCTGGCTACCGCCGGGCTCTCCGACCCCAGGGTCGGGTTCTGGGAGCCGGCCAAGTGGGTGGCCAAGCTGCGCACCGCCAATCCGGAGAACAAGGTCCTCTTGAAGACCGAGATGGGTGCCGGACACGGCGGGCCGTCCGGGCGATACGACGCTTGGAAGGACGAGGCGTTCGTGTACGCCTTCATCCTCGATGCCCTGGGCCTCACCGACGCCGAACCCATCGGCTACCCCTAAAGCAGGCCGCGAGAGCAGGCCGCGAGGGGGGTCCGCGAGAGCAGGCCGCGAGGGGGGCAAGCCCGTCGCAGGAGTCAGCCAGCCGTCGTCGTGGTGGTGGTAGACCCGTTGGCGGCTGCCGTGCCCGTGGCGGTGGTAGCCCCGCCGGCCGATGCCCCAGAGGGCACTGTGGTCGTCGTCGCAGGAGCAGCCGCAATGGCGGCTGCCGATGGCGTGAACGTGGCGACGAACGGCGTGCGCAACGGGCTCGGCAGCACCACCGGTACCGTATCGATCTCCAGGGTCAAGGTCGGCGTGCCGAACTGCACCGTCGTTGCGCCTGTGGCCTGGATCGTCTGCACGGTGCCACTGGTCAGCGCACCAGCCCACACCGCCTTACCGGTTGCCACCGAATCCACCTCGACCCAGCACGAGCCCGTGCCGGTGGCCGTGATCTGGAACGAGTTATTGGGAACGGTGTAGGCGGCAGACGTGCCCGACGAGGACGTCGTCGTCGCCACGTACTGGGTGGGCAGGGTAGTAGGGGTCGGACGGGTAGACGGGGTCGGCTTCGACGTCGGTGTCGGGCGGGTGGTCGACGTAGAGCTCTTCCCTGTGCCGTTGGCCATTGTGGTCGATGTCGAACTCGAACTGGACGCCTTGCGGGACGAGTGGCTCCCGAGGAAGGCCAGTAACCCGAACACGACGACGACCCCGATGGCCAGGGCGATACCTGTCCCTGGGCGACGACGATGGTTCATCGAGTCGAGAGCCATCCGCTGGGCCCGATCGCTCCTAGGTGTGGTCACGACATCTGCCGATGCATCGGTGCGGCTCCTAGCGAACGGTCTGGCATCGTCGAACACGATCGGCTCGTCCGGATCGGGGAACTCATCGGTCCCCCTGACCGGCACGGGAGGCACGACGCGTTCGGTGGAACCAGCCGCTCCCTCTGCGGTGACCCTGCGGGGGATGGGTCGGACCGTGGGGGGCCCGATCCGCTCCGACAGGTGCTCCAGCGTGCCCAGCGTGTTGTTGTAGCTGCGGACCGAGTGGACGTCCTCGCCGCGAGGTCGCCGCATGAGGGCGACCACGACGGCCACCATCACCACGACCAACAGGAAGAACGCCACGGCCCACATCGCCCCTATTCAACCCTGAATTCGGCCAAGGCCGCAGTGCGTCAACTGTCCAGGCCGTTCGCCAGGTCCTGATCGGATGCATTGTCCCTGTTGGGGGGGCCTAGATGGCGGTGACGGCGGTCAATCCACCATCGACCGTCAGATGGGCCCCAGTGATGAAGGACGCCTCCGATGAGAGCAGGAACCGGATCGGCCGGGCGATCTCGTCAGGAGTGGAGATCCGCCGCAGCGGCGTGCGCTCCTCGAGCTGGTCACGAAACCCAGGAAGGGCGAAGGCCGGCTCGAGCATGGGAGTGGCTACCGCGCCCGGGCAGACCGCGTTCACCCGGAACCCCTCGATGGCGTAGCGCTGGGCCAGCGAGCGCATGACGCCGAGTACCCCACCCTTGGACGCGCAGTAGGCCGTGAGCATGACGCTTCCGAACAGCCCTTCGATCGACGAGATCAGTACTACGGCCGACTCCGGTCCGGCGGCCCGGAACGGGACGAGGAGGTAGCGGCAGATGATGGCTGCGGCTCGAAGGTTGACGTTGAGGGTGGCATCCCAGACCGCTTCGTCGAGGTCGTCGACGACACCCGCTCCTGATATGCCGGCGGCATGGACGAACCCTCCGAGCGATCCCAAGGACAGGGCTGCTGCAGTCACCGCCGCCTCGATGATCGAGGAGTCCGACACATCCACCACAGCGGCATGAGCGACTACACCGAGCGCCCGGCACATGGATGCCGTCTCCTCGGCTGCGGCACCATCGATGTCCCATATGGCCACGGGACGTCCCACTTCGGCCAGGGCCACGGCCGTGGCTCGACCGATGCCCGATCCTCCCCCAGTGACGAGGACGCCGGTTCCAGGCATCCCCAGTCGGTCTGAAGTCGGTCCGATGTCGGACACAGCAGTGTCGGCGCTTGTCATGCCGGAAGTCTCCCAGACCGCCCGCCCGTCGGTTTCTCGCGTCCGCTCAGGTGCGCAGCCCGGCGTAGGGCTGGCGTCCGGCCGGGATATCGGCGCGCCGCGGGTTCTCCTGGTCGCGGGCCGAAAGCACCGGGTCGGTCAGGCCCCAGTCACCAGCGATGGCCGGGTCGTCCCAGGCCACGCCCAGTTCGTCCTCTGGGTTGTAGTACCCGTCGACCAGATACCAGAGCGTCAGGTCGGTGAGAGATGCGAAGCCGTGCGCCACGCCCGGGGGGATGAACAGCCCTCGGTCCTGGTCACCGGAGAGGTCGAGCGACAAGGTGGCCCCGTCGGTGGGCGATCCCTGGCGCAGGTCGTGGAGGACCACCCGGGCCGTGCCAGCCAGTACGTACCAGTAGTCGGACTGGTGCAGGTGGTAGTGGAGACCGACGATGGCCCCAGCCTGCTTGGTCGAGCGGTTGCCCTGGATCATCTCGCGACCCAGCGGGAACCAGCTGCGGCGATAGGTCTCGACGAAGCGTCCTCGCTCGTCCCCATGTGCCTCGGGCTCCACAATGATGACGTCCTGGATCACATCGGACTGGATGATCTTCGGCATGCTGGCTATCCCTCACCTTGCTGTTGGCTGTCGTGCGACACAGTAGCGAACCTGCTGCGGAAGTAGAGGAGGGGCGAGCCCTTGCCCACTCCGAGGTCGAGCACTCGGCCGAGGATCAGCTCGTGATCTCCGGCGTCGTGGACCAGCTCCACTCGGCAGTCCACCCAGGCCAGGGACCCCTCGATGACAGGAGAACCGGTCCCGGGAGCGGGATACCAGTCGACCCCATCGAACTTCGGCCCGCCAGAGGTAGCGAAGCCCATGCACAGCGACTCTTGCTCGTCGCTCAGCACATTGACGCAGAAGCTTCCGGTTCGGGCGATGCGCGGCCAGCTCCTCGATGTGCGGGCCGGAGAGACTGCCACAAAGGGTGGATCGATCGACAGCGATACGAAACTCTGACACGTGAACCCGACGGGCTCGCCATCATCGATGCCGGACACGATTGTCACTCCCGTGGTGAACCGGCTCATGGCGTCCTTGAACTGGGACAGGTCGAACGGTGATCCGGGTTCCACCGTGGAGTCCGACACCGTCATCTCCCCCGCACCTCGAAGCTGACACCCTCCTTGGCCGCGTGCACCTCGACCGTGCCCGTCGTCTGGGCGATCTTGCGGGCGGAGCGGAGCATGGTGTCGAGTTGGCGATCGGTGTGGCCGGGATCGTGATGGAACAGATCGAGCCGGGCTGCACCGGCCTCGGTGGCCACGTGGACGGCGTAGGCCGGTGTCGAGTGGCCCCAGTCGAAGAGCTCCACGAACTCCTCCTCGGTGTACTGGGCATCGTGGATCATCAGGTCCGCATCGCGGCACAGGTCGAGCACGGCATCGGCCACCATGGCCCGGTCCACCGGCGCCTGGTGATCGGGCAGGTAGGCGGCGGCGACCCCGTCGGCCTCAATCCGGAACCCGAGGGTGGTGCCTACATGGGGGATGCTGCGGGCCATTACCGAAATCCCCCCGATGGAGAACTCGGCCTCGGGCCCTAGGTCGTGGTAGCGCAGCTCGCCTCGGAAGTCCGACATGTGCACCGGAAAGAACGGGGGCTTGACCATCCCGGCCATGGTGGCCTGCAGGGTCTCACCCTCTTGGCTGGGCCCGTAGATCTCGAGCAGGGCGCCAGGATCGCGCATGGGCGGAAAGAACGGCGTACCCAGGATGTGGTCGTAGTGGAGGTGGGTAAGCAGTGCATTCGCTCGCATCGGCTTTCCGGCCTCGATGAGCGGGGCCTTGAGCTGATGGCCGAGTGCCCGCAGTCCAGTGCCCATGTCGAGGATGAGCGGCGGCTCGCCTTCTACCTCGACCAGCACGCACGACGTGTTCCCCCCGTACCGGCGCTGCTGGCCGGACGAGGTCGGGCACGATCCGCGGACGCCGAAGTAAGTGATTCGCACAGGGTGCCGAGGCTAGTCGCCACAGGGTCAGGCCCACGGGCTACCCTCCGCCCATGGATGACCACACGCCCCTGACCGCCGAAATCCGCACTGTCACCGCCAACGGCATCGAGTTCGGCTACTTGAGCAGCGGACCCGAGGACGGGCCTCTTGCCCTCTGCCTCCACGGGTTCCCCGACACGGCGCACACCTGGCGCCATCTCATGCCTCGCCTGGCCGATGCCGGCTATCACGCCGTAGCTCCCTTCCTCCGTGGCTATGCCCCGACATCCGTGCCGGCCGACGACCGCTACGACACCGGGACTCTGGCCCTGGATGCCTGTGCCCTCCACGAGGCCCTTGGGGGAGGAGATGACGCCGTCATCATCGGCCACGACTGGGGTGCGCTCCTCACCTACCCGGCTGCGGCCTACCAGCCCGACCGCTGGTCGAAAGTGGTGACTATGGCCGTCCCCCCGGCCCGCTCGATGGGTTTCGGCTTCTTCGCCTACGAGCAGCTGAAGCGCAGCTGGTATGTGTTCGTCTTCCAGTCCCCACTGGCCGAGTTCGCCGTCGGCATGGACGACCTCGCCTTCATCGATCGCCTGTGGGCCGACTGGTCGCCCGGCTACGACGGCACATGGGATGCGGCCCAGGTGAAGAAGGCGCTCCGTAGCGAGGAGAGCCTCTCGGCCGCCATCGGCTACTACCGGGCCATGTTCGCCCCTCCGCCCGAGAACCCCGACGCTGCCGCCGCCCAGGCCGCCGGGGAGACGGACGCTCCCCAGCCCACGCTCTACCTACATGGTGCGGCCGACGGCTGCATGGGTCTCGACATCATCGGACCGGTGACCGACTTCATGGCCCCCGGCTCGGAGCTGGTCGTAGTGGAAGGTGCTGGCCACTTTCTGCACCTCGAGAAGCCCGACGAGGTCAACGACCACGTCATGCGATTCCTCGGGGCCTGAGCTTTCGCTAGGTTCGCCAGTTTGTGAGACGGATGTATTGGTAGAGACACATCCGCCCCTGACTTACGAACTGGCTGAACTACTGGCCACACTACTGACTGCACTACTGGCCACACCACGTATTGGATAACTGGCCGAACCTGGTATCGAATCAGATACCGCTCCACTACCAACGCCCGCCAACGCCCGCCAACAGGCAAGATGGTGACCTTCTGCATGGGGGCTTCACCGGCGGCCGGGTGGCGCCTCACCAGGCGACTGCAGCGGCACGGCCTGTCTGCCATCGCCGTCCTAGGAGTAGATCTTCTTCAGCCAGAGAACTGCCGTCTTGAGGAAGTCGTTCTTTCCGGGGGAGGCCAGCAGCGGATCGAGATGGCTATAAGTGGCGGTCCGACTGACCACGGTCACGCTCGGGATCTTGGATGCCGCCTTGTAGGCGCGGGCGCTCACCGCCACGGCATCGTTGGTTCCGCCCAGTGCGGTCTGGAAGGCATACAGAGGAACGTTGACCTGGGCGGTGTGCAGGAGACGTAATCCCAGATATTTCGCCACGTCGTTCTGCTGGAGTGCTGACGAAGCACCGGCATCGATGGACAGGCGTAGCGGGTAGTACCACTCGGCTGCAGCCAGCGGTGTCTGAGCAAAGGCGTCGACCACGTTCTCCACGGGGGTGATGTCGTCGTTGACCCAACCAGCCGGATCACCGGTGGCTGCCACATGACCGGAATGCACCTGGATGAGCTTCAGTCCGGGCGGCGAGGTCTTGTAGTCGAAGGCGTACCCGAACTGGGCGTTGTTGGTCACCGGCTTGGGGGGCTTGAACGCGGCTGGCAGCAGGGCGAAGTTCTCGAACGTGGCGTTCGAGCCGTTGGGGTCCTTGTAGGCGGTAGCGGCGCCGACCTCACTGAACACGCCGGTCGCCCAGGGCAAGCCCAGGCCGAGCAGGTCGAGCCACGGACCCTTGGCCGCCATCTGCGAAATAGCGGCCTGGACGGAGGGGACCGTCGGTGGCGTACCGAAGGCTCCGGGTGCGCCTGCACAGCCGTCGATGCACATGATGCCGTTGATGGTTGTGTAGCCGGCCTTGCCGGCGAAGTCCCAGGCGCCATAAGCCGCGACCTCGGTCCCACCCAGCGAATGCCCACCGAGGGTCACGGTTCGGCTTCCCCCGTTTCTGGCCTTCATGACCACGGCGTGGAGGTCGTTCATGGCCACGGCCATGCCCCAGTCAGCCACGAAGGAGTAGTCGGCGGCCTTCAGCGGCTGGTAATGGTCCGTGATCTTCGGATCCGAGATCCATCCCAAGTAGTAGTCGAACATCTCCTGAGAAGTCTTCGTGCCGGCCAGGGCGGCCTGGACCACCGACTCGTCCTGGAGCACACCTTCACGGCGCATCTCCGACCAGACCTGCAGGTCGGGCACGTGCGTGGCCAGGTAGGGCGCCACCAGATCGAAGTCGCCGGCCCCGCCGTTGGTCCCGGGGACGAGCACCAGGACGTGCTTGGCGGACGAGTTGCCGAAGGTGCGCACCTGCACCTTGTCGTAGGTCGCCGGGGTGCCGGCGACCGACGGGGTGTCGATGGTCAGTATCGATTCGGGGACCGAGGCCGGTGCACCGAGGGCGGTGGGATTGCCCGGGACCGTGGTGGCGGTCGACGATGGCGAAGTTGTCGACGATGGCGAAGTTGTCGATGCACTCGAGCAGCCAGCCAGCATGACGGCTGTAACCACTACCGCACCAGCCGTCGCACTCCATCCACCGACTCGTCGCATGGCACTCCCCTGGCTCATACTCCTCGGCGGGACCGTTGCCCCTGCCGTCGGAGGCCGTCCGTGCGGACAACGGTTGGAAGCGTAGTCACCACCATCGAGTTTCGTACGCCATCAGATACCGATCCTCGGGGCTTCGCTGCGTGTCAGGGGAGGCGCAGCGTGCCCGTGGCGTCTCGCACGGCAAGCCCTTCGACCACCAGTCCCTCCGCCACCCGCTCGGCCCGGCCGGTGTCGTCGGACCAGCCGGCAGCCGCCGCCAGCCCGTCCGGTTCTACTGGTGCCAGTCGCAGGGCGGCGACCAGTCGACCCCGTCCTTGGCGGTCCGATCCGACAAAGCGACTTTGGGACACCGACACCCCAGCCGAGCCGCGAGCCGGGTCGGGGTCGGGACGACCGGCGAGCGCCCACCGGCACCGACGACGCAAGGGGCAGGTGCCACATTTGGGAGCCCGGGAGGTACAGACCGTGGCTCCCAGGTCGAGCAGCGCCTGTCCGAAGGACCATCCGGCACCCATGGGCACCATGGCGTCGACCAGGGCCTGGGCCTCGGCTGGTCGGACCGGTCGGCCAGCGACACTGCGAGCTATGACCCGGCCAGCATTCGTGTCGACCACGCCGATATCACGCTCGAAGGCGAAAGCCAGGACAGCCCGGGCCGTATAGGGCCCCACTCCGGGCAGAGCCAACAGATCGTCGAGTTGGTCGGGCACAGCACCGCCGTGCTCGGCCACCACTACCGCCGCCGTTGCGTGGAGGTACTTGGCCCGGCGGTTGTAGCCCATCCCATCCCATGCCCGTAGGACATCACCCAACGGTGCTGCCGCACACGAGGCGGCGGTGGGGTAGGCGTCGAGGAAGCGGTAGTACGCCGGGATCACTCGAGACAGCTGGGTCTGCTGGGCCAGGGTTTCGCTGACCAGGACAGCCCAGGGGTCGCGAGTGTGGCGCCAGGGGAGATCGCCGCGGCGGGTGGCCCCACCGTCACCACCAGATCCCCACCTCTCGATAGCGGCACCGATGGCGCGCACCTGGGCGGCCGGGCGGTCGCTCAATGGCTGTTCCACCGATCGGCTCACTGCCGACGCACTCGCCACCCGTACCCCCACCGCCGACACATTGGGATCAACCCCAGACGTCGTCCCCGTAGGGGCGACGGCGCACCGGAGCGGCTGCCGTCTTCCACACCATCACCTTGCGACGGAAGAAGCAGACCTCGTCGCCGTGCTGATTGAAGGCCTTGGTCTCGACGGTCACCACTCCGCGGTCGTCCCGCGACTTGGACTCGGTCGTGCTGATGACCTTCGTCTCGGCGTAGATGGTGTCGCCATGGAAGGTAGGCGAGCGGTGCAGCAGCGACTCCACCTCGAGGTTGGCGATGGCAGCCCCGCTGACATCGGGGACGCTCATGCCGAGGGCCAGCGAGTAGACCAGGTTCCCCACCACCACGTTCTTCTTCTGGACCGACTCGTTCTCGGCGAACCACACGTTGGTGTGCAGCGGGTGGTGGTTCATGGTGATCATGCAGAAGAGGTGGTCGTCGGCCTCGGTGATGGTCTTGCCCGGCCAGTGCCGGTAGACATCGCCAGGGACGAAGTCCTCGAGGTAGCGGCCGAAGGGACGGTCATACGTAGTCATACCGCCAAGTGTCGCCCGTCGCGCACCGGGCCGTCCAACCGTTGAGACCATCGCCAAGACCAGAGCGACCGGGTGGCTGTCGCCAGCCCCTAGCGGCCGAAGCGGCTCAGGCCTGCGGCAGTGCGGACCGGGTGGTGAATCCCAGTACCCAGTCCGGGTGGCTGTCGCCGTCGATGGCCATCCGCCATACGTACCGGTTGCCCGGGTCGAGGGGCAGCGGACCCAGGTTGATGGCCAAGGCCACATCGACCGGCGAACCCTCGGGGACGCCGGGTGGGCGTCCCACCGTGAACTCGCCCCGGACCTCGACTGGGTGCTCGCCTTCGGGGGTGGGAACCAGCACCGGTCCGCCGTCAGCGTCCTCCAGGTAGAGCTCCCAGTGATGCGGGAGTTCTGCCTCGTCCCATCCGACATCGATCTTGAGGGCGATCGCTGACGGGACGGGGTCAGGACCGGTCATACTCCAGCCGCCTCCCAGCACGTAGAGCTTCCCGTCAGCCACCTGCGCCGAGTCACACAACATCATGGTTACCTTCACCCGCTGGAGGTTACCGGGTTCGACGGCAGGCTCTGCATCACCCGATGAGCACGGATACGAAGGCTTGGGCCGATCCTCTCGCAGGTGGCCGGTAGCCTCGGGTCATGGAACTCCGTGGCCTGAGGGACGACGTCTACCGGCGACCGCTCGCCACCGCCCTCGATCGACTGGGGATCGGCCCGGGCTGGACCTGCGTCGACGTCGGGGCCGGAGGGGGCGACGTCACTGTGGCCCTCGCGGAGATCGTCGGCCACGAGGGCCGGGTGTATGCCGTCGACAGCGACCCACTGGCACGCGACGAAGTGGCCTCGGCCGCGGCGGCCAACAGTCAGGTCCTGGCCATCACCCAGGCCGGCGAAGACCTGCGGCTTCCCGAACTGGTCGACCTGGCCTTCTGCCGGTTCCTGCTCATGCACGTGCTGGACCCTTCGGTGGTGCTGGCCCGCATGGCGTCCGCTGTCCGCCCCGGCGGGTGGGTGGTAGCCCAAGAGCCGATCACGTCCGCCGGTCGGATCGCCGGACTTCCGTTCTCCATGCCTGACGCCCGTCACCCAGATATCGGAGCCCTGCTCCCAGCGCTGGTGCGCCAAGCCGGCCTCCACATTGTCGATGCCTGGGCCGAGGCCCCGGCCGGGGCCGGCCCTGGCCCCGTGGCCACCTATCTCGAGCACCTCACCGAGGTGGACCCCATGAACGACCCCGTGGTCCTGCCTCCACTGGTCACCGTGGTGGCGCAGGTCCCGGCGGGCTGAGCGTCCGGCCTCTCGGACGGCCCGTTATCCTTGTGTGGTGACCAATGACTTGATCTCCACTCCAGACCTGCTTGCCGCCACTGACGCCACCGCCGTGGCCAAGGCGGTGGTCGACGCCGGCATCGCTTCACTGGCCGCCGCTGGCGGACCCGATCAGGCCCAATCCTTGGCCTACGACGTGTCCCACGCCGCCGCTGCCGTGCGCACCGCCGAGTCCGTCCTGGCCTACGGGGCCCACGGCGACACCGAAGCCCGCATCGCCTGCGCCTTCGTGGCCGATGCACTGGCCGACCTGGTTGGTCGCACCGTAGGTCGCTCGGCAGAGTGGGGCATCGCCTCCGACTGGCTGGCCCCCGCCGAGGAGTTCGTGGCCACCTATCGGAGCCCCGCCTACATGGCGTCGCTGGCCGAGACCCAAGGTGAACGCCATCTCGACCCAGACTTCGAACTGGTGCGCGACACGTTCCACCGGTTTGCCGCTGAGCAGATCCGTCCTCGGGCCGAGCACATCCACCGGGCCAACACCGACATTCCCGAAGAGATCATCGAAGGCATGGCCGAGATGGGCGGCTTCGGCATGTCGGTCCCCGAGGAGTACGGCGGCTACGCCACTGAGGGCGAGGCCGACTACATGAGCATGGTGGTGGCCACCGAGGAGCTCACCTGGGGCTCGCTGGGAGCCGGCGGCTCGCTCATCACCCGTCCCGAGATCCTGACCCGGGCCATCGTCAAGGGCGGCACCGAGGAGCAGAAGCAGCACTGGCTCCCGAAGCTGGCCACTGCCGAGGTTCTCGGAGCCGTAGCCGTCACCGAGCCCGACTTCGGTTCCGACGTGGCCGGGGTGAACCTGCCGGCCGTCAAGGTCGAGGGCGGATGGATCCTCAACGGAGTGAAGACCTGGTGCACGTTCGCGGCCCGGGCCAATGTGCTCCTCCTGCTGGCCCGCACAGACCCGGACCGGTCGAAAGGCCACAAGGGCCTGTCCATCTTCCTGGTGGAGAAGCCCCCGGCTGGTGGCCACGGATTCACCTTCACTCAGGCCCCCGGCGAGGACGGTCGTCCGGCCGATGGCGCCGGGAAGATGGAGGGTAGGGCCATCGACACCTTGGGGTATCGCGGCATGCACTCCTACGAAGTGTCCCTGGAGAACTGGTTCGTGCCCGACGCCAACCTGATCGGCGGCAACGACGGGCTGGGCCAGGGCTTCTACCTGCAGATGCAGGGCTTCGAGAACGGGCGCCTCCAGACCGCTGCTAGGGCCGTCGGCCTCATGCAGGCCGCCTACGAGGCCGCCCTCGAGTACGCCCAGAACCGGGTGGTATTCGGATCCCCCATCGCCGAGTACGAGCTCACCAAGGTAAAGCTGGCCCGCATGGCGGTCCTCATCCAGGCGTCGCGCCAGTTCTCCTACGAAGTGGCGCGGCTCATGTCCAAGGGTGAGGGTGTGCTCGAAGCTTCGATGATCAAGGCCTACGTGTGCCGATCAGCCGAATGGGTGACGCGTGAGGCACTGCAGATCCACGGCGGCATGGGCTATGCCGAGGAGTATCCGGTCAGCCGCTACTTCGTGGATGCCAGGGTGCTGTCGATCTTCGAGGGAGCCGACGAGACGCTCTGCCTGAAGGTCATCGCCCGCCGCCTGCTGGCCGGGGGCTGACCGAGCGCTCTTGCCCGACCAGTTGAAAACAGTGCCGGAACGGTCTTCCACGTGGAAGAAGGTCCCGTCCGTCTATGACTGGCTGTTCACCCTGGTGAGTTCGATGGAGATCTGATCGTCGGCGAGTTCCTGGCCCGAGAAGGTGCAGTCGAAGGCTTTAGCCACCCGAAGGACCATCTCGGTGTTGGCGGCGCTGACTGCCATGTGGCAGGCCCCGTCGGCGCTAAGGCGCTCCCAGAGAATGCCGATCTCAAACCCGCGCTGGAACTCGGGGTCGTCGGTGTCGAAATGCACGGTCGAATCCATGCCAATCCCATCGGCAGCCTCGAACCGTCGCTTTACCTCTGATTCCGATTTCCTCGAACGCTGGCCGGGTTCGCTGGCAGGATCGCTGGCAGGATCGCGTCCTGGACGACAAGTCGGTTGACATCCAGGCAGGGCGGTCCCACGATGGGAACATGACTGGCACCAGCCGCCGTGTCCTCGACCAGTTCCTCGGCGCGCTCGGCAATCCAGCACCCGCCGGTCCGGTAGTGCTCACCGAGGGCGGGTCGCTGCCGTCTCCCTTCGCTGTGAGCGACCTTGCCCAGGCCTCGATGGCTGCCGCCGGATCATCGCTGGCCACCCTGCTGTCTTCGCTCGATGACGCCCACATCCCGACCACAACAGTCGACCGAGATCTGGCCTCGGCCTGGTTCGGCTTCTCCATCCGTCCTGACGGGTGGGAGCTCCCCTCGCCCTGGGACGCAGTCGCCGGGGACTACGCCGCGGCCGACGGCTGGATCAAACTCCACACCAACGCCCCGCATCACCGTTCGGCTGCCCTCGCCGTTCTGGGCGTCACCGCCGACCGCTCAGATGTGGCGGCTGCGGTCACGCTCTGGGACGCTGACGAACTCGAGTCCGCCGTCGTCGACGCAGGAGGTGCGGCTGCGGCCATGCGGTCGCAAACCGAATGGGACCAACACCCCCAAGGACGTGCAGTCGCCTCGGAACCACTGCTCCTCCACGAGCGGACATCGGAGGCGGCAGCCCCGCTGCTCCTCGGCACCACGGGCAGCCCACTCGACGGACTGCGGGTCCTCGACCTCACCAGGGTGCTCGCCGGCCCGGTCGCCACCCGGTTGCTGGCCGGATGGGGCGCCGACGTGCTCCGAATCGACCCTCCGGACTGGGACGAGCCCGGGGTCGTGCCTGAGGTGACCCTGGGCAAACGGTGTGCACGGCTCGACCTGAGGTCGATACCAGGCAGGGACCGCTTCCTCGAGCTGCTCGCAGGTGCCGATGTCCTCGTGCACGGATATCGATCCGACGCCCTGGAACGGCTCGGGCTCGGGGTCGACGTCCGAGCAGACGCCCGACCGGGCCTGGTCGACGTAAGCCTCGACGCGTATGGATGGTCGGGGCCCTGGGCAGCGCGCCGGGGATTCGACAGCCTGGTCCAGATGAGCGCAGGCATCGCCGAGGCCGCCATGGTGGCCGCCGGTACCGACCGTCCGGTGCCGCTGCCGGTCCAGGCCCTCGACCACGCCACCGGCTACCTGCTGGCCGCAGCTACCCTCGCCGGCCTGACGCTGCGGCGACAAGACGGCGTCGGCAGCCGGTGGTGCACGTCGCTAGCCGCCATGGCCCGGGTGCTGACCGGTGCAGGCACCACGAAAAGCGATCGCTCCGTCGGCATCGACCCGGCGCGACCCCGGCTCGATCGCCCCGTCGAGAGGACGCCGTGGGGTGACGCACGCCGGCTCCCGCCGCCCATCGACGTCGAGGGCGTTCCGCTCCGGTGGACGATCCCGGCTGGACCGCTCGGCTCGTCAGAGCCCGTATGGGCGGGGCGCTGAGCCGGAAGGTTCCACCGGCCTCGTCAGCCCGCTGGCGCGGCCCGGAGCGGGTCGCTTCCGTCAGTCGGCGGCGTTGGCCGTGAGAGACGCAGCGGCGTCCAGAGCGATCTGGTCGGCCAGGTCGCTCGGGGTGAGCTGCTCGGCCAGGAGGCGTTCGAACCGAGCTGGGTCCCCGGCGGTAAAGGCGCGGCAGAGCGGAAAACCCTCGACGTAACAGGTGAGATAGGCCCGCCAGGTCGGATGGGTGAGGAACTCGACTGCCTTGGCCGCCCGGTCCCGTGGCAGCAGGCCCCACCGGGCCACTTCATCGATGACGGTGTCCGGATCCGCTCCGTCCTCGTGCAGCCGGAAGGCGGCGTTGGTGCGGACGGCCCCGAGGGCTTCGCCCGCATCAGCTACTGCGGCCACCACCTCGGCGTCGTAGTGGATGCCGAGCGGGGCCATGTGCTCGGCCACTCGCGCCTCGGGGTTTCGGCCCCAGGCCACCTCGAGCCCGAGGTCGGCCAGTCCCTCGGCCAGCAGGCACTGCGGGGTGCCGACCAGGAAGATGGACTCCTCCCACCACTGCCGGCGACGGACCAGTCCCACCTCCTTGCGGGAGTGTTCGGTGTGATGGCCCGGGTAGGCCTCGTGGGCCACCAGGTGAGCGAGCCCGGTCGACAGCACCGGCAGATCGGTGTTGATGGCTACCCGGCTCTGCAGGTCGCCGAGGTAGTAGTTGAACCCGGACCACGGCTCGTTCGACACCAGCTCGAAACTCACGTGTTCACCATCAGGCAGCCCGAACAGCTCCCGGGTTCGATCCCGCAGGTCCTCGGCGAGCGAGTCCACGGCCGACCGAAGCTTGTCGACCGGGACGCCATGAGACTCACGCCATGCCACCAGTCGCTCGGCCAAGGGGCCGGAGCCGGGGAGGACTTCATCGAGTTGGCGGTGGGCCTGCTCGAGCACCTCGACGTCGACTCGGCTGGGCCGCACGCCGTAGCAAGCCTCGACTTCGTCGGCATAGCCAATGGGCTCGCCAGCCAACTTCGTGCAGGTCGTGCGCAGCCCGATGACTTGGGCCGTGATCCAGTGGCGGCGTGCTGGTGCTGACGAATCCTCGACTCCGGATCCACCAGGGGCCGTCGAGGAGTCCAGGGGCTCACCCGCGGCCAGTGCCGCCAGCAGCGATCGGGCCTCGGCGACCAACTGTTCAGCCGGCGTGACCGGTTCGGCCGCCACCGCTTCAGCCAGTGCGGCAGGTCCGTAGTAGGCATCGACCATGCCGTCGATGTGGCGGCCCAGCCGCAGCCCCAACCTCAAATAGTCCTCGACGAGTCCATCACCGGGCACAGTCATCGTTCCTATCCGGCGCTCAGGCCAGCTGCTCGCGCAAGAACGCCACCGTGCGCTCATAGAGCAGCTCGGCGGCGGCCGCTTCATAGACCTCGGGACGGTCCTCGTTGAAAAAGGCGTGGTCTACCCCGGGATAGACGTGGAACGTCGACCGCTTCCCCAGTGCGGTCAGCTCTTCTTCGAGCACCCGCGCTGCCTCGGGAGAGAACGACCCGTCGAGCTCGGCGACGTGAGCCATGACCGCCGCCGACATGGTCGAGTAGTCCGGTTGGGCATCGGGCCACGGAATCACCCCATACGCCGGAACTACTGCAGCCACAGCATCGGGTCGCTCACATGCCAATACCAACGCCAGGCCGCCACCCATGCAGAACCCGAGGACGCCCACGGAGTCCCGCCCGGTGAGGGACAAGAGCTCGTCCACGGCGCTGCTCAACTCCTGGGCCGCGGCCGGCATCCTCAGTGCCATCATCTCTTTGGCTGCCTCATCGGGCTCGGTCAGAGGCACGGATCGCCCGCCAAAGAGATCTGGTGCCAGGGCGGTGAATCCGGCGGCGGCAAATCGGTCGCAGGTTCGGGTGATCTGGTCGACCACACCCCACCACTCTTGGATCACCAGCACCCCGATCGTGCCGGTCGATCCGCCGACCGGCTCAGCCAGATAGCCGCGGCCGATGCCGTCGTTGCTCTGGAATTCCACGTTCTGGCCCATGAGCGGACCTTACTCGCCCGCCCCACCGATCGGCCACTGAATCGCAGCACCTCATGGCATGAAATGCCCAGTTCAGAGCCCATAATGGCCCCCGGGTCCTTGTGGCCGCTGGTTGCACCGACTACCATAGAGCGGAATATGACTCACGCCGAGCAGTACTCGACGGTCGAGCCAGGTGCCTGCCCCGCACGACGTCGCCGAACCCCTATCCGGGTCTTGGCGACAGTTGTAACGGCCTCCATGATCGGAGCCACCTCGGCCATTGTCTCGTTCGCCACGCCCGCATCCGCTGACCAGATCAGTGATGCGCAAGCCCAGGCTTCAGCAATCACGGCCAAATTGAACGCCACCGAGGCACGGATCGTCGCGCTCACCGCGCAGATCAACCAGTCCGACTACCGGCTCGCCCAGTTGCGCGAACAGATCGCCGCCAGCCAGGCCGAGATCACCAAGAATCAGGAAACGGTAACCAGTGACGTGAACCAGTTGAGGAAGCAGGCCGTCAACGACTACATCAACAGCGGAACCTCCAACTCGGCAACCCAGTTGTTCACCTCGAACGTGAACACCAGCGGCATCCGGTCGGAGTACTCGGGGATCGCCACCAAGAACGTGACGTCGGCCATCAACAACCTCCACACCGCCCAGGCCCAGTTGGCCAAGAACCAGGCGACGCTCGAGCAGCAGAAGGGCCAAGCCCAGTCTGCACGTGACAGCCTTCAGACCTCGAAGAACCAGTCCGCATCGCTAGCCAGTCAGCAAACGGCCACGCTCAACAGCGTAGATGCCAACATCCAGAACTTGGTCGCCCAGAAGAAGGCCAGGGAAGCGGCGGCCGCCCAGGCCGCCGAACAGGCCGCGTTCACCCAGAGGGTGGCGGCCGCCCAAGCAGCCCAGGCGTCCCAAGCCGCGGCCGCGTCGGCACCCCGTTCCGGTGGTGGAACCAAAACGTCAGGAACTCCCGTCACCTCCACCGCTCCGCCTCCGCCACTGTCGCCCGGTGCTGCTGGCGCCGTGCAGGCTGCCAAACGCGAACTCGGCGTCCCTTATGTGTGGGCCGGAGCCAGTCCGTCAGGGTTCGACTGTTCGGGTCTGACTATGTGGGCCTACTCCCAGGTCGGGATCTCGCTTCCCCACTTCTCCGGTGGACAGTTCGCCAGCACCACCCATATCTCTATGGCCAACATCGCCCCTGGCGACCTGCTGTTCTACGGTCCGGGCGGAAGTGAGCACGTGGCCATGTACATAGGTGGAGGCTCGATGATCGAGTCGCCCCACACCGGGTCCGATGTACATATCAGCGGAGTGCGCAGCAACGGTCTCGTCGGCGTCGGCCGGGTGGTCTGAGCCAGTCCGCTCCACCGGTGCGGTCGGGGCTCCCTAAGGGAATCCTCCGGTCCTGCGACCGGTGCGGTCCGCGCTCTTCTCGACCATGGCATTCGGCCAACCATCGGGTCCTGCGGCCACAGCTCGCCAGTTACGAGACCTGACCGCACTCATCGAGGGTGCCGGCCATGTCGACTTCAAAGATGCCCGTGGCCCACTCGGTCTCAATCAACGCCAGGCCGGCGGTCGGTTCACCCAGGACGAGGCCTCTGAACTCATCGCCCGACTCCAAGCCGATGCTGAAGCCGAGGAGCAGAAGCAGCAGCAGAAAGAGCAGGAGCAGTCCGACGGCACCGACGGTCCCGAGGAAGCCCCCGCCCTTGGCGCCCCGCCCCGGGCGGCGTCGCGCACGCAGAGCCTCGCCCGACAGCTTCAGCGAGTACCCGAAGAGCTCCTCGTCGACGAACTCCGACGTCGGGGCTGGTCCGTCGCCCCTCCTACCCCCAACAACTGATGGTCCGATCCGTGCAACACATGCCAGCGACGGACACTGCTGCGGCCCCCTGGGGCATACTGAGGACCTGGCCTGAAGGCGGGGCGCTGTTGCTCCGCTCGCGGCATCCACGACCATGAGACCTATCCCCATCGCATTCCACATCTGGTTCCTCGAGGTCCACACCTATGGAATCGGCCTGGCCCTGACCTTCTGGTTCGGCCTCCGTTTCACTGAGCGCCGGCTGCGCCAACGCGGCTACCCGACCGACTGGGTGACCAGCATGTTCGTCTGGGTGATCGTGGCCGCCATCGTCGGAGCCCGGGCCATGCACGTGCTCTCCCACCTGTCTTTCTACGCCTCCCACCCGTCTCAGATCTTCGCCATCTGGCAGGGCGGGCTCTCCTCGTTCGGTGGGCTGATCCTGGCGGTCCCAGTCGCCATCGTCATCTCTCGTCGGCGCTGCCCCGAACTGCCCACTCTCCGGTTCGCCGACCTGATGGCCCCGGTGCTGATGGCGTGTTGGGGAATGGGCCGCCTGCTCGGGCCTCAACTCATGGTGAACGGTGGTGGGCACCCCACCCACCAATGGTTCGGCATGTACTACGCCGGCAGTCATCCAGACCTGAAGGTCGTCCCCGTTCCGATCTTCCAGGCCATGGAGGACTTCGCCATCTTCGGGATCCTCCTCTTGATCGAGCGGTGGTTGCGCTCGAAGGCACCGACAATGGCTGCCGACGGATCCATGATCGAGCCCGCTGCAGCTCCACTTCCCCCGGCCGGAATCGTGCTGGGAGCCGGCATGGTCCTGTGGGGCATCGAACGATTCCTCGATGAGCACCTGTTGTTAGGGGAGGACGGCCACGTTGGCTCGCTCCTGGTGCAGATCGCCGGTATCACGCTGTCGGTTGCCGGACTCGTCCTGCTGGTCACCAGGATCGGACCGTTCCGCCGCTGGCGCGATTCTCGACCTGCTCCGACGACTCCACCGTCCACGAGCGGCACGAGCGGCACGAGCGGCACGAGCGGCACGGACAACACCGCACCGCTGATCCCCCGTGCTGCTCCTACTTCCTCTGTCCCTCTACGTGGCGCTATCGACGACTCGGGGTCAGGCGACCACAGCTGAGGGTTGGGGTGTGTCAGCCCCAGCCCCGTCCCTAGGCTCGACTGCACCCGTGTGACCTTCGCTATGGCCTCGGGTTCGTTGGGATCGTCGAGTGCCTCGAATGCCGACGGTGCCCACGGCGACAGCCACCAATACCACTAGGGACGCAACGAACCCGATGGCCACCGCCAAGACCAGGACGGCCACCACGAGCACCGCGTACACCCCGCCATCAGCTCTCGGCCGCAGGGCAGCAAACCGCTGATGGAAAGCCAGTAGAGCAGACGGAGTGGAGACTCGACGGGTCAGAGTTACCGCCAACCCCCGAGCCAGGCCGAAGACCCCACCGATGACCAGTGCTGTGACCGGCTGACCGGTGAGAGTCCCGAACGCAATGGTCAAATAGATGGCGGCAGTCGTGATGTACGTGGCGACTCCGGTGCCGATCTGAAATCCGAATCCGGCCCCGTAGACCCACGGTCGATAGGCATCCAGCCACCGTTCGTTGACCTGGCGGCAGTGGATGGGAAGTCGCACACCGGCTAACCCGGCGTCGGACACCAGCACCACGCAGGCAGAAACCAAACCGATCGCTCCCACCGTCATCGGCGTGGGATCAATGACGGCAACCATGGCAGCGAGCAGTGCCATCACACCACCGAGTGCCAACCCTCCGATGGTCGCCCCCAGGATGAACCAGGATGCCGTCGCCCAGTACCGGTGGCCCTTGGCGTGCTCGCCGAACGGAGTGATCGTCGACAGCATCGACAGTCCGCACGGTGACCATGTAGACCGCACGGCGGCGGCGCCAGCCACCAGGAAGGCCAGGATGGTGACGGTCGTAGTCATGGTGGCGGTCATGGTCGTGGTGACGGTCATGGTCGTGGTGCTCCTTCATCGGGGTGCATTCGTAGTGCAAGGGGAGGTCGACGGCATGTCACTGGTTTCAGGCTGGCGATCCATAGAAGGCGGCGTCGAAGGCGAAGATGCCACCGTCGGATCCGGCCATCCAGTAGCCCGGTGCCTTCGTCGTGTCTGCCGGAGTCATGTTCGCGGCGGCCCTCGCCATGCCCACGATGGGCCGTTGGAGCACCTGGCCACCCATGGACCCATCGAAGGGGGCGTCACCGAAGGCGAAGATGCCGCCATCAGAGGCCACCAACCAGTAGCCGCGGCCCGACGGGGTGGCGGCCATACCCACGATGGGTCGGGCCAACGGGTGGCTGCCCATTGAGCCCAGGAACGGAGCATCACCGATGGCGAAGATGCCGCCATCGGAGGCCACCAGCCAGTAGCCGAGGCCCGACGGGGTAGCGGTCATGCCCACGATGGGCTTGTTCAACCGATAACCACCCATGGAGCCGAGGAACGGAGCATCGCCGATGGCGAAGATGCCGCCATCAGAGGCCACCAGCCAGTAGCCGAGGCCCGACGGGGTGGCGGCCATGCCCACGATGGGCTGGTTGAGTGCTTGGCCACTCAAGTCGCCGAGGAGCGCGAAGTCCCCATAGGCCAGCACGGAACCGAACCTGGTGACCATGGCGTAACCATTGCCGCTCACACTCGAGACCAGGCCGCTCACCTGACACTCCGTGACCGAGGACCCACATGCGGCGGGCGGTGGGACCGGTGGGTCCGTTGTCCAGCACACCGCGTTCATCTCGGCGGTGCTGTTGTCGACGGCGAGGGTGGTCGTACAGGTCGGGTCGATCGTCCACGGAGGGACGCAGGCCACCACCCGGCAGACGATTCTGCCGATGCAGTCGATCTGCTGATTGCACTGCCCGTAGCGGAACTGGAAACACCCGGTGACCCATGAGTCGCACCCGGCCGGACCGCACCCGCAGTTCGCCCCATCACAACCCGGCTCGCAGAATCCCCATCCGCCGCCGCAGCCCGTGGTGCAGTCGCAGGTGGCGTGGCAGTCCATGTAGTAGCGAGGCCCGCCGCAGTACGAGGAGTGGTCGGCCTTCCACCAGCCGCCCATGATGGTGTCGGTCGGACAGTAGTTGTGGCCGTCGTTGATGGAGCAGCAGAACTCCGAAAACCCTGAGCAGCAGGTCGTCCCGCAGCCGCACGACGTGTGGGCGCACGTGCAGATGGCCCCATAGGCCGTACCCGGCTTCAGCAGCAGGTCGACTCCGGATCCGACGGCGATAGCACTGCCCACCATGGCCGACCGGTTGATGAAGCTCCGCCGCGACAAGCGAGTGCCGAGAAACGTAGAAGCGCGCTCCACCAGAGTCGTGCTCACGTAGCCGCCCCTCGGGTGATGCCCAGCAGGCGGCGGGCAGCCCCGACTTCGCCGAGGCGGGTCATGGCGAGGTACACCAGCCAGGCACAGAGGACGCTCACCAGCATCAGTGGAACCCCTTCCCATGGTTGACTCGACAGCAGTGCCCACAGCGACTGCGCAGGCACGCTGGCGGCCACCACCGCCGCCGATGTGGCCAGGGCCAGATCAACCACGACGTGGAGCCGGGTGGCCGGCGTGTCAGGCGTGCCGAAACACCCGCAGGTGGCCAGCGGGCCACCCCGGATCAGCACCACGGTGACGAATGCGGCGAAGCCGACGTAGGAGACAGCCACCAGGCTGGCGGTCACCGGTGCTGGATGGACGATGGCGGCCACCCCGACCACGGCCTCGGCCGCTGCACCTACCCGGACCAGGAGCCGTGCCCCCGTCAGCGGCACGGGGATGACGGCAACCAGTGCACGTGCGGTGTCCATCGGCCGAACCGTCTTGACCGCGCCGGCCACGGCCAAGAGCATGCATGCAGCCAGGTAGGGGCCGATCAGTTCCATGTTGCCCCAGTCCTGGCTGGCTGCACCGTCGAACTAACGGTGAGGCCGCCCAGCAGTTCGTTCGCCTTCGGGACGAGGAGTGACCGGCGGGCGTGGCTTCCGAGCACGACGTAGAGCGTGAACGGCCGGCCGGCCTCGGTGAAGAACCACTGCGAACCCGACTGCCCAGCCAGACCCCTGCGGAGCACATGGGGTCGGAAGTCCCCGGTCGTCAGCGCTCGGGGCATGGCCGGATGGGCGAAGAGCTTGGTGCCCAGGCTGTCGGGGCCGTACTCGAACAGTGAGGCGAATACGTCGGTGTCCCCCATCAGATGCACGGCGCCGCCACCGAAGTCACCGACCTCGGTGGGCAGGCCGAAGGTGGCGAAGTGGCCCACGGCGAACGGGACCTCGAGTCCGTTCCCCCTCCGCTTGAAGATCCGACCTTCGAACCCGCCGGGCAGCCCGGCGGCGATCCCATGTGCTGCCAAGGTGGCCATCTTCAGCCGGCCGCTCGGATGTGCCTGGTCGATGTGGGCATGCGGGCGTCAGGGGGCCCATAGAGATCTTCGAGGGATGCCGGATACAGGCTCGGATCGCCCGGAAGGATGCCGGCGTCCATCAGCTCGCGGTCGTTGGCCGACTCACGGGCCGGCCCATCGATCCCGATCTCCCGGTCCTCTCGGGTCCCGGGAGCGAATGCGGTGGCATCGACCTCGGCCCGACGCACCAGCTCGGCTACCTGTCGGAAGTGGTTGGCCACGCCTTCGCCGATCCGGCGTCCACTCGTCCCGTCGACCAGGACGAAGAACGGTGACCCGGGGACCTCATAGTCGGTCCAAGCATCGCTGGACATCACCACGGATAGCCCCGGTGCCGCCAGGGCGGCCACCTCGCCTGAGATTTCGCGTTCGGCTCCCTTGGTGACCACCACCAACCGGGCACCGGCTGGCAGCCCCAGTTCAGCCGGGGTGCGGAACGACTCCCAGAACCCGGCGCACGACGAGCACCCGGTCGACAAGAAGGCGAGAAGGGTAAGCCCACCGGAACCGGCAGGGGCCACGGCTAGAGCGTTCCCATCAGGGGTGACTCCGGCGATGGTCGGGGCCGAGGTCGCATCACGCCCGGCCGGCAGCTGCGGTCCCATGGTGAACGGCACCGGGACAGGACGGGCCGAGGCTGAGGCTGAGGCTGAGGCGCCACCATGACTGTGACCGCTCTCCCCCGGACCGGCCGACGTCTCGTCGACCCCGACACCGAGGTCGTGGAGGGCCTTCAGGATGTCGGCATGGCTGCGGAGCAGCCCGGCCACCAGGACGGCTAGGAGCACCACGACGACACCGAGGATGACGGACAGAGCAACCATGAGTGACCTCCGATAGCGGACGTTTCATGACGACTACCGCCATGCGCCCGTTGCGCTCCTCCACTGTACGAACGGCGGCGCTCCGAGTGGTGGCAATCGAGAGGGAGAATTTCCATAGGAACGGCCGTCCGAGCAAGGGTCTGGCCCATGTCGATATCGATGTCGATGTCGATGCCGGTCGAGGCCCTGGGACCCACACGACAGCTGGTCCGCGGGCGTGCGTCAGGTGCTGCGCCTAGGCTTCGGGAGCGGTCGAGGGGCGGGCCCGACCCCTCCTGATCACCAGAGTCCCCGAGTCCAAGCAGGCCAAGAACCGGTTCCATCTCGACTTGGTTCCCGACGACCACGAACGCGAGGCCGAACGGCTCGAGTCGCTCGGTGCCACCCGGACCTCCATCGGCCAGTCCGGCGTGGAGTCGTGGGTGGTACTGGCCGATCCCGAAGGCAATGAGTTCTGCGTGTTGGACGAATCCGACCTGCCGGAGGCCTGACGCCTCACGGCGACCACCAGCTTCAGCCACCGGCCTCAGCCACCGGCCTCAGCCACCGGCTCGACGAGGGACCTACCCCGCAGAGGCCGCCTCGGCGGCAGCCTTCTCCTCGGCAGCCTTGCGGTAGGCCTCGAGCTGGTCGAGCAAGGGCATCCGCTCCTGGCCGACGGTGGAGTCGAGCCGCTGAGCGATCTGCTCGGGGGTCCATCGACCGTCGGCATACATGGCTCGGACCTCACGGGGCTGATTCCATACCGCGATCTTCGGACCAACTGACGTGTAGACCTGCCCAGTCACGTGCTTGGCGCGGTCCGACAACAGGTACACCACCATCGGGGCCACATCTTCGGGGTCACCCATCTCGGCAAGGTCCATGGGCACATTGGCCGACATCCGGGTGCGCGCCACCGGAGCGATGGCGTTGGCGGTGATGCCGTAGCGGTGGAGGCCGGCCGCTGCGGACCGGACCAGCGACACGATGCCGCCCTTGGCCGCGGCATAGTTGGCCTGGGCCACGCTGCCCGCGAATGCACCCGAAGTGAAGGCGACCAACGAGCCGCCGCCCTCCTGCTTGCGCATGATGGCCGAGGCAGCTCGGAACACGGTGAAGTGTCCTTTCAGGTGGGTCTCGATGACTGCATCCCACTCGTCCTCAGCCATGTTGAACAGCATGCGCTCGCGCAGGATGCCAGCCACGGCGACCACACCGTCGATGCGACCCCAGCGCTCGACACCGGCGCCCACGATCTTCTCTCCACCGTCCAGGGTGGTCACGCTTTCAGCCACGGCCACTGCCTCGCCGCCGCCAGCCACGATTTCGGCCACAAGGGCCTCGGCCACCTCGCTCTTGGGATCTTCACCAGCCATACCTACGCCGATGTCGGCTACGACCACCTTCGCCCCCTCGGATGCCGCAGCCAGGGCTACGGCTCGGCCGATACCCCCTCCGGCACCGGTGATGGCGACGACCTTGCCGTCCAGGAATGCAGTCATGGCGTGTGGCTCCTCATGTAGTCAGTTGCTGTCGGCGACCAGTGTCGCCTTGGTGGACCCGACGGTCGACTCTCCCCGCAGTGGAGGCGCCACCTCGGGTGCACGCCGCCTCCAGGGAGGTTGACCGTCTACTGGAACCTGTTCTAGCGTCCCCACCGGGTCGGCGCCACCCCGCTCCCCCGTCACCGGACCCCGACAGGGCTCTTGGAACCGGAGGAACCGGCGAATGCACAGCCGATCAACGACACCGCAGGCATACGGCCACAGGCATACAGCCACAGGCACATAGATACAGGAGAATGCGACCACATGGGCGATCTCGGCTTCTGGGCACTGGCACACGAGCAACCAGAGCATCTGGCCCTGGTGGCCCCCGACGGGACTGAGTTCACCTCTGGTGA
>Ga0194055_10000646_pt1 | contig 28264 bp, 28 predicted proteins | sample SepL449m_MetaG_FD_155482 | JGI IMG/M metagenome (GOLD analysis project Ga0194055, IMG submission 155482) | Anoxic zone freshwater microbial communities from boreal shield lake in IISD Experimental Lakes Area, Ontario, Canada - Sep2016-L442-9m | ecosystem: Environmental > Aquatic > Freshwater >... | reverse complement strand
ATTACAAGAGGCTGAATTTGTTCGCTTTGGAGTGATGCATCGCAATACTTTTCTCAATTCTCCCGAATTGCTCAGGCCTACTTTGCAGTTCAAGCAATATCCAAACATATTAGCTGCAGGTCAGCTCATTGGCACCGAGGGTTACATTGCAGCCGCTGCCGGAGGAATGCTAGCTGGAATAAATGCTGCTCGTTTAGTTCTAGGCTTAGACCCTGTGATTGTCCCACCAACAACTATGATGGGCGCACTTTTTGAATTTATTAGCTCAGCTCCGGCTAAGCATTTTCAACCAATGCCACCTAATTTTGGAATTATGCCAGCATTGGATCAGCGTATACGTTCCAAGATTGAACGCTACGGGGCCTATCGTGACCGAGCAATGTCCGATCTTAAGCAGTGGCACAATGAATATAAAATCCCAGCATTTGTATCCTGATGAAAGAGAAAATTTCTGATTGGTTAAATCGTTTTTTGGTATTTGATGTCTTTGTAGTGTTTTTTGGTTTTCTTTGGTTTGTCGTGGCTGTTATAGGCCGCTATTTGGGCAATCAGGAAATCTTTGAAATATGGTATAAGCTCTGGATTCCTGTATTTAATCCTGCTATTGGTATTTTGTTTCTAGGCGCTTTTGCCAGTTGGCTAATTGCTAAATTTTCTGCCAAAAAAACTAGCTAAAGTTTTATTTGTCATAATCTATATCCTGGGTACCTAGTAATCTATCCCAAAAAGTAAAATAGAGTCCGTAGTGCATATTGTACTTTTGGTGATGAATCAGGTGATGTTTGGCGCCAATAAACCAATTAAATTTTAAAGGATTTTGAAAAAGCTCAAAGCCTAGATGGTTGACAATTGACCAAATAGTCATAGTCAGCAGGATCATCATAAAAACAAGATAATGCAGTGGAACGATACAGACAATAACTACTAGAAATAATGCCTGCAGCAAGGCTTCTGGTGGGTCAAAGGCAAAGGAAGTCCAAGGAGTTGGCTGTATGGATCTATGGTGACCACGATGAAACAATTTAAAAAGTTTAGGTTTGTGTAAATAGCGATGGGTAAAGTAGAAGTAAGTATCTTGCAACAACAAGACCAAAACAAAACTCAACAAATTGTACCATAATCCATACTGATGCAGATCGCTATAAATAAGAGTAATGCCTAAATTGGAACCCTCTAGAATCATAGCCCCGCAGAAGGCAAAGATGACCCCAGAGACCAATGAGAGCTCAATATCCCGATAGATAGATTTAACTGGAGGGGAGTTAGGCTTTTTCGCACTTGGCCAAGAAAGGTATCTTCTGCCAAAATTGGTATAAAAGAGCAAGTGTACGCTACCTACTACCAAGAAGTAACGTACTGTTATAAACCCGAAAAAAGCTAACCAATGCCAAAAATATGAGGAATCTATCAAAAGAAAATTTCCCAATAAACCAAGTTACTGCATCATCATATTGACACAAAGTTAGTCTTACTGGGATAAGTGGTAAAAAAGATTAAGCTTCATCTTTATCTTTTTGCTCTCTCCATTTGATCACACCTGCAACTCCCATACCCAAAAGTGCTAAAGGATGAAAACAGATAATCTCTTCTATCAGCTCTTTCAAACTTTACCGGAAGTATTGTTTGAACTTTTAGAAGAACCAACCGACAGAGCAAGAGACTATCAATTCGCTTCAATAGAAGTTAAAAGCATCTCCAAAACCATCGATGCTGTATTTACTACAAACAATAAAGAGTATCCCATCTATTTTGTTGAAGTACAGTTTCAAAAAGATCACAATTTCTACTATAGGCTAGTAACTGAGATATATATGTATCTTGGACAATTTATGCCTAGTCAATCTTGGCAAGGTATAGTACTTTGGGCAAGACGGGCAATAGATCCAAAGATCCCTCCAGAATACGAACATCTTTTTCAACAAAATCTTATCAAGATAATCTATCTAGATGAGTTAGAACCAACTAGCTTAGGATTGGGTATTATAGATTTAGTAGTAGCTCTTGAGAAAGATACTACGCCTGAAAAGGTGCAGTTATTGACTACAAAAGCCAAAGAAACTATTGTAGACAATACACTACAAAGAAATATTATTGAACTGATTGAGAAGGTAATAATTTATAAATTCCCAAAAAAAAGCAACAAGGAGCTAGAAGCTATGTTTGGACTAAGCGAATGGAAACAGACCCAATTTTATAAAGATGTAAAACTTGAGGGTAAACTTGAAGGATTACTTGAAGGATTGCTTGAGGGTGAAGCTAAGGGTAAGTTAAAAACAATACCTGGTCTTTTGAAGTTAGGTCTATCGGCAGAACAAATAGCTACCGCTTTAGAACTAGATCTAGAAATCATTCAACAAGAGATTAATAAATTATCAGCTAATTGATAAAAATAGCTGGAGTTGGTGTATTTAATATGATTTTTTATGATTAGTCCCAATTTCCTCGCCCCTTGTGGGATCCGGGATTTAGGGAGAGGGGTTCAAGCCGCATCTTTATCTTTTTGCGCTCTCCATTTTCTAACACCCGCAGCGCCCATACCCAAAAGTGCTAAAGGATGAATTTGCTCTTTGCGCTTAATAGAAACTATAGCGTTCTTTTTGGCTTTACGACGCTTGAGTTGTCTTAATCCTAGAAAAACAGGAACACCCAAAGCCATACCTTGAAGAGGATTAAAATCAAAAGGAATATCTGTAGCGCCTGTCTTCTGGCCAACCGTGATTGAGCCACCAGGGACGCTATTGTAAGCCCATTCTGTTATGGATAGGGTATATGCATTACTAGTAGTCCACTTTGCCCAGCCATATATAGGAGTTTGGTTCCCAGTAATATCCTTGAAGGCAATGTATCCAGTAGCGTTAGGTAAACCGCCAGCGCCACTATTACCATATGCTACGACCAAACTTGGAAAAACAGGATTGACAGAAGAAACATTCGCGCCATAGGCTGCACCTTTTATACGTCCACCTTTTAGAGAAGCAGCTAAAGTACTATTGAAGATTCTGGCGTTAGTTGTTGATGAATTTGCACCGATACCAGTAATTAATTTCAACTGAAATTGAGCCCCATAACCAGAAACGGAATCTAAAGTCCAAGTTATGGGACTCCCATTGATTGCTGTTATTGAGGCGTTGTTGTATACAATTGAGGAATTTGCTTTATTGTTAAATTGCGTAACGCCGAGTATTGCTAGTCCAGCTGAGGTTGCAGTTTTAGATAGTTTAGAATTTAGAGACATAATTAATACTGTTGATAGTTTTAATTTATTTTAGTCTACTTTAGAAAAAATATGACATTATATCTTTAGTTATCACTAGATTGCCCCCCAACTACAACATCTTTAATTCTTAAGCTAGGGCCACCACAGCCAACCGGCATTCCATTTTGTCCACCTTTACCACAACCGCCAGATTCATCCCAATAGAAATCATCCCCAATAGCCTCAATATTGGCTAGAGTTTTAAAGACGTTTCCAGAGAGAGTGACATCTCTAACTGGTTCTGTTAATTCCCCATTGCGGATCATCCAGGCTTCACCAGCGGTGAAGGTAAACATCTCCCCATTGGTCATACCACCAGACCAGTTACGAGCATAGACACCCTGGCTAATGCCATTAAAAAGATCCTTAACTGGAGTATCGCCTCTGGCAATCCAGGTATTAGTCATGCGAACTATAGGCGGATAGTGATAATTCAAACATCTAGCATTACCAGTAGGTTTTTCTGCTAGTTTACCTGCTGTTTCTCGTGAATGCAGACGGCCAACTAAGACACCATCTTGCAGCAGTTGGGTAGTAGAAGCAGGTGTACCCTCATCATCAAAAAGATAACTACCGCGATGACCTTCAGGGGATGCGCCATCGAAAATTTGGAGATTTTTCGGTCCAAATCTTCTCCCTATGCTCATCACTTCGAGTAGATCTGGATTTTCGTAGAGCATATCAGCTTCTGAGAGATGACCAAAGGCCTCATGGACAAACAAGCCAGTCAAAATAGGATCAATTACTACTGTATAGGTTCCTCCTTGGATAGGAGGTAAACTCAAGGCATCTACTGCTCTTTGGGCTGCGCCTTTAACTTGATGCTCCAGATTTAAAACATCTTGATAGGATCTTCTTGAGCCAGTAGTTTCTCTGCCAGTTTGCACTAGATCCCCTTTTCTGGCTATAGCTGAAAATCGCATCTCTAGATCAAACCAAGACTGCTCTAAAAAAGTACCCTCAGAAGTAGCCAGCAGGACATTTTGAGTGATATCCCCATAACTAACTGAAGTGCTTTTGATGCTCTCGGGGCTTTGCTGGCGCAAAATCTCATTGTAATGATCGCAGAGCGCTTTTTTCTGGCTTAAAGGAATCCCTCTCGGATCGCCATTGCCTGAATTGGGCATATGATAGGAACCTGTAATAGGCTCAATCTGCGCCAATGTAGTTTCTTCTTCTCCTACTAATTTAGCAGCAGTGATAGCCTGCTCAATTTGCTCTGCCAGATTAGAGATGCGATTAAAAGTAGCAAAACCCCAACCGCCTTTATGACAAGTGCGCACCTGAGCGCCAAAGGATATACCCTCACTGAGGGTTTCAATCTTGTCAGAGCGCAGAACTATATTAGTCCCTTGCGCTTTTTCTAATCTGATTGAAAGAAAATCTACTTGGTTTTTGTAGCGTTGAATCAATTCTGCTAAGAGATTTTGATATTCGGATATACTCATAGGTCTAAGATTTATAGTTGTACTTAAAAAAACAGTTCCAAGACTTTGCTCCAAGCATCCTCTGCTGCTTGCTTATTGTAGCTGGCTCTTTGATCACAAAAGAAACCATGCTCGGCATTTGGGTAAACAAAGACTCGATTAGCAGGGTTTTGTTTAGTCAAGGCTGATTCTATCTGCTCAAAGTGCTCAGGTGGAATGGAAGGATCATTCTCACCAAAGAAAGCATAGACCTTGCCTTTGATTTGGGGAGTGATCGCAATGGTAGGTTGTTCACCGCCACCAGGCCTTTGGTTTACTATACGAGCGCCATAAAAAGAGGCAGTAGCATCAATCGAATCAACACTAGCGCAGAGATATACAACATGGCCACCAAAACAAAAGCCAATGGTTCCTATTTTTTTGATATGGGGTAGGCTTTTTAAATAATCTACCGCAGCTTGTATATCACCCAAGAGCTGCTCGGCTGTAGTTTGCTCTTTATATAAAACTCCTAATTGAAATCCTTCAGTATCATAGCCAACCTGAAACCCTGGAGCGCTTCGCTGGTAAATAGCAGGAGCAATTGCTACATAACCTTGCTGGGCAAAACGTCTAGTCACATCTTGAATATGGGCATTAACTCCAAAGATTTCTTGTACTATCACTATGCCCCAATCAGATTTAGGAAGTTGTGGTATGGCTAGATAGGCATCTATGGCGGTATCTCCATTGTGGATCTGTATTGTTTGAGTTGTGATTTCTGTCATAGGAATTATATAAATAATATATTTTTGATTTTACTTCGCGAGAATATAGCAAAATAAGAAGCGGTAGACTTGAATCGACTTTCTCCTCAATGTTACAATTTCGCATTCAACTTGATAGTGATATATCCGCATCAGCCCAGTTATTCAATCAGATTCGCTTTGCTATTGCAACAAGACAATATCCACCTGGGCATCGTCTGCCTAGTACCAGACAACTGGCTACATTGACGGGATTACATCGCAATACTATCAGTAAAGTTTATCAGCAACTAGAAGAAGATGGTCTAGTTGAATCGCTCGTCGGCTCAGGAATTTATGTTAAGCCACAGGGGAAAAATCTCTCACCAATATTAAAGGAATATCCCATAGCCAATGATTTGATTCAAAAGACTTTAGATAATCTTATCAAGCAAGGCTTATCACTCTCGCAAATTAGAGAACTGTTTTTAGCCGAAATTGACTGGCGCACTCGCTGCGCTGTTAAGGTATTTGTCACTGCGCCTCAAGGTGATCTTGGTGTGGGGGAGTTAATTTTAGAAAACCTAGAGCAGTCTTTGGCTATTCCCTTGGAATTGATTCCCATTGAAGAATTAGAAGATATACTCCAAACCAATGTCTCAGCTACAGTGGTAACTAATCGCTATTTCATTCCAGAGGTAGAAACAATTGCTCGTAGTAAAAATATTAGAGTGATCCCTATTGATATCTATAACTTTCAAGCTGAATTGGCAATTATCAAAAATATGCCCAAGGATAAACGTCTAGGCATTGTCAGCCTCAGTACCGGTATACTTAGAACAGCGGAGCTTTTGGTTCATAGCCTGCGGGGTGATGAACTTTTGGTAATGACTGCTCAAACTAGTGACCAGTCCAGATTATATGCTCTAGTTAGAGCGGCTCATACCATCATTGCCGATCCTATTAGTTATCCCCTGGTTAAAAAAGCAATCTTAGCAGTTAGGGAGCATTTAATGAGGATACCGGAGTTGATTTCCAGCAAAAACTATATTGATGAGAACTCAATTGATCTTCTCAAAAGAGAATTGGGAATTTAATAATTTATATATATGAATGATGATAATAAATGGCATAGAACTCATATATTAGGCCTAGCTGACTGGCAAGAATTTGAATACAATATACTACTAAGTACTGCCTCAAGTTTTCGAGAAGTTCTCTCTCGTGCTACTAAAAAAGTACCTGCCTTACAGGGGCAGGTGATCACCAATCTTTTTTTTGAACCCTCAACTAGAACCAGAAGCAGCTTTGAATTAGCAGCTAAAAGGCTATCAGCTGATATCCTTAATTTTTCACCAAGCAGTTCATCTTTGAGCAAAGGCGAGACAATTCTCGATACGGCAAAGACCTATCTAGCCATGGGAACCGATATTATGGTTATCCGGCATCAGCATTCAGGAGTCCCTCAGGCAATTGCTACCGAAATGGATCGCCTCGCAACAGGAGTATCAATTCTCAATGCTGGAGATGGGCAGCATGAGCATCCGTCTCAAGCTCTTTTGGATCTTTTTACTCTATGCAGTCTGATTGATCCAGAAAATCCAAAAATTGAATTATTGTACGGTAAAAAGGTCGCTATAGTAGGGGATATTCTGCACTCTAGAGTAGCAAGATCTAATATTTGGAGTTTAAGCAAAGCAGGAGTTGATCTTCATTTGGCTGGTCCTGCTACTTTGTTACCAGAGCTTTTTAGTCAATTTGTCCCAGGTAAAATTACCCTACATAGAAATATAGATCAAGCCCTGGAAAATGCTGATTACATAATGACACTCAGGCTTCAAAAAGAGAGAATGAGTGAACATCTGTTGCCTAGTCTTCGCGAATATCATCAATTCTATGGGATCACCCGTCAACGTCTTGCTCGTTGTAAGCAGGGGGTGAAGATTTTGCATCCTGGACCTGTAAATAGAGGTGTAGAGATTTCTTCAGATCTGATGGATGATGAAACTTATAGTCTCATTAGTGATCAAGTTAATAATGGTGTTGCCATACGAATGGCTTTGCTTTACTTGATAGGTACTTTAAAGGGTTAAAATTTACCCCTGACTGTAAACTGGTAGGTTCCACCAGGTTCGAGTTGGTAGTCGCTGCGCTCTAGAAAGCGATTGAGGGGTTCAAAAATCAAAGCTCTCCCCAGAGATGGAGATACAAATAACTGCCCTTGTTGAAAGCACCATTTAAACCACCAGCGATAAGAAGAGGCTATCACCTCTCCTTCAAGGATAGCTTCACGCCAGGATTGATAAGTCACCTGGACATGAACGGTGGTTTGGGGAAAGCTAGTCAAGGAACTTACTGTAGACCTAACCAGGACAAAAGTCCCTGTTTGGTAAAGTACTCAATCAAAAGGGTCAATACAAAACCGACCATGGCCGCTCTACCATTGAGTCGCTCAGCGTAGTCATTGAAACCGAATTTAGGCTCTTCTATCTTGGGAGATTGGGTAGGCTGGGGTGCAGACATAGTGACTCTTAAATAAATAATTTACAAAACTTTACTTGAATTATTATAGCTTACATAAAAAATAGTAAAACAAATAATTTATCAGTAAAATCACTTATTGCAAAAGTACTATCTTGTTTGATTTCCGTATTCTATCGATGGTATCTAGGGGATTATTTGCCGACAATTAAGTCAGAAGATCACAAGAATGAGCCTAAGGATCAGGTTGAATGAGTACAAAAAGCAGAGCTCTCTCAGGTTTTAACTTGCTAGCTGCCTATGCAGAAAATCCATCTTTGCAATTGCGCAATAAAATAGTGCAAGAAAATGCGGGGCTGGTGCGTCAAGTTGCTCATCACTACGCCAATAGATCCAAAGAGCCGTATGAAGATCTCCAGCAAGTTGGTTACCTTGGGCTAATCCGAGCCATTGAAAAATATAAGCCTAATCAAGGTTGTACCTTCAGTTCTTTTGCTGTACCTTCAATTCGCGGTGAAATTTTACATTACCTGAGAGATAAAGTATCTACTGTGAGAATTCCCAGAAAATGGCAGGAACTCCACAGTAAAGGAAATAAAGTGCGCAAACAGCTCATCTTGGCTCTAGGTAAACAGCCTCAAGAATACCAAGTTGCCGAAGCTCTTGGAATATCATGGCAACAATGGAATGAATGTCTGTTGGCTCATAGGAACTGTCTGATGGTTAGCTTGGATGCAAATTTGGCGCAAAATACTGATAGACAGGTTACTTTAGTTGAAACCTTGGCTGATCCTAAAATCGCCATAGAGCAAAAACAAGCAGAAGAAGCAGAAGACAGATTGCAGTTACAAAAAGCAATTCATAAATTGGAAAAAAACTCTCGCATAGCTATTGAACAGGTATATTTACAAGAGGTTTCCCGTAAAGAGGTAGCTGGCAAAATAGGAATTAGTCCAATGAGTGTAACGCGTTATTTGAAAAAGGCAATAGAGGATCTAGTCCTTCTCTTAGAGCACCAAGCAGCGTGAGATTATATACAAGGAAGCCTTCAAAGCTTTAAAATAGTAGGATGATAAAACCTATAAGCGCACTTTAGAGCAGCAGATGGCAGAAACTTTATTATTTAACGCACTACGTCAAGCCACCGACGAAGAGATGTCCCGCGATGAACGAGTATTCGTATTAGGAGAAGATGTAGGCCATTATGGCGGATCTTATAAGGTCACCAAAGATCTCTACAAAAAATACGGTGATCTAAGAATTTTAGACACTCCCATTGCCGAAAATAGTTTTACGGGTATGGCCATTGGCGCGGCAATGACTGGATTACGTCCTGTCATTGAAGGGATGAATATGGGCTTTTTGCTGTTGGCATTTAACCAAATTGCCAACAATGCTGGGATGTTGCGCTACACTTCCGGTGGCAATTTTAAAATTCCATTGGTGATCAGAGGTCCCGGTGGAGTTGGCAGACAGTTAGGCGCTGAGCATTCCCAAAGACTAGAAGCTTATTTTCACGCAGTTCCAGGGCTCAAGATAGTAGCTTGCTCTACTCCTTACAATGCCAAAGGACTTCTCAAGGCAGCAATCAGAGATGAAAATCCTGTCTTGTTTTTTGAGCATGTCTTGCTCTACAACCTCAAAGAAGATATTCCTGATGGAGAATATGTACTTCCTTTGGATCGAGCTGAAGTAGTTCGCACTGGTAAAGATGTAACTCTTTTGACCTATTCGCGCATGAGACATCACTGCATTCAGGCGGCCAAGCAACTTGAATCCGAAGGCTACGATCCCGAAATTATCGATCTGCTCTCTCTCAAGCCCTTTGATATGGAGACCATTGCCAAATCGATAACCAAAACCCATCGGGTGATCATCGTGGAAGAATGTATGAAAACTGGGGGAATTGGCGCTGAATTAGTTGCCTTAATCAATGAAGAGCTCTTTGATGAACTAGATGCCCCAGTAATCCGCCTTTCTTCACAGGATATTCCTACTCCTTACAATGGAGGTCTGGAAAAACTAACAATTGTTCAACCGGCTCAGATTGTTGAATCTGTCAAGCAGATCGTCGGCTAGAAAAATTGTTGTTCATGAGGCATTATGCAAAAGCAAAAGTTAGTTTTAATACTTATAGTTCTCCTAGTTGCCGCCGCCATTACGATCATTCAAAGGCTACCTTTGCAGTTGGGTCTTGATTTACGTGGCGGGGCCCAATTGACAGTCGAAATCAAAAACCCTAACAACTCCAGGCAGATCACAACCGATGATCTCAACGCGGTCAAAAAGGTAATTGAAAATCGAATTAATGGTCTAGGTGTAGCTGAGCCAATCATTCAAACCGTTGGCAATAACCGCGTCTTAGTCCAGCTACCTGGGGTTACTAATCCTCAAGAAGCAGAAAAAATTCTAGGTGGTACTGCACTTTTAGAATTTCGGGCCCAAAAAATAGATAGTCAGGGTCAATTTAGAGCAGAATATAACAACCAAAGAGCTATCGAAGCGGAAATAGCCAGTTTAAAAAAAGAAAACAAACCAGAAGAACTAGCACAATTACAAAAGTCTCTTCTCAAATCAGAGCAAGAAATCTCTAAACTCTTTGATCCTCCAGTGATTACTGGTAAAAATCTCAAAGATGCCCGTCCTGATGCGCCAGAGCAGGGGAACAATCTCTGGTCGGTTGCCATTGCTTTTGATGAAGAAGGTGGACAAAAATTCGCCGAGCTGACCAAATCACTGGCTGGGACTGGCCGCAGTATTGGTATTTTTCTAGATAATAAACTGCTAAGCGCGCCAACTGTGGAAGTCAAGTTTGCTCAAACTGGTATCACTGGTGGAAGGGCAATCATCACTGGAGATTTTAAAGTAGAGCAGGCTCAAGAGCTTGCCATTCAACTGCGCGGTGGATCTTTGCCTTTTCCTGTTGCCGTGGTGGAAAACCGTACTATCGGAGCTACCCTAGGTCAAGATAGTATTAAGCGCAGTGTCTATGCTGCTATGGCTGGGTTGCTCTTAGTACTAGTGTTCATTGGGGTTTATTATAGACTACCAGGACTAGTAGCCGATATTTCGCTGATTATCTATGCTCTGTTGACATTTGCAGCCTTTTGCTTGGTAGGAGTGACTATGACCCTTCCGGGTATAGCAGGCTATATTTTGAGTATCGGTATGGCGGTAGATGCAAACGTTTTAATATTCGAGAGAACTAGAGAAGAGCTTAGAGCCAATAAAACCCTCTATCGCGCTGTAGAAAGTGGATTTTTCCGGGCATTTTCCAGCATATTGGATAGCAATATAACAACGCTAATTGCCTGCGCTGCCATGTTTTGGTTTGGTTCGGGTTTGGTTAAGGGCTTTGCTGTCACTTTGAGTATAGGGGTTTTGATCAGTATGTTTACGGCCGTTACTTGCACACGTACACTCTTGATGCTCTTGGTACTTGGGGTGCCCAAACTGCGGCAAAGGCCTGAACTTTTCTGCCCTAACCTACCAGCTGCCACAGTCAAATAGGAGAAAATTGAGCTATGACCTTAAGTGTTGTTAAACACGAACGTTTCTGGTGGACCGTTTCGATCCTGATTACGATAGCTGGTATTGCGGCAATGCTACTGAGTTTTACTCAGATTGGCTCGCCTTTGCGTCCTGCTCTGGATTTTATAGGTGGTACTAGATTACAGCTAGAGTTAGATTGTTCAATTCCTAATAATTGCCAAGGGCCAATCTCAGTTGAAGTTGTTAGAGAATTGCTCAAATCTCAAAATCTGGGAGATAGTAGCATTCAGGTTATCGGTGAACATGGACTTTCTATTAGATCTAAATCCCTCGATCCTGATCAAAGAACTAAGTTACAACAAGCCCTAGAAGAGAAAATCGGCAAATTTGATCAAAAGCTAACTCAAATTGACTCAGTAGGCCCTACTGTAGGAAAAGATCTGCTCAATTCCGGCATCATAGCTTTAATAGTTGCTTTCTTTGCCATAGTGGTCTATTTGAGTCTGCGTTTTCAGTTAGACTATGCTATCTTTGCTGTGATTGCTCTACTGCACGATGTAATGATAACCGTGAGCGTTTTTGCTATTTTAGGATTAGTAAATCATGTAGAGGTAGATAGTTTATTTCTAGTAGCCTTACTGACGATCATTGGTTTTTCGGTCAATGATACTGTGGTAATTTATGACAGGATCAGGGAGAATTTGCAGAAATATCCCGATGAGCCTATCGATCACATCATAGATGATTCAGTAAATCAGACACTTGGGCGCTCTATCAATACTATTTTGACTGTTTTGCTGACCTTGGTGGCTATTTTTCTCTTTGGTGGTGAAACTCTCAAACTTTTTGCTTTAGCTTTGATCATTGGTTTTGTCTGCGGTGGCTATTCTAGTATTTTCATTGCTAGTACACTTTTGGGCTGGTGGCGCAGGAGAAATGAAAAGAATTCCTTAAAGCTAAAGAAAACTTAAAAAATATGCTCTAGAATTTACTTTCAAGATAAACCGGAGCAATCGCAATTATGGATATTAAGTTAATCATGTTAGTTTTGGCCGGCCTTTTTACTGTCAGTTCACTTTTCTTTGGTACAAAAAACGGTTTCTATGATTCCGATGACTACCATGGCAATGGCACGGCTCATTAGATAGATTCTTTTGAGCAAAGATGAGGCGCTGGTCGGCCAATCAAGAAATCAGCTTTTCTTGTCTGCCCTACGGTACTGGTCAAGCTGACCAAGGAGTATGCTTATTGCTCAAAGTTGGTGACTATCGTATCTTGCTTGATTGTGGACTTGAAGATCTATCCGATTTAAAGCAAAACCAAGTTGTTGATCTTGTCCTCTGTAGTCATGCTCATGGAGATCATGCCAGAGGACTTTTATCATTTCACCAAAGCTATCCCCAAGTCCCCATTTATACTAGTGAAATAACAGCCCATCTGCTACCATTGCTTTGGCCTGGTCAAACTATTAATGATTTATCCCAAGAGCTTCCCTGGCGCTTACCGTTTAAGGTTTTAGATGATTTAACAGTAGAATTATTTCCTGCTGGACACATTCCGGGTGCTGCAGCTTTTTTGTTAACCTATCAAACCAAAGGGCGCTCTTATAAAATTTTTTATACAGGAGATTTCTGCCTTTCTAATTTTCAGCTAGTTGATGGTCTTTCAGTTGAACCCCTGCGGGGTCTCAATCCCGATATCTTGATTCTAGAGGGAACCTACGGCACTAACCGGCATCCTCATCGGCGCCAACAGGAAAAAACCCTGATGCATCTTATTAATAGTACTATCTCTAGAGGGCAAAGTATTGCCTTTTTTGTAAATACTTTAGGTATAGGCCAAGAAATCCTCAAGCTTTTGCGCTCCCATCATCAATTTACTGGTAGAGAGCTCGATATTTGGGTTGGCGGTGAGCAGCTCTCTAGAGCCTGTGATCTTTACCTGGAAATGCTGCCACAATTTCCTCTAGCTGTTCAAAATTTTGCCAAGCATCAGCCCCTTTTTTGGGATGAACGTGTTTTTCCCAAAATGCGCCGTATAACTCCCGATAACCAACCTAAAAACTATCCCTATATTCTCTTGAGCGATGATCCCTCAACAATACTGAAATATTGTGATAAGTCTTGGTTGATTTTATTATCCGAACAGCAAAAAAATATTGCTGATTTGTTTGCTGATTTACATTGTGAATCATACTTGCTAGCTGAGCATAGTGATGGACGCAATACCACTCAGCTAATTCACAATCTGCGCCCTCAACATGTAGTGCTAATCCATGGTCCTAGTAACTATCTAAAGGATATAGCTGCTTTAGAAGAATTACAAAACCGCTATCAATTGCATGTGCCCTCTAAACTGCATCAAGTAGAATTGCCCATCGGTGAAAAATTTATCCAGCCTACGCTTGTGCCCACTGTTAGTGTCTATGAGGGAGAACTCAACGAAGTTGGCAGTTCAATTATCATATCTCTTCCTAGTCTTATTAGTAATGATACTCGCTGGCCGTTTTTTGCTGGTACTGGTATTGTTGAAGCTAGATGGCAGGGTGAAGAACTGGTGATTCGAGGGCTTCAAGAAAAAGAGTTACTCTTATTCAATAGCGAAAATAAAAGCATAGAAGATCTAGACTGTTGCAGCAATTGTAGTCACTACCGCGGGCAAAAGTGCTGGAACACTAAATCTCCTCTCTATGATTTTAAGGTGACTCCAGAGGGCTGCTGCCCTGTATTTGAAGCTGTATCCTAGAAAAATTTATTGACAATATTATGTATGCAAGTATAATTATTGGTAATTTAATTAGAGCATAAATATTTCTAGATCATGAAAAATATAACAAAACTCACTGTCACTAGTTTAATTTATAGTAGTTTGATGTCTTTGAGCTTTACAGTTAGAGGCAATGCTGCTGATTGGAGTATGTCTGGACAAAGCATCGGTAATTGGCGTAGTCAACCCCAGGAAACTCAAATCAACCCTTCCAATATTAGTACCTTAGCGCCTAAATGGATTTTTTCAACTGGAGGCGATGTCTCGGCTACACTAGCGGTTTCAGGAGGTTCAGTATATTTTCCAGATTGGGCTGGCAATCTCTACAATCTTAACGCCAGTAACGGTACTGTCAATTGGCAGAAAGATTTGAGTCAGGTCACTGGAATCTCGGGTGTGAAATCTCGTACTACACCAACTCTCTCTGGAAACATCTTGTTAGTTGGTACGCAAAAAGGAGGTGATTTAATCGCCTTCAATGCCAACAGTGGTGATTTGTTATGGAAGACTCAGATGGATAGCCATCCGCAAGCAATTCTTACCGGTTCTCCTGTAGTAGATAATGGTATCGCTTATATGGGAATTTCCTCTAGCGAAGAGATCTCGTCAATGAATTCTGGTTATCCTTGTTGTACTTTTCGTGGCTCTGTCGCAGCGGTAAATATTAATAATGGTCAGATTCTCTGGAAAACTTACACCACTTTGGATAATGGTGGACAAACAGGTGGATACTCCGGAAATGCTATCTGGTCAAGTGCCCCTGTTGTTGATGAAAAAACTAATTCACTTTATGTCACTACAGGTAACAATTATGATGTTCCTCAAGATGTTAAAACTTGTCATGCCAATGGAGGATCAAATTGTGATAGTCCCAATAACTATGTAGATTCCATTATTTCTCTGGACTTGGGTACTGGCGCGCTTAAGTGGGCATTGAAGTTGAGCAGTTATGATGCTTCAAATGATGCTTGTTTAATTGGTGGTATCAATTGCCCTACTCCTAAAGGTCCTGATTTTGATTTTGCCCAGGGAGCAATGCTGATTCCTACTAGCAGGGGCAATGTTTTAGTTGCTGGACAAAAAAGTGGTTTATTTTGGGGAGTTGATCCTCTAACTGGTAAGGTTATCTGGTCTAGTTTAGCCGGACCAGGAGGTTCAGAAGGAGGAATGCAATGGGGTTCAGCTACTGATGGCAAACGTATTTACTTTGCCAATGCCAATAGTGATCATCAATCCTGGACAATGCTCAATGGTCAAACAATCACAGGTGGATTCTGGGGGGCAATAGATCCTCTTACTGGAGAAATTCTCTGGGAAACTGCTGATCCCAATGGAGATTTAGCAATGGATACTAGCTCGCTAAGCGTTGCTAATGGTGTTGTTTATGCTGGCTCAAGGGCACAATATTCCGATAAAAATACTTTGCCCACTTTCTTTGCCTTAAATGCTGATACTGGAGTCATTGTATGGTCATACGTAAGCGGTGGCGCATCTGTAGGAGGTCCAGCTATCGTCGATGGCAATGTTTATTGGGGTACTGGTTATCAAGACTATACTACTAGTAAGATTTATGACTTTACTGTAGATGTACCTGAGCCAGGTTCATTTGTTGGCATTTTGGCTGTTCTTGGTATGGGTACTATCCTCAAGCTGCAAAGAAGAAATCCAAAATAATTATTTATTATTATCTGTTGTTTGCTTCATTTGATTGAGAGCTTGACCCAAACGCACTAGTCCTGCTGAACAATCCAGCCTTTCTAGATGAACCTCAATAAAAGAGACAAGCTCAGTATTGTGTTTTGCTTGTTCTAGAGCCAGTTCAAGATCTTCTTGCGTTTTGACCTGCGTGCTCCAGCTTTTACCAAATACTTGGGGAAGCTGATGGTATTTCCAAGGTTGTATATCGTTGTAGGTATTATCCTGAATGACTCTTTCGATGGTATAGCCATCGTTATTGATCAAGAAAATAATTGGATTGAGATTTTCTCGGATAATAGTTGAAAGTTCTTGGGCAGTCATTTGAAAAGCGCCATCTCCTACAAAGACTATCGGGCGAAGATTACGATCAGCTAAAGCAGCACCAAGACAAGCTGGGATGGAATAGCCAATTGAAAGATAAAAGGCCTGACCAATGAAGTCAGCATTCTTATGGATTAATAGATCCATTGTGGCAACAATTGAATCTCCTGTATCAGAAATGACTATAGAATCATCTTCAATGAAGTGATTAATTCTCTGATAAAAGTAAAGGTTGCTGAGCATTTTTTGTGGTTCATATTCTACTGTTTGAAGTAACAGCGAATAAGCAGCTTTTATTTCTATTTGTTTGTAAGAGAGCTTCTCAATTAAACCATCTAGAAAATTTTCTAGATATATTGGTTGATAAAAATGATTTTTGATTTTGACTTTTTCTGAATTGGCATTGATCACTCGGTTGATATCTATTTTTGCTGTATAACCTCCCAAGTTCATATCAGACATAATGGCACCTAGACAGAGAATCGCATCGGCATTTTCTACCCTCTCGCGTACTATTTCGCGGCTGATTGCTCCAACATAGTTACCAATAAACTGGGAATGCATCTCGGGAATGCAGGATTTACCTAGTAAGGTCGTTGCGATTGGGTAGCCGGTTTTTTCTAGAAGCTTGAGTAATTTATTTTCTAGCTTAAAGCGGTGAAATTCAACTCCAGCAATAATTACAGGATTTTTAGCTCTTTCTAGTAATTCTACTGCCTCTTCTATGGCTTCTTGGAGGGCTAATGGATCTGAGGAATAATCTGCAATGTGATGCGTGCTAGTTGGTGGTGGGCAATTTTGATTAACTAGATCAGTTGGAATTTCTATATAGACAGGCCGTTTGTGATGCAGACAGGCTTCTATGGTCTGTTCAATTTGATTGGCAGCCTGGCTGGCATCGGTGAGAATCACAGCTCCTACGGTGATTTTTTCCATGATAGAGAGCTGTAAGTTGTAGTTGCCAGTGGTATGGTGCAACAGTAGATTACTATCTCTATAAATCCTGCTAGGTCCACCACTAATTACTATTAGAGGTACTCGCTCAGCGTAAGCTCCAGCTACGGCATTGACTAGAGATAGCCCTCCAACTCCATAGGTGATGCAGACTACGCCTAATCCTTTGACCCTAGCATAGCCATCAGCGGCATAACCTGCATTCAATTCATTACAGGTGTTAACAAGTCGGATAGGACTGCGTAAGATCACATCCATTAAATCTAAAACATAGTCGCCAGGAACACCAAAAATGTGCTCAACTCCTAGGCTTTCAAGGCGATTACAAAGATATTCAGCAATAGTGACCATAAGAAATCTCGATTAGATTAGGATTACCCATAAAAAAGAATTGTTTATTGCATGATAATCCCTCCAGGTAAATCCTGTTTATTTATTTAGTGTTATGCTAATTAAAAAAAATTAATATAATTATGCTCAAAAATATATCTTTAAATATTATTGTCTCTTTATTATTTTCAGGAGCTGCTTTAGCGCAAACCCCCAAGTTTACTGATGAAATGCCAATGTCTCAGTTAACTAATGTCAACCAGTTGCGAGATGTACAGCCTACTAGCTGGGCCTATGAGGCTCTTAGATCCCTAGTAGAGCGCTACGGCTGTATTGTAGGCTATGGCGATCAAACCTTTCGTGGTAATCAAAGTCTCACTCGTTGGGAATTTGCAGCAGGACTCAATGCCTGTATGAATTCTCTGGAAAAGCTTATTGCGGAGAATGCAATATCTCCTGAGGATATACAAAAGCTCAAGAGACTGACAGAAGATTTTAAAAATGAACTAGCAGCTTTGGGAACTCGCATAGACCAACTAGAAAACCGTCTAGTCTATCTAGAGGATCACCAGTTCTCTACAACTACCAAGCTCTTTGGAGTAACAACTCTCTATGTTGCAGGCGCTAGCGGAGATCGTACCGCCGCTAGTTTTGTCAATACATCAGCAGGAACGCAACAGATTCGGCCTTCAGAGAATCTCTTAAATAGTGTGGAAATTTTCAGCGAGCAAATTAAGCTAGCTCAAGCTCAAGGTGATCTAGATCGCGGAGATACCTATTATTCTCATTGGTTGAGCGCTCTTGAAAAGCTCTGTTTTGAGCGTGGCTTAAGTGATTCCCAATCCTATCAAAATAGTTTACAATTACGGCGAAAAGCTATTAAAAATACTCCCCATGGAGTCCCTTTGGCTTTGGAAAATGCGTTTCTTTCTCAGGATGATCATCACCATGGTCACGAGCATTATCCTGAGAATATGTTCACCCCAATTTCAGTAGTAAAAATCAACTAAAATCAAAATGTTACAAATTCAGAAAAATATCTTATTGGTAGGTCTATCGGGACTTAGCATCGCCACGTTTGGTTTGTTGGATTGCTATAGACCAGCACAGGCAGAGCTTCTCAAAGAGCAAATGCCAGGTCAGTGTAAAACTGAAGCATCTGGATACTACAATACTAGTATGTCTGATGTTTCTATCACAGCTACCTCTTCTACGACAGTGAGCTATAGAATCAGAAGTACTGGAAAAACAGGAAGATGTACATTTAATAGTAACAACGAGATAGTCAAAATAGTACCTGACCAGCAACAAGAGAAACGCTACAAAGCTACTGGAAATATTTACTGGAGCAGAAAAGCGGGCAAATGGATAGCTCCTGATGGTATGGTTTGTCATACATGTACCCCTGAAAATGGTTTTCCAATTCCTCCTAAAACCAAATCAGGTGGATTCTTCTATTTACCTAATGAAAAGATGTGGTATGACAGCAATGGTGAAGCTTGTCATACTTGTAATCCACCCAATGGCTTCCCAATTCCAGCAGGAAATTAAAAAATTCCTTTTTTATTAATTTTGAGAGTTGTCCCTAATGCTTTGAAGTATTAGGGGCTTTTTCTCCTTGATAAACATAAACAGATTCTTTATTCAAACGAAGAATAATGATTGAACCATCTGTTTGTCTGCTTGCTGATTTTCCATATTGGTCAGTATACTTATTACCTTTACCTTTAAGTTGATATTTGATCCCATCGCTTCTGGTGATTGTAATTCCATTGCTCTTTTGTTCGTAGGTGCAGTTAACAACCTTTGTCGAGCGGTCAACGCCCTTTGGATAAATATCACAACGAGATGAAATGGGTTTGGCTTGAGCAGTCCCCTCAATAGAAAAACTTAGCAAGGCTACGGACGTTAGAAAAAAGTATTTTATTGTTTTCATGTGAATATTTAGTTAGATTTGATTTTTGGCTTTGAAACTGCTTTGCAATCTATTGGTTGTAAGTATTTAGATTCTACATAGCCTTTTTTGGGATAGCTAATTTTAGTCCAATTACTACCTTTTTTTTGCTCTAGGACTTTTACAATATCGCCAGTGCGTAGAACACCAACTCTAGTCCCTGTCTGATCAGAAGCTCTAAGGAAAATCCCTGTGTAATCATTGATAACCTTCTGGCATTGATTTACCTGTACATTAGCTCCTTGGACAGGGCTTAAAAACATTGTTGCCCCTAGAACTCCAGCAAATAAATACTGATTTAGTTTACGCATATAAATACTAAAGCTATTAACTCTAATATAAATTGTTATTGAGTTAAGATTCATTTCCATGAGTTGATTCTGTAATTTCTGGTTTACCAATTTGGATATTATGCTCAGCAAAAGCTCTCTTGACACGTAAACGAAATTCACGTGCAACTTTCCATTGCTCTAGTGGTCTAGTTTTAAGCCATACTCCCACTTTTATCCCCATATAGGATATATCCTCAATTCCTAATACTTCCGGCATTTCTAGCAGATACTCTTGCCATTTTGAATCATTGTATATTTGTACGCACACTTGGTTTAAAATATCCAAAACAAAATCAGGATCACTATCATAGTCAACCACAATAGAAAAATCCACACGTGACCAAAGACGAGTAAGGTTGCTAACTCTGGTGATATTGCCATTAGGAATATTTACCAGTTGACCTTCATTATTTCTCAATTGAGTTATGCGTAAATTGAGGTTTTCCACTAAACCACTTTTATTGTCTACCTCAATAATGTCGCCTATCCCAAATTGATCTTCAATTAAAATAAAACAACCATTAACTAGATCTTTGATCAAATTTTGAGAACCAAAGGAAATTGCCAAGCCCAGTAAAGCTCCTCCTGCCAAGATTGAATTAGTCGGCACATTAAACAGACTCAGCGTCCAAACAATTCCTAGAAAAATCCAAAAAACTGTAGATAAGCCTTGCAATGCTCCAGTGATGGTTCTAGATCTCAAGTGAATTCTTTGACTTTCAATACTAGTAAATAGAGGAATATTTTTCCAAGAGTTAATAGAGCGCTCTATAAAAGTCTTACTGATACTAATTCCTAAACTAACTAAAAACCATATTGTTATTAGTAATAGTGGAGTTTTCCATACATAATCACTCCAAAACATTAATATTGGAATAATAGATACGATCCTGGCAATCCCCAAATACCAGATCAAAATTAAAAGCCAAAATAATGCCCATTGCAGAAATTTATCGATTTTTAAACGACGCTCAAGTAAAAATTTATTTGTCTTTAAGTTTTCTTGATGGATGTTTTCTAGAGCTTGTTCTCTTTTGGATAAAATTTTGCGTAAGAACCATATGACAGCGGTGGTAATTAGCAGTTCAAAAAAAATCTTTAAAGCTCTGCCCAATCTTTGCAAAAAAGCAGCAGGAGAAGCTATCTGCTGGAAACGGAAAATTTCATCTTGGATGATTTTTTGCCACTGTTTTGCTAATTCTTCCATACTTGCACCATTGCGATCCGTATCTGGTTCAGTCACTGTTAACAGGCGAATTGGATAGGAAGATTGATCATCACTAATTTGCAGAATTAGTCTGTTATTTAATGTGGCAATCGAGACTATTGGGGTTTGTTTGGCATCTATAGTTCTTTTTAAAACTCGCCACAAGCGCTCATTAATCTCTTTTGCGCGAACTTCAGCATGACTAGCTCCCATGGATACTTTTTTTCGATATAGTTCATTGGGAGTAGTCACTTCAAATAGAATTTTGTTATCTAGAGGGGAGCGAATAGGCGCTATCTCATATTCCCCATCATGAACAACTGTGTTAATTGATGGGCTTGAAGTATTGCTCTGAGCCAGAGAAGGCAAACTAATCAGACTTATATTTATTAAGATAATTAAGCTAAAAAAAGAGAATAAAAACTTTATCATATAAAATAAAAAAATAATAAAATAAATAGTACTATGAAAATTAACACAATAGCCTTAACCACATTACTATTTTCTTTAACTGCTCCAGCCCAAGCTGCTACTTGGCATTTTTCTTACAATGCAGATGGCATATCGGCTTCAGGTCAGCTTACAACCGATGCTACTGGCAGCTTGATTACTAATATTTCTGGAACTCGAAATGGCAAGTCAATCACAACTTTACTGCCAATTAATGGATATGCCAACAACGATAATATATTTTTCCCCAGCGGCAATCCTGGATTTCTAGATCAGTTAGGGCTTTCTTATCAAACTACTGATAATATTTCTTACAATCTGTATTATTCAAGCACTATAAATACTAAGTACGGAGAATGCAACAATGTGCAGATGAGCTCATGTGATTTTCCCTATATAGGCAAGCCTGTTACTGCAAATTTTAATGAAGTACCTGAATCTTCTACAATTTTGGGGAGTTTTCTAGCTTTGGGCTTTTTAGGATTTGTCTCTGGTAAATCTAAAAAAAATAGCTAATAAATCTTTGTGTACTAGTAAAGCTCTTCACTTTTTGGGTTTTATTGCTTAACAGATACCTCATTTCTCAAGGGATTACCTTGTTCAAAATCTGTCAGATTTTCGATGGTGGTCTTAGTGATATCACTGAGCGCATTTTCTGTAAAAAAAGCTTGATGAGCAGTAATCACAACGTTGTGAAAAGATTGAAGAAGTTGAAAGGTATCATCTTGAATTATTTTACCTGTCCAATCACGAAAGAATAGTTCCTCTTCCTCTTCATAAACATCAATGCCAAGGTAGCCTATACGATGAGATTTGATTCCTTCAATAGTTGCTAGAGTATCGACCAAAGCTCCTCTGCTAGTATTAATTAACATCACACCTGGTTTCATGAGGGCTATGGTGTCTCTATTAATCAAATGGTAAGTTTGTGGTAGAAGTGGACAATGGAGAGAGATAATATCAGATCTTGATAGAAGTTGCTCCAATTCTACATAAGTAGCATTGGCAAGCTCTGTAAACTCGGAGTTAGGCTGGGTATCATAACCCAAGACATTACAGCCAAAACCGGACATGATTTTGGCAAAACACAGCCCAATTTTGCCAGTTCCTATAACTCCGCAGGTTTTACCATGAAGATCAAAGCCCAATAGACCTGTAAGAGAAAAATTATCATCACGCACACGATTGTAAGCTCGATATAATTTCCGATTGAGCATCAAGATAAGACCAACTGCATGTTCAGCAACTGCATATGGAGAGTAAGCCGAGACTCTCAATACCTTTATATCAAGTTTAGATGCCTCGGCTAGATCCACATTATTAAATCCTGTACAGCGCAACGTAATCAATTTGATTCCCTGCATTGCCAAAATCCTCAGGGTTTCGGCGCCTAGATCATCATTGACAAATGCGCAGATCGCCTGACACCTTCTAGCTAGAGATGCAGTCTTGGGGTCTAAGCGGTTTTCGTAGTAAACAAATTGATGATTATTTCCACCAAAAGATAGATTGCTTAGATCCAAAAAGTGACGATCATATGATTCTGTGCTAAATACAGCTACTTTCATTTTTTTTGCCTTAGTAAGGCCATTGCCAATGAGTTAATTCAGGCATATCTACTCCATGCTCATGAGCATAGTTGCGCGCTTCAATTTGCATATCACGAAATTTCGCTACAGCATGAGCTCCCTTTACAAGATATTGCGGCATTCTTTCAATAGCATCAATAGCGAGGGTAAACCTATCAACTTGGTTGTTAATCGCCAGTTCCATAGGAGTATTGATATTTCCTTTCTCTTTATAACCTCGAACATGCATATTCTCATGATTATGCCTACTATAAGCTAATCTATGAATCAGCCAGGGATAACCATGAAAATTAAAAATAACAGGTTTATCTAAGGTAAACAAGCTATCAAATTCACGATGAGATAGACCATGGGGATGTTCGGTATTTGGTTGTAATTTGAATAGATCAACAACATTGATAAAACGAATCTTGATATCAGAAAATTCCTCACGTAGTAATACTGTTGCTGCTAGAGCTTCTTGAGTTGGAATATCCCCTGCCGCTACCATTACTAAATCCGGTTCGCTACCTTGATCGTTACTTGCCCAATCCCAAATACCCAGCCCTTTAGTACAGTGTTTAATGGCTGATTCCATATCCATATACTGTAGATGTAACTGTTTATCCGAGACGATCACATTGACATAGTTCTTACTTTTGAGTGAATGATTAGCTACCGATAAGAGACTGTTGACATCAGGTGGCAAATAGATCCTGGTAACTGAAGCGCTCTTGTTGACTACCACATCGAGAAAACCTGGATCTTGATGAGTAAAGCCATTGTGATCCTGTCTCCATACGGTGGAAGTAATCAGCAGATTTAAAGATGAAATATCACTACGCCAAGCAATATGGTTACAGATATCCAACCACTTAGCATGTTGGTTAAACATCGAATCGATCACATGGACAAAAGCTTCATAGGTTGAGAAAAATCCATGTCTACCAGTGAGCAAATAGCCCTCTAGCATTCCCTCTAAGGTATGCTCACTTAACATTTCAATTACACGCCCATCGGTGGCTATTTCGGTTCCATCTTCATCTTCTGGAAAATATTCTTCAATCCAGAATTTTTTACTGACTTGGTAAATATCTTGCAGTTTGTTAGATGTGTTCTCATCTGGTCCAAATACTCGAAAATTTTTCATATTATTGCGCATGACATCGCGCAAGAAAGTTCCTAAAATTTTGGTATTTTCTGCTTCTATCTTTCCTGGTTGAGTTATTTCTAGGGCATATTGACGAAAATCGGGCAAATTTAATTCTTTGCGCACCATTCCACCATTAGTTCTTGGTTGGGCGCTCATTCTCAAATTCCCTTGAGGAGCTAGGGCTTTTAACTCGGCAATTAATGTCCCATTTTCATCAAAAAGCTCTTGAGGCCTGTAGCTGCGCATCCACTGCTCTAAAAGCTCAAGATTAGCAGGGTTTTTAGCCACATCGGCCATAGGTACTTGGTGCGCTCGCCAGAAACCTTCTACTTTTTTGCCATTGACTTGCTTAGGGCCAGTCCAACCTTTAGGAGCGCGCAAGATGATCATTGGCCAGCGAGGTATGCTGGAGCTGGCTTGCTGTTTGATTTGGTGAATTTGCTCTATGCAATGGTCTAAGGTAGCGGCCATTGCCTGATGCATAGAATCGGGATCACTGCCTTCTACAAAGTAAGGTGTATAGCCATAACCTTTGAAAAGATTTTCTAGGTTTTCATGACTAGTACGAGCCAAGATGGTTGGATTGTTAATCTTATAGCCATTGAGATGCAATATAGGCAATACTGCGCCATCTCGAATGGGGTTGATAAATTTATTGATATGCCAAGAAGTAGCAAGTGGCCCCGTTTCTGCTTCACCATCTCCTACTACAGCAGCTACTATTAAATCTGGATTATCAAAAGCAGCGCCAGCAGCATGAGAAAGGACATAACCGAGCTCTCCACCTTCATGGATCGAGCCGGGTGTCTCCGGTGTGCAATGACTCCCAATTCCACCGGGAAAGGAAAATTGTTTGAAAAACTTTTTGAGCCCTTCTTGATCTTCAGTTATATCTGTATAAATTTCTGAATATGTACCTTCTAGATAGACTGGTCCAAGCACACCAGGGGCGCCATGACCTGGACCGGCCATGTAGATCATATTTTGCTGATATTTATTAATAATACGATTTAGATGAGTGTAGATAAAGGCTAATCCAGGACTAGATCCCCAATGCCCAAGTAGACGTTGTTTGATATGTTCAATTTTTAAAGGCTCTCTTAGCAAGGGGTTATCTTTCAAATAGATCATGCCCACAGCTAAATAATTGGCTGCTCGCCAATAGCCGTCAATTATTCTAACTTCTTGTTCTGTTAGAGGCGTTCGCTTTACTGTTGCTCTGGCTATACCATAAGCACTGAGAGTTGCTTGTTGGGATATTGAGTCCATGATTTTTACCTAGATCTTTATTCTTGGCTTTATTCTAACTGGATAATTTGATATGAAAGGGATTTTTATAATATTTTTATACTTTGTTCTTTTACGTAGCAAATAAATAAAAAACTCCCGATCTCTTCGGGAGTTTGATTATAAAAAGAAGATTAATTGGATTAATTTCCTCTTTCAACCGCCAATTTTGCCTGATTAAATTCAACCTTGAGACGATTTTTTAACTTATCTGGGATAGGACGAGCACCATAAGAAGTATAGTAACTTGCTAAGGCATTGAGAGCAGTCTGCATGGTGGTAAAAGAGCGTAGAGTACCAGATTTTGTCTCACGTCTATAGCGGGCAATATATTCATTAATTTGGGCGCGAGCTTGGGTTTGAATATCTTGAGCATCAGCAGCTTCAGGATTCAGTTCTATTGCACTGAGAAGATTCTCGATTACATTGACTGTATCTTCGCTGTAGTTTCCAGTAATTCCCCCAGGGGAAGCTGAACAACCAACTAAGCCAACAACCACAACTAAAACTAGAGCTAGCAAACGAGAGAGATAGGGTTTTAATTTCATAATGCTAAACTTTAAAATTGCAACTTTTCTTAATACTATCAGCAATCGGGTCTCTTCTTTAGCATATCAGACCCCAAAAAAACTTAAGGTCTCTTTGAGCTTGTCAATAAAGATGTCAATTTCCTCTGGGGTATTGTAGAAGTAGAGAGAAGCTCTAGCGCTACCACTAGCTCCAAAGAGCCGATGTAGCGGCTGAGTACAATGATGTCCTGAGCGAATGGCAATTCCCTCTTCATCTAACATAGTTGCTATATCACTAGCATGAAGACCCTCAACATTGAACGCGGCTAGAGCTGCTCTTGGGGATTTTTTAGGACCATATACTCTCAATTGGGGAATTTCTTCTAATCTGTCAAACAGATGAGCCGCTAATTGAGCTTCATAGTCATGAATATTATTCATTCCAATCTCGCTGAGGTAGTCTACAGCCGATCCTAAGGCAATTGCCTCAGCAATAGCAGGAGTTCCAGCCTCAAACTTATGGGGTAGTTCACTGCAGGTAAAACTATCTAGAAAAACTTCAGCAATCATCTCCCCGCCGCCTAAAAAAGGCTGCATGTTTTCTAGGATAGCTTGCTTGCCATAGAGAAAGCCTATGCCAGTGGGACCACACATCTTATGTCCACTTGCTACTAACCAGTCACAATTGATATTTTGAACATCTATAGGCTTATGGGGTATACTTTGGCAGGCATCGATCAAGACCTTTGCCCCAACTTGATGAGCCTTTTTCACAATATTTTCAACTGGATTGACACAACCTAAAGCATTAGATACATGAACTATAGATACTAGGCGAGTTCGAGGTGAAAGCAATTTGAGATATTCGTCCCAATCAAACTCTTGCTCTTCGGTTAAACCTACATATTTAATAACTGCTCCAGTTTTGCTTGCAACTATACGCCAGGGAACTAGATTGCTATGGTGTTCCATGACCGAAAGAATTATTTCATCGCCAGCTTTGAGTTCATTTAATCCCCAACTATAGGCCACTAAATTGATTGCCTCAGTTGCATTGCGGGTATAGATGATTTCCTTGGAACTTTGGGCATTGATAAAAGCTACTAACTTTTCTCTGGCGCTTTCATAGGCTTCGGTTGCTCTTACGCTCAGACTATGAGCTCCTCTATGGACATTGGCATTGTCATGCTCATAATAATGAACAATATTATCTAGAACGACTTTTGGCTTTTGGGATGTAGCAGCATTGTCAAGATAAACTAAGGACTTTCCATTGATAGTTTGATCTAAAATTGGGAAATCAGTTCTTGTTTTAGCTAGGGAATGTTTGGTTTTACTAATCATTTGATGTAGTTCGTGAGTTTTTGGGAGAGAGATTTGTACGGTATTTTATTAATAATCTCGATAGCAAAAGCCTCTAGCAAAAGTCTTCTACAGTTTGCAAGAGTAAGACCCCGACTTCTGAGATAAAAAATCTCTTCATCTTCTAATTGGGATATAGTTGCACCATGGGCGCATTTAACATTGTCGGCAGTAATCTCCAGCTCAGGTTTAGTGTATACTTTAGCTCCAGATGAGAGGATCAAGTTGCGGTTTAACTGAGCTGCATTGGTCATTTGGGCAGATTGTGGTACCGATATCTTGCCATTAAAAACTGTCGAAGAGCGATCTGCTAAGATGCATTTTTGCAACTGCTCAACAGTTCCATATGGATGGTGTAAATCTACCTTGCTGTGGAGATCGATGGTTTGCTCATCTTGGGCTAAGGCCAAACCCCAAAGCTTAGTATCTGTCTGCTTACCAGCTTGGATAATATCTAGATTATGGCGGCACAGTTGGCTCCCCAAATCAACCTCTACAATGCTGTAGTAGCTACCTTCTTTCTGTTGAACAGTAGTTTGGGCTATGTGAAAAGCATTATTAGCTTGCCACTGAATTAATACATGCTCTAGCTTGGCATTTTCTCCCACAAATATTTCAGAAAAACTATTGTTCCAATAGGGTTGCTTTGTCTCTAGATAGTGATAGCTCTCTAACAGTTGAACTTTGGCCCTTGGCTCAATAATAACTACTATATGAGGCTGAATCAGGATTTGTTCGCTATTAGCGCTTGCTAAAAAGAGCAGTTGAATAGGTTGAGTAATTTCAACATCTGCCTCTACCCAAACTATCGCTAAATCTTTTGTTGCCAATTGATTGAGGGCGCTAAAGTAATTCAAATCTGGCAAGTTTTGCTTTAGATAAGCTGTCAATTGAGCACGTTTTGTATCTTTGATTGTCGAGAAATTACCAACATAGATTCCTTTATCTCTATTGCTAGAAAGGGCAGCTTGATAATAACCATTGACAAAAAC
>Ga0194055_10000644_pt1 | contig 28283 bp, 20 predicted proteins | sample SepL449m_MetaG_FD_155482 | JGI IMG/M metagenome (GOLD analysis project Ga0194055, IMG submission 155482) | Anoxic zone freshwater microbial communities from boreal shield lake in IISD Experimental Lakes Area, Ontario, Canada - Sep2016-L442-9m | ecosystem: Environmental > Aquatic > Freshwater >... | reverse complement strand
CGGTTGAGCCGGCCATTTTGGCTCTACTTTCCCTGGCTGGCCTTACCTATGTGCTGGCCGGCTCAACCGAGATCCTGGGTATCGCGTTTGCATCGCACGTCCTAAACGGTGGCGCCGATACCTCCGGGGTGATCGTCGGCGCCGACGGCATCGGCTTCATCATCGGTTCGATCATCGCTGCTGGGGTGGCGCTGCGGGCCCGGCTGGCGCCAGTGATGGTCGTAACAATGGCACTAGCTGGTATTCCTTTGCTGCTCATGGCATTTGCGCGGAGTCTGCCCGTAGCAGTTGCCCTGCTCACCGTGAGCGCGCTCTCTGTCGCACTATCGGCCGTGGCAGGAAGAACTCTGCTTCAACGTGCAACCGCACCTTCAATGTTGGCCAGAGTGTTCGCGGTGCAAGAGAGCATGATGGCGCTCGGTCTAGCTGTGGGAGCCATGGTCAGCCCGGTCTTGGTCGCATGGCGTGGCGCGGACGGCTCCTACGTCCCGCTTGGTCTAGCGCTGGCAGTGGTGGCGCTGCTCACCTGGCCGGCGCTTCGTGCACTTGATCGAGACGCGATCTACCGTCCTGACGTTCTCACCACGATGCGCCTGGTGCCCTTCCTCGCCGCGATGCCGGTGCCAAACCTCGACCGGCTCTCCCGCGATGCCCACTGGATTGACTTCCCACCGGGATCAATCATCACGCATCAAGGTGACCACGACTCGACCTTCTACATCGTCGAAGAAGGCCAACTCAGCGTGACCATCAACAGCCAACGAGCACAAGCCACCCTCGAACCAGCCACCCTCGAACCAGCCACCCTCGGGCCGGGCGACAGCTTCGACGAGATCGCACTCCTGCACGACAATCCACGCCCAGCCACCATCACCACCCTCACCACCAGCCGCCTGCTTCGCATCGAACGCACCGCATTCGAAACCGCACTAGCGATCCCCCACGTGCGCGCCCTCGACGGCCTCCTCTCCGACGATGAACTCGAAGCGCGAATCGTCGCAGCCCTCACCCGAGAGCCACAAACCATCAACCAAATCCAAAGGCACCTCACGGTCACCCGCTCAGCACTCCAACCCACCCTGGATTCGCTCACCGAACGCGGCATCATCACCCAAGTCGACGGCACGTACAGCCCCCACTTCGGCACCCGACACCACACCGCACAACCAGCCCTCGACGGCGTCTAACCCACACGCCACAATCGGCTCGGCCGCATGCATAGTCCGGCTCCGAGACCCAACGTCCGCACCGAGGCGAGGCCAGCGAAGCGTTGAGCGACATCGAGGTCGGTGTGCACTGAGCGCGATGTATCAGCTGCGTTGAGGTGGCAGTTTGCTCTGAATCCAGCCGATGAGGTCACTGCTGCTTCGAGTTTGCATCCACACTCGGCCGGGGCCAGTGAAATCAGTGACCAAGCCTTCGCCACCCAGGAGGGTCGACTTCCAACTTCCGGCTTTGCGCACGGCGTAGGTGACCGTGTCGTCAAATGCGACAACGTGTCCGGTGTCGAGGGTGAGCACCTCGCCGGCGTTCAACGTCATCGCTCGCACAGCGCCGTAAGCCGCTAGTAGTAGATCGCCCTGCCCACTGCAACGAAGCAAGATCAGCCCTTCACCACTGAAGAACGACTTGCCCCCACCCCACTTGGAATCAACGTCGATCGAAGGGTCGGAGGCCACCCACGCACCCGATTGCACCATCAACGAAGTCTGGCCATCGAGGCTCACCTTGGCCATATCGCCAGGAAGCGCCGCGGCCACACCCACAACCCCGCCGGAGCCGGAGCTGAAGTCGTTGACGAAGAAACTCTCACCGCCGAGAGAACGCTTGAGCCCCTTCATGAATCCGCCTTGCGTGGACGTAGCAATCTGTATGTCGCCGCGAGTCATCGCCATCGCGCCAGCCTCGACTCGCACTGAGCCACCAGCCGGTAAGGAGATGTCGCCGAAGGCGAATGCCGGGCCTGAAGTTATCTCAACCTGCATGGGACCAACCTTTGATAACGCGGATGTTGCGAGCCGCTAGATGGACGATGTGCCGACAATCCTATTTCGCTCACAGTCGCCGCCACTGAACTTTCGTGACACCAGCGCCAGACACATTGCCGACAGCTAGGCCCTGCCGCTGCTCGCTGCTCGACGTCGAGACAGTGCGTCGACACTGGCTGCGATCAGCAGAACAAACCCAGTAACGATGAACTGGATGCCAGCCTGCTGAGTGATCAGCGGAAGTCCATTGCCGATGACGGCAACGACGAGGCCACCGACAACGGCGTCCCAAACGCGGCCACGACCACCAAAAAGGCTCGTTCCGCCGATCACCGCTGCCCCTACCGCGTACAGCAGCGTGGTGCTGCCGCCGGTTGAGGGAGACACCGAATTGTCACGCGAAGCGAACAGGATCCCAGCGACCCCAGCCATGGTCGAACAGATGACAAAGCAGGCGACGCGTACCCCGCGCACGTTGATGCCAGCACGTCGAGCGGCCTCGGCATTGCCGCCGACCGCATAAATGTGCCGCCCAAATGCCGTGCGGCTCAGCACAAATGTGAGGCCGACTAGCAGCACGAGGATCAGCGGAACGATGTAAGGCACGCCCTCGATCGAAGCCGCCACCGGATTGCGGCTGCGCTCCTGATTGAACACGAAAGTGAAGACGCCATAAATGACGGTCAGGCTGGCCACCTTCAGTAGCCACAACGACGGAGGCTGCGAAACCAAACCAGCACGCCTGCGGGCGCGAAGTTGAAGCCCGGACACCACTGCATAGCCACCAGCGACGATAACGAAAAGGACCCACCCCAGTGTTGGCGGAAGGTTCTTGTTTTCCAGCGCCAAGATGATGCTGTCGCGAACGCCGATCGTGCCACCGTCGCCGATGATTAGGAGCATCAGCCCTTGCAAGCCAAGGAACATTGCGAGGGTGACGACGAAGCTGGGAATGCCTAGCCTGGCGACCAGCACACCGATGAACAAACCGATGATCGCCCCCGTAACCAGTGCGGCCACGATTGCTAGGTACCACGGCCACCCATGCTGAGTGAGCGTGACCGCGAGCACCGCCGCGCACGTACCTGCCGCGAATCCGGCCGAGAGGTCGATCTCGCCGAGGAGCAGCACAAAGACGAGCCCCATCGCCAAGACGATCACCATGGAGCTCTGCGTGAGCAGATTCGCAAAGTTAAACGGAGTGAGGAAGACCTTGCCTTGCAGGGCACCGAAAACTATGACGAGTGAAATCAGACCCAAGACCGCGGGCAGCGAACCGAGCTCACCACCACGCACACGAGTCCAGTAATCACGCATCGCCTGCGCGAGCGACTCTGTCTCTGACGGTGATTCCTGCTCCGGGCTCGCTTGCTTGCTCGCGATACTCATGCTGTCACCGCGTGCTGGATTCCGATATCGCCGCTGCGACCTCCGGTGATGAGCTCAACGACTTGCTGCTGGGTCACCTGCGACACCGGCACTTGGGCAGCCATCTCCCCTAGATAAAGCACAGCGATGTTGTCTGCTACCTGCATGACGTCTTTCATGTTGTGCGAGATCAGCACCACGGCCAAACCATTATCAGCGAGTCGTCGCACAAGGTTGAGCACCTGCTCAGTTTGCGCGACGCCGAGGGCTGCAGTGGGTTCGTCAAGGATTACCACTCGCGAGTTCCACAACACTGCTCGGGCGATCGCGACAGTCTGGCGCTGGCCACCGGACAAACTCGCCACTACCTGACGGACCGACTTCAGAGTGCGCACCGAAAGCCCGTTGAGCGTCTCGCGTGCGCGCTGTTCCATCGCGGCTTCGTCAAGGCTGACTCCACGCTTCATCTCGCGACCGAGAAACATGTTGTGCACGACATCGAGGTTGTCGCACAGGGCGAGGTCTTGATAGACCACCTCGATCCCGAGTTCATTGGCTTGCTTGGGCCCAGAGATCTTCACCGCCTCACCGGCGTAAGTGAAGTCCCCGGAGTCGAACGGGTAGATTCCAGCAATCCCCTTGATGAGAGTACTTTTCCCGGCTCCGTTGTCGCCCACAAGTGCGGTGACCTGACCTGACCACACGTCGATATCAACATCGCGCAGCACCTGTACGGCACCGAAACTCTTGTTGATCCCGCGCAGCGACAGGATCGGATTGGCCAACGCGGCTAGCGACGAATCACTCGTCGTCATTGAATCACCCTTTCAGGATCGAGCACCCGCTCGCTTGTGTGCGACACAGACAAGTGTGGCCTTGACAGACAAGCTTCGCTGGCGTTGCCGCAACGAACCCTGCAAGTTGAGTATGTAGCAGTGGGGTGGGGGTGTGGCCGGTAAACGGCCCAACCCCCACCCCACTCGTGGCGCTACTAAGAGATGCCGAGCTCCGTGCAGGCCTTCTTGGCTAGATCGGTCGTGCAGATCTTTGCCGCCGTGGTGAAGCCATCAGCGATGACATCCCCAACGTTGGCCTTGAAGATTCCCTGCGGCACGAGCAGCACTGACGGAACGTCCATTCCGGTCTTGCTGTCCTTCACGGTGCCGTTGGTCGCAACCGGCTGACCACTTGCGATGGCGATTGCAGCCGCCGCTGCGGCTTCGGCTTCCTTCTTGATCGCCTTGTAGACGGTGACACACTGAGTGCCTTCAAGAACGTTGGTCAGGCCCACATCGGTGGCGTCCTGGCCGGTAACCGGGATCTTGCCCGCGAGGCCGTTCTTGGCGAGGACTGCGATAACCGATGAGCCGAGGCCATCGTTTGCGGCGTTAACTCCAACAATCTTTGGATCCTTGGCGAACATCTGCTCGAAGATGGTCAACGCCTTGGTGTTATCCCAGTCGGGTACTGACTGGTCCTGGCCGATCGTGAAGCCACCGTCAGTGATCGACTTCTGGTAGCCCTGCTTGAACAGCGTGGCGTTGTTGTCGGTAGGCGAGCCGTTGAGCAAGTCGACCGTGCCCGACATGACACCTGCATCGTTGAGGCACTTGACGAGACCGTCGCCCATGGTCTTACCCACTGCGACGTTATCGAACGACACGTACGCCGATGCGCCGCCGCCGAGAGTGAGCCGGTCGTAATCGATGCTCTTGATGCCCTGTGCGGTGGCCTTGGTCTCGCAGGCCGCGCCGGTGTCGCTGTCAAGGTTGACGATCATCAGCACCGTGACGCCACTTGCGATCATGCTGTCGCAGATGGTCGCAAACTTGGCCTTGTCGCCACCAGCATTCTGAATGTCGAACGCAACATTCGCGGCGGTGAAGGCGTCAGTGAGGTACTTGCGGTCAGCCGTTTCCCAGCGAGCCGAGGAGGCGGAGTCAGGAAGGATGACGCCGACCTTGTTGGCGGCCGCACTCGATGAGGCCGGAGCCGGGCTGCTGCTGCTTGCTGCCGGTGTGCTGCTGCTGCCGCACGCGGCGAGAGCGAGAGCTCCCACTGCTGCCGCAGCAACCATTGTCAGATTTCCAGTACGCATTTCTCTCCCTGGAGATTAGTGAAATTTTGCGCCGAGTGCGAAGCGAAAACCCCTGCCCTGACTCGCTAAGCGAAATCAACGGCATTCGCTGCCCCCCACACGGCACGTTGCTCTGGTGACGCTAATTCGCTCCGCAAGACGTGGCAAATCCAAATGTGGTCATTGAGGACGCAGACGATAACAAGTGAGTCACATTGAGGTCACAACTGATAATTCTTCGGCATATTGTCCCGATTTTTCTAGATCGTCATGATTCGTTCCGAAGGCCAACATGCGCTAAATCGTTGAGCACCGCCTGAGCCAAGCTAAATATTGATCTTGTCGACGGGCTTTGCTATCCCAGATGCTATCTAGGCCAAAGAAGCCGGTTAGGCTATTCACGCCTCTGGCAGAACACAGAGGCCATGATCATTTTCGATCGCCGTCCATACAGTTGAGGTAGTTATGTCTATTCCAAGCCCGATCCCTGGCGATAAGTTCACCTTCGGATTGTGGACAGTGGGGTGGCAGGCGCGTGACACGTTTGGCGACGCGACCCGCCCACACCTTGATCCAGTGGAGTCAGTGCATCGGCTGGCCGAGCTTGGCGCGTATGGCGTGACCTTCCACGACGACGACCTCATCCCGTTCGGCGCGGCCGCCGATGAACGCAGCAAGCTCATTGCCAGATTCAGCGCTGCACTCGATGCCACCGGCATGAAGGTGCCGATGATGACCACCAACACTTTCTCGCACCCGGTTTTCAAAGATGGCGCGTTCACCAGCAACGACCGTGACATCCGTCGCTTCGCACTACACAAAGTCATGCGCAACCTCGACCTCGCCGCTGAACTCGGCGCCCACACCTACGTTCTCTGGGGCGGCCGCGAAGGCTCAGAGATCGAAGCAGCGAAAGACGTACGCCTGTGCCTCGACCGGTACAAGGAAGGCTTGGACTTCCTATGCCGCTATGTCACCGAGCAGGGTTACGGCATTCGCTTCGCCATCGAGCCCAAGCCCAATGAGCCGCGCGGCGACATCTTCTTGCCCACCATCGGACACGCGTTGGCATTCATCAACGAGCTCGAGTACTCCGACATGGTCGGCCTCAATCCCGAGGTTGGGCATGAGCAGATGGCCGGCTTGAATTTCGTTCACGGCATCGCACAAGCCCTGTGGCACAAGAAGTTGTTCCACATCGACCTCAACGGTCAGCGTGGCGCACGATTCGATCAGGATCTTGTGTTCGGACACGGCGATCTCATCAACGCGTTCTACCTGGTCGACCTACTCGAGTCGGCGGGCTACGACGGGCCACGGCACTTCGACTACAAGCCGAGCCGCACCGAGGACATCGCCGGAGTGTGGGCGTCAGCGGCTGCCAACATGCGCATGTATGTAGTGCTGCGTGAGAAGGCGCGCGCGTTCCGTGCCGACCCTCGGGTGCAGGAAGCCCTGTCGGTATCCGGAGTCGGCCGGATGGCTGAACCCACCGTCGCAGTTGGCGAATCGTTCGCCGAACTCGTCGCCGACGTCGAAATGAACTTCGATGTCGAGGCAGCCAGCAGACGCGGATACTCGTACTCACAACTCGATCAACTCGGTCTCGAGCACCTGCTCGGTACCGCGTGAGTACGCCATGCGGGGCGGGGCGCACCGCCACGGTCCCGGCCACCACAGCTTCGACCACCGCAGCTTCGACCACCACAGCTTCGACCACCGCAGCTATGCGCACTGGCTGGTAGCCCGATGACCCACTCCATCACCCGCGCGCCAGACCCAGAGGTGCCCTCGCACGAGCGCGTCACGATGACTTCATCGGCCGGGATCGCCCTCGCAGTCGATCCGCAGGCTGGCATGGTCACTACATCCTTGCTTTTCGGTGGCGTCGAAGTGCTCGGCAGGCGTGGCGGTTTGCCCAAGTACTTGACTGACCAGACTACTTTTGGCGTTCCACTGCTGGCCCCCTGGGCCAACCGTCTGGCCTCGGCCACGCAGCAGGTCGGAGCGGTCAACTGGTCAGTGCAGCCTGGTAGTCCAGGGGTGCACCCCGACGCATTCGGACAACCGCTGCACGGCCTACTCGGTGGCATCGACGCCTGGCAGATCGAAGACAGCGGCGCCGACAACGACCACGCATGGATCCGCAGCCGACTGCGCTTCGACGAGAGCCTGGATCGATTCCCCGGGTTCCCTTTCGCACACGATCTCGAGGTTGAGGTTGAGCTTCGTGGACATACTGCTCGTTACACCACATCGCTCACTGCCACTGGAAACCGTTCAGTACCAGTGGCTTTCGGCTGGCACCCATACGTGGCATTCCCTGAGATCCCTCGGGAGCAATGGCAGATCGATGTCCCATTCATCCGCCATGCGACAGCGAACGACGCCAGCATTCCCACCGGAGATGTCACCGATCGCCCTATCGAGAGTGGCGATCTAGGTAACCGGATCTACGACGATCTGTTCGTCGATCTTCCCGACAACTTGGTCGCTCGGGTCAGTGCCGGTGACCGCTCGGTCGAGTTTCGCTTTGTTCGCGGATACCCATTCGGGGTCATGTGGGCGCCGTCCCACTTGGACGTTGTCTGTATCGAACCCATGACCGCACCCACCGATCCGTTCTCAGGCAAGTGGCCGGTTCGGGTCGCGGAGCCAGGCCAGACAGTTGATGCTGTATTTGAGTTAACGGTGTCTCGTATCTAGAAGTGACGCCGTGGGGGTCGCGGCACTCCAGCCGAGAAGACGGAGTTCGAGAGAGGCGTGAAGGCAATGGAGACAAGGGATTTCGTCCGGTTGGCTAGATCCGCATCGGTAATTGGGATGGGCTGCTGGCAACTCGGCGCCGACTGGGGTTCAGTCGACGACGCCACTGCGCTTTCGACCTTGCACGCTGCCGCTGATGCTGGTGTCACGTTCTTCGACACTGCCGACGTATACGGCGATGGCCGCAGCGAGCGCCTCGTCGGCCAGTTCATTCGCGAACGCGCCGATACCGACCTGTTCGTCGCGACCAAGACTGGGCGGCGCGCCGCAGCGCAGGAGGACAGCCACTACACCGAAGCCAATCTCCGCTCGTGGATCGCGCGCTCCCTCGACAATCTCGGGGTCGAACGCCTCGACCTAGTGCAGTGGCACTGTCCACCGACAGCGACCATCGAGCGAGACTCGATGTATGACCTCTTCGATCAATTCGTCAGCGAAGGACTCATCGCCGGCTACGGAGTCAGTGTGGAAACCGTGCAGCAAGCTCTCACGGCAATGGCTCACCCGCACATCGCCAGTGTCCAGATCATCGCCAACGCGTTTCGGCTACGTCCATTCGTCGAGGTAATGCCAGTAGCCGCCCAAGCCGGTGTTGCAATCATCGTGCGCCTACCACTCGCCAGCGGCCTACTTGCCGGCACATACACCCGCGACTCCACCTTCTCCCACGACGATCACCGCACCTACAACCGCAACGGCGAGGCGTTCGACAAGGGTGAGACCTTCAGCGGTGTGCCCTTCGATATTGGTGTCGGTGCTGCCGCCCAACTCGCAACGTTCGTGACACCAGGTGTGTCAGCGGCGCAGGCGGCCCTTCGATGGGTGATCGACCAGCCAGGAGTCACCACCATCATCCCAGGCGCACGAAATGTGACCCAGGCTCAGGCCAACGCCTCAGTGGCTTTACTACCCGCGACCACCCCCGAGTACTCCAACGCAGTCATCCGAATCTATGACGAAGTGATCCGCGAGCACGTGCACAATCAGTGGTGATTACTCCCTGAGCGAGCACTCCCGGCGGCAGCGCCTTGAACGAAGGCCGCTTGATCTGCCGTGCTCAGAACCTTTGTCTCCCAACGATTCTCGGATGTGATCACTTCCATTTGGCTGCTGCTCCGTGCAAATACGCCCACTCGCAGTGACACACAGCAACCGATGGTGAGAGTGCTTCCCGAATCACACAAGATCAGATAGCGTGCCAATGCACCCGTCGAAATCAGATCCAGGTCAGGCAGTTGCATCAGGACCGCGATTTGCGAGGAGGGGTCGACGTGAACCAGCCATTGGCGGCGCCACCAGTAGAGCTGTTTCTTGCTAATCCAAACTTCCTTGTCTGTTTGGAGCCCCTTGATCACTCCGGCTCTGACAGTTGCCCCGAACATAACCCCGATCAGTCGGCCTCGAACGCGTGCGAATGCGAATACAGCGCGGGGTCTGGCACATGCACCTACCCGAACACAAACCACTAACAGCTCAAACCGTTGCAATCAGGGTCGTTTGGACCGGTCGACTCACTTGTCGTTTTCAGAGCAGAGCCATCCGATCTCGATATCTAGCAATGTCTGAGTGAAGCCTGCATCAACAAGCCACTACTCTGCCAGGCGTCGACACGCTTTCGTGTAGACCTCGTGACTGTGTCAGCCAAACAGCCTGAATGTCGCGAATCTCCTTCGGGAGATGCGGCGGCGTGGAACCGTGATCACTGTGATCAGCGCCAGGCGGAGTCACCCGACCCGCTCAGAACAGACGATCCGAGCGCCAGTTGAGTGGTCGCTGGTTCTCACCGCTGTATTCCTGATCTCGTTGACTCAACCTGACTTGACGTTCTTCTCCAGACCGACCGACTACACGATCCTGCACCTCGTGCTGGAGTTCGTGTCGATGGCGGTCTCGTTCATGGTGTTTGCGCTCGCGTGGAACCTTCGACTTAGACAGTCGAACAGCCAAATAATCGTTCTGGGCGTGACCTCGCTCGTCATCGTCCTCCTCGATCTCGCGCACACGCTCTCCTACGCCGGAATGCCCGACTTCATCACGCCAAGCGGACCTGAGAAAGCGATCTACTTCTGGCTTGTCAGCAGGCTCGTGGCGGCCGTCGGATTCCTCGTGGTCGCGCTCACGCCGGTGAGGCACTGGCCCCGGCAGGTCTGGCCGATTGCACTTACACTCGCGCTGGCCTTCGTTGTCCTCGTGTTGTGGACCGGACTAGCGCATTTCGACGTCCTGCCGCGCACGTTCATCGCAGGCAAAGGGTTGACCAGTTTCAAGGTCAGGTCCGAGTACGTCCTTGCCACGATGTATGTGGCGGCAGCGGTGCTCCTGCTGCGACGCGCGCGACGTCTGAAGAGTATCGAGGTCGCCTGGCTTGCCTGTGCATCCTGGACTCTTGCGCTGACTGAACTCTTCTTCACCCTCTATGCCAGCGTGACCGACATGTTCAATCTCTTAGGCCATGTGTTCAAGGTGATCGCGTATCTCATGGTCTACCGAGCTGTGTTCATGGCAGGAGTGCAAGATCCACACCGACGCTTGCAGCGAGAGAAGTCGCGCTTGCGCTCGCTGATCGATTCGGTACCCGATCTGATCTCATTCAAGGACAGGGATGACGTCTATCTAGGAGCCAACAAGGCGTTTGGGGCCTTCACCGGCGTGCCCGAGGAGGATCTGGTGGGGTCCACCGCCGCGGCGTTCATGAACGTCACCACCACGGAGACATCGCAAACCGCCGCCTCGGATACCACTCCTGCCGACTCGGCCGGCTTAGGAAACACACGGCGATTCGAGGAATGGCTCACCGGCAAGGAGGGGCAGATCACTGCGTTTGACACCCTCGCCACTCCCTACTTCGGCCCAGACGGCGAACTGCTCGGCACGATCGAAGTGCGCAGAGACGTCACGAGGCAGAAGCACGACGCGGCCCAGATCGAGGACCTCGCGCATATGGACCAGCTCACCGGATTACCAAACCGCATCCTGCTCGCTGAGAGCGTGCGTGCGCTGACCTCGAGCTCAGCCGTCAGGGAGGAGGGGCTCGCCCTTCTCTACCTCGATCTGGATGACTTCAAGACAATCAATGACACGATCGGGCATCGCGTGGGCGATCTCGTACTTCAGGAAACCGGTCGCCGGCTCCAGGAAGCAATCGGAGCTGGCGACGTCGTTGCGAGATTGGGTGGTGACGAGTTCGCGCTAGCGCTGCCCGGCATGACCGCGCAAGGTGCCTCAGACTTCGCCCTAAACCTGTTGGCACGCCTGGGAAAGCCGATCCTGATCGACCAACATGAACTCATCGTGACTACGTCAATCGGGATCTCCATGTTCCCCGACAACGCCGACGAGTTCGAGGAACTCGCCCGTGATGCTGATGCCGCGATGTCACGTGCAAAGGCGCAAGGGCGCAACAGCCTGCGATTCTTCTCCGCAGACATGCAGGAAGAGTCGGTGCTGCGTCTTGCACTTCTCGCAGCTTTGCATCGAGCAGTAGAAAACGATGAGTTGCTCTTGGAGTACCAGCCTCAGGTCTCGCTCGCGGATGGCTCCGTGGTCGGAGTTGAGGCGCTGATCCGCTGGCAGCACCCACAACTCGGGCTGATGCCGCCGAGCGCGTTCATCGGCCTCGCCGAAGACAGCGGCCTGATACATGAGATCGGCGACTGGGTCATTCAGCAGGCGATTGGCGATGCCCAGCGGTGGGACGCCGAGGGAGCCAACCCGGTAGTCGTGGCGGTCAACATCTCAGCCGTGCAATTTCGGCAGCTCGGCCTCCCACAACGCATCGCTCGGATCCTGGAGGCGACGCATTTCCCCCCGGAACGTCTCGAGGTCGAACTCACTGAGTCCGTAGCGATGAGCGCTCCTGACATCGCAGAGGACATGATCGGCAGATTGCACGGACTCGGGGTGCAAGTGTCGTTGGACGACTTTGGTACTGGCTACTCATCCCTCGCCTACCTCACGCGATTCCGGGTCAATCAACTCAAGATCGATCGCACGTTCGTCCACGACCTTGCCACGGATCCCGACGAGATAGCGATCGTCACGGCGATCATTCAAGTGGCCCGGGCCCTCAACTGCGCGACCGTGGCAGAAGGTGTGGAGACGCAAGTCCAGCAGGAGATCCTCACCTCCTTGGGTTGCGATCTTCTGCAGGGGTACCTATTCAGCAGGCCCGTGCCGCCGACAGAGATCCCCGAGCTCCTGCGCAGACATCCGACAGCTCGGTCGTGAGCCAGCGGTGCGCAGCAGTGCCGGGCCTGACTGGGCACTCATCTGCGCCATCTCGCTGATGCACTCTCGCTGATGCACTCTCGCTGATGCACTCTCGCTGATGCACTCTGCTCGCACCTGCAGTGCTGCGGCCCTATCGCGCTCTGGCCTTCGGGTCGAGCATGGTAGGTGTTGGCAAGTGTTGGACCCTGGCCGACATTGCCGCGCACGGCTCATTCAATTCGACTCAGCGCGCGATGCGGGTCATAACGGGAATAAGAGAAGCCCCGAATCCCTTGTTAGCAGAGGGATCCGAGGCTTCTCGTGAGCTTGAACTAGTCGAGATAGTCGCGGAGCACTTGCGACCGACTAGGGTGACGCAGCTTCGACATCGTCTTCGACTCGATCTGACGAATGCGCTCGCGCGTGACCCCGTAGACCTTCCCGATCTCGTCCAGAGTCTTGGGCTGACCATCAGTGAGGCCAAACCGCATCTTCACCACGCCTGCTTCGCGCTCCGACAACGTGTCGAGCACTGAGTCGAGTTGCTCCTGCAACAGCGTGAACGACACCGCATCTGCCGGAACAATCGCCTCGGAGTCCTCGATGAGGTCACCGAATTCGCTGTCGCCGTCTTCACCTAGTGGGGTATGCAGCGAGATCGGCTCGCGCCCATACTTCTGGACCTCAACGACCTTCTCGGGGGTCATATCCAGTTCCTTGGCCAACTCTTCTGGAGTTGGTTCGCGACCAAGATCCTGCAGCATCTGGCGCTGCACACGAGCGAGCTTGTTGATGACCTCAACCATGTGAACGGGGATGCGAATCGTACGAGCCTGGTCGGCCATTGCGCGGGTGATGGCCTGGCGGATCCACCACGTGGCGTAGGTCGAGAACTTGTAACCCTTGGTGTAGTCGAACTTTTCGACCGCGCGGATCAGACCGAGGTTGCCCTCTTGGATGAGGTCAAGGAAGAGCATGCCTCGGCCGGTGTAGCGCTTTGCCAGTGATACGACCAGTCGCAGGTTGGCCTCGAGCAGGTGGTTCTTGGCTCGACGTCCGTCTTCCGCGATCCACAGCAGATCGTCGCGGGCTGAAGCACTGAGTTTGCCCGTGCCATTGATCTTCTCCTCGGAGAACAGGCCCGCCTCGATGCGCTTAGCGAGTTCGACCTCCTGCTCTGCGTTGAGCAGAGGCACCTTTCCGATCTGCTTGAGGTAATCCTTGACGGGGTCTGCCGTAGCGCCCGCCACCATGACGGTCTGCACCGGCTCATCGGTCTCATCGACATGTGAGATGACGAAGGCGGCGCCTTCACCTTCTTCGTCCTCGGCGTCAGCTTCCTTAGCGACCTCGCCAACCTCGGCCAAGTCAACTTCGAGGTCGGCCTCAAGCTCGACCTCAAGTACTGCGGCAGCAGCCAAGTCAGGCTCGGCGCCTTCGACCAGGACGGCGATCTCGCCATCAGGCAGTTCGACAATGGCGGCATCGACCAGAGTGAGGTCAACGTCAGCAATATCGGGCAGGTCTAGCGCGTCATCGTCGATGTCAGCAACCAAGGCGCTCGAATCGACATCATCAGGCAGTGCAGCGGCGGCACTCTTACCTGACGCAGCCTTCCCATCTGTTGCCTTGGCAGGTGATGCCTTGGCAGGTGATGCCTTGGCAGGTGCAGCCTTCGCGGCAGGTGCAGCCTTCGTGGCGGGGGCGGCCTTGGCCGCGGGTGCAGCCTTAGCAGGTGCGGCCTTAGCAGGTGCGGCCTTAGCAGGTGCGGCCTTTGCGGGCGCCACCTTCGCAGGCGCGGCCTTTGCAGGAGCAGCCTTCGCGGCAACCTTTGCCGGTGCCACCTTCGCTGCGGCAGCCTTCGCGACAGGGGCCGCCTTCACGGGTGCTGCTGCTTTGACGGGAGCCGCCTTCACGGGTGCTGCGGCCTTCTTCGCGGGTGCCGCCTTCACGGGTGCTGCGGCCTTCTTCGCGGGTGCCGCCTTCACGGGCACGGCCTTCGCGGGCACGGCCTTCGCGGGTGGCGTGCTCTTACTGCTCGACGTGACTGCTGCGGGCTTTGCCCCCTTTGACGGGGTAGCAGTTGGCTTGGCGCTGGACTTTGGCGCGGCCTGGGTCGGCTTCGACGGCACGAAGGGAACCTCTCGACGATCGGTACAACGTCCTATAGATGAGGGCGTGTTTGGTGAGGCGGTGCGCAAGAGGCACCGCGGTGACATTCTCACACGTCCAGCCGGAATCCACGACATCGACCCGAGAAATGTGCCAGCGAAAGTTCACGACCATAGTGCTCACTCGTGCGCGGTCACCGGATCGATGAGGTCGACCTTGGCCTCTTGCCTCATCAAAACCGCTACCGATCCCAGGATCAGGACGACTCCTACTAACTGGACAACACCGACCGATTCGCCCAACAACACGACCCCGAGCACGACCGCAACGGCTGGTTCGATCGTGGCGATCACTGCAACATCGGGTGATGGCAGTCGATGGAGTCCAAACGTCAGCAGCCCAAATGCCAAGCCGGTGCCGATCAAAGCCATGGCGAAAGCCGAAATCCAGCCGGTCATATCGTGTGGGCCGCGCGCACCGCTCACAAGGGCGAGGAGCGCGAAGGCAATTGCGGTACCCGAGACGGTCAGCGCCGTAGTGATCAAACTGCCCGCCTTTGAGACCCAGCGGCCAGACAAGACCACATAAGTCGCGAACCCGACCGATGCCACCAGAGCCATCACCACCGACAGCAGATCTGCGCCTCCGCGCACCGCGCCACCCGCGGTCAACGCCGCGCCCACCACAGCGATGACCGAACACACCACGACCGCGCGACTCACCGCAACCCGCAGCACCACGGCCGCGATCACCACAACCCACACTGGATAGAGGTAGAGCAAGACCTCGTCTAGGCCCACTCCGATGCGCTCTAAGGCCAGAAAAAACAGCAAGACCTCGCCGGACAGCACCACGGCGCCAAGAAAAAGCAGCCGAAACACATCGCGACGAGGCGGCAAGGTCTGGAGTCCGCGGGCTATGCGTATGCCCACGACGACCCACAACATCAAAGCGCCAAGTACGAACCGCCAGGCAACCAATGCGAAGGGGTCAATGTCGTGCGCGTACGCCTGCTTGGCTGGCAGCGGAACCGAGGCGAATGACACCGCAGCCGCCGCGACCGCCAGGATGCCAAGTCGTCGAGCAGTCGCCGCATGAGCATGGCTGGTGCTCACGATCACGGGCTCCGCAGAATTACGAGTCACCCAGTAACTATGGCAGCGCGCGCGGCCGCTTTGCTCTCCTGCTTGAAACGGCGCACTGCGGCCAAACTCTGCGCATCGACGACATCTGCCACCGAACGCCGTGAACCCTTGTCGCCGTAGGCACCTGCAGCCTCTCGCCATCCTCGAGGCTCGACACCTAGCTGCTTTCCCAGAAGTGCGACGAGGATGCGTGCCTTCTGATCCCCAAAGCCGGGCAACGCTACGAGTCGGTCATGCAGTGCACGACCTGTCGGCACAGCGCGCCAGATGGCCTCGGTATCGCCCGCGTACTCGGTCACGATGTGCTGAGCCACAGCCTGGATACGAGCAGCCATGGCGGTCGGGAATCGATGCACGGCAGGAGCACGAGAAACAATCGCCGCGAACGCCGATGGTTCGTAGTAAGCGATCGCCACGACGTCGAGTCGGTCTGGGGTGCCCATCCGCTCGGCGACCTTCCATGGCCCGAGAAAGGCTCGCTCCATAGGCATTTGCTGATCGAGCAACATTCCAGTGACCAAGGCAAACGGATCTCTCGCTAACAACCCGTCGCCTCTGTCGTCAAAACACAGGCAGAGCGATCGAACGCGGACGGATTCAGAGGTTGGCACACTTCCACGGTACTGCCGCCTTGGCGATACGGCGCACTGACTTTATCGACCATTCGGACAATCGTGCTCAGGGTGCCTTCACCGCGAGAACGGGGCACGAGGCGTCCAGAAGAACAGCTTGAGAGTTGCTACCCATGATCAACTTCCCGACCGGCGTGCGTCGACGCAACCCGATCACGATCAGATCGGCATCAACTTCATCGGCAACCAGAATCAAGTCTTCAGCAGGATCATCACCGCGAACAAGCTGACGGATCTCATGCTCGATGCCAGACGCTTGGAGCTGGGCATGCACCTGGGCTAGGGCCGCATCGAGTTCGATACTCGAGTCACGGTCCAGATGGCTCCCACCCCTATTGGAGTTGACGACGATAAGCCGAGCGCCGCGCTGGTCGGCCTCGACGATCGCCCGCTCGAGCGCCGCCTGCCCTTCTGGCGTGTCGATATAGCCAACAACAATCGGACTTCCGATGGAACCCATCGCTACTCCCTGGCAGAAGACCTTCCTACCCCGAACCTAGCGCGCGAGCCCGAGGCCTTCAGCGCTTTTTTGCAACTAACCCGGAGACAAGACAAGAGCGATGCCAGCCTGCGCCGGTCAACCCACAAGCCCGCTCAACCCACAAGCCCGGTCAACCCACAAGGACGCTCAACCCACAAGCCCGGTCAACCCACAAGGACGCCGTGAGCTGGTCGCACGACGAGGAGCAGCGCTGAGTCCTGAGTCAATGGCGGGCCCGGCACGGGGAACGGGCCGAGCCCTTCGGCCGTGAATTCAGCCCGCCAGATGGACTGGACCCACACCCTGACCCGACCCGTTCGACGGTAAGCGTGGCTGACCGAGATGTCGGGCCACCGTCCGCCGGGTTTGGCAGTCCAGATCTCGCCGACGTCGCCGAAGAGCCAGTGCCAACGGGGCTGGGCGGTGAGTACGACGTTGAGATTGAGCACGGGCAGGCGAACTCGGTTGAGCCCCGAAGCCCTCTGCCCGCTGCGAAAGACCGCTGGCAAGCCGACAAGTGCGCCATCGGGTGGCTCAACTCCCAACCGAAGCGGCGGTAGGAGCGCGACTTCGCGGTCGTGAACTGCACTGCCGATATCTGCGACCGTGCGCGGTGCTCGCGGACCTTGACACGCAAAGCCGACCAACAACCACGGCCCGCCCGGATGCTGAACCCACACCGCTACCCGAAGCGTGCCTAATCGGCAGCCGACGCGGCTTGCCGGACACCCGCCCGCGTGGATTTGGGCTCGCGTGCAAGACACAGTGATTCGCCATCCGCAGCCCTCGCACCCGGCCGCCGCACGACGCCCAGCGGAGTCAGATCGCCACTGGCTGCTGGGGTAGATCACTCCCCCGGTGCCGACGTAGAGGTCGTTGTCGTTGTCGCCAACCACACCAGTGGAAGCTGATGGCACCGGATTGGCAGCGGCTGCAGCCGGGATGCCGTCGACGAAGCAAACAACCAGCCCCAGCCCCACCACCAGCGCTGCGACCAGTACCAGCACGGCTGCGCCACCCGCCCACGCTACCGAGTCACCCGACCACCGATCAGTCCTGCTGCCCATCAGACGCCAACCCCCCGATGCCAACCGTAGGTAGAACTTCCGGCATGTGGCCACGGGGCGACGACCGGACGGGTGAGGGAACTGCCATATCGTGCTGGCTTGGTGGGCTGGCCGGCACCGACAGATCCGGCGGTGACAAGTGAGGTGGCTGCTCGGTGCCAAGCATCTGCTCGGTGCCAAGGATCTGCTCGGTTGTGAGGTCATTGACCAATGCTCGCCAGGTGGCAGGCGGCAAGCCCCGATCGAGTACCTCATCGACCAGCAACGCCAGCGAGCAATCGGGGTCGAGGGTGAGCGAACGAGTTACGGCAATTCGTCCGGCAGCGCCATCACCGGATACCCAGGCGCAGATGGCGAGAACAGCGGCCAACTGCGCGCCGACGTAACCGGGCACACACCGCACCGCCTCGCTCAGCACTTCGCGCGCCGCGGAGAGCAGTCCGCGGTCTGAGTCGATCGTGATCTCGCGCAACAGCAGATCGCGGGCACGAATCGTGGAGCAGAGCTCCTCGGCTGTGATGACCAGACGAACAAGCCCTGCGCGGCGATGCGGCTCAGCGGCCAATGCGCGCAAGTCCTCGACGAAGCCCTGAACCCGGCGGACCTCCCCAGCGGGCAGGCGCAGGATCACAGCGTCGCGCTCGGCGCTGATCTGCTGACACAGCGGATCAGTCAGCTCACGAGCTTCGAGTTGCTGTTCGAGATGAGTCCGCGATGGAAGGGGGGCCACTCCATCGGCGACGAACGAGGCAGTCAACCGACTCACGATCTCGGGGTTCGGGGTTCGGCCCCCGGTAGGACAGCAGACAAGATCGCTGCATCCATAGGAACGTAGCCGCTGACCCACGACACACAGGGTGTCGAGTACCGCAATGTCGTGGTCGCAGAGAACATCAGTAAGCGCGTCGACGCATTGCCGGCGAGGCAATTCGATGTGGTGGTCGGTGAAGGGGTCTTCTGAATCGGGCGGATAGACAAGCACTACGGCGGCGGTGCACTCAGACCCCTCAAGGACTGCGGCGATCTGATGCCACTCAGCAGGAGTTGACGGCTGGTGCGGATCGGCTGGGAGATCGACACGAAGAGTGAGGCCGACGCGCTGGGAGTCGGCGAGTAGGCCCACCACCACTAGTGATGCATGTGGGTAGAAGCCAACGAGATAAGGAACGGCCACCGACAAATGGTCGGGGCCGCGGACGAGGAGTGGCGAGGAGAACGCAGAGGCAGGAGTCATGCGGCTCAGATTCGAGTGAGCCTACGACGATGCCACTGCTAGAGGCGCAGGCCTGGGGACAACGCGAGTGGGAACTGACCCCTGGGGATGGTGCCCGCAGGCGCGATGCCGCTATTCGTATGTGGCAGAGGCGATTGCCTCGATGGTCTCGTCGATGCTGAACGACTCTGAGCCGGGAATCTTCGGGACGAAGCCGACGAGGACGCCGTCCATCATCACCTGCGCCTCAAGTCCGGCTGCACCGTCCACATCCCAGAGTGCCTCGCGTCCGCCGACGAGGACGATGCGGACGCCGTGCGAGCCCACACCACCGCTGTAGACATGGGCGAAGATTCGCCGCTGCTGGAGAGCTGCCACCACTTGTTCCGCTGCTTGCTGTTGCATGCCTCAAGTATGGACTCACTGGGAGCCGGAACCTACAACTAGTTCATGCCAAGCACGGCACGTCGTGCCTGCAGGACGTGCGTCTTGAGGTGATCAACGCTGATCTCGACCCAGCGAGCAACATCAACCTCTCCGAAGACCGGATGAATCGCCGTGCGAGCCCACTGTTCCGGAGCTAGCAACGCGAGTAGACGGGCATTCACGTGTCGAAGCGACAAGATGAGCGTGAGCGCATCAGCGGCAGGACGGACGTTGTAGCCCAGGGAGTCTGCATACGCTTCTTGATCCCACGCAGCCCACGACGGTGACTCGCTAGCGAGCATCTCGCGTAGCCGCAGCGACTGACGCAACTCAGCGTCCGCGAGGTGATGCAGGATTTCGCCGACCGACCACGAATCCGGGTCGGGGCGTCGGTCGAGGAGTTCGCCGTCGCCTGCATGAGCATCGGCGAAGATGCTGGCCAACTCCTCGAGGTGATCGGTGTAAGAGGCCAACGCCTCGATCCGTCGATCATCGGCAAAAACGGTTACCTGAAAGTCATCTGACATGTGTGCAGGCTAGTCGGCTAGCCGACGCGACAACACTGATCGGGGCTGCAGTAGCACGAAGCGCCGTTAGCCCCGTAGCGTCGACCCCATGGTTGAGCCGGTCTACTCCCCCGTCGTCGCCCTAGCTAAGGGCGGATTCGCAGCGCTCGGACTCTCGATCGATATCCAGGGTGCCCACAATGTGCCGGAGTCCGGTGGCGCGATTATCGCGAGCAATCACATCGGCTACCTCGACTTCATCTTCGCGGGTCTGGGGGCTCGACCGTCGAAGCGGTTCGTCCGGTTCATGGCCAAGGAATCGATCTGGCACTCACCGGTCGCCGGCCCACTCATGCGCGGTATGAAGCACATCCCCGTCGATCGCGACGCAGGTGCCGAGTCATTCCGGGTCGCCCTCAATGCGCTACGCGCGGGCGAGATCGTCGGAATCTTCCCCGAGGCGACCATCTCGCGATCTTTCGAAATCAAGGACTTCAAGGTGGGCGCGGTTCGTCTCGCGCAGCAGGCCGGCGTGCCGGTGATCCCCTGCGTCCTGTGGGGTACTCAGCGCATCATGACCAAGGGCCGTCCGCGTGATATCTCCCGAGGCAAGGCCATCTCGATCACTATGGGAGCCCCGATCAGCGTCGGTCGCGGCGACGACGCTGAAGTGATCGGAAACCAGCTCCACGCGACCATGGCGGGCATGCTCGAAGACACGATCGCTCGGTACCCGCAGCATCCCGCCGGGCCTGACGACTCGTGGTGGATGCCGCAGCGGCTTGGCGGTACGGCCCCCACCCTCGCGGAGGCAACCCGGATGGATCGACGGGAAGCGATCGACCGCGCTCGACAGGCGCCCTCACCTTGATCCATGAAATCTGTTGTTAGCCAAGGGTTTTTGATCTACCCAGAAACGCTTGAAACTTCACCTGAATCCCGAATCGACCCCCCGTGTTAAGTGACACTAAGCCGTGCTTCACGATAACCACATGCGCCTGGATCACGTCTCGTACGCAGTGAGTCATCACGAGTTGGTCGACACTGTTCAGCGGCTGGGTCAGCAGCTCGGCGGGTCGTTCGTCGACGGTGGGCGCCACCCTCGCTTCGGCACCCAAAACTTCGTCCTACCGATCGAGGGCGGCTGCTATGTCGAGGTGGTTGCTGCCCTCGACCACCCCGCATCAGACAAGGCTCCATTCGGCCAGGCAGTCAAGGCGCGGGCCGATGCGGGCGGCGGATGGCTCGGTTGGGCCGTAGCCGTCGACGACATCGCCGATATCGAGCGGCGGCTGGGTCGCCTGTCCGTTGATGGCCACCGACGACGCCCAGACGGCTTTGATCTGACCTGGAAGCAGATTGGCGTGGCCGACCTCATCGCCGATCCCTCGCTGCCGTTCTTCCTGCAGTGGACCAGCGACCCTGCTGAGCACCCTTCCCTTGCTGGCCCCGTCCACGTTGCAGCAGTCGCATGTGAGGTCGCTGGCGATGCAGATCGCGTGCGCGAGTGGCTCGGTGGATCGATCGTCTCGCCGTTCGAGAGCACAAGCATCCAGTGGGTCGACTCCGAGGACAACGGCCTGATCGCTGTGCACTTCCGCACCGCCGACGGCGACATCGTCCGCATCGACTGACGACACCCACTCGACGGGTTCACGCTCCGCGGGCTTGCGCCAATCCCGGGTCGGTCAGGCAGTTGGCGCGATCCTGCGCACAAATGCCAGGCCCATCGCCACTGACTGCCCGATCAACAGTGCAAACAGAGCAGTACCCACGCCCACTGTGCCGCCAAGGAACCAGCCAACGATCAGCACAGTCACCTCGATCGCCATCCTGATCTGACCCACCGGCCGCCCGGTCACCCGGTGCAGCCCAGTCATCCAGCCATCTCGCGGCCCAGGCCCATGGCCAGCTGTCAGGTAGAAGCCACTGCCGAGACCTATGATCGTGATCCCCACGAGCATGAGGGCGATCCGCATCAGTATGGACGTGGGCGTCGGAACGATGTCATACATCACTTGAATGGCGATTGCGATGACCACGATGTTGGAGACGGTTCCCAGCCCTGGACGCTGACGAAGCGGGATCCACAGCAGCAGCACAAAAACACTGACCACAAATGTGGCCCAGCCGATCGTGATGCCAGTGTGTCGAGAGAGCCCCTGCGCTAGAACCGACCAGGGCGTGGCACCCAAGTTCGCGGTGAGCAACATTGCCTCGCCCGTACCGAATAGCCAGAGCCCGCCAATCAGCGCGGCAAAAGATGAGGGGCTGGGCGACCAGGTCGACTCGGCTGTCCATCTGGTCTGCGGCACCGTCCGCGATCCGCGGAGCAGGAGTCGGATCCGGTCACGGGTTGTCACGATGGTGGCCGGCTGCACGGCGTCACTCTGTCACGGATGGGCCCCTGATTTCGTCGAAGGTACGCCCTCATCGCTGAACTGCCGGCGCAAGTTGGGCGGCTTGCTCCGCTAGAGCGCGCGGCAGTCTCAATCTTCGCTCTGGCTGCACGACTTGCCGGTCGCAATGCCAACTCCCTCTCCTATAGTTGCCACATGGTGACGGGGCGATCACACAGAGTGTTCGAGGCAACGACGACCCACGTCTGCCTCGGCAAACACCTTGACCGGACTCGATTCGGATGCGATGCACTCGACAGGGTGCGTCCGTGACAGTTGTAGCTCCGGCACCAAATCCCCCAACAAGACTGCGCCTGCAGGCCGGTCAATGGGGTCTGCTCGTTGCGCTTGTCGCTCTGATCGTTGGCATGGGTGCCTGCCTGCTCGACATCAATCGAATTCAGTCCGCGCGGATCACCTCGCCCAGTGATTCCGGGGCGGTTCACTCGGCCCTGGCTAACGCCGTGCACGACAGCCTTGCAGTCGCTACGAGCATGGATCGATACCTCGCCAGACAAGCTCCGCTAGCAGAGGTCCAGCAGGCGAGAGCACAACTGGCGCAAGGAATTGCGTCGGCAGCAGGTAAGTCGCGCGCTTTCGGAGTCCCTGCCTACAATACGGCGTTGGCTGATTTTGACACGCTGGTTTCGCAGCTGCCAGAAGGGATTTTGGAGTCGGCGGCCCAGTCAAACTGGGTGCTTCGCGCGCGATCGGTGGTCGATACGCTGACCTGGGCGAGCCAAGACATCCAGGAAGCTGACACCGCCCTATTCATTCAGCAGTCGATCGACCTGAACAACAAGAACGCCGAGGTTGCGGCAGCGGTACAACGAGGCTTACTGCTACTCGTCCTCGCACTGTGCATTGGCCTGTTGCTACTGGTGTGGGTGCTCACAGATCTGCGCCGCAACATCGCCAGGGCCCGTCAACTGCTCAACGACGAGCGCGGCGAACTCGGCCTCGTGCGTCAAGCGCTCGAGCGAGCACAGATTCTCGAACGCGGCCAGACCCGCATTCTCAAGCAGATTGCCACTGGTGCAGCGCTGAGCGAGTTACAGCATGCGATCGCTACCCTCGCCTCGGATTCCACCGGCGGGATGCCGTTTCGTATCGTGTCGGGGGCGCGCATTGTCACCCCTCGCTCTAGTGCTTTAGCCGACGTCACGAAAGCGCCGCTGAAGCAGTGGCCGTTCGGATTTGATATCGCTGATCTCGATGCTGAGCCAGACGGCTTCCTCCAACTGCTTGGCCCACTTGGCCCTGCTGCACATATCGATGACCACACCCTCGCGGTGGGCAATCTGTGCGCCGAACTCGCATCCCTGGCCGCAGACCGGCACCGAGCCGCCCAGCGACTTGCACATCAGGCCACTCACGATCCGCTGACCAGGCTCGCCAATCGCACTCTGCTCCTCTCGCGCATCCAGGATGCGTTGTCACCGTCGGGCCCAAGGTCGCGAACAATCGCCCTGCTCTTCTGCGACCTGAACCGCTTCAAGGTTGTCAACGACTCACTTGGCCACCTGGCCGGCGACCGGCTACTGATAGAGGTCGGTCGACGCCTCGCCGCTGCCGTCCGCGGTACCGACACGATCGCCCGGCTAGGCGGCGATGAATTCGTTGCCCTGGCACCGTCACTGAACAGCCCTGACGATGCCCACATTCTCGCGGCCCGAATCAGCGCAGCCATCTCCGAGCCGTTCATCATCGACGGCCGCGAGTGCTTCGTCGGTGTATCAATTGGGATCACGTTCGCCGATCGCCCAGACGTGACACCCGAATCGCTCATCCGCGAGGCGGACGTCGCTATGTACCGCGCAAAGCGTTCGGCTGGCAGCCACGTCAACGTGTACGACTCCACGCTCGAAGCTGAGGTGACCACCCTGCTCAACCTCGACATCGGCGTACGCCAAGCGGTCGAGCGCGGCGAACTGCGGATTGCGCTGCAACCGATCGTCTCGATGGATGACTCCGTGCTGCGTGGGTTTGAAGCTCTAGTGCGCTGGGATCGACCAGGCCATGGCACGGTGCCGCCCGACTCGTTCCTGCCGATGGCTGAATCCACCGGGTCGATCGTCGAGATCGGTTATTGGGTCCTCCGCGAGTCGATCAACACCGCGGCCACTTGGCGCCAACTCGGCATCCACCCCGACCTCACCATCTCGGTCAATGTATCGGCTCGCCAACTACTTGAACCCGACTTCTCCGACGTCGTCTTCGATGCCCTAGCCTCAGCGGGCCTGCCCGCCCAAGCACTCATCATCGAACTCACCGAACACGCGCTGGTGCAGAGCCCCGGGTCGTACACCACCCTCGACACGCTGCGATCGCACGGCGTACGCATAGCCCTCGACGATTTCGGCACTGGCTATTCGTCACTGACCCAACTTCAGACCCTGCCGGTCGACATTTTGAAGCTGGATCGCTCGTTTGTTCTTCCAGAAGATCACACGCACAGCCACCGGGCTATCACAGTGGCCGTTGTTCGCCTCGCCCAGGCGCTGTCGCTCGACCTGGTAATCGAAGGCGTTGAAACCGAGGATGAAAGAAGTAGGCTCCTCGATCTAGGCGCCTCGTTGGGTCAGGGCTATCTGTTTGGGCGACCGCTGACACCCCAACAGGCCCAAGCACTTTCAGGAGTCAATCCGATGCGTTCGGCCGTCGGGGTCTAATCCAGTCTCGAACTCGCGTGCGTCAGCGAACTTCCAGCGCATCGAGAGCCTTGTAGATGCGCTTGGCGCTGATCGGAAACTTCGTGCCGAGGTTTTGCGCGAACAAGCTCACTCGAAATTCTTCGACCATCCACCGCACCTCCAGCGCGGCGAGCGTGTCGCGTTCCGCTGGCCGCAGACGCTCCACAACGTTCTCCCAATCGGCAAGCACTGCGTCGATCTCATCCTGCCGGCTCAAGTCTCGGCCAGTGTCCTGAGGAGCTGTCTCTAACCTTCGCAATACGGCACGTACATATCGCTGAAGATCCGGTAGCCGATCGATACCAGCAGTTGTGATGAATCCAGCGCCGAGCAGATCATCGAGCTGTGCGCTCACGTCGACGCGAAGCGCAGCCAGCGACGGGCTCGAGATCTCCGCAACTGCAGCGCGCGCCTCCATCGCCAGATCCAAGATGACCGCAACTTGGCGAACGGCACGTAAGACGTCATCCCCCACACGTGATCCGGCGTCCGCCACAATCGCTTCGTAAGCCGCGCGATCCCATGGCACCCCGCCACCTCTGACAATCGCAGCATCGAGACACGCGACGAGTGCATCGTCAATCAACACTGGCATGGATCCGTGCCGCGCACTCGCCAAGGCGAGCTTCTCGCGGTTGCTCAACACCCCTACCAAATATCGGCCAGGGGTTGGCGTGACATTGCGCAGGAGCCGTCGAATCCCCTGGCGCATCTGGACTTCCTGCTCTGCCTCAGTGGACAGAACTCGCAGGTCGACCGAGGATCCCCGATCGACGAGCGCAGGCCAGCCGACCACCGTGTGCTCACCGTGCTGCTCCTCAACGAGGCGAGGAACTCCCGCTTCCGGAAAGTCAGTGAGCCCATAGCTTTCGATCTCTCGCGAGATCTGCGAGATCGACTCCTGGACAGCGGGCGCGAGCGCCGCCTGAATCGACTCGACATCCTTGCCAGTGGCCAGCATCGATCCGGCTTCGTCGACGACACGAATCGATACTCGAAGGTGCTCAGGCAACAGGTGCGGGCTCCAAGCACTCGCCGGAATCACCACGCCGGTACGACGAGTAAGGGCTCGACTCAGCGCCTCAATGAGTCCGCGCTCACCCGGTTGCACATCGGGGAGAACCGCCCGAGCGGTGTCTGGCACCGGAACGAACGAAGTGCGGATGGACTTGGGCAGACCACGGATCAGGGCAGTGATGACCTCCTCGCGGCGTCCTGGCACATGCCAGAGGAAATCGTCGGCACTGATCTGTGGCAGCACCGAAACGGGAACGTCGACAGTGACACCATCATGCGCTGCTCCCGGCTCGAAGACATATGAGATCGCAAGCTCTGCACCAGCAACGACGTCAGCGCTGCTGCTTCCAGTGTTGAAGGACCACCTGCGCGGAAAGTCCGAATCGACGTCGGAGCCGACCTCTGGCACAAGAAGTCCGCGTGGATAGTTGAGAAGGTCAGGTGTCGCACGACGCGCAGCCTTCCACCACCGGTCAAAAGTGCGGCCGTCATTGACATTCGCCGGGAGCCTCTCGGCGAAGAAGTCCATGAGCACCTCGTCATCGGTGAGTAGATCCCGACGCCGCACACGATCCTCGAGTTCGGAAACTTCGGCGACTAGGGCGGCATTTTCCTGCACGAACACGTGCGGCGTTTGCCACTCTCCACCCACCAGCGCATGCCTAATGAACAGGTCGCGAGCTGCCACCGGATCAACGCGCGCGTACTGCACTCGCCGCGCAGACACCAGGGAAACGCCGTACAGCATGACTCGCTCGTCGGCGATGACACTGCCGCGCTTGTACGACCAGCGCGGCTCCGAGTAGGAGCGGGTGACGAGATCACCGGCGATCTTCTCAACATCCTCGGGATCTACCCGGGCCAGCACTCGCCCGTAGAGACGTGAGGTCTCGACAAGTTCTGCCGCGACCGCGAAGGCGGGGGGCTTGCGCGCCAATGCCGACGACCGATGCACAGCCCAACGGGCCCCCCTCGCTCCGAGATAGTCGCGTCGCTGACTGTCATAGAGCCCGATGTGTGAGAGCAGGCCCGCGACGAGTGAACGAGTGACCAGTGCGGGTGCTGCATTCCCGCCCGGCGTATCAATCCCCAACTCCTTACAGGCTTGACGCAACTGAGAGTGGACGTCCTGCCACTCGCGGATCCGCAGATAGTGCAGGTACTCGTCGCGACACATGCGACGAAAGGCATTGCCGCTAAGTTCGCGCTGCTGATCGCGCAGGTACTTCCAGAGATGCAGGTAGGCGTGGAAATCGCTTGTGGGATCGATGAATCGAGCATGCAGCTGATCGGCCTGCGCCTGCTTGTCGACCGGACGCTCGCGCGGGTCTTGGATCGACAAGGCAGCCGCGATCACCAGGACTTCGGCGACACAACCCTGAGTCTCTGCCTCCAGGACCATCCGACCAAGCCGCGGATCCAGAGGGAGTCGAGCCAGACGTCGACCCATCGTGGTGAGCGTCAGATCACGACTTGGCGTAAGACTCCCGAGTTCGCGCAACAACTCAACGCCGTCCTTGATCTGACGCGAATCAGGTGGCTCGACAAAGGGGAACTGCTCAATATCCCCGAGCCCAAGTGAGGTCATCTGCAAGATGACCGAGGCAAGGTTGGTGCGGAGAATCTCAGGCTCGGTGAACTCTGCTCGTGCGAGAAAATCCTCCTCGGAGTAGAGGCGGATCGCGATGCCGTCAGCCACTCGGCCACACCGACCGGCCCGTTGATTGGCCGATGCCTGTGAGATCGCTTCGATCGGCAGCCGTTGCACCTTGAGCCTGGCCGAGTAGCGCGAGATGCGCGCAGTACCTGGATCGACGACATACCTGATGCCTGGAACGGTCAGCGAGGTCTCGGCCACGTTCGTTGCCAGCACGACGCGCCGGCCAGCATGCGGCTCGAAGACCCGATGTTGCTCTGCGGCCGATAGACGCGCATAAAGCGGCAGGATCTCAGTATCGGCAAACTTCATACCGCGCAATGCATCTGCGGTGTCACGAATCTCTCGTTCACCTGACAGGAAGACCAGCACATCTCCTGGCCCACCGCGCTGAAGCTCACCCACTGCATCGCAGATTGCCTGAGCCTGATCACGCTCATCGTCGTCGATCCCGAACGGTTGATAGCGCACTTCCACGGGATAGGTGCGACCCGACACCTCAACGATGGGTGCACCGCCGAAGTGCT
>Ga0194055_10000643_pt1 | contig 28321 bp, 20 predicted proteins | sample SepL449m_MetaG_FD_155482 | JGI IMG/M metagenome (GOLD analysis project Ga0194055, IMG submission 155482) | Anoxic zone freshwater microbial communities from boreal shield lake in IISD Experimental Lakes Area, Ontario, Canada - Sep2016-L442-9m | ecosystem: Environmental > Aquatic > Freshwater >... | reverse complement strand
CAGGCGATTACCCTTTAGCCGGTAATCTGGCTCGGCAGGTTCTTGCAGAACCGGTCCATGAACGGCGGATCACTCCTCAGTTTCGGAAGATGTTGGTCCTGTTGAAGGCGGCGACCGGAATTGAGTTCGTGGCGGCCGGTACTGACAGTGATTCGGTCATCCAGTTTCAGCGTCGATTCGGTACGTTCCGCGATTCGTTGAATCCGCTCGAATCCGGATGGATGATGCATGGCGGCAGTTCCTCCGGTAGTCGCATCGTTGGTGGCAGTCCGGTAATTCCAATTCCAGCCTGGAAAGCAGATCTGTTTGCGAATCAGTCTTCGCGATCTGTGCAAGACTTTTTGAAGGACTGGGAGGGATCGAGGAAAGAGGATGACGAGCCTTGTTGTCCTGCGACCTATCCAATTGTGGTCGATCGGAGTGTCATTTTTCGAGATGCCAATGGGCTTCGTTCCGTTGATGTCACCACCGGAAAGTTGAACTGGTCTTTTGCCTGCAACTACCGGACTTCCCGGACCGAGGCTCCACGCCGTTTGATTCGAACACGTGGTTTTCAGGGCAATTCCGTTCAGCCATCCGGTTCGAATTCGTTGGGCGAAAACACACTGATGGGAATGATCTCATCGGACGGGCAGCGTGTCTATGCGATTGATACTTCGTCGGTGAGTGAAACCGACGAGGAATTAAATGCTCTGACGCCGGTTCATCCGTTCCGCAATCGCCTCGTCGCCGTTCGTGCACAGGCGGACGCTCAAGCGGGGAAGATCGCGTGGATTAATGAGGGGGTTATTCCCCCGCGAATGAGGTCTCCGGGCGGGCCACAGCGGTTTTCATTTCTCGGTGCACCACTACCGGGGATCAGCGAACTGCTTTGTATTACTGAGCATGATATTGAAGTTCATCTGACAGCTCTGGATCCGCAATCAGGCGAAATGATTTGGACTCAGCCACTCTGTTCCGTTGAGCGAACAGAACTCGCCGATCCTGAGCGACACGAAATCGCATGTCTTCCGATGCGAAGTGATGGAATCGTCGTCTGTCCCACAAATACCGGGTTGCTGGTCGGCGTCGATCAAGCTCGAATGAATCTGTTGTGGGCGGCGTTTGTCGATGATTTGCCAGATGCGAAACGGGGACAGTTTCGCGGAGTCATGATCAGTCCTTCCCAGGGGTATGCGGGTTATGGTTCTCAGGTCTTAATTGCAGGCGGGCGTGTGGTCTATGTACCACTCCATTGCAGCCAGATTCAATGTCTGGAGCTTGCGACGGGGCGAGTGGTCTGGTCTGTTCCCCGTAACGGTGCCGAATTCATTGGTGCGGTTTCTGACGGACGAGTTCTGGTCGTCGGGCGTCAGCGGTGTCGTGGACTGAAGTTAACGGACGGCAGTGAAATCTGGGATGTTGGAGCTGGCATGCCGGCAGGTCGAGGGGTCGCGATCGGTGATCGTTATGCACTTCCGCTCGATGCCGGGCGTCTGGCCTGGCTCGACATGGCGACCGGTCGGGACCATGGAACAAAGGCTCTTCAGAGCGATGTGGCTTTGGGGCATCTGGTTGCAGACCGCGATCGAGTTTACTCGCTCAGTTCGCGAGGACTCGCTGCGTTGCCTCAGGTCGACTATGTGATGCGTGAGATCAATGCTGCGGGCTCCAAGGTTGCCAGTGGCGTCCATCGTGACATCGCATTTGCAGAAATCGCGATGGTCCAGGGGAATCTGGCGGAAGGGGAACGTCGATTAAGGCTACTTCTTACGGGGGAATTGACCTCGCTTGATCGTGAACGATCACGGCGTGAATTGAAAGAGCTGCTATTCCAGAAGATTGAAGGACGGTCGGATTCCGTCGCCTCGGAACTGGAACTCTTAGAGCCGCTTCTTGAGAGTCCTGAAGATCAATTCCGTTTCCTGATTGCAGCCTCGGCTCAACAGGGGGCTATGCCACGGTGGTTGATACCCGAGCAAGTGGCCGATCGTATTTATAACCTTCCAGAACGAATCGCCGGTGCGTTACCAGGGGATGAGGAGTGGAAGGTTTCACCGGCGGCCTGGTGTCGTCTGCAGATGAAAATCTCGCCCGCGGAAGGATTCGGTGAGCGACTGCAGCAGTTGCGTCAATTGCGGTCACCGCCAATGAGAGTGGATGCGAATTCTGGCGAGGTTCTGCGATATGTCCGGGTCTTTAACTCGGATTCTGCGGTGATTCCGCCTCGCTCGTTCCTGGCCTCTCAGTTGACGAACGTAAGATCGGTTCACGCAGGGGAGATGTTGTGGTTACGAAATTCGATTGACGGTGAGCCTCATGTGGCGGCTGAGGCGGCTTTGCGTCTGATGGAGCTTTGGGAAGAGAATGGCTTTGTTGCGGATGCCGCAGGGCAACTTGATTTGCTCGCGACAAAATTCGCAGATGTCCAGCTTCCCGCGGGGATGATTGGCCGTGAAGTCGTCAAACAGCTTCGCGAGGAGCGGGTGGCAAAGATTGCCTGGCGAAAATCACGTGAACCACGCTGGGCTGTTCAACGCGTTGAGATTGATCAGGCGGCCGCTCGACCAGACTTCGCTCAGCCACTGACTCCGCTTCGAAATGCTCAAGACGAACTGGTTCGTTACCAGTCTGACCGAATGGGGACAGTGATTCAGGGGCGAACGGCACGCTATGCCTGGCAACCGATCGAATTTGTCTTGAGTCCCTCGGAAATTGCAGACCAGTCAACACTGACGATCTTTGACCAGCGAACTCACTCACGACTTGGGTTGTTGAACATCCCGTTGACGAATCGATTTCCGGGTGTCGACAAAGTCGTGACCAGCGGGCATCTGATTCCGTTGGGGTTGCCCGGTGGGCTCGTCGGTATCTCGACAATGCAACTGGGGGATGCGGAACCAGTCTGGAAGCAGATGCCGAGTGAAATGTCCGGGCGGCGATCACCCGTCAACCCGGGGCCTGCGAGCCCCGATTTTGCCTCGTTCAGTTGGAGGAATCTGGTCTACGTTGTTGATCCGCTGGATGGAACACTGCTGTGGCAGCGAAAGATTGCGGTCCCGTCGCAGGAGTTGAATCCGAACTTCCGGCTGGAATTGATCGGTGATCGACAAGTCATCGGAGTGCAACGTGTCGTCGATTCGGGTGACGGGATGCCTCGAGTCCATTACGAGGTCTTTGAAACGGCAACGGGCCGCCGTCTGCCAACCGTCAAGCCGGGATACATATCTGGTCAATGGCGAGGCTCGTACGGGCGGCACATTGTCGGGGTTGTGGACAACAAGGGGACTCGGGTGTTGGAAATCCGTGACCTGCTGAGTGACAAGGTTGAGATCACCGAGGCACTGCCGGATACCCGCCTGCCAGTCTTCGTGCCTGGGGGCGAGATGATCTATGTCGGTTCCGGAGGTGAAGTTCGCATCTACGACGTGGGACGTTGCCAGAAGAAGCTTTCTGCCCAGTTGGACGGCGCTGAGGTCCAACAGATTCGAGCCGTTCAGATGTTCTCGGACCGGTCACGGTATTTCGTCAATATTCGCAGACATACAGCGACCGCCACGACGACGCAAAATTTCCAGCCCATCAGCGGGCAGCATGTGCCGGGATTAGCCGTCGGTGATGATCTCTATGCCTTCGATCGTGCGACGGGTGAATTGCTCTGGAAGCGTTCCATCCCCTATCGCACGGTGTTGCAGTTCCAAGACTGTCCGTTGCCGTTTCTGGTGATGTTGAGCCAGGTGAATGACCGGACCAACAGTGCTCTACAGAGCCTGGCGGTTGAAGTGATCGACTCGAGTACGGGGGTGACAGTCGGCTACCGTGACCATTTGAAGTACGACCAGATCATCGAAGCTCAATACGACGGAGAAGAGGGGCGAATCCATTTACGTGGCCAGCAAAGTGACATCGAATTGAAATTCGGCCCCAACGATGCGAGCCCCGCAGCATCTGCGATGCAGGACGCTCATGATCGGCGCGGAACCGCAGATTATCGGCGCGGGTCGGCTGTTCGGCGCGGGTCTCCCGACCCCGCCGAACCACCCGACCGAAGGTCTCCTCTTCATTCGCATCCCGTTCGTCAGAATCAATGACGCGGGCGGATTCCACCGCAATGCAAAACTGATTGGAAATCGCGATGAGTGGCAATGGTGCAACGAAAATTAATGTGAAAGACGGCTCACCAGCATCTGCGGCTCAATTCCTCCGGCAACCCCAGCGACACAAGCAGCTACGTGCCGGACGAAATTCTGCGGCACCCGCTGTGTGGTCTCTCAGAAAGGCTTCGTCGATCCAGCCACGTTCGAACAGTAAACGAGCAATCCCATAGAATAGAACCAGATCGCTTTTTGGCTTGAGTGCGAGATGCAGGTTCGCGGCCATCGCCGTCTCGGTACGACGCGGATCAACTACGATGATCTTCGGTTGATGCGGATTTCGCATCACTCGTTCCCACAGAATGGGATGAGCGATACAGGGATTGGCGCCGACCAGCACGATGACGTCCGATTCCTCGAAGTCGGCATACGTGTAAGGCGGAGCATCAAATCCGAACGACTGCTTGTAGGCGACGACCGATGTCGCCATGCACTGCCGGGTGTTCCCGTCACCGTGCAGCATTCCCATACCGAATTTGCCAAGCGCCCCCAGGAATGCCAGTTCTTCGACAGCAATCTGTCCCGTCCCCAGCCAGGCCATCGATTCGGGGCCGTGCTGGTCGCAGATCTGTCGCCAGCGCTGGGCAAACGTCTGTACAGCAGTCGACCAGTCAACAGGCTCCAAGCGACCTCGATCGTTGCGCAGCAACGGTGTTGTCGCCCGATCAGAGCTGTTCAAGACCGACAGAGCTTCCCATCCCTTGGGGCAGGCCATTCCCAGATTGACGGGGTATTCTGTCGTGGGTGACAGGCCAACGGCTTTGGAGTCCTGCAGATGGACCGTCAAGCCACATCCCGTCGAGCAGAAGCCGCAGACGATGGTCGCGGTGGAAGTCGGCATGGCTGAAGCGGGAAGTCGAGGCAACCCGAATGGCGCAGGATGCTGGACCAACTCACTGGTATAGGGTCCGTCAAGGACACGGAAGAGTTTTTGCAAACGATGAGGAATCATGTTCGCACGGCTCCTGGCATTCTCGGCGCGACTGCCGTCATGAAGAACAACGTTCGTTCCAGCAGTTCTCCGGCCAACGACATCGCAAACATCGTGGAGACCGTAGCAGCCCACTTCACAGGGCTGTCGCTGTCTGCTGCCAGCAGTGACCAGGGAAGGATGATTCCTCCCAGTATTCCCAGTGCAAATCGTGCAATTGCGATTCCCCCCAGTTCGCCCGTCATCAACAAGGCCAACCGCTTCAATGGTGTCTGATGGCGATCCAGGAGATGCAGCAGGTCCGAGGCTTCATAAGTCAATTTCACGAAGGCACAGATCATCAGCGGGCGACCCAGATGCGCCAGCAGTTCCTGCATCACAGTCCCGAGCGCGACGTCTGACTGAACCGCTGTGGCGAGCATCCCGGCAAACACCGTTACAGCGAGTCCCAGCCAGATGGTTGTTCCGAGGAATCGAAACAGCGTTCGCGCGCCACCCCATGTCGGACGTTGCGTGCGATAGTAGATCATGACCGAACAAAGGACACCGGCCAGTCCCGCCGACAGGACTCCCCCACGAACTCCTTGCCAGACGAACTCGTCCGCGTGAAGACCTTCCGACCAGAATAATGTTCCCATTGAGTACGCTGCCGCCGCCGGGGCAAACAGGCCAAACGCCACAATCTCACGACTGAGCCACGAAGTCCGCAGTCCCAGCACCGCTCGCCACGCCAAATGAGGGCGGCCGAGATGCATCGTAGAAGCCCCGAGAGCCAGGAAGCCCAGGCCGACGGACGTCAACGTCTGCCAGCTACGAATCGCAGTCAGCCCTGCAGTGGTCTCTCCAGAGAACAACCACGCGTTGATGAAGCAGCCCCCGACAGACAATTGCGTCAGGACCAGCATCAGAATCAGCGGCAGATGAGCTTCCTCGACTCGCACCACGAGATAGTCTGCGGGGAGCATGTTCCTCGGGAAAACGCGACTCGACTTGTAGGTCGTCGTCGGCAATGTGATCTGGGGATCCGGGGCACCGGGCAGGAAGTTCGTGGCTTCACAGTCCGCAGCTACGTCCGCCTGCGAAACGACGCTGATCCGAATGGCCTCATGCGGACATGCCTGGACACACGCAGGAGCTTCCCCGGCTGACAGTCGATCTGAACACATGTCACACTTGCGAACGATTCCTTTGCCCGCGTGGTATTTCGGGACCTCATAGGGACAGGCCAGGATGCAATACTGGCAACCAAAGCATTGATCATCCAGATGCTTGACGATGCCGGTCTGCGGGTCTTTCTCGTAGGCGCGTGTGGGGCAGACGTCCATGCAGGCCGGTTCCAGGCAATGGTGGCAGGCCGCCGTCACGTGTTGAATTACAGGAAGTGATGTCGTCCCTCCCACGAGCAATCCGACATCGCGCCACGTTTCGTGTTCATCCAGACCATTCAGTGCGTGACAGGCGGTCACGCAGGCCTTACACCCCGAGCAACGATCAAGATCCACTTCAAAAGCGTACTGTTCGCCGGGACCGGGAGGATTGGCGGGAAGCAGTGCCTGGTAGTACTTGGACTGCGTCGGCTGTCGCTGTTCGCTGAAGGCTTGCGCGAACTGTTCGACCGCGGTCAACGACTGCTGCTCACGCAGCAGTTCTTCCACCATGGACGGAAGATTCACGCGTTCGGGCGACATTGGTAACACAGGCAGTACCACGGACGTTTTTCCTTTGCCTCAAGCAGGCTTCGATTCGAATAAATTCCGAATTCCCAAGAATTCAGTGACTGATTGCTGTGGGACGTTCGACGGCGTCAGCGTTCACCTCGCCACATGCTGTGTGGCAGTCGCCGTCACACCGTCGCTGCTCAACAGCCGGTCCTTGAGCTAACCGGCCTGGTGGCGGAACCCACAACAGCACGTCGTCACCATCAATTCGCACGGGAAACGTGTCGATCGCATACGACTCACCCGTCAGGCAGGCCCCCGTCTTCAACGAAAAAGTCTTCTTGTGCAGCGGGCAGGCAACTTTCGGTTCACCTTGAACATCACCCAGGATCCCACGTGACAACACAAATTCACGCTTATGCGGACACATGTTCGTCGTGGCATACCATTCGTTGCGGCTGGCGAAATTGAAGACGGAGATCTGCGTATATCCGTACCGGATCGTGGCACCACCATCCACGGGAAAGTCGGCTGTCGCCCCGACGCGCACCCATTTGTGCTCCTGTTGGGTGGCGCTGTACTTCGCACCATTGGGCAGCGTCAATTGATTGAGCGGTACGATGTCGCTGGTCCAGTCTGCCGGACGTTGTTGTCCTCGCTCCGAAACGATTTCAATATCGGGCTCTGTCTCGGCCGTGTTCATGAACTGATTGAAGAATCGTCGTTTTGCAGGGTCATTGACGACCTCTTTCCATTCACAGCGATAGGTATCCACCACACGCTGCATCATCAATTCGAGTTCATCGGCGATCTTGAGCTTGTCGTGCAGGATGACGTCACGCAGATGCTCGATCCCGCCTTCCATCTTTTCCAGCCAGACGGCCGTTCGCATCAGTCGGTCGGCGGTGGTGACGTAATACATCAGAAAGCGATCGATGTACCTGATGCAGGTCTCTTCATCGAGATCGGCGGCCAGCAAGTCAGCGTGCCGTGGTTTGGTTCCTCCATTGCCGCAGACGTACAGGTTGTAACCATTCTCGGTCGCAATCAGACCGAAGTCCTTGCACTGAGCTTCTGCACATTCGCGTGTACAGCCAGAGACCGCCCCCTTCAATTTATGAGGCGATCGCAGTCCCTTATAGCGATTTTCGATTCGGATCGCGAAACCGACGGAATCCCCCACGCCATAGCGACACCAGGTTGTTCCGACGCAGCTTTTGACGGTTCTCAGCGCCTTACCATAGGCATGACCACTTTCGAATCCGGCATCGATCAATTCGCTCCAGATGCTCGGCAATTCATGTGCGGGGGCTCCAAACAGGTCAACTCGCTGTCCACCCGTGATCTTGGTGTACAGGCCATACTTTCGTGCGACGACACCAATCGCAATGAGCTTGTCGGGAGTGATTTCTCCACCGGGCACGCGCGGGACGACCGAATAGGTTCCGCCACGTTGAATGTTCGCCAGGAATCGATCATTCGAATCCTGCAGAGTCGCATGGTTCCGCTCCAGGATCTGGTCGTTCCACAGGCTGGCGAGGATCGACGCGACGGTCGGTTTGCAGATTTCGCAGCCGTGACCATGACCGTGGGTTTGAATCAGTTCGGTAAACGTCCGGTACTGTTTCACTTTGACGATCTGAAACAGTTCCTGACGGCTGTAGGCAAAGTGCTCGCACAGTGATCGATCGACTTTATGTCCAGCTCGTTTGAGTTCTTCGTTCAAAAGGTCATTCACCAGCGGCAGGCAGCCACCGCAGCCCGTTCCGGCTTTCGTGCACTTCTTCAATTCACCCAGGTTTGTCACGCCACTCTGAATCGTCTGGCAGAGTGCCCCCTTGGTCACGTTATTGCACGAGCAAATCTGGCAATCGTCATCCAGTACCGGGGGGGCTGCAGATCCCGTTGACGCGTTGCCGAAGATCAATTGCGAGGCGGGACCGGGCAACGGTTTGCCGCTGCGACACAGCGACAGCAACCTCGTGAAATCGCTGGCATCACCCACCAGCATTCCACCCAGCAGATGCTGGCCATCGGACGTGACCAGCAGTTTTTTATAGACACCCGCCAGTGGGTCTTCGAACGTCAGTGACTTTGCGACGCTGGCATCGGCCTCGTACTGACCGAACGAAGCAACGTCGACTCCCATCAGTTTCAGCTTGGTTGAAAGGTCGGCGCCGCGGAATTCGCGATTGTCGCCTGTCAGATTCGCGGCCAGGATGTCTGCCATTTCGTACCCGGGCGCGACCAGTCCGTAAATCATGCCACGATGCAGAGCCACTTCCCCGATGGCATAGATGTCCGGGTCGCTGGTCAATAATGAATCATTGACGACAATTCCCCCGCGCGGCCCCAGATCCAGTCCGCAGTCGCGGGCCAGTTCATCACGCGGGCGGATCCCCGCAGAGACTACGATCATGTCGACTTCCAGTTCGGAACCGTCGACAAACTGCATCGCAGAGACACCCTCCGTACCGACGATCTGCAGGGCACTTTTATTCAGGTGGACTTTGGCGCCGAGTGATTCGATCTTGCTGATCAGCACGTTTGACCCGCGTTCATCCAGTTGCCGGGGCATCAGTCGCGGTGCGAACTCAATGACATGCGTCTGCAAGCCCATGTCGATGACCGCTTTGGCCGCTTCCAGGCCCAGCAGTCCACCGCCGATCACGGCCGCACAACGACATTTCACGCCCCATGCCAGCATCTGATCGAGATCTTCAATCGTCCGGTAGACAAATACGCCCGGAAGATCGATGCCGGGTGTTGGAGGAACGAACGGTGCGGACCCAGTGGCCATCACCAGGACGTCGTAGTCAAGGACTCGTCCCTGGCGCGAATGGACTTGGTGAGCAAAGCGATCAATCCGATCGACCTTGTCGCCAATGTGCAATTGGATGCCATGTTGCGAGTACCAGTCAGGATCTGCGAGCATCAATTGTTTTGCATCGCGATGTGTGAAGTATTTACTGAGGCCGACCCGGTCATACGCGGCACGTGGTTCTTCGCAGAACGTCACGATTTGAAAGCGTTGATCCACATCAAGTTCAACCAGTCGCTCACAAAAGCGATGTCCGACCATTCCGTTGCCAACAACAACGATGGTCTGACGATCCGGTGATGACGATTGTGCGATCATGATTTATTCCTGTGTGAGACCAGCAACAGCAGCCGGTGGGGGGGCTGGCCCATTCAAAAGTCGTCAAACGCAAACGTCGCGCCTCGAATCGCGGTGAATCCCCGTTCTGACAAGGAAACTTCGGGCGCAGGAAGGGCTCGCTGTGGAAGAGCGCAGTCGTGACGTGGGAAGCTGTTCGTGGGATATCGTATTCGTATTGCATTTGAGCAATCGGATCCGCTGTCCAAAACAGGTTGGCGAGCTTGTTGGCCTGTGCCGCAAATGCACGCCACAACTTGCCGAATATCATTGCCGTACCTGACCTTTCCTGGGAGTTGAAACAAGCTGACGGGTAGTCATCCGACGTGAGACAGCGTTCACCAATGATTCCTGTGAACCAAATCGACCGAAATCATCGTCATTTTGAAGTGCGCAATCAATGTACGGGCCTCGAAACATGTCAAAATCGAATCGGGCACTTGACTCTCATAACGAGATCCCACTGTTGCCGGATCACAGAGATTCCGAATCTGCAGAGTGATTGTGCCAGTCAGGCGTTGAGTAGACTGTTGGGGGGCGGGGGGCATCAAGGCATTTGCGCGTGAATAGGCGAGATTTCATTATCGCTCGTGCTGGTGCGTCAGGCGATCAGCCACCGGATTCGTTGAAGATGTGGGGGAGACGCGGTGACACAAGCACCGTCCTGCGCGACTTCATGAAATTGCGTCGCGACAGCTTGGAATTCGCATTTGTCTGAATGTTCGGTATTGCCGCGGCCGATAACAGACTCATTCGCCTTCCCCAGCGCCCCAAGAAGGAATCAGAATGAGTCTTCAGTCGGATGGGATGTTTCAGGGCAAGGCTCTTGCTTCCGATGCGTCTGTCACGTGGCCATTGACTGAAGCGGAACGGACGACGCTGACTCAAGTTGGCGCCCGAAATGACCTGCACAATTCCAGCCCTGCGATTGCTCTCACTAAAGCAATCATCAAGACAGTCGACACCTCGTCGTACTCACAATTGTGGCAGTGCACTCAGCGCGTACCTCCTGCCTGGCGGGGATGAACAGTCGCCGCGTCACGCTTTGTCGGGTAGGCCCATCAATTGTCGCCAGCGGGCTTCCATGAGCGCCACGACCAGTTGGAAAAGTACTTGCCCATGCAGATCGCGGATGGTTGATTCTGACTCAAAAACGGGATCAGACCGGTCATGATCGCAGGGTGGCCGCGATTGCCGCTTCGGCTACCTCGGGGTCACGAGGCGACAAGACGTTTTTCCCTCAGTGGCGCATCGCTTTCGAAACGTCTTGTAACTTCGCCACCTCGGCGGCCACCGAGGCCAGAACAAACTCACGGACGAGCACATCGCGAAAATTGTCGACACCTATCAGTTCCGAAAAGCAGAACCGCGCTATTCGCGCCGGGTGGAAATGGTGGAGATCGAAAAGAACGACTTCAACCTGAACATCTCACGCTACATCAGTACGGCGGTGGGTGAGGAAGAAATCGACTTGTCTGCCACGCACCGCGATCTTGTTGAAATTGAGAAGGCCATTAAAGAAGCGACCAAAAGCCACAATAAATATCTGAAAGAACTTGGGCTGCCGCCGTTGCCTTAGGATCAGGTCGATGTTCCGGACGGGCAGAGTGGTGTCTTTCTGGTGACGGCTCACGCCCGCTTCGCTCAAGACGCAAAGGTTTGAAGGACTTCACGGAAGGCCGGCCATCCATCTGATTTTCACGTGACACGAGAATCCTGGCATCGCGGTAGGTGCGCTTCGATCTCGTTATTCGCACATTGCCGTGTATGGCTTGGGAGTCCGGTTCGCACGCGGGCCATAATGAATTTCTGAAAGAACTCAGTCTGCCGCCATTGTCACAGAAGCATCAAGTTGCATTGACTGACGCATGACAAACAACATAATCGCCGCGTCGATGCAACACTCATAACATCGTTTCACCGAGTACCATAACAAACGGGCTCAACCCCTGGCCGAAACTGTCCACTGACAGTTCTTCGGCCCGGCGTTGAGCCCGTTTTTTTGTTTGTCACTCAACATCGCTCGATCAGCGTGGCGACGCAGTTGTTGCTCGCTGCACCGGAACTCTGACGCCCCCCCCTGATCTTTCGCTGCCGCGTCTGTGCGTCGGCTGACTGCGCTCAACGTACGTCCACTCCACGGCTCGGTCGCATCGCGATCTCTTAGCCCTGGCGCGTCCCTCTGCCATGCCTCTTTCGAAAGCAGTTCATCATGAAGCTGACTGTTCGAACATCTGCGGATCAATTCCGCCAGTATCCCCAGCGACACAAGCAGCCACGTGCCGGGCGAGTCTCGCAATTTTTTCGGCCGCCGCCGCAGTTCCTGTCTCGGCCGCTTGCTCGCGGCTCGCAAGGAATCTCGTCGAACCGAAGGTCGAACCGGACATCCGCTTGCGTCGATGACCTTCATCCGCAGTGGTTATGGAGAGTTCGCTACGGTCAGGGCGAGTTCGATGAGCGTGAGCATCCTCGTGCCCCCGCAGGACGGAGTGATGGCGGCCAGTTCGTTCCCAAGAATGGCGGGGGCAATGGCGGTCCGCCGTCAAGGGAGTTCGTTGTCCCGAAGCGACTCGGAGCCTACGAAAAAGTTCTGCGTGCGAACTACGACAACATTCCCAATCTGACAACGGCGGAACTGCAGAGTGACCTGCATGACCGCACTCGCGAGCTGGTCCTGGCGACGACGACGGAGGATCGTGAATACGCGGAACTCTGGATTCATCGACTGAATCAAGAGTTGCAACAACGCGACTTCAGTGACGAAAAAGCATCGCTGGCTGTTAAGAAGCGGATCTGGGAAGCACAGCGTAAATACACGCTGCTGCAACAACAGTACAGGCAGCTTAACACTTGGTTGGAGCAGTCCAGGCACACGATCTGGAAGTCGTCGGAATCTGTCCGAGCCGTTCGCGAGAAACTCGCTGCAGTCAAGCAGTCGATGGTCACGCTGGCCAGAGTCACCGGAGCGAAGCTCCCGCATGACAATCCGAGCCGCAACTGGACGTTTGAACAGAAGTTGGCAGCGGTCGCTGACCGCATTCTGAAGTCCGGCAAGCTGGCACCCGAGATCGCCAAGCAACTTGAGGCCGCAGTTCGCCCCGAAAACCTGGCTCGCATGGGCGCGATGATCGCGCTGCTGGCTGCGGCACACGCCTTCCCGCCTGCTGGATTTGCCGCCGACCTGACGCTCCTTGCGTTTGGGGGGACTGAGTCAGCGCTGATTGCCCATCGTCTGTATCTGGAAGTCAGCTCGGTTCAGGACGAGTTGGATCTGAATTCAGCGGCACGGGTGCTGGAAGAGGAACTCGCTTCAAACGCGGCTGGACAGCTCATTCAGCACTTAACCGGTGCGACCATCAAGGGGGCTGCGAAGCTCCCCAAAGCAGCCGCGAAGTTCAACGAAAACTACACGATCACCATCGATCGCAAGAAGTTGCGCGATATCGCCACAGGGGTAAAGCAACTGACCCCAAAACCCGGGGACCTTGTCCCTTTCACGGTGCAAAAGAAGCGTCCGGCTCGACCAGTAGAGAAGCAGCGCGACCTTCCGAAGCTTCCGGATAACTCCACACCTCCTAAAGCCGTTCTTGAGAATCAAGCCAAACACCGAAAGCTGGTAGAGAATCAGCAGAAGGAGTTAACGGAAGCAATCGACAATGCGGCCAAAGAAGACCGAAGTCATGTCATTGGGACAATGATGAATGTATTAGGTAGAGAGTTCCAGAAAACATCGCACGCAACGCTCAGGAAACTGAGTGGGACAACTCTTAAAAAAGACCGAAGAATCGGAAAAGGTGAGGGGGCTGAAATTGATCATGTCGTATGGTATGGAAAAATCAGAGTTTATGTTGAGTCCAAATACTCAATCAGAACGATTCGTCGGCGTATGGTGAAACAATTGACGAATGCCTTCAAGAAGGCAAAGCCTGGCGATGGTATCATTCTGAACGTTGCCAGGAAGCCCACTCAAAAAGAGAAAATGGCACTCAAAAAAGCATTAACACCAGCCGTTTACCGCCGAATCAAGATCAGATATTCTCAGACATCAATGTATAAAACTGTTTATGCCATGCTCAAAGGAAAAAAACATGAGAAGTCGAGTCAGAAAAGAGGTGCTTAAAATATTTCGACAAAGCTTTGAATCGCAGTATCCAGGATTCACATTGATTGAAGGTCCGGATGCTTATTGCGCCGTCTGGTCCATGGAAATCGCTTCTGGCGTGTATGGGTGTGTGGCGCTGATTTTTTTGCGCACGAATGATTCATTCTTGATCGAACTCGGATGGAGCCCGTTGAACGAATTTCCGTGGGACTTTGACTCATCCCGGAATAATTACAAGCTCCCTGAAGGGAGAGTACGGATGGGGGAACTCTGGAACCGCGGCGGCACTGAAGTTGAGTGGGATTTGGCACCTGAAACCTTCCAGGGTGATGAGATTGAGTCTTGGGGGGATCCGCCACTAGAGACGGTACTTCCACGCATCGAACCAACCGTGAAGGATTGTCTGAAGCGATTCCAGAAGTACGGTGTTCGTTACTTCAACAAAGTGGCCAACGCTCGGGGACTCGGCGACGTGTTGTAGGGCGATGTGAGGTGGCCAGGGTTGGAATGGCATGGAGTCCAACCGGAGAGGCTCACGCCCGCTTGGCTCAAGGCGCAAAGACGCGAAGAACTCCGACGACCGGCCCACTGATTGATCGTGACGCACTAATGACTAGGAATGTGAGAAGAGAAAAAGGGAGATAATCAATGATGCCGATCTGGGATAAAATCATCGGTGAATTGCATTCATTTCCAGAAGGAACTCACAAGTTTGTTTCCGCCTGCCCGGAGACGCGGATTGCCGATGTTGAAGCAGAGTTTGGAAAAATGCCGGTACCTCTGGTCGAGATGGTCCGACACTTTAACGGTGCCGAGTTATTTTGCTGTCCGCATGTCATGATTACATTGTTCGGGATTTCGCCTCGACGGCCGGTTTCTCGATTCGAGTGGGCACCAGATTGGTATATCGACAAATTTACGCGGGCCTGGCGTAACGCGAATCCGGAAAGTGAGCTTTGGGCGTTCGCCATGTCGAATTACGGTGGCTTAATGTTTGCAACAAATGGCGGAAGAATCAGGGGATGGGATACGAGTATCAATGACTGGGGAGAGTCATTCCGGTCAATGAGGCAGTGGATGGAGTACATCATTGACGAAGGTCGAATTTACATGCTTGAGGAGTAATTCCTTGTCGTTCATCCAGCAGAATTTACTACAGTCGCGAAGGGCGATCTGAGGTGGCCGGGTTGGAGCAGCGTGGAGAACGCGGACGAACCTCGCGCGATTCGACTTTCATGAGCCATCCTGCAGGTCCAGCATCGGACGCCCATCGAATCCACTCGCGAACTGGCAGACGTCGAGGGCGCACCCGCTTTGGGGAAGTTCCCGCTAAAACGCATTCCGTTTCGGGGGCTTCTGCAAAGCCAGTGCGCCCCCGCCACCCAAACTCCGGCGCGGCCGCGTCTCGTGTCTGCCTCGAATAGGCCTTAAATCGCATGAAAAGGGTTGCGTCATCGAGTTTGACGGAACCCCGTTGGGGTTCAAGGCAGTTTTATCAACGGGACCCAGGGTAGCTCACTGCGTGAGCAACCCTGGGCTATAGGACGTAACTCCTTTGGAGTACGAAGGCGAATTCAATCAAAGTCAATCACTCGGCTCGCCGGCTTCGTAATGTTTATGCTTGCTGAGTTTATGTTTATTGAGCCGGGACGGCTTCTTCCTGGCGTTGTCTGCGAGGTCCACCGCGTTGGGTACGGGGGCGGGCGGGGTTGAGCACTCCGTAATCGATTCCCTTACCGATCCCGCGACCCATTAATGCGATATAGCCTTCTTCGAATTCGGCTCGCAGTCCAACCTAAGAGGCTCACGACCGCTTTGCTCAAGGCGCCAGGACGCAGAGAATTGAGCAAAGCGAGGAAACAGGTCTCGCAGTCTCCGCTTTCTTCCAAACTTTGCGTCTTCGCGTCTTTGCGTGAGTCTCATCCCGACATTACATCATGAGTGCCAAGGCGAGATGCGCACGCCCGCTTCGCTCAAAACGCCAAGACGCAAAGAATTCAAGGAAGCCCTGAAGCACTTCACGCGGTTTGAATCCTGATCCCTCGATGACACGATAATGTTTCGAAGTGGTGCGCCATGCGTTAGACTTCGGGTGCATCTTTTGACATTCAACCGTCGTGATTATCGGTGTCTTCATGGTTCGTTTTACGTTTGTTGTTGCCTTGTTGCTGGCGAGTTCCTCGGTGTGGGGGCAGACCTCGACGCTGCAGGATCAATTGACTGCTGAAGGGGCGAAGGCTCTGGTTGCTGCGGCTCGCAGGGAGGGGGATCCTCAACGGGGGGCGATTGTCTTTCATCAGCCGTTTCTCGCCTGTGCAAAATGCCACTCGGTGGGACAGACTCCTGCGGGGATGACTGGGAACGGACTCACGCCCCCGCCGAAACCGACCGATGGTCTGCTGGGGCCTGATCTGACTCGGCCTGAACCGAATACGACTGCCGAATCGATCGTGGAATCGGTCCTCGATCCATCGAAGGTATTGCGTAAAGGATTTGAGCCTGTCGTTGTGCACATGGCGGACGGTAAGACTGTGACTGGACTGTTCGTGGAAGAGTCAGCCGACAAACTGGTGCTGCGCGATGTCGCGCGGATCGGTGAAACGCTGTCGATTCCCAAAACGAATATTGAAGAACGTACGAACAGCAAGACTTCGATCATGCCGGCAGGGCAGGTGAATGTTCTCGCCAATCGCCAGCAGTTCCTGGATCTGGCTCGCTATCTGATTGAAATCGCCGAAGGGGGGGCCGCTCGAGCTCGCCAGTTACAGCCGCCTCCATCGCTGTTTGCATTTGTGTTGCCCGAGTACGAGAAGCAGATTGATCATGCCGGGATGCTGGGCGATCTGGATGCGAAATCGTTTCAACGTGGCGAAGCGATCTACAACCGGTTGTGCATCAATTGCCATGGGACAAAGGATCAACCCGGTTCACTGCCAACATCGCTGAAGTTTGCCGAAGGCAAATTCAAGAATGGGCACGATCCCTATCGGATGTATCAGACGCTGACGCACGGATTTGGTTTGATGGCACCTCAGACGTGGATGGTCCCTCAGCAGAAGTACGATGTCATTCATTACATTCGCGAAACTTACTTGAAGCCTCACAATCCGACGCAGTATGCGATGATTGATGGGGGCTATGTGGCAGGCCTGCCGAAGGGGACCACACGCGGTCCGGCTCCATCGAATGTCGAACCCTGGTCATTGATGAATTACGGCCCGTACCTGATCGGGACCTATGAGACAGGCACCGACGGAACGAATTTCGCATACAAGGGGATTGCGACGCGGCTGGACCCTGGTCCTGGTGGGGTCTCACGCGGGAAGCACTGGCAGGTCTTCGATCATGACACGTTGCGCGTTGCGGCAGCCTGGAGCAGTGAGAGAGGGGATGGAAAATCGTCGCCGGATGTTCCCAATTTCATTGACTGGCATGGGATCAACTTTGACGGGCGGCATCAGATTCACCCGCGTGTTGCCGGAGTCGTTCAATTTGCGAATCTGAATGGACCTGGATGGGGGCATCCTGAAACCGGTTCGTTTGACGATGTGCGGATTGTTGGTCGGGATCAACGACGATATGGCCCGCTCCCTCGTGATTGGGGTCAGTATCGAGGCCTGTACCAGTATGGTGACCAAGTGATTGTGTCCTACACCGTAGGGTCTGTAAACGTGTTGGAAATGCCGGGTGTAGTGGCGGGTAGTGGGATCTCTGCGACGAGCGATGCCGCGTCGACGTCTGACGGGGCCCCGGTGTTTACGCGGACCTTTCAGATCGGTCCTCGCTCGCGTCCAATGCTGCTCAATGTGGCGACTCATCCATCGAAGAATGCGAAATTGGAAAAGATCGGCGTCGATGGATCAGATCGCGGGGCGAACCCGATTGCAGTACTTGCCACAGCAACCAAGGCGGTCGAAGCCTCACCCGTGACGCCAGCATTCAGCGGGAAATCCCGTGTCGCAGTGAAGAAGTCTGATGATTTTAATCTGACGACCAAGGACTACTCGATCACCGCTCGTGTGAAAACCAAGGTGGGCGGGACGATTCTGTGCCAGGCTCCGGTGGAAGGGAAGTGGTCTCCGGACGGAAAGTCGTTCTTTATTCGCGGCGGGCGACTGGCGTTTGATGTCGGCTGGGTCGGTGCTGTCACTGGAAAGGCGAATATCGCTGACGATCGCTGGCACGATGTTGCCATGACCTGGCAGCATCAGTCTGGGGACTTGCGGTTTTACGTGGATGGAAAGCTGGACGGGCGGGGGAGACTGAAGCCAAGCGGGAAGGCTGACAAGCAAACGATTCGCCTGGGATTCACTTCTCCTGACTTTCCTGACCCGACGTTTTTCGTCGGACAACTGGCCGATGTCCGCTTCATTCAAAGTCATCTGGCGGACGACGATGTTGCCAAGGTTGCACAGTTCAAAGGGGACACGCTGCTGGCTCACTGGAAACTCGATGCTTTGTCAGCAGATGTGATCCGGGATGAAACGGGAAAAGGACACGATGGTCAACTGGCGGGGGGATTCGGTCCGGCTCCGATCGACGAATCAAAAGCTCGAATTGCAGCGGGCCTGTCGCCGCAGTTACCCGGGGCTGAGTGGCTGGCAGGTGACGGGGGATCGTTGATATTGAAAATCCCTGCGGGTCCTGAACCGCTGAAATTTGTGCTTTCTGTGACCACGCAGCGCGAAGAAAAGGTTGAGGCTGAAAGCCTCGCATCACTCGTGACTCAACCTCCGCTGGACCTCTCGGCACTCACCCGAGGTGGCCCGCGACGATGGACCGAGGAATTGAAGACCGATGTTGTTGTCGGTCCTGACTCTGGACCGTTTGCTGTCGACATCCTGTCGATCCCGTCAAACAATCCCTGGTTCGCGCAACTCCGTTTGACCGGTTTCGACTTTTTCGCGGACGGCGACCGGATGGCAGTCTGTTCGTGGGACGGCGATGTGTGGATCGTCAGCGGTCTGAAGAGCAAGGGAGGGGCTAACGGCAAGCCGCAACTGACATGGCAGCGAATTGCCAATGGCCTGTTTCAGCCGCTTGGTCTGAAGATTGTGGAGGGGCGGATCTATGTAACTTGCCGAGACCAACTCGCGCTGTTGCGGGACCTCAACAACGATGGCGAGATCGATGTTGTTGAATGCTTCAATAATGATCATCAGGTGACAGAGCACTTCCACGAGTTCGCGATGGGGTTGCAGACAGATGCCGACGGGAATTTCTACTATGCGAAGTCGGGGCGTCATGCGCTGGCGGCCGTTGTCCCTCATCATGGGACATTGCTGCGAGTCAGCAAGGATGGAAAGCAGACCGATATCCTCGCCACAGGATTCCGGGCGGCGAACGGAGTTTGTCTGAATCCCGACGGGTCATTTGTGGTGACCGATCAGGAAGGGTTCTGGAACCCGAAGAACAGGATCAACTGGGTCACTCCCGCAAAGCCGGGTGAGAAGCCCCGGTTCTATGGAAACATGTTTGGCTTTCACGACGTGACGGATTCGTCGGATAGCGCGATGGAACCGCCGCTCTGCTGGATTACGAATGCGTTTGATCGATCACCGGCGGAACTGCTCTGGGTGACTGGCGACAAGTGGGGACCTTTGAAGGGATCGTTACTGAACTTGTCATACGGTTATGGCAAGGTGTTCGTCGTCCCGTTTGAAAAGGTCAAACGACCCGGTGATACGAATTCGGTGATCGTGCAGGGGGGAATGTGTGAGCTGCCATTGCCAATTTTCCCGACGGGGATCATGCGTGGCCGGTTCCATCCTGATGATGGGCAGCTTTACACGTGCGGAATGTTTGCCTGGGCGGGGAATGCAACGCAGCCGGGTGGATTCTACCGGATCAGGGCGACGGGGCAGCCGATTCATCTGCCGATTGGTCTTTCTGCCCGGAAGCAGGGAATGCAATTGACCTTCAGTGGGGACCTTAAGCCTGAAGCAGCCACCCATGCCAGCCGGTACGTTGTTCGCACGTGGTCCCTGCAACGCTCGGCCAACTATGGTTCAAAGCACTACGACGAGAAGACTTTAACGATCAAGTCGGTCAAGCTGAGTGACGATCATCGCACCGTGACGATTGAACTTCCCGAGATTCAGCCGACGTGGTGTATGTCGATCGAATACAAGCTGGTGGGGGCAGGAGGCGAACCGGTCAACGGCTTGATTCATAATACGATTCATGTTCTTAACGAGTAACTCTTCGTACGGTAAATGACGAGCGAGGGCTTCTTCAGGATCACCTTTGAATTTGGAAGACGTTCCATGATTGCTCAAAATCTGCTTCTGATGGTGATTCTGGCATTGGGTGCTGAAGCCGACGATCCGAAGAAGGATGCGACGCCTGGTAATCCCCCGGATGTACTGATCGCTTCGCCGATTGATAAAGATGAAAATCTACTACTCGTCAAATACCGAACGATTTTTCTTCAGCCGGTTGGTCCCGGTCAACCGGGTGGACCGATGTACAATGACCGATCGACATACCGGGTACCTCTCAATGGTGTCGTGATCTACGGAGGAAATGGAAAAGAGATTTCCGTCGCAGTCGCTCGCAAGCAGTTAGGCGATCAGGACAAGGATACCGCCATCGTTGTGACATCCTGGGGAGATCAACTGTCCCCTGTTTATCGGAAGCTCTTCAAAGATGATGTCCTTGTATTTGCGTTTCCAAAGGAAGCGCCCGACTGGAAGCCGATTCAGGCGCCGGATCTTCCCGTCAGAAAGTAATCGCTGAGTGGTGGATTCTGCAAGAAATCGTCATTCGCCTCTCGGACTATAATCTTGAGATCGCCAGGGTTACTGGCGAGGTCAATGATTTCCAACGTCTTCCACGGACAACAGCGATGCCTCACGGTTCTGTGACCGACATTGTACCGGCGTCGAGTGATAAGGTTTTTCGTTTACTCCACGACTACAGTCGAAGATTGGAGTGGGACTCATTACTGCAGGACGCGCACCTGTGTGATGGATTTTCCGAAGCTCAGCTTCACGCGAGGTCCCTCTGCACTGGGCGTTGGTATCTGGGCGGGATTGCCCTGAAGACTGAGTATGTGACGTTCAACCCAGCTTCTGTAGCTGCTGTGAAGATGGTCAATCGTCCCCCGTTTTTCGACACGTTTGCAGCGACGATTCGGCACAGCGATCTGGGGGATGGTTCTTCGAGAATCGAGTACAAGTACAACTTCACAGCGAGGCCGGTGTGGTTACGTTGGCTGTTGCATCCCATGATGGCAGCAATCTTTCGCTGGGAAACACGCAAACGGCTTCATGCACTTCGGCGCTTCTTCGCGGAGTAATATTCGTGCGGTTGTCGACAATCCGTGGCGGGCAGGCTCGGCTGGATTGTGGGGCTGACGGGCGATCATCAGCTTCGATCGAATCTCCCTGACCGAATTGCCACTGATTCACGACGGACCGATCATCCGTCTGCTTTTCTCGAAATTCGTGGACTCTTGCCAGCTTCGAGGGAACTACGTGTGCGGGCCGGGCGTCTGATACGGGCATCGCGTCTTAGCGACTCAAGTCGTGATGGCACTGAACTACAGGCCAATACAGGGGCTGACGATGAAACGATTTGTGCGTTTGTTCTCGCTTCTACTGGGCGTCGTTTTGATGACTGTCGTCATTGCAGCGGATTCCAAAGAACCACCGGATCTTCGCGCTCGGATGGCATCGGACGAATCAATGCTGCATCGCGTGACAGACGTTCCTTTCAAGATGGACAATGAGGCTGCGGCCCTGTGTGATCGGAATCCCAAGAGTTTTCATGCACATTCGAATTACTACTGCCATGTTTACGTCAACGAAGCAGGGCTGGAGACGATGAAGTCGGGAAAGGGGATCTATCCTGCCGGGTCCGTGATCATCAAACAAAAGTATTCCGACGAGGAAGCGACTGAGGCAGAACTCTTCACGATCATGCGCAAGATGACGCCGGGATATGACAAAGCTCATGGTGACTGGGAATACTCGATTGTCGATCGAACTGGCATGAAAGAACTGGTGAGTGGCCGATTGGAGGCCTGCATCAAGTGCCATACTCCGTATGCCAAGACCGACTACGTGACGCGGGTCTATCTCACGAAGGAATCCAAGCCCGCGAAGTAGACGCGTTTGGACAATGCGATTCCTTGCGGTTGCTGCTGTCTTGGAGTTCTCAAGTTCGCTGGACTTGTGAATTGGCTGGCGAGACGACTGCTTTCAGGATGCCTGTCAACGTCTGAATGTTGAGCGGGAATTCGAGCAGGACGTGCAGCAGGCTGGCTGCGTACAGGACGGCAAAGCCTGCGAAATAGCTCGTGCCGTACAAGACAACCGAGGAAATCCAGACGCCGATGATCAGCAGGGCGCGTGGCCGAGAGACGGCATGCCAACCGATGATCGAGGTCTTCGAGAACCAGTTCAGATAGTGGTAAGTATAGGCGAAGGCGATCAGGCGCATGATCGCAGCACCTTCACTGGAGTTGTAAATCGTTGCTGGTGATTGGCCGAGAAAGTGCCCGAGTTGAACGTTGAGTGGTTCGAATGGCTGATATGCCTGACGAAGGTTCGCTGGCGGGAGCAGGCCGTTTCCTGGAATAATCAGGCATCCAACGATACAGAGGACGAAAACGGCTAATGAGATCAGCCCGGATCGGCTGTTTGACTTCAGCGCACCATAGAGGACAAACGCGCCTGTAAAAACGAGGACGTGAATAATCGTCACCAGCAGGTAGGCGAGGATGAAGAATGCCTGCTGGTGACTGAGTGTCGCGATCAGGATCAGAGATACTGCAAGCAGACCCGCCGTCAACGAATTCCGTCGAACCGATTGCACCAGGCACGCGGAGATAAACACGAGATAGACCATTCCGACTTCATACTTTGGCGGAAACGGTTGCTTCAGCAGATCATTCGCGACAAATCCGTAGACCAACAGAGCCAGTGTGATGCCGACGAGGCCCAGCCAATAATGTCGAGCGGTTGCTTCTTTGATAAAGAAGTTGCGGTCGTACAGCCAGGAAATCTCGGTCGAATAGTGGAGCGGGCCCAGCACCGCATAGGCAAATAAAAAGAGATGCATCGGAGCGATGTACGCGACTGCAAGCGTTCCGAGCATCAAGGCCGTGTTGATCCAATTCAGCCCGTCGGTGGATGTGATCTTCTGAGGAGAAAATGTCGTCAACATGGTCTCCTATTCAGGGTGATTCATCGCCTCGATCTTACTCCCGCTCTCCGACTGATGTTCTCACGACGGAATTCGAACAAGGAATCACCCGCGTCAGAAAACATCAGAAGTTTGCGGTGGCTCCGCCGTCCATCATCGGATCGTAGTCGTCGAATCGCATCGATTCTCGGCGCCATTGCAGGTTGACGATCCCTGTCGGGCCCGATCGGTGTTTTGCCACGACGATTTCTGCCAGGCCCGGGCGATCCTCGGGATTGTAAGCGTCGGGGCGGTGCAGGAACATGACGATGTCGGCGTCCTGTTCGATGGCACCACTCTCGCGCAAGTCTGCCAGCCTGGGGCGCTTGTCTTCGCGCAGTTCGACACCGCGGTTGAGCTGTGACAGGGCGATCAGTGGCAACTGGTTCTCTTTGGCGATCCCTTTCAGACGCCGCGTGATCTGCGCGATCTGCTGTTCGCGGTTCGCTCGCTTGTCTTCGGGTTCGATCAGTTGCAGGTAGTCGATGATGACCAGGCCCAGTTGATTGCGTCGTTTCAGGCGTCGGCAGATGGCACTGATCTGCCCCACGGTGCGGCCGGGGTGATCGTCAATGAAGAGCGGTAGTCGGCTGAGTTCTGAGGAGGCTTCCAGCAGTGCGTGTCGTTCGTCGGGTTCCAGTTGTCCCTTGCGCAGGCGGTGTCCGTCGAGCTTGGCGCGGATGCAGAGAAAACGTTCGGCCAGTTCCAGCTTGGACTGTTCCAGGCTGAAGATCAGCGTCGCAGTTTCACCGGCACCAGCGCACCATTCGGCGATGTTACAGACGAGTGCTGTCTTACCCATGGAAGGGCGAGCGGCGAGAATAACCAGTTCCGCAGGCTGGAATCCGTTTGTCTGACGATCCAATTCGGTAAAGCCAGTCGAAAGCCCGCTGATGGAGCCTTCTTTCCCCAGACGTGAATTGATGCGGTCGAGGGTTGCCAGCATGATGTCGTCCATCGACAGCTTCTGGCTGACATCCTGGTTTTCCAGGATATCAAAGATCCCTCGTTCGGCCTTGGTCAGGACATCCGCCGTGTCGTCTGTTCCCTCGTAGCAGTCTCGCAGGACTTCGGTACAGACGTTTGTCAAGGTGCGCTGAATCCATTTGTCGCGGACGATCTCAGCGTAGTACTTCACGTGAGCGGCGTGCGGAACCGCTTCGAGAATCTCCAGGATGTAGGGGACGCCGCCGATGTCCTGCAACTGATTACGCTTGTCGAGTTCTTCGGCCAGCGTCACCGCATCAACTTTGGTTCCCGCTTCGTTCAGCTTCAGGATTGCGGCGTAGATGATCCCATGAACATCGCTGTAGAAGTGATCTGCATGCAGGATGTCGGCGACTTCGTCGATCGCCATGTTTTCGAGCAGGATGCTTCCCAGGACGCTCCGTTCTGCCACCAGGTTCTGGGGTGGCAGGTGAGCACCAGTGAAGTCGCCGAGAGGTTTCGAGCCAGCCATTCGCGAGTCCTGCGGTAGGGAAAAACGAAGCGACGCGCCGGATGAGCGGCGCGTCGCTTTCTAGACTGCAACGAGCGTCGTCGCCCGAATTACTTCTTGGCTGCAGGAACAACCCAGACCTTGACTTCGGTCTTTACTTCCGGATGCAACTGAATCTTGACGGTGTACATCCCGAGTTCCTTCAAAGGACCATCGAGGCGAATGTGATCCGCTTCGACGCCATAACCAGCCGCCTTCAGGGCCTTGCTGATATCGGGTCCCATGATCGAGCCGTACAGATGGCCTTCTTCGTTGGCATTGGCTTCCAGCGTCACGCTGTACTTGCCAATCTGATCGGCACGGACCTGCAGATCCTTCATCTTCTGTTCGAAGAGTTGTGCCAGCTTTTCGGTGTGGCGAACAACAGCTCGCTTGTTTGCTTCGGTCGCCATCGTGGCCAGACCGTTGGGGATCAGGTAGTTCCGGGCGTATCCGGGCTTAACGCGAACGATTTCGCCGCGCTTGCCAAGAGACTCGACATCCTCAGCCAGAAGCAACTCAATGTTTCGAGAAACTCGTGGTCGGCCAGAGGCGGTATGAGTACTGCGTGCCATCGTGCTTGTTCCGTGAATCCTGTTCGACACCAGCCGAACGTGAAAGTTAGTTGAATCGGTCCAAATTTCGTCGGCTGCGCTGGCAGCCAGTATGTTTCAGGCCACCGTAGCGGCCAATCAAATTTTCTGCGTCCGTTGTTTAGGCGTCCGTTACTTAGAACGGCACTTCGTCAGGAGATCCACCACCCGACTGCGGGACATCGTCAAACCCGCCGCCACCAAAGTCACTCGGCTCCTGGCTCATTGAACCCGCATCACCGCCACGTGGAGCCCCGGCGAATCCGCGTCCACCACCACCACCTTCGCCGCGAGCACCGAGCATCGTCATGTTTTCACCGACGACTCGTAGCTTGCTACGCTTCTGACCGGATTCGCGGTCATCCCACGTATCCAGTTGCAATCGGCCTTCGATCAGGACTTGTTTCCCTTTGGAGAGATACTCGCCCGCGACTTCCGCCGTTCGTCCCCACAGAGTGACATCGACAAATGTGGTCTCTTCCTTGCGGGAGTTGGACTGCTTGTCGAACCATTGCCTGTTGACAGCCAGTCCAATTTCCGTCACAGCGGTGCCGCCCGTGGTGTACTTGACCTGCGGATCGCGAGTCAGATTTCCAACGAGAATGACTTTATTGAAACTTGCCATGACAGGGCTCCTGTAAGGAGGTCAACGCTGGGCTGCAACTGCCGCCAGCACGGCGCTGGCAGAGGATTATCGTTCTTCTTCGAGCCCGTCTGGCAGACGATCACGATCACCAAAGTTGGCTCGTGGATCGCGTGGGTCGGGTCGTTGTTCGGGGCTGTGGATGGCACCGTCGTGCGAGGTCAGTGCGTCGACCATGGCATCGAAGATGACCTTGGGATGACGAATCACCAACTGGCGCAGAACAGTATCATTCAGTTTGCAGAGACGATTCAGTTCCGTCATCTGCTCGCCGTCCATTTTGAAGCAGGCGAGGAAATAAAGTCCCTTGCGATGTCCTTCGATCGGATAGCAGAGCTTTCCTTCCTGCCATGGGCGGGAAGCGACAATGTTGGCTCCGACGCGATCCAGGATGCTCTTCACTTGCCCCTGAACTCCATCCGGGTCAGCCGCAAAGCGGTTGCTGTCGAGCAGGAACATTCCCTCATACATGTACTCGGACAAAATAAATCCCCTTCGATTGGTGCAGTCGGACTCGACTGCGTCTGCAGACTCAATTGGCTATGGACGGTTTGGTGGTAGAAATTCGCGTGCGGAAACCAATAGTTTTACCGGCTTCACCGTAATTTGCAACCAGCGGCGTGTTTCGATCACTCTGGAAATCCAGATTTCAACCCGTGGCATTCAAATTCGGACCACAGCATTCAAATTTGGAATTCGGCGAATTACTTTTCCTCGGGGCCCGAGTTGTATTTGTTCATGGCAGCTTCGATTCCAGAAGTTGCCCAAGTTTCGACAGCGGATGCGGCCCGGACGATCGCAGCATCCATCAAATCCAGCTCATCCTTGCGAAACCGACCCAGCACGAAATCTGCCGCGTCCATTTCTCCGGGGGGACGCCCGATTCCGATTCTCAACCGGCAAATTGCATCCGTGCTGAGGCAGCTCAGGATGCTCTGCAACCCCTTCTGGCCACCGGCTGAACCGGTCGCTCGCAGTCGAAGTTGCCCCACTTTCAGGTTCAGATCGTCGCCAATCACAATCAGGTCTGAAAGGGGGGCCTGATAGAACTTGACGACCTGTTGCACACTGCGCCCGCTGAGATTCATAAACGTTTGCGGTGCAACAAGTAATAGCTTCTCTGATCCGTAGAGAATCTCTGTGAGGTTCGCTTCAAATCGAGATTTCGGTTTGGGGGCACTCCATCGGCGAGACAACTCGGCCAAGGTGTCGAATCCGACGTTGTGCCGAGTTCCCTCGTATTTGCTGCCGGGGTTACCCAAGCCGACGACGATTTTCATCGGCTTCCTCCGCTACTACATAAGCGCTCATCGTGCCGGGCGAGAAATTAACAGCTTGCCAGCCCGGCACTTGAGTCCATCCGGCTACTTCTTCTTGGTATCTTTCTTGTCGTCGGCAGCAGTTGCTGCATCTGGTTTCTTGCCAATGACTTCTGGCTCGGCTGGGCCCGATTCTGTCGTGGCGGCCTGTTCCTGCAGTTTCACAACGTGGACGACGATGGAGTCGGGTTGAGCGTGAGCGTGTGAGCCTTCTGGCAGTTCCAGTTCGCGAACGTGAATTGCCTGGCCGAGTTGCAGAGAGGAAATTCGCAGTTGGATCGAATCTGGGATCTGGTAAGCCAGGCAGTCGATGGTCAACTGGTGCAGCGGTTGTTCCAGGATACCGCCGGCCAAAACGCCGGGGGCAGTTCCACGCAACTCAATTGGCACAGTGATGTTAACGCGTTCGTTGGGGTCGACCCGCAGCAGGTCGACGTGGCAGATTTCCTTGCCGAAGACGTCCCATTGGACTTCGCGGATGACGGCCTTGTCCTGCTTTCCGGCCAAGTCCAGATCCACGACGTGAGCACCTGATTTCAGGACTGGGCGCAGGACATCGGACGCCACCATGATTGGTGTCGGCGGAGCGTTGTGGCCGTAGACATTACCTGGAACAAGCCCCTTTTCGCGGAGTCTTCGGCAGGCCGCCGAACCCATTTGTGTGCGTGGTTCGACAACCAGCTTCGCTTCCTTTGACATGACGCCCTATGCCTTTCAAAACCTAAAAACCCGAGTTCACGAATTCCAGCGGACCGAAAAGTGTAGCGAAGCTGATTTCCGGCTGCAACATACCCGCAGTTTCTATATTGACGCTGGTTCGCATAAGGTTGGGTAGGGTTGTGTAAGTGTCGATAAGTTAATCGGTTGCGTGAATGCGGCGTGTCAGTGTGGTTCTCAGGGTTCTTGTGGGCTGAAGGCCCACGAGCACAAAGCACAGGGCTTCAGACCTGTGGGTGAGGGCTGAACGAGGTGAGCGACCTGAAATGTCGCGAGAATTTAATGCCAGCTTTAAACTCCGATTTCATTGATCTCTCGCGACATTTCAGGTCGCACAAATGGCTTTGTTCCAGCTCACAGGGCTGAAGCCCTGTGCTTTGTGCTCGTGGGCCTTCAGCCAAA
>Ga0194055_10000640_pt1 | contig 28421 bp, 21 predicted proteins | sample SepL449m_MetaG_FD_155482 | JGI IMG/M metagenome (GOLD analysis project Ga0194055, IMG submission 155482) | Anoxic zone freshwater microbial communities from boreal shield lake in IISD Experimental Lakes Area, Ontario, Canada - Sep2016-L442-9m | ecosystem: Environmental > Aquatic > Freshwater >... | reverse complement strand
GGCGAAGCGACAGTGTTCTTCGCGCGGTTGCTGCCGATAGTGAGGACGTTCATCTCGCTACCAGCAGGGGTTGCGAGGATGCCATTCTGGCGCTTCACCATTTACACGGCCCTCGGCTGCCTGCCGTGGGTATTCGCTCTTACGTGGGCTGGCAAACAGGCTGGCAGCAACTGGACTGAGATCAAGGGCGCCCTCGAATATGTTGACTACGTTGTTGCCGCGGGGATAATCGCCACAGCAATCATCATCTTCTTCCGAGTACGTAGAAACCGGGCGGCTGGCGAAGGCAATACGCCCGACCCCGATGCGCTTGGTAGCTGAGGCTGAAGCCCCTAGGCCACGGCTGCGCGACGCGCTGCTGCTCGGCGTCATGCATGGGCCAGCTGAACTGCTGCCAATCTCATCCTCAGGCCACACGACTCTCGTCCCTTGGCTGCTTGGGCTTGAGTACTCGGAACTCAGCGCGTCTGATCGCAAACCGATTGAGATTGCGCTGCACGCGGGCACCGCTGCGGCACTGACCATCAGCCCACCGCCTTCGCCAATAACTACAGCTCGCGGCGCTCGCGGTGCGGCGCTAGCCGCAACCACACTGCTGCCAACATCGCTGATCGGCCTGGCCGCTCGCAAGTTCGTGCGCACTCGGCTCGGAACGCCGATGACCGTGGCGATCGGCCTAGTCGCTGGATCAGCTGCACTGATTGCCGCAGACCGCTCAAGCGGCAGCCGTCAAGCCGACTCTGAGACCCTCACTGACGCATTGCTACTCGGAGTAGCGCAATCGGCGGCACTTTGGCCAGGCGTCAGCCGCTCAACTTCAATGCTCTGTTCGGCGCGTGCGCTTGGGTTCGAAGCAGGAGACGCTGCACGAATCGCCCGCGCCGGCCTAATCCCAGCTGCCGCGGCAGCGACCACATTGGAAACGGTTGAAATCGCGCGCTCAGGCATCACCACTCAAGAAGCAGCGGTGATTGCGGTCGCAGCGGGATCATCATTCGCATCAACAATGCTTGCCCGACCGCTCGTCCGGGTGCTCGAATCCGGCGGGACACTAAAGCCATGGGCTGCTTGGCGATTGCTGGTGGCGGCCGCCACGATCCTGCGCATCCGCTCGCTCGGCAAAGATAGACCGCGATGAGTAACTCCTACGCCCGTTCCGGCGTTGATACCACCGACGCAGATGCTGGCGTTGAAGCGATCGTTTCCGTCCTCGGGCGGATAAATACCGGTGCGCCTTCAAGGGTCATCCCGCTGCCAGGCCACTTCGCTGCTGTCCTGCGGATCGCCGACGGTCTTGGCCTTGCCTTTTGTACCGATGGCGTTGGCTCGAAGCTGCTGGTTGCCGAACAGACCGGACGACTCGAAACCGTCGGAATTGACTGTGTTGCGATGAACGTCAACGACCTTGTTTGTGTCGGCGCCGAACCGATTGCGCTTGTTGACTACATCGCCGTCGAGGAATCGAACCCTGAGCGCCTCGCCGCGCTTGCAGAGGGATTGCGAGCCGGAGCTGAGTTGGCGGGAATTGAGATTCCTGGCGGAGAGCTCGCGCAGGTTCCTGAGCTGATTCGCGGCCACCCCTCCCCTAACGGATTTGACCTCTGCGCCTCAGCTATTGGCACCGTCGGACTCGATTCGATTATCGATGGCACGTCAATAGCGCCAGGCAACGCGATCATCGGCTTACCATCAAGCGGCCTCCATTCAAACGGGTTGACCCTTGCTCGCTCCGTACTGCTCGGAGAGGGAACACTTGACGAGAAACCTGACCTTCTAAATGGACAGAGCGTCGCTGATGTCCTGCTTGAACCAACCGAAATCTACGTGCGATCAGCGCTCGAGCTAATTCGCTCCGACATCGTGGTAACTGGCCTCTTCCACCTAACGGGCGGCGGCTTACTGAATCTGCTTCGGCTTGGCCGCGAGTCTGGCTATCGGATCGATTCGCCACTCCCAACGCAACCTGTTTTTGAACTTATTGCTTCGCGCGGCAACATCCCAGTTGAGGAGATGTACGAGGTTTTCAACATGGGCTGCGGCTTCGCTGTAACAGTCGCTGCCGAGGATGCTGATCGAGCGACCGCACTGCTCGCAGCACACCACGAAGGCACGCGCATAATCGGCGAAGTCACTCCCGAGGCAGGAACTGTCAGCGTCCCTAACTTGGGGATCACCGGCACCGCCGCGGGGCTCGCAGCGGTCTGAGGTAGTCGGTGAGCCTGAACGACGGAACGCTGATCGGCGGTCGCTATCGGCTTGAAACTAAGGTCGGAAGTGGCGGAATGTCAACCGTTCACCGGGCGCTTGACGAGAAGCTGAATCGGCCAGTTGCCGTCAAGCTAATGCACCGCACTTCGGCAGCAGATGCTGACCAGCTTGAACGCTTCAGGCGCGAGGCACGCGCGGTTGCCAACCTCAGTCACCCGCACCTTGTTGGCGTTATCGACGCTGGCGAGGACGACGGTCGACCATTCATCGTCTTCGAGTATGTAGCTGGCGAAACCCTCAAGGCTCGCATTGTTCGCAATGGGCGACTGGAGCTCGCCGAAGCTGTCGCCTATGCAATTGAGATCGCTCGTGGGCTTTCGGTTGCCCACCAGAACGGAATAGTCCACCGTGATGTCAAACCACAGAACGTCCTGATTGACGAGGACGGTCGTGCGAAGCTGACCGACTTTGGCATCGCTCGCAGTCTTGACGAGGATGGCCTGACCGCGGACGGGCGCGTGCTGGGGACTACCGACTATGTATCGCCCGAACAGGCGCTTGGGCAACCAACAGGCCCCCAATCGGACATCTACGCGCTGGGCGTAGTGCTGTTCGAGATGCTCACCGGTCAAGTTCCGTTCAAGGCAGAAAGTCCGGTTGGGGTAGCGATGTGCCACGTCCGCGACCCGATGCCGGACCTGCGGAGCCTGCGGCCTGACGCCTCAGCAACACTTGCCGCGATCGTTGACCGCTGCACTGCCAAAGAGCCTGCCGATCGATACCCCGACTGCACGAGTCTCGTCGCCGATCTTGAGCAGGCGCTCGCACTTGAGGCATCACGCGCTGGCGAGGCGACTGGCGAGGCGACAAGCGTACTGAGCACGTTGCCAGCGGCCAGCAAGGAGCGTCTGCCAAGACGAGTCTGGTCACCCCGTCGCAGGTACTTAATCGCCTTCTTGGCAGCTATTGCCGCTCTCGGTGTAATCGCTTTTGTCGCTACCAGCATTCAGCGCGGCACCGGCGTTCGTGGCACGACGCCGGTTGGGCTCCAGCAGGTTCCGCTTTCGGCGAATGCAGCGATTCCATACGACCCATTTGGCGATGGGGAGGAACACGGCGCTGAGAGCGCAAGGGTTCTTGACGGTGACCGGTCAACGAGCTGGGAGTCGGAGACCTACTACTCAGGCCTCCAAAAGCCGGGCGTAGGACTAATGATTGACGCGGCACCAAGCGTCAAGGCACGCGCAGTCGGACTCCATACCTCAACGCCTGGTTTCACTATCTCCGTTTGGGGAGCAAACGGCGCGCAGCCAGAGGGCAAAGTCTCCGGCGCTGGGCCGGCAGGTGGAACTCCCGCAGCTGGCCCGCCCGCTGGTTGGACAAGCCTCAGCGGTGAGTACAAGGCGACCACTCGGACCCTGATCAAGCTCAAATCGCCGCCGCAGGCCTACCGCTGGTACCTACTCTGGATCAATAGCCTCGCTCCGGGCGAGCGCACCGTCTCGCTCTCGGAAGTAACGCTGCTTCGTTAGAAGCTGTAGCCGGCTTCCCGTTCAAAGAGTGCAAGTGCGGTCCGGACAAGCTCGTCGAGCAGGTCCGGGTATGTAACACCGTCACTAGCGAATAACTGCGCAAAGACACTTGTTGAGGTGAACCCAGGTGCGGTGTTGATCTCATTAATCAGGATGCGATCGCCATCCACAAAGCAGTCAACACGCGCATAGCCGCTGCACCCCGTGGCCGCAAAGGCCTCCGCGGCCGTGCTGCGAACCGCTTCGCTCGTACCCTCATCAAGTTCGGCTGGAACGCGGAGCTGCATGCCACCAGCCTCGTACTTACGCTCATAGTCGTACCAATCGTCTGGGCCAGCTCCCGGCAGTGCAATCTCGCCTGGCGGGGAGGTGACTAGCTCGAAGGTTCCACTCTGGCTGAGCCGCTCGATAACCGAAACCTCAATCTCACGGCCTGGTGAGCTCTGCTCAACAATCACTCGCGGGTCGTAGGCTAGGGCAGCTGCGATTGCCTCACCAAGCTTCACGGCTGAATCAACACGACTGATACCAACCGAAGAGCCCAGCCTCGCTGGCTTGACCCACACCGGCCAGCCAATCGCCGCGATCTTCTGCTCCAAGTCATCTCGCCCTGATGACCAGTCGGAGTCTGTTACCTGAACCGACGCAACCTGATCGAAGCCAGCGACAGTAAGCAGCTGCTTAGTCCTCAATTTGTCATTACAGAGCGCCGAGGCGAATACGCCTGATCCGACATACGGCACGCCAAGTGCCTCAAGCAAGCCCTGGGCGATCCCATCCTCTCCGAACGGTCCGTGCAGCACCGGGAACGCGATGTCAAAGCCACCGATGCCTGTCCCCGGGGTGAGAGTCAATGCCTGACCGTCCTGCCGCCAGACCCCTTTGCGATCAACCTCAATCAACGTCGGTTGATGCCCTGCTTCAGCTAGGCCTGCGACAACCGCCGCTCCCGAAGCCAACGAAACATCATGTTCCGATGAGCGCCCACCGGCAAGGACGGCTACCGAGAGCCCGCCCATCAGGGAAGCGGCGCCCAGACTGTGATCGAGATTGTCGTGCCGCTTGCGACCTTGTTTCCGCCAATTGGATCCTGGCTGAAAACCGTGTCCTGATTTGTTGCGTCAGAGGGAGTTTTGTCAGGGTTGGTCTTGACGTTGAAGCCCGCGGCTTGAATCGCCTTGATCGCGTCGGCACGGGGCTGGCCAACTACATCGGGCACCGCGACCGTGGCTGGCGCAGCTGCGACGACCAGTGAGACGGTGCTGCCCTTAGCCACCGATTCGCCGCCGCTCGGCGTCTGCCCTAGAACTTCGCCTTCCGGCGCCGTTGTGGATGGCTGCTTTGTTGTCACAACAACAAACCCGGCAGCCTGCAACTGACTTCTAGCGTCATCAATAGGGCTACCAACCACGTTCGGCACGGAGACCTTTTCAACGCCGTTCGAAACGATCAGCGTTACCTGGCTGCCCGCGTCAACCGAGATTCCCCCGACGGGATCGGTTGCGATCGCCGTCCCTGCAGGAATCGTCGGATCCGCCTTCATACGAATCACGACCTTGAAGCCAGCCTTCTTGAGCAATGCCTCAGCTTCAGCCTGCTTGAGCCCATCAACAGATGGAATCTGGGTAGTGCCTGGTCCGTCGGAGACCACCAAGGTCACAGAAGTTCCATCACCGACTTTCGCGTAGGCGAGTGGGTTCTGGCCAATTACGACGTCGCGCGGCTTATCGCTCTGTACTCGCTGAATTGACGGCGACTGCTTGAAGCCCGCGTTGGCTATCGAGGTTGTGGCCAGCTGAAGCTTCTTGCCTACAACCAGTGGCATCGTTACCTGCGGCTGCTTCGGTGAGAAGACATCGGTAAAGGCAAACAGACCGCCAACTATCAGCAGCGAAACACCTGCAACAGCGGCTGCTATCCACCAGCGCTTGCGCCTTGCGGCCGCAGGGTCAACTGGCGGCTCTCCGTCAGGCGGGACGGTGCCCGTAGCCGCGGCCGCAGCAGCGGCTGTGCCGGCCGCAACGGCGCCTGCCGTTGGGATCGCAAATGCGACCGTAGCCGAGGTTGCAGCACCATCTTGAAGTCTCAGGACTACCGCATCAAGGCCAGCTATGAACGCCGCCGCATCAGCTGGCCTGTCGGCTTCTGACTTGCGAAGCGCCCAGAGATCGAGCGCCTCAAGATCTGCGGGAATGCCAGGCTGAAGTGCACTTGGCGGCTGCGGCTCCTGCGAGATCTGCTTAACAGCTATGGCAACTGGCGACTCAGCATCAAACGGCAGCTGCCCGGTCAGCATCTCGTAGAGAACGACTCCAACGGAATAGATATCTGAGGCCGGCCCAACCTCACGACCCTCAGCCTGCTCGGGTGACACGTAGTGCGCCGACCCCATGATTGAGCCAACCTCTGTAATACCTGAGGCGCCTGCTCGGGCAATCCCAAAGTCAGTCACCTTTACGCGATCAGCTGCATCAACCATCACATTTTGGGGCTTAAGATCACGGTGAATAACGCCTCCCGCATGAGCGAAACTCGCCGCCTCCATGATCTGCTTTGCGATCCCAGCCGCACGCAGCGGATCGAGTGGAGCCTCAGCGAGGATTAAATCCTTGAGCGTGCGACCGTCGAGGTACTCCATGGAAATGTATGTCGTCCCGTCAGCCTCGCCACGGTCATATATCGAGACGATGTTCGGATGCGTTAGACCTGCGGCCGCCTGTGCCTCGCGCCGGAAGCGCTCAACAAACTGCGGGTCACCGGCAAACCTGCGGTGCAGCACCTTGAGGGCAACATTGCGTCCGAGCTGACGATCCTCCGCCAGATAGACATCGCCCATTCCGCCCGAACCAAGCGGTCGGACGATCCGATAGCGGTTGGCAACCTCTGTTCCTGGAGTCAGTTCACTCATCAATTCCTCATTGTCGCGCAAATGGCAGTTGTCATCTCAACAGAGCCTCAAGAACATCTCGCGCAATCGGCGCGGCGACCGTCCCGCCAAAGCCACCGAAGCTGCGCTCAACTGTGACTGCGATTGCAACCTGGGGGTTATCTGCTGGAGCAAAAGCGATAAACCACGGCTGCGTCAGGTTCTGAGTTGGATCGATCTGAGCGGTACCGGTCTTACCCGCGACGCTTACGCCGTCAAGCGACGCAGCTGTTCCCGTGCCCTCGTCAACAACGCGCTGCATCATCAGATTCACTTCAGCGGCAGTCTTCTCCGACATCACCCGGCTCTGCTCGGCAGGTGCGATCCGTTGCATGGTGCGACCATCCTGGTCGAGAATTCGATCGGCGATCCTTGGCTTCATAAGCACACCCTTGTTGGCCACCGCAGCTGCAACTTCAGCCATCTGCAGTGGCGTAACGACGAGCTTGTCCTGACCGATTCCCAACCGTGCTACATCAATCCGATCGTCCGTTGGTGAGATTCCACTACCAGCTATTTTCGCGCCGGACGAGGTCATCTGGCGTGACGGGTAGTCAAGCTGCGGCAAGCTTCCGAACCCGAATCTACGCATGTACTTTGCGATCGTCGGCCGACCAACATCAACGGCAACATTCGCCCATGCGGTATTGACGGAGTTTGTTAGCGCCGTAGTCAGGTCAACCGGGCCGTAGTTGATTCCATCATCGTTGTTGAGCGGAGTCGAAGAAAAGTCTTGGGGGCTCGAGCCATCAACAGTCGATTGAGGCGTGTACTTACCACTATCGATCGCAGCTACAGCCGTTACTACCTTGAAGGTCGATCCTGGTGGGTACTGCCCCTGCGTCGCCCGATTAAGCAGTGGCGAGCCAGGCGCCGTTCGGGCCGCATTTAAGTCACTCGGCAGAAAGTCGGGCACACTTGCCATCACTCGAACTGCGCCAGTTCGTGGATCAAGCGCCACAACTGAACCGGGCCGGCCAGCAAGATCCCTGACTGCAACCGCTTGGGCAACGCTGTCAAGGTGAGTTTGGACTGAATTGCCGGTGTGTCGTTTTCCTGTCAAGCGACCGATTGCAGTTGAAATTGAGTCGCTCTTGCCAAGCAGGGCGTCGCGTCGATAAAGCTCCGTACCGGTATCCGGAATGCCTCTCGCCGGGAACGACCAGCCGACTGTTTGTACGAACAAAGGACCGGTTGGATAGACCCGCCTGAAGGTTCCGGCAGCCGCCTTAACCGACTTTGCCAGCACAGTCTTTCCGTCGGAGGCAAGAATCTGGCCGCGATCAACACGCAGCTCTTCGAGCAGTGCTCGACGGTTGAAGGGTTCAGCACGCAATTGTGGCGCTTCGAAATAAGTCCAACGCGAAGTGAACGCAACTAGAACCGCGAAGAGGACCACGAACAGGGCAAACAGCCGTGTGATTGGGCGCGTCACGCTGGACGCCTAGCGCGATCAGAGACAAGCAACAGCAGGGCGGTCAGCACGAAGTTGGCTACAAGTGACGAACCGCCATAAGAGATGAACGGCAGCGTGACGCCCGTAAGTGGAATTACTCGCGTTACACCACCAACAATCACGAAGACCTGCAATGCAAATACCGACGTGAGGCCAGCTGCCAACAACGTTGAGAAGGAATCGCGGGCCAGAGTCGCGATCTTGAAGCCGCGGGCGACGAACAGCAGGTAACAAACGAGGACGCCGCAGGCACCAACAAGTCCCAGCTCATTTGTAATCACCGCATAGATCAGGTCGGTCTGAGGTGCGGGAACGAGCGTTCCACCCCCAGGTAACGCGAGAATCGATGCGCCCAAACCCTGTCCCAGCAACCCTCCATCAGCCTGAGCAAAGAGCGACTGTGCCAGCTGGTAGCTACCGCCAGGCTTGGCGTAGAGAGCGGGATTGAGGGGATCTATCCAGGCCTCGACACGGTCATGAACGTGTCCAACCTGGCTTGCGAGAAGGTAGGCGCCAAGCGCAAAGAGCAGCAGTCCAACAACTGGATAGGTGAGGCGATCGGTCGCTACATAGAGAACAGCGAGGAATCCGCCAAAGAACATCAGCGAAGAGCCAAGATCACGGATAAAGATCAGCATCAACATCGCCACTCCCCAAATCAGAAGCAGCGGCCCAAGGTGCTTAAGCCGTGGGATCGTGATGCCGAGGAAGCTGCGCGCCCCTTGAACCAGTACCTGCCGCGTATCGCGCAGATAGCTGGCGAGGAAGATGACGATCCCGATCTTTGCGAATTCGGTTGGTTGGAAGACAATTCCACCCGGCAGACGAACACCAAGATAGGCTCCGTTGACCTGCTCGCCGATCCCCGGAACCCGGGGCAGCAAAAGCAGTGCCAGTGAAGCGGCCGCGATCGTGTACCGGTAACGCTCAAGCTTGCGGTAATCGTGCAGAAAGATAATCGTCGCCGCGAAGCAGATCAGAGCGATGACAAACCACTGCCCCTGTTGGCGCGCCAGCTGTTCATCAATTCTGTAGATAACGACCAGTCCGATTGACGACAGCACCGCAACGAGCGGAAAGACATAGGGATCGGCATTCGGCAGTGTTAACCGGATTACGACGTGGCCAGCTAGGCAGAGCCCAAGGAAAACCGCCGCATAGCTAAGCGAAAGATCGCTAAGCCGCGCCTGCTGCTGAATGAAGACAGCGGCGAAGCCTCCAGCTAAGAGCAGTGATGCCGGAATCAGGGCGAAAAGCTCCCGGTTGCGGGGCTTCACCTGCGAAGGTCTCCCCGCTCAAGGCTGACAGCCAAGTCGCTGATGTCACGCTTGCTTCTGAGGCGATGATCGAGCAGAGCCTTGCGCTGTGCGGGACTCAGCGATGAAGCTGGCACACCGCTTGCGAACCACTCGTCATACAAGTCAATCCCACCGGGCAACTCATAGGGAAGGCCTTGGTAGACGGTTAGAGCTCCGGCAGAGTTAGTGCCGAGGAAGAAGACTCCGCGCGATGCTCGCCAGGCGCCCGCAGCAAGCAACAACAGGATGATGCTGACGGCAGCAATCGCGGCAAGCCCCCTGCGGTTGCCGCGGCGCTGGGCTACTGCCGCGCCTCCAGTCTTGCCGCGCGAACCAACCGTCATCGACGGTGCCAGCGAGGCAGCTCCGCTTCCGACCTTGAAAAGAACAACCGTGATGTTGTCACGGCCACCGGCTTCATTCGCCTTGCGAATCAATGTGCGGGCAGCACCATTCAGCGAACGGTTCTCGTCAAGAGCATTCTCAATCTCAGGCTCACTGACCATTCCGGTCAGCCCATCGCTACAAAGCAGGAGAACATCGCCGTTCAGTAGGTCAAAGTTAGCCGTATCAACTTCTACCTGTGGCTCTGGTCCGAGCGCTCGAGTGATAATTGACCGCTGCGGATGAACAGCAGCTTCCTCCTCGGTCAACTGCCCCTGCCGGACCAGTTCGTCGACGAGCGTGTGGTCCTCTGTCAACCGCTCGATCCGACCATCGCGGAACCGATAAGCGCGCGAATCACCGACATGGGCAATCACAACCTGATCGCCTTCGATCATGGCTGCAGTCAGCGTTGTGCCCATCCCCTGACGGGATTGGTCAACCTGAGCCTGTTCGTGAATGCGCTGATTAGCAACCCTGACAACTTCGGCTAGCCGGTCGCTCGTCTGGCCTCCAGAGGGAAGTCCGGCAGCGAAAGTCTCGACTGCAAGTCGCGAGGCAACCTCTCCTGCGCTGGCTCCCCCCATGCCATCGGCAACCACAAATAGCGGCGGTCTAGCTAGGAACGAATCCTCATTGGCCGGCCTGACTCGACCCGTATCGGAGCGTTGAGCATGCTCAACGATTCGTAGCGTCATGGCTCAAACCTGAACTCACTGTCGCCAATCCGGATTCGGTCACCGGCGTGAAGCGGCGTTGGACCTTCGAGTGGGTGGTCGTTCAACCATGTCCCGTTTGTTGATCCAAGATCCTCAACGATTAGCGCGCCACCCTCGCGCACTACGCGGGCGTGGCGGCTGGAAGCAAACCTGTCGTCGAGCCGGATATCTACATCTCCTCGCCCAAGAGTTGCCGCGCTACCGATCTCGTAACTCCAACCACTCTCGTGTCCAGGCGCCTCAACAACAACGAGTCGCGCATCATCGCCGGCAGCCGGGAGCGAAATCGAGTCGACCGCAGCGTGGAGGCCGGTCGCATCAGGGTCACCAATCGCTGCCGGAGCCCCGCTGCGCGAAACATCGCGAAGTGCGCTGGTTGCCACCCAGAGCAGGAATAGGTAGAGAACCACGAGGAATCCAACCTGCAATGCAAGCGAGACTGGCTCAAGCACGGTTTCCACCCTGTTCGTAGCTGAGCTCGGTTCGGCCGAGCGAAACAACATCGCCGGGGCTCAGAAGGCACTGTCCTGAGATCCGTGTTCCGTTAACAGAAACCCCGTTTGTCGAGCCAAGGTCTTCGACCGCCCAACCGCCGGCCGCCGGACGAACCGCCGCGTGTCGTCGCGAGGCATTTGTGTCTTCAAGCACAACATCGCAGCTGCGACTCCTTCCCAGCACTATCCCTGAGCCGGTCAGCTCAATGCGCTGTCCGGCAGCAACAAGTGCCGCGCTGGCCGGCCCAACAACCGCCGGTTGTGCGACCTGTTCAGCTGCGGCTGAGACTGGCAGTGGTGCTGGCACGGCTGGTGCAGGCGCTGAGGGTTCAGGGCGTTCCCTGCGTGGCTCACGCTTTCTGTCAGAGCCTGGCGACGGGCGATTTGCCAACGCCCCTCGGTCAAGCTCTTCAACCTTGATTCCAAACTCACCAAGGCCAAGCCGCTCATCGGTCACGAAGCTGATGCGGGGACGCTCAATCAACACAAGCCGCTCACTGCGCGCATGCTCAAGTAGGTATGCCGACAACTCAGCGATCATCTCCTGCTCGGCTCCCGCAAATCGCTCTCGGTCTTCTAGACCGAGGTAGACCTCGTAGCCACTCGGCACGTAGACGCGTGAAACCGAGGGCGTTCGGTGCTGGTCCATTTCTCGCGCGAGCCGACGCGCGATTTCGACCGGTCGTACCTCTGACCTGAAGGCGCGCGAGAACGTCCCCTCGACGAGGCCGGCGATCTTGCTTTCGAGGCTTCGCAGGACGCTCATCAGTGATGGCCAGACGGCTTACTCATCCTACGAGGTCTCGCCGCTATAGCCGCGGGCCATTTCCGAATTGCCCCGCCAGCCGCGGGTTGCAACCACTAAGGCGGCCCCAGCGAGCGCCCCAGCGAGCGCCCCTCTGGCAACTCCACCCGAAACCGCTGCGGTAGCAAAACCGGTCGCTAACGCCCATCCAGCGGCCGCTAGCGCGTCAATAACCGCTGATCGACCACGGACGATAAGCGGAAGAACAACTGCCGCTACAGCCCAAACTCCCGCCACAGCCAGCGTTGATCCCGATACCAGCGGAATAACAGCATCATCGAACGCGAGCTGCGGATTGTCTCGCCAGAGCGCCTCACTACCGGCGCCAGGTCCATCGCTAAGTAGTGAGCGTCCGACTAGCAACTCCGCACACCCAATCTGCCAAGCTCCGATCGCACCCGCCGCCGCTCGCGCAGGGATTGTTCGGCCAAAGGACGCAACTGCCGGCCAGCCGCCCGCAAAGCCAGGTACTCCCAGCAGCGGCGCCAGCCAAGTTGCCGACCACCACTCGGGACTGCGCCAGAGCAATATAGGGCTGGGAAGCAGCGCAACGCTGAGAACAACAGCCGTGCCGGACTCTCCAGTTACAGCTAGGCAGACGACTGAGGCAAGCGCGGCCATTAGCCAGCCGAGTCGTGGAAGCAGGCCAACAAGCAGTCCAGCGCCCGCTGCCAAAATCCATTTCTGTGAAGCAATCTCGGTCGGCGCGAGCACAGCCGACCAGCCAAACGTCAATGCTGCAGCAGCAACAGCAGCCATCAGCCGATCCCGCCACCAGCTGCCAGGCGCGCTGATTGGGCTCGAGTCCGTGATCCGGGCGGGCTGCTCCGAATCGATCCTTGAGCGCGCAAGAGTCTGTGGCGCTAAACCATCCTCTTGCCGTTCAACCGGATGATTCGTCTGCCTTCGGCTAATTCGGATTGATGTCTTTGAACGAGATCGGCGGCGCACGGCCGGAGCAATGCTGCCCGGATCATCATCGAGCTCGGCAACGCAGGCACTTAGCGCCCTGCCTAAATCAGCAAGCGAGCCGCGGTCACGTGGATCCTCCTCAAGCGCATCGTCGACAGCCTCAATTAGCTCCGCCGGAAGGTCGGCGCGCTCCTCGCTCAGTGAGCAGGGCGAGCCCTCTCCAAGATTCCGTGCGGTCTCCGCTGGCGTCGCGCCTCGAATCGGGTTCTGACCTGCGAATCCCTCATAGACGATCAATGCAAGTGCCCAAAGATCTGCTTCGGGGCCAGCTGCCCTGCCTGCGGCCTGCTCGGGTGCCATGTAGGCGAGTGTTCCAACAATGTCACCTGTGCGCGTCAGGGAGGATTCGCCCGCCAGCAGAGCGATCCCAAAGTCAGCCAATTTGACAATCCCCGCCTCTGAACGGGGGGCATCCGGAATAAGAATGTTGCCTGGCTTGACATCGCGGTGAACAACTCCATGGCCATGCGCGTGGTCGATCGCACCAGCGAGAGCAGCGCCTATTCGGGCTACGTCCCGATCGGAGCATTCGCCATCCGCAAACAGCTGAGCAAGCGTTGCACCTCGAACAAACTCGGAAACGATGTAAGTGTGTGTCGAGTCGGCCGCAGCCTCATGCAGTGTCACGACTCCGGGGTGCGCGAGTCGAGCCGCTGCCTTGATCTCTCGCTCAGCGCGCTCACCAGCCAGCTCCGATGGAATCGCTTTGACCGCAACCTCCCGATCGAGCCGTTCATCAACGGCGCGCCAGACCGTGCCGAAAGCTCCCGAGCCAATTGCTTCCTCGAGCCGGTAGCGACCCATAACGACCGCAGTCGGGGGTGGCGCAGGTTCCCGTGTTCGGGCCATTCGGCCTATCTTCGCCAGCAATTGGCCAGAACCTGCCCGTTAGGGACGCTTAATTGCGCGAATTTCGCGATGCGTAGCCTCCAATCGCCGCCTGAGTGGGCATACTTACAGTCCGCGAGTCCAATAAACACGCGAATTCGACTATGTCGTTCTTCGACGACGAACCAACAGACACCGGCATCCCCGAAAGAGATCGGGATTTAACCTCTGGCACCAGCCAAGGAGGCGGTCAGTCCGTGGTCACTCGCAGACTGATCGCGGCAGGCATTGGTGCAGTCGTCTTGATTGTTCTGGCGGTACTCATCAAGGGCTGTCTCGATGATCGGAGTTCGACCCAGCTGAAAGAGTTCAACACCAAGACCTCACAGCTGATCACTGACTCTGACAGTCAGGTAAGCGTTCCCTTCTTCAAGGAGCTTCAGGGAGCCGCCTCCAAGCCACCGACCGACCTCCAGGACAAAGTCAATCAGCTTGGAATCGTTGCCAGCGAAGAGGTCAAGCAGGCTGAAAAGCTTGAAGCGCCAGATGAGCTCAAGGCCGCGCAGGCAAGTCTCGTCCAGACAATGAAACTCCGTCGCGACGGCGTACAGTCGATCGCCAAGGATCTCCAAACAGCCGTATCAAGGAATGCTGGTGATAGCCAGCGAGCTGTTACTGCGATCGCCGGGCAGATGCGCGCCTTTGACGCCTCCGACGTGCTCTACACGCTCTATGTCGCACCAGCAATCGCCAAGGCACTTGACGACGCTGGGATAGCCGTCGGTGCAGGTGGCGAACAGATCGCCCAGACCCACTTCCTCCCGGACATCAAGTGGCTTGATCCTTCGTATGTATCGTCGCAGCTGACGGGCACTTCGAGCGCATCCGGCACCGCTACACCGGGCACTCATGGGCATGTCCTTGACAGCGTCTCGGCCGGTGGTCAACAGTTGACAACCGACGCAGATAACAGCGTCCCGGGAAGCCCGCCGCCAGCATTCGCAGTTACTTTCACCAATGGTGGCTCCGTTGACGAGTCAAATGTGACAATCACCGTCAAGGTTGAGGGCGGTCCGAATCCGATCACCGCAACGAAAGTTGTTGCTCGCACAACTGCCGGGCAACAGCAAACCGTTCAGGTACCACTCGCGAGCGCCCCGCCGATTGGCCAGCCAGTCACTGTGACGGTAACCGTAGGTGTTGTAGCCGGCGAATCGAACGGCGACAACAACACACAGAGCTTCAACGTCACCTTCTCCTGAGCCACCTGCGGTGAGTCTCCGGATCGCATGTCTTGGCCCCGAGGGGACAGTCAGCCATGAGGCGCTCCTAACTGTCGCCGACGCCCAAGAGGTTGAGGTAATGCTCGAGCCGTCAATCCATCGAGCGGTTTCCTCAGTCAGAGCGGGCGAGTCAGATTTCGCGCTTGTACCACTCGAAAACTCGTTGGAGGGCGGTGTCGCTGAAACACTCGACGAGCTCCTCGCTGGCGCCGGCGTACTTCCGATTGCCGGCGAGCTCCTGCACCCTGTTCGCCACAATCTGATCGCTACTACTCAGCTTCCCCTCAATTCAATCACTGCCGTTCACTCGAAGCCCGAGGCGTTAGCCCAGTGCTCCCACTTCCTTCGCGAGAGACTGCCCGGCGCCCGCAAAGTCGCCGCAGCATCCACATCCGACGCAGTCAGGTCTCTATCCGCCAGCAACGAGCCGATAGCTGCGATTGGGACGCACCTAGCTGCCGATATTTACGGAGCAGTAATCCTTGAGGAAGATGTAGGCCGGCCGGACAACCTGACCCGATTCATTTGGTTGGCCGCCGAGCAAAGCGAGGCGCTGCCACCAGGCTGCGACCCAGCGCAGCCGATGCGAACCTCAATTATTTTTTGGGGATCAGGCACGAATGAGCCTGGTTGGCTAGTCGACTGCCTCGCAGAGTTCGGGGATCGAGGAGTCAACCTGACACGGATTGAGTCTCGCCCAAGACGTGATGGACTTGGTAGCTACGTCTTCTTTGCGGACCTTGAAGGATCTGCTGATTCACCCCAAGTATCTGATGCACTTGCCGGGCTTCGAACCCGTACAGACGAGCTCCGCCTGCTCGGGAGCTACCCGTCTTCGCCACGCCCTACGGCTAGCTGACCTTCCCGATCTAGAAGAAAAGAGGGGGCGCCTTTCGACGCCCCCTCACTCACATCTCGGCTATCACGGCCGCTCGCTTTAACTCTGCCGGTGGGACTAACCCCAGCTTGGCTGAGCGGCGGGTGTCACGGTTGGATTCCACCGTGTGGAGCCGTTGCCACGATCAGCGGCCGGACACCTCCAGAGTCCCTTCACTACTTGAACTTGACACTTTTAGGACCACCTCCTTTCTCTGGTACGCGCAGAGTAGCGGAGAGGCCGGAAGATCAACGCAACTTCAAATAGGTTGCCTGCAAGACCACCGAAGTGGCCACTCAGCTGTCGTCAGCGTCAACTTCCTCAGCTGAGTCGTCAGCATCCGTATCCACCTCTGGCTCAGTGTCCTCGCCGCCTGGAGAAACACCAACGATCTCCTCGTCACCTGGCTCGAGCTCACCTTGCGCATCAGACTCCTTGGCAGCCTCTTCGGCTATCAAGGCGATTGCGGCGACCGTATCGTCGTCGCGAATGTTCATAACTCGAACGCCCTGCGTTGACCGGCCCTGGCGGCTGATTCCGCGGACTCCAGTCCGCTGAATCAAACCACTCTGCGATACGAAGACGAGCTCCTGGTGCTCGCGAACGACAAGAGCTCCGGCGAGTCCGCCGCGCCCCTCAGTCAACTTGATTGTGCGAACGCCCATAGCTCCACGCTTCGTCTCGCGGTACTGGTCGATCGGGGTTCGCTTTCCGTAACCATTCTCGGTGACAACTAGGAGTTCGCGCCCGGGCTCTGCGACATCCATGGCTAGTACTTCGTTGTCCTTCTGGGTGACATTCATCCCTCGCACGCCGCTTGTTCCGCGGCCCATTGAGCGGACTCCCGACTCGTTGAAGCGGACCGCCATGCCAGCCTTCGAGATCAGCAGCATCTCGTCCTCGCCCGATGTTCTCCGTACCTCGACCAGCTCGTCATCTGGGCGGATCTTGATCGCGATGATCCCATCGGCCTTAATCGGAGTGTTGTAGGCGAGGAACTCAGTCTTCTTAACCATTCCCTTGCGGGTTGCGAACACGAGGTACTTACCTTCGGTGAAGTCACGGGTTGAGAGAACCGACTTGACTGTCTCGCCCTCCCTAAGCGGAAGGATGTTTACGAGCGCGCGACCCTTTGAGGTCCTCGCACCTTCCGGAAGCTCGTAAACCTTGGTTCGATAAACCTTGCCGCGATTGGTGAAGAACAGCAGGTAGTCGTGGGTTGAACAGACGAATAGATGCTGGATCCAATCGCCCTCCTTTGTACCCATGCCCGCAACACCAACACCGCCTCGCTTCTGCCGACGATAGGTATCAAGCGGAACCGTCTTAATGTAACCGCTCGCTGTGATCGAAACGACCATCTGCCTGTTCTGGATTAGATCCTCGATGTCGAGGTCATCTTCAGATGGAGTGATGTCCGTACGGCGATCGTCGCCGTACGTCTCAGCGATCTCGGCGAGTTCCTCCTTGATCATGCTGAGGACCATCGCCTCCGAGCCAAGAATCGTCCGCAGTTCGCCGATTCGCTCCATGATGTCCGCGTGCTCGCCACGAATCTTGTCTGACTCAAGCGCTGTCAGTCGCTGAAGTCGCAGGTCAAGAATCGCCTGGGCTTGCACACGAGTCAGATCGAAGCCGGTGATCAGCCCTTCACGCGCGACATCCGGGTCCGAGGATGCCCTGATCGTTTCAATCACATCATCAAGCCGATCGAGCGCTACGAGCAACCCCTCGAGGATGTGTGCTCGGGCCTCCTTCTGCCGCAGCTCAAACTTGACGCGGCGGACGACAACTTCACGCTGGTGATCAACGTAATGACCGATAATTTCCCTAAGCGAAAGCGTCTTCGGGACGTTGTCGACAAGCGCAACCATGTTGATGCCGAAGGTGTTCTGCATCGGCGTGTGCTTGTAGAGCTTGTTGAGAACAACACGCGGATTAGCGTCACGCTTAAGTTCAATCACCAAGCGCATTCCTTGGCGGTCGGACTCGTCACGCACATCGCTGATCTCGGGGATCTTCTTGTCAGAAACTAGCTCGGCGATCTTGACGATCAGGCCTCCGTCGCCACCCTTACGCACCTGGTATGGAAGCTCGCTAACAATGATTGCCTCGCGGTTCTGACCAATTGGTTCAATCCCGGCCCGCGCCTGGATCCGAACCCGCCCTCGCCCTGTTTCGTATGCCTCACGAATACCGGTAATGCCAAGAATCGTCCCTGCTGTCGGGAAGTCAGGCCCACTGATATGTGCCATCAAGCCATCAACGGTGATCGAAGGATCGTCGATGTAGGCGATTGTCGCCCCAATTACTTCACGCAGATTGTGGGGCGGGATGTTCGTCGCCATTCCGACAGCGATTCCTGACGACCCATTGACAAGCAGGTTCGGGAACCGGGCCGGCAGAACGAGTGGCTCTTGGCGCGATGAGTCGTAGGTGGCAGCGAAGTCAACGGTGTCGGAGTCAAGGTCACGGAGCAGCTCAGTAGCGAGCTTTTCTAGCCGCGCCTCGGTGTACCGCATTGCGGCTGCCGAGTAACCGTCGACATTTCCGAAGTTACCCTGACCATCAACGAGCGGCTGCCGCATCGAGAAGTCTTGGGCGAGACGAACCAGCGTGTCGTAGATTGCGCTGTCGCCGTGTGGGTGGTACTTGCCCATTACCTCTCCGACGATCAGGGCGCTCTTCACGTAACGACGGTTAGGCTGGAGGCCAAGTTCATTCATCACATAGATGACGCGCCGATGGACCGGCTTAAGGCCATCGCGGACATCTGGCAGCGCCCGGCCGACGATCACGGACATCGCGTAATCGAGATACGCGGCGCGCATCTCCTCTTCGATTGGACGCAACTCGATGTTGCCGCCGCTCAGTTGATCAACACCCATACCGATCTCCTAGACGTCGAGGTTTGCCACAAGTCGGGCGTTGTCTTCGATGAACTTGCGGCGGTGCTCAACCACATCGCCCATCAGCATGGAAAAGATTCTTGAGGCATCAACCGCATCCTCAAGTGTTACCTGCATGAGTGTGCGAGTTTCCGGATCCATTGTTGTGTCGCGCAATTGATCAGGGTTCATTTCGCCAAGGCCCTTGAACCGTGAAATTTCAATCCCCTTCTGGGCGATCTCCATCACCTTTTCGCGAAGCTCACCGTGCGACTCAGCCTCCTCTTGAACATCTCCAAGGCTGACTGCATACGGTGGCGATCCAAACGTACTTTGAAGCTTTGAGAGAACCTCGGAAAGCTTGCGGTATTCAGTTGATGCAAACAGGCCGATTGGAACGCTGGTTGTGCGCGTCAATCCGGTCGACCGCTCGGTGGCAACCACCTGAACCGCAGCAGGGTCCTCGTTTCCAAGTTTGATCTCCCACGGACGATCCTCGGGAGTGTCAGCGTTGAGAACCGCGATTAGAGACTTCGCATCCTTAACTCCCTCATCGAAGATGTGGGTACTAGCGAGTAGGTTCGCCACCTCAACACCAAAGTCGGAGCGCAACCTCGCTGTCCAAGCCTCGTTCTCGCGGAGCAGCTTCGAGAGCGTCGCCCAGCGGGCATCGGTCAACTTGACCGACTTGCCGCCCGATCCCTCAACAACAAAGCGCTCAAGCTTGTCTTGCAGAAGAACCTCCTCGAGCTCTGAATCAAGCTCGATGTAACGCTCCTGACGACCCATCTTGATCTTATAAAGCGGTGGTTTGGCGATGTAGACGTAACCGGCATCGATCAGCGGCTGCATCTGACGGAAGAGCAGCGTCAACGCGAGGGTGCGAATGTGGGCTCCATCAACATCGGCATCGGTCATCAAAACAATCTTGTGGTACCGAGCATTCTCGAGGTTGAACTCCTCGCCGATCCCGGTTCCAATCGCCTGGATTAGAGCCTGAATTTCATTGTTCTGAAGGATCTTGTCAATCCTGCTCTTCTCGACATTGAGAATTTTTCCGCGCAGCGGCAGAATCGCTTGTGTGTGCCTGTCTCGAGCACTAACGGCCGAACCACCAGCTGAATCACCCTCGACGATAAATATCTCGGCTAGAGCCGGGTCCTTGACGGCGCAGTCGGCAAGCTTCCCGGGCAGCGTTCCTGATTCAAGTGCTGACTTTCTGCGGGTCAGGTCACGAGCCTTGCGGGCAGCCTCCCTAGCGCGTGAGGCAGCAAGTGACTTATTGACGATTGCCTTTGCCTCTGAAGGATGCTCTTCAAGGAACTCGGCCAACCCCTGGTTGACGATCTTCTCTACGAAGCCCTGCATTCCAGGGTTTCCAAGCTTGGTTTTGGTCTGACCCTCAAACTGGGGATCGCTGAGTTTCACGGACACAACAGCGGTTAACCCTTCGCGTACATCCTCCCCCGAAAGGTTGTCGTCCTTCTCCTTGAGCAGGCCCTTTTCGCGTGAATAGCTGTTGAGCGTTCTCGTTAGCGCCGAGCGCAGACCGGAAAGGTGTGAGCCACCTTCGTGGGTATTGATGTTGTTGGCAAAGGAGAAAATTGCCTCTTGGTAGGTGCCGTTCCACTGCATCGCTACCTCGACGGCCCCCTCCTCTCCTTCGCCCTCGAAGGCTGCGACCTTGCGGTGAACGACCTCCTTGCCTTCGTTCAAATATCGAACGAAGTCCTCGATCCCTCCCTCGTACTGGAACTCTACGCGGCGGGCGTTTCCTGCTTCGTCACGCTCGCGCTCGTCGGTAAGTGTGATCGCTAACCCGCGCGTGAGGAAAGCTGTTTCACGCAGGCGCTCCTCAAGTGTTGGGTAGTCGAAGTCGAGCGTTTCGAAGATCTCTGTATCGGGCAGGAACGTGATCGTCGTGCCCGTCTCCTTGGTTGCTTCACCCTTCTCAAGCTTGCCGAGCACATCACCGCGGCCGTAGTGCTGTGTCCAGAGAAATCCATCGCGGCGAATTTCGACCTTAAGCTGCTCTGAGAGCGCGTTAACTACCGAGATTCCAACGCCGTGAAGTCCGCCTGAAACCTTGTAACCGCCTCCGTCTCCGAACTTGCCTCCGGAGTGAAGGACTGTCAGAACGACTTCAACAGCAGGACGTTTCTCGGTCTTGTGCTCGGCGACTGGAATACCACGTCCGTTATCAATGACAGTTACGGAAAAGTCATCGTGGATCGTTACGTCAACTTTTGTGCAATGACCAGCAAGTGCCTCGTCTACTGAGTTGTCAACAACCTCATATACGAGGTGGTGAAGACCGCGTGGCCCGGTTGAGCCGATGTACATGCCGGGCCGCTTACGGACAGCGGAGAGCCCCTCGAGGACTGTGATGTCCTGCGCGTCGTAGCTGCCTTCGGCAGTCTGTGTCTTGTTTTTGTCAGCCACGTTTATTGGTGTCCCGTAGGGGATTGCGAATCCGCCAGTCGACCGCTGTCGACGGTATGCGGAAGCGCTCCTCGGGAGCTTCTCTAGGGTACCACAGGAGCCCCCCGCCAGACCTGCCAACTAGGGGCAATTTTCCCTAATTCTTGGGGAATTTCTGCGTAATGTGGTGGGAATCTAGCGGTTAGCGCCAACGACGCAGCGCAGCCTTTGTGCCGGTGAGTTTCCGAACTCATCAGCGAGGCGCTCTAAAACCTTTCGAGAGAGCAAATCCAACTCTTGAGCCCAGACCGAAGAGCTGCAAGTGATCGTCAATATGCCGCCTCTGAGCGAGCTTGGGTACGTCTCTTTTGCGATTAAATCGCCGACGACTTTCGGCCAGGCCATTCTGATGAGCGTGACTGGATCCTGAGGCGCAATCTCAGCTACAAGTCTCTGAATCGCTCCACTAATTTTGCGCTCTCGCCCCCGACTCATGCGATCTTCAATCTCTGAGAGTTACTTTCCGGTCCGATCGGAATCCTGACAACCGAGGTTCCATCTGTAGCGGGAACATGCTCGAACTCGGTTGCTGTTACGACACACTGTCCGGACTCTGAGATCCGCCTAACAAGCAATGCTCGCCGCTCAGCATCGAGTTCGCTCATAACGTCATCAAGCAGCAAAAGCGGTGTCGAACCCCGAGCTGATCCGATCACTTGACGTTCAGCTAGCAGCAGAGAAAGCAGCGCAATTCGCTTCTCTCCTTGGGACCCGGCGATCTTTAGCTCTCGACCATCGCGCTTAATTCGTAACTCGTCGCGATGTGGACCAGCAATGGTGAATCCGCGCTCGATGTCTGCGGTCCGTTTCTCCTGCAACTCAGCGATGTATTGATCTCTATTGGCAGCCTTGCTGTAACGGTAAGAGATATCCAAGGTGCCAAGTAGACCCAACTCTTCGGCCACATCAGCGGCGACGGTCTGCACCGCTGCGACAGCATCATCACGTGCTTCAGTCAACTGCTCGGCGATAGTCGCTAACTCGTTGTCCCAAGCATCAAGTGATGCTGATGAAGAGGTACCGCGACGAATGTTTGATAGCAGCGCGTTTCTTTGAATCAGGGCGCGAGAGTATTCACTCCGTAGTGGTGCTCTTGTCGGTCTAAGCGCCGCGACAAGCTGATCGATGTGAGCTCGACGTCCGGCGGGTGCTCCGGACACCAAGGCGAGTCGGTCAGGAAGGAAGACTGTTACTAAGGGACGCAGTTCGCTTGCAGTTAGCGTTTCGACTGCCGCGCCATCAACCTGGGAGAGCTTTGCGCTACCCGGTTGGAGCCCGACACTTAATCGATGCTCGCCATCAGCAGCCTCCACGACCAATTCAACATGGGCCGCTTCGGCTCCATTTCTAACAACCTGTCGATCCGTTGAGGTTCTGCAGGATCGACCGGTACACCCGAAGTAGATTGCCTCGAGCAGGTTGGTCTTACCGGAACCGTTCGGGCCGGCTAGGACTGTTAGACCGGAACCAAGCTCGAAGTTGCTGCGCTGCCAACTCCTAAAGTTCTTCAGGGCGATTCGGCGAACAACCATCGCCCAACCCTAGAGACGATCAGCTACCAAGACGGATCGGCATGATCAGGTATTCAAACCCCGACCCATCCGCTGATGCGATCAGACCAGGACGAACCGAACTGATTAGTTTGAAGATCAGGTCGCTGCCCTCAGAGCTCTCGATTCCATCTTTCAGGAATGTTGGGTTGAATCCGACCTCAAGTTTGTCACCCGAGTAAGGGACGGGCAGTGACTCGCGGGCTTCACCAACGTCCTGAGTCTCAGCACTAATCGTCAGGGAGCCCTGTTCAAAGCTCAGTCTCAACGGTTTAGTTCCCTGAGCCATCAGGCTTACGCGGCGAACAACATCAAGGAATTCATCGGCAGAGATCTTCAGCTCGTGATCAAACTTGTCCGGGAGCAGTTCCGCGTACTTAGGGAACTGACCATCAATCAATCTCGACGCGAGCATTGCTTCACCAACTGCAAAGACAATTTGATTCTCTTCAACTGAGATCTTTACATCGCCGTCCTCATCGCCTTGAGCCAGCCGTACCGCCTCCTGCAGGGCTCGAGCCGGAACATTTGCCTCGAATGACTCCGAAAGGGCTTCCTTAAGAGGCGTCTCTTTAATTGCGAGACGGTAGGAGTCGGTGGCAACCATCTTTAGGGATGTTCCTTCAGCCTTTACGAGAATTCCGGTAAGCACAGGTCTTGCCTGGTCAGTGCTTGCAGCTCGTTCAACCCTCTTGACTGTCTCGCTCATAGTTGCGGCAGGGATACTGACCGCCTTACTTCCTCCACCCTCTGGAAGCGTTGGAAAGTCCTCGGAACGAAGTGTTCGCAAGTCAAAGGTCGCTGAACCTGATCGGACCTCAACATCCTGTCGTTCGCTGCGTGCCTCAATTTCCAATTCGCCATTTGGAAGAGACCTGATGATGTCGGCGAACAGCCTTGCCGGCAGCACAACCTCACCGGGACTTTCAACCGAACCGGTTAGCGGAAGCCGCAGAGAGAGCTCCATGTCTGTCGCTCGAAGCTCTATTCCATTTTTGTCAGCTACGAGCTGAACACCAGCGAGGGCCTGAATCGATGTTCGGCTAGAGGCGATCCTCGTAGCGGATTGAAGGGAGTCGAAAAGATCGCTCTTCGATAGTTTCAAGCGAAGGGATCCAGATGATTTAGAAGGAGTAGTCATAAGGGTGATGATTGTGTTGAAAGCGTTGAAAGCTTTACTTGGGAAACCTCTCCCGCGAAGTCAATAGTTTCAGGCAGCACGGTCGTTGCTGGTGATTCGGCGCTCAAGCGCTCGGATCGCGAGTGCCTCTTGGGGGTCGGATGCGATGCGTTGTTGAACACGTTTACAGGCGTTGATAACTGTCGAGTGGTTACGACCACCAAAGGAACGACCAATCTCAGGGAGTGGCTGTTCAGAAACCTCTCGCGCTAGGTACATCGCCACCTGGCGAGGCCAGAGCACATTTGCCGACCGCGACTTTGACTCCAGTTGCGAACAGTCGAGCCCATAGGCCTCAGCAACAATTCGCTTGATCTGGTCACTACTAGCTGGGCCTGCCTTCTCACGCGATTGTTCAGGGTAGATCTGTTCGAGTACCTCGGATGCGAGCTCCTTAGTCACCTCAGATCCGGTTAACGAAGCGTAAGCAACAACCCTGATTAGAGCTCCCTCAAGCATCCGAACATTGCCACGGATTCTCTGAGCAATTGTTACAAGTGTCTCGCGGGGAACCTCAGCTAACCCGTCGCGACGCACACGCATGGCAAGGATTGAGGTTCGCGTTTGGATATCAGGCGGCTGGATGTCAACGACAAGGCCGGAACCGAACCGTTCACGAAGGCGCTCTTCGAGAGCACCTAGGTCGGCAGGCGTTCGATCTGAGCTGATTACAAGCTGGGCGCCGGTGTCGTGGATCGCGTTGAAGGTATGGAAGAACTCCTCTTCCGTTCTCGCCTTGCTCTCAAGGAACTGGATGTCATCAATCAGCAGCACATCGGTTGTTCGGTATAGAGCCTTAAAGGTCTCAATGCCTCCACCCCGGAGCGAACCAACGAACTGGTTGGTGAACTCCTCAGCGGTTGTGTAAATGACGCGCCGAGCTTCGCCATGGGACTCAATGAAGTTGCCAATTGAATGGAGGAGATGGGTCTTACCTACACCAGGTGGTCCATAGATGAATAGTGGGTTATAGGCCTGACCGGGCATTTCCGCCACAGCAAGTGCCGCTGCATGGGCAAGGCGATTCTCTTCACCGATCACAAACTGTTCGAAATCAAACTTCGGATTCAAATCAGCTGTCTCGAGCTGGGTTGGTTCCGAAGCACTCGCGACGCTCTCTCGAAGCGAACACTTCAACTGATTACCACTGACGCCGATCTGTCCTGGTGCGACGATCTCAACTGTCATAGGCCTGCCGGCGGCGTTTGACGCAGCCTCGCTTAGTAACCCGGAGAAGCGACTCTCAACCCAGCTACGGATTGAGTCGGATGCCTCTACTAGTAAAACTCCGGGCTCAAGGAGAGCTGGGCGCAGTGGTTCGAGCCAAACCTGGAAAGTTGACTCACTGACCTCACTGCGAAGCAGTCCCGATGCACGGTTCCAGATGTTTTCGAGTTCGCTCAGAGTGGTTCCTCGCGCACAGCAGCGCATGGTTGTAGGCCGGCTATTGGGCGGCTGTAGATGCGACCACCCGAGACAGTCGGGACAGTAACCGACTATTAACAGGGTGAAAGTGAACCAACCCGCATTTTGGATCTTTTTCGGTTTTCGGGGCACATTTATCCTTGGCGACGCTTGGCAACCGATCGGTGTAGACTCATCAATCGTGAAGCGGACCTACCAGCCCAAGAAACGCAAGCGTGCGCGTGCGCACGGCTTCCGCACCCGGATGGCGACCAAAGCCGGTCGCCGGGTACTGGCTCGCCGCCGCGCGAAGGGCCGCCGCAGCCTGACTGTCTAGTGGCTGGGCGCGAGGCGCGACGCGGGAGACTCACGCGAAGCGCTGATTTTGATCGCGTTTATCGCAAAGGCAGCTCGCACTCGAGCAGGATGTTTGTTCTGCATACCTTCCCACGCGGGGATTCTGAACCATGCAGGCTTGGATTGTCCGTATCGCGGAAGGTTGGCGGTGCAGTTGAGCGCAACCTCGTTAAGCGTCTCGTTCGAGAAGCCTTTGATGCCGAAGGTCCGAGCCTGGCTGAAGGAGTTGATGTAGTTGTGGCAGCGAGGAGTGGCTCGGCTGAACTCGCTGAACGTGAGGGTTTGGTTGGCGTATCGCGCGAACTTGACGAGCTGCTTAAGCTCGCGGAAGTCAAGGCAAAGAGTTGAATTATCAGCGAATAGGCCGCCGCCTAGCAACCTCACCGATCCGGTTTTGGTCGAAGTGGATTTCGCCGAGCCTAGCTCCGCGCTGCAAATATGAGCCCTCCTGCTCGCGCTACGCAACCCAAGCTCTAGAAGAGTTGGGCATACTCCGCGGCGCGGTACTTGCTGGTTGGCGACTGTTGAGGTGCAATCCATGGAGCCATGGAGGAGTTGACAGAGTCGCCGATCGAGGCTTGTTCCGCGAGCACCAAATCGTTGCTGACAGCAATACTGCCCCGGAAGCGAAAACTCGATGAACATGACGATCCCAATCAGCAACATCATCAGCGACATCCTCGCACCGTTGATCAGCGCACTCGATTGGGTGCTGGTTCAGATTCACTCCGTTGTCGGATCCTGGGGCCTGTCAATCATCTTTTTGACGATTTTGGTTAGGGCGCTGTTGATTCCATTGACGCTCAAGCAGATCCGCTCAATGCAGTCAATGCAGCGCATGCAGCCTGAAATTAAGGCGATTCAAGCCAAATACAAGGGTGATAAGCAGAAGCTTAACGAGGAGTTGATGAGGTTCTATAAGGAGAACGAGATCAACCCACTCGGCTCCTGCCTTCCGCTGGTTGCCCAATTTCCAGTGTTCATCGCGCTCTTTTACATGCTTCGACAGGACCTTAAGGTTGATATCTGCCCAGGCATAACGCAGTACGCAGCAAGTATCAACAAGTCGGTTAGCTCGATTGCTTGCGGCCAAGTGCCTGGGCCAACCGGTCAAATTCCCGGGACAACCGACCAGGAGTTCCTCTTCATACCGGACCTAACGAGCAAGGCGACTGGCGCGGTCCTAGTTGTGCTGATCGTTCTCTACGTCGGATCTCAGCTTGGCTCAAGCCTGATGATGACCACAACAATGGATAAGACGCAGCGCAACATCATGCTTGCGATGCCGCTCGTGTTCGTCTTCTTCATCCTTGGGTTCCCTGCCGGCCTGATCCTCTACTGGATCACCACAAACCTCTGGACGGTTGGTCAGCAGTACTTAGTCAAGAGATCCTCGGGCGGCATCAAACCCGGTGATGCGGCTCCAGCCGTGATCGCCGGCCGAGCCGTAGCTAAGGACTCAGGAGCTAAGAAGTCGTTGCCAAAGGTCTCGGGCCAGCAGAACGGCAAGAGCGAGGGAAGCAAGAGCAGCAAGCCCAAATCTGGTGGTAAGACGAAAGAATCTGACAGCGGGGATGCAGGAAAGACGGGCGCGAAGCCTAAAAGTAAGGGTGGTCCACCACCAAGCAGGGGCAAGAAAAAGCGAACCGGGAGGCGCCGATGAGCGCTCGTGAAAGAGTCCACGCACTGATTGAGACCGCAGTTCCGATGCTCAACCCAGACGCGACGTTTGAGACCGTTGATGACGGAGAGGTCATCTCAGTCGCTATCGAGGGGGATGAGCTCGGCCAGATCATTGGCCGACACGGACAGACCCTTGATGCGCTTCAGCACCTCGCTTCTCGCGCGGCCGCTCTTGAAGAGGACGGACGGCGCCGAGTTGAGGTTGATGCTGGTGGATGGCGGGTGCGACGCGCCGAGGAGCTCTACCTAGTTGCTGATGAGGCGGCCGATCGGGCGGTAGACACTGGTGAGCGAGTTGCTTTGCCAGCAATGTCAGCTTCTGAACGTCGAGTGGTTCATGAGTACCTACGCGAGCGTGAGGATGTGGATACGGCGAGCGAAGGTCGTGAACCGGAGCGACGCCTGGTGGTCGAACCGTTTACCGACTGAGCGTTCCACATGGAACGCACCGTCCCGAAGTCTGTCCTTGCTCGTATTACAGAGCTCTGCGAGCAATATTCCCTCCCCGATCCCTCATCTGAGCAGCTTTCCGGCTTGCTTTTGGCGCTTTCTGGAGAGCACGCTCCTACCGCAGTTGGAGATCCAACAGAGGGTGTAGATGTTCACATCGCTGATGCCTTGAGCGGCTTGGCGGTCAAAAAGCTCGCAACCGCGCAAACAATCGCTGATATTGGCAGCGGCTGCGGGATTCCAGGCCTCGTGCTAGCAGCAGCATTGCCAGCTTCCGAAGTGATCGCTGTTGAGGCGGCTTCGAGGCGCTGCGACTTCATTAGGGAGACTGCGGCTGATAGTGGGATCACGAATGCAAAGGCAGTCTGGACGCGGGTAGAGGAGTGGGGTGATCGCCACGCCCAGTTTGATGTGGTTACCGCTCGGGCGGTCGCATCATTGCCGGTCCTCGCGGAGTACGCGGCCCCTCTGCTTCGGGAGGGCGGTGTTCTAGTCGCTTGGAAGGGGTCTCCGTCGGCAGAGGAAATACTCGCCTGCCGAAATGCGGCACTGGAGCTCGGGTTAGGATCGCCGCAGATAGTCAAGGTCAAGCCATGGAAGGGCGGAGGGCTCCGTAGGCTGATTGTTATAGAGAAGTTGGCTCCGA
>Ga0194055_10000639_pt1 | contig 28432 bp, 25 predicted proteins | sample SepL449m_MetaG_FD_155482 | JGI IMG/M metagenome (GOLD analysis project Ga0194055, IMG submission 155482) | Anoxic zone freshwater microbial communities from boreal shield lake in IISD Experimental Lakes Area, Ontario, Canada - Sep2016-L442-9m | ecosystem: Environmental > Aquatic > Freshwater >... | reverse complement strand
TTTGTGCGACACCCGCTGTAGTCGCTTCATTTGTTCGCCCAATATTTCTGGGTTGCCTCTATCCCAACCATCCGACAACACGATGACAATTGCGCCACGCGCCATTCCGCGCACTCCCCAGGTGTCGTTGAACTTGCGCAGGCTTTCTCCCAGCCGTGTTCCTCCACTCCAGTCGGGCACTTGCTCTGCCGCACGCTTAATTGCCTTGTCCGGGTCGCGGCTGCGCAATTCTTTAGTAAGTCGTGTGAGTCGAGTACCAAAAGCAAATGCTTCAACGCGTTGTCTGCCGGCAACTGCTGCGTGCATGAAGCGAAGGAGCGCACGTGCGTATGGCTCCATGCTTCCCGAAATGTCGAGCAGCACCACAATGCGGCGCAAGCGGTCGCTCGGTTCTTTCCAATGTAAGCGCATTGGCTCGCCGCCGTTGCTGATTGATGCGCGAACGGTGCGTCGCAGATCGTGGCGTGAACCATTTCGTTTTGCCGTAGTCAGACGAAGCGAACGACGAGGTGGGCCTGCAAAGCGCAGAGCTTGCATAAGACGTTGGGCTTCGGCAAGTTCTGTGTCGTCGTATTGAGCGAAGTCTTTTTTGCGCAATGCCTCAGAAGCAGAAAACCGCAAATGGATTGACGGGTTTGAGTCGTATTCGCCTGCGTTTGGATCGCTTTCGGTTTCGTCATCAATAAGCAATGAAACTTTTCGTGGTGGCAGTTCGTCGTCTGTTTCACCACTGGTGCGGTGTTCCCAGAACACGGCAAACGCGCGGTCAAACAGTTGGTGGTCTTCTGGTCTACGCACCAGAGTGCTGCGGCCGGCCCAAAACACGTCGCTACGCGAATCAAGTGACACCACATCGAGGGCGTTGACGAATGTCAAGACTGAATCAAGTGGTACTTGCAAACCGACACCGCGCAAAATTCGTGCGAATGACACTGCCATTTCTTCTGGCGAAGAGGCAATTGCGGTGGTCATGAATTATCCGTGCAGCAGACCGCGATCAAACGCTTGAGCAACGATTTGGGCAATGCCTTGCTCGCGCACGCGGTCGTGATCTTCGCGATATTTCAACACCGTTCCGAGCGTTTCTGAAACAACGGCTTCGTTCAATTCGCGAGCACCAAGTTGGGCGAGTGCAGTTGCCCAGTCGATGGTTTCAGCAACTCCAGGTGGCTTGTACAAATTGAGTGAACGCATGTGTTCCACTGCTGCGGCAACTTGCTTAGCAAGCGATTCGGCAATTTGTGGAACTCGCAAACGAACGATTGCCACTTCGCGATCAAAACTTGGGTGATCGACCCAGTGGTACAAACACCTGCGCTTCAACGCATCGTGTACGTCGCGCGTGCGGTTAGAAGTAAGAATCACGATCGGTGGAGTAGCGGCCTTAAATGTTCCAAGTTCAGGAACGGTTACTTGAAAATCGGAAAGAATTTCCAACAGATACGCCTCGAACTCGTCGTCTGCGCGATCAATTTCGTCAATCAGCAATACGGGAGGAGTGTCGCGCTTGTCAATGGCGCGAAGGAGCGCACGCTTGATGAGAAAGCGCTCGTTGTACAGCTCGCTCTCCAATTCATTTGTCTTCTTACTCGTTGCTTCTCCGCTCGCTTCAGCAGCACGCAGATGCAACAACTGTCGCGAGTAGTCCCAGTCGTATACGGCCTGAGAAGCGTCGATGCCTTCGTAGCACTGCAGGCGAATGAGCTCGCCACCAGTCATGGCTGCAATAACTTTGGCAAGTTCGGTTTTGCCTACGCCTGCTTCGCCTTCAAGGAGTAATGGGCGATTGAGGGTGAGTGCCAAATACACGGCAGTAGTGAGGCCTTCTTCGGCCAAATAGTTCTGTTCGGCGAGTGCCGACCGAACTTGTTCTACCGAGGTGAATCCAGCGCGGGCCATGCGTTCAGGCTAGAGGCAAAGCGTTTATGAATCGAAGCCGAGGCCCAATCGATCGAGGCTTCGTAACCATAAGTTGCGTTTTCCCGACTTGTCTTCGCGGTTTAGTGCCCACCGTGTGGTCTGAATGCCAATAAAGCGGAATGGTTCGGGAGGGAACGGCAAGGGCTTGCTGCGCACAAATTGTGTCTGCGTTGCTGGAGTTTTGCGACCATCGATCATGTCGAGCATGACTTCGGCGCCGAATCGTGAACTTGCCACACCTAAACCGGTGTAGCCGATTGCGTATGCAACGCGGTCGCGCATTGCTTGTCCCCAGAACACGCTGTAACGGCTGCACGTGTCAATGGCGCCGCCCCATACATGTGAAAAGCGAACGCCTTCAAGCTGTGGAAACGTTTCAAAGAAGTGTTGTGACAGCTTCGCCCACGTTTCAGGACGTGATTCAAGTTCGGAGTTCACTTTTCCTCCGAAGAAATACACCGCGTCGTATCCACCCCACAAAATTCTGTTGTCTGCAGTGAGTCGGTAGTAGTGGAACTGATTCGAAATGTCGGAAAGACCTTGACGATTTTTCCAGCCGATGCTGTCCAGTTGTTGCGGAGTGAGCGGTTCCGTTGTCAAGCAGTAGTCGTATACCGGCGCAATGTAATTATGCATGCGACGCAACAATGGCTTAAACGCGTTCGTCGCTAACGCCACTCGTTTGGCGTGCACTTTGGAAAGCGGAGTTTCTACAACGATTCCGCCTGGCGAATAGTCCAAGCCGATTGCCTTTGTGTCTTCGTAAATGCGCACACCAAGTTGTTCGGCTGCACGCTTTAGCCCCCATGCAAGTCGCGCAGGGTCTACTAGTGCTGCTGTGTCTTTGCACCACATGCCACCAGTAAAAATCGGCGATGCAACTTCTTTGCGCACGGCAGCTTCATCGAGCCATTCCACTTTGTGGCCAATCTCAAGCAACTGGTCGTAATCGTCTTTCAATTCGTCTAGGTACGTTGCCGAATGTCGCGTGCTGGCAATTTCAATCACGCCATTGCGTTCGAAATCGCAATCAATGTTGTAACGCTTAATCGCCGCTTCAATTTCGTTCAGGTTTTCAAGTCCTAAGTCTTCGAGCAAGCCAACTTCGTCGGGGAAGCGTTGCTGTGCGTTGGCAATGCCGTGCGTGAGGCTGGAGTCCATAAACCCGCCGTTGCGACCACTTGCTGCTGAAGCAATCTCGTGAGCTTCGATCAGCACTACATCGCGGTCAGGGTCGCGCTCTTTGGCCAAAATTGCTGTCCATAAGCCCGTGTAGCCGCCACCCACAATGCACAGGTCGCACGTTTCAGCGTGCACCAGCATTGGGTTCGATTCCGGCTCGTCCGCATCGTCAAACCAATACGGAAAGGAGTCGGCGTCCGCAATCGCGTCCAAAAAACGCTCGTCTTGTTGATACCCACCCATGGGTTTCCCACCACCTAACTAGACCAAGAGTAGCAGTGCGGCAAGTATCGTTTCCCGCATGGATCTTGGAATTGCACAACGCACAGCAGCTGTTGCGGCGGCCTCGGCCGGGTTGGGGTTTGCCAGTGCTCAGGCTCTTGCCGCCGAGGGGGTGCGTGTAGTGATTTGCAGTCGCGATGCAGACCGCGTTGCCGAGGCTGCGAAAAAAATTGGTCACGGATGTGTAGGAATTGTTGGCGATGTTTCAACAACTGATGGCGCACTTGCATTCGTTCGTGAAGCGCGCGCAATTCTTGGCGAAATTGACATCGTTATTGCCAACGGTGGCGGACCACCTGCGGGAAACTTTGCATCAACCGATCTTGATTTGTATCCAGCCGCAATTGAGCGAAGCATGTTGGCAACAGTTGCCATGTGCAAAGAAGTTATTCCAGGCATGCAAGAACGCGGTTGGGGTCGCATTGTGGCAATTACCAGCACGGCGGTTCGTCAGCCGTTTGCCAATCTCATTTTGTCCAGCACTGCACGCGCAGGGCTCACCGCTTTTTTGAAAACGGTTGCTACCGAAGTTGCCTCAAGTGGAGTAACGGTGAATACGGTGCAGCCAGGTACACATGCCACCGATCGCATTAAGCAGTTGTACGGGTCAATGGAAGGCGCAGCAGAGGGAATTCCTGCTGGCGTTGTTGGCGACCCGAAAGATTTCGGAAGCGTTGTTGCGTTTCTGTGCAGTGAACAGGCCAAATTTGTCACCGGCACTCACTTGCAAGTTGATGGTGGCTCGTATCCGGGGTTGATCTAATGCTTCAGCATGTTGTTGCGCTGACGTGGAACGAAACAGTTCCAGAAAACTACGCAGAGGTCGTGAACAAGGTGTTGCACGACATGGCAAAGACCATTCCATCGGTGCGCAGCTATCGCTGCGGTGCCGACCTTGGCGTGAGCTCACATGCAAACGCCAATTACCTCATCGTTGCCGAGTTTGATGATGTAGCGGGGTGGCGTGAATACGACGAAAACGCGTTACACAACGAAGTGCGTGCGAAGTACTTTGCGCCGTATGTTGCGTCGCGTGCTGCTGCGCAAATTACTTTCTAGCTGTATACACGTGTTTGTCTTCCCATCGGGTTGACAGCGCACAGGCAATCCACACGTATGCAAAACCGATAATGATGTCGGCTACGTAGTGTTCGCCGAAGTACACCAAACAGAACGACATTGCTGCGGGAAGAACGAGCGCAATCGGCTTCATCCAGGTGCGCATGGCGCCCCAGAAGAACACCACAACGAGCAAAGCGCACGCCGCATGTAATGACGGCATGGCTGCAACAGGGTTGGAAATTGCGGCACCGCGTTCGAACACTTTGGAGACTGTGTGCAGACCCATGTGGCTCCACCCGCGTGCGGTAATGCGTTTAATCGGCCCAATCAGGCCTTCTTTTGCGACCATCCACGGTGGGGCAACCGGAAACACGACGTAGGTGGCTACTGCAAGAAAAAACAAAATACTGAGCCTGCGCACATAGCGCACCCATTGTTCGCGGCTGATCCACCACAACAGTACGGCTACGCCCATTGGCAAAATGAAGTGCGTCATGTACGTGACAGCAAGCGGGTATTCGTACCATGCAAGTTTTGCTGACACGTTGAAGTGCTGTTGCATCCACACGTTTGGATCAACTCCAAAAAACATGGCCCGGTCAATGTTGCGGACCAACGTTTTGTGAACGGGAACTCCCAATTGGTCGGCGAGGCCACGGCTGTACTCATAACCAAACAACATGCATGCAAACACCGACCAGTCGCGCAACATGTTGCGCTGTGCGCGAAGCGGTTTACCTACGTTGGCAAACGCAAATGCGCCAAGAATCCACAGCGTTACCGCAATGCGGTCAACGGGTACGCCAAAGTGCTGCGCAGACCACAAAAAGATGGCCACATAGAGGCCAATTGAAATTTGTCGGGTGCGAGAGTTATTTAGTTGATTCTTCAAGTGCTCGCCGTACCAGCACCTTGGCTAGGTGCGCGCGGTACTCGCTCGAAGCGTTTAAGTCACTCTGTGGCTCTGCTTCTGCCGCTGCAAGTTCTGCTGCTTCAGCTATTGAAGCACCGCTTGCAAGTGCAGCACTCACGCTGGTTGCAAGAATTGGAGTTGATCCCATGTTGACAAGCGCAACGCCAGATTCTTTTCCGTTTTTCCAAGCTGCGACGCCAACAATTGCCCAGTCCTGTGCACGACGATTGAACTTTTGAAAGCTCCAACCACCGGTTGTCTTTGGAACGCGAATTTCTACGAGCATTTCATCTGGTGCAAGTGCACTCTCGAGGAAGCCTTTATAGAAATCTTTTGCAGCAATCTGTCGCTGGCCCTTTGGTCCTTGAGCAACGTATGTTGCACCTAGAGCAAGAGTGGTCGCAGGTAAGTCACTTGCAGAATCAGCGTGGGCGAGTGAACCGCCAATTGTTCCGCGATGGCGAACTTGAGCATCACCAACATGGCCTGCTGCGTGCGCGAGCAATGGAACATGCTTTTTAAGTAAGTCCGACTTTTCGACATCCATATGGCGCGTGAGTGCACCAATTGCAATGTGGTCTCCACCATCTTTGATGTATGACAAGTCGGTAATGCGACCAATGTCAATGAGCATCGTTGGCTGAGCCAAGCGAAGCTTCATCAAAGGAATAAGGCTGTGTCCGCCGGCGAGAAACTTTGCTTCATCGCCGTACTGACCGATGAGCGAAATTGCCTCGGCTGCCGATGATGCACGCTTGAAATCAAATGCTGCTGGTATCACTGTGGTTCCCCTTACTTCTTTGCCGATTGAATTGTGCGCCATACGGTTTGTGGTGAAGCAGGCATTGCCATGCTTGTTACCCCAAGGCCGGAGAGCGCGTCGATAATTGCGTTAATTACTGCTGGTGCTGCGCCAATGGTTCCTGCTTCACCAATGCCCTTCACTCCAAGCTGATTGGTGGGTGAAGGTGTAATGGTGTGGCCAGTTGTAATTGAAGGTACGTCACTTGCTGCTGGTACGAGGTACTCGGCAAGCGTTGTGGTCTTCAGGTTTCCATCTTCGTCGTACACAGCTTCTTCGAAGAGTGCTTGTGCAAGACCCTGGATCACTCCGCCGTGAACCTGACCTTCAACAATGAGTGGATTGATCTGGTTTCCGCAGTCGTCAATGGCTACATACTTGAGTACCTCAATTTTGCCCGTCTCAACATCTATTTCGACGATGCAAATGTGCGTACCAAACGGCCACGAAAAGTTCGGTGGGTCGTAGGTGTATTGGGCTTCGAGGTTTGGTTCAAGACCGTCTGGAAGATTGTGAGCGGTGAACGCGGCAAAGGCAATTGCGGCCATTGGTACGGAACGATCGGGTGAACCCTTCACGCTAAACAGGCCGTTGGCAAAATCAAGATCATCCGCTGCACACTCAAGTTGATGAGCGGCAATCAGACGTGCCTTTTCAATGACCTTGTCACATGCTCCGGCAATAGCAACACCACCAACAGGCAGTGATCGCGAGCCGTAGGTGTCCATGCCCAGTGGAGAAATAGCGGTGTCACTGTGCAACACATCAATATCTTCAACTGGGATTCCCAATTTTTCCGAAGCGATCATGGCCCATGAAGTTTCATGGCCTTGACCGTGTGGTGAAGTTCCAGTCACTACTTGGACTTTTGCTGTTGGAAGGATGCGAACTGTGGCTGCTTCCCAACCACCCGCTCCGTAATTCAGCGAGGCAAGTACACGTGATGGAGCGAGTCCGCACATCTCGAAGTACGAAGCCATTCCGATACCAAGTCGCTTTGCGGCGCCTGGAACGTTCTGCGTTACCTGTTGCTTGCGAATGCCGGCGTAGTCAGCCATTTGCGTTGCTTTTTCGGCGGCTAGTGCATGATCACCAGAGTCGTAAGTCAGTCCGCTGAATGCCGTATATGGGAATTGTTCTTTTTGAATAAAGTTGCGCTTGCGCAGTTCATATGGATCAATTTTCATTTTGCGAGCAAGCGAATCCATGCCACATTCAATGGCATATGTTGCTTCTGGTCGGCCTGCACCTCGGTATGCATCTGTTGGAGTGAGCGACGTGAATACGCCCGTGCAACTGAAGTCGTATGCCTGTGGGAGGTTGTAGACACCTGCATAGAGGAATGCACCGAGGATTGGAACTCCCGGGGTAACCAACTGCAAGTAGGCACCCATGTCAGCAATGATGCGGAATCGAACTGCGGTCAGCTTTCCTTCTTTGTCTGCAGCCAGTTCAACGTGCTGAATCTGTCCACGTCCATGGATGGTGGCGTGCGCGTTCTCACTGCGCTCTTCAACCCAGCGAACTGGTGCGTTTTGTTTACGGGCAAGTGCCAGGCAGAGAAGCTCTTCTGCGTACACATCAAGTTTCGAGCCAAATCCACCACCAACGCTTGGCGCAATGATGCGCAACTGTTGTTCTGGAATTCCCAACGTGAGTGCAGCCATCACTTTCAAAATGTGTGGAATTTGAGTGGATGAATACATGGTGATGTCGCCACCAAATGGTTGCGGCACGGCAGCGATTGCTCGAGGCTCCATGGCCATCGGAATCAATCGTTGTTGCACGTAACGCTCTTTAACGGTAAAGGCAGCATTCTTGAATGCTTCTTCAACACAGCCAGGAGTTGACTCAATGAGCAGCGGCCAGGTGTAGCTGGAGTTTGTTCCAAGCTCTTCGTGCAAAATCACTTTGTCGCTGAGTGCTTCGTCTAGGTCAACAACTGCTGGAAGAACTTCGTATGTGACATCGATGAGGTCAAGTGCATCTCGTGAAATGGTTTCACTTGTGGCAAGTACCGCAACAATGCCATCGCCAACGTAGTGAACCTTGCTCACGGCAAGCGGGTAGTGGGCTGGGTTCTTCATGTCTGGCGTAACTGGCCATGCGCATGGCATTGGTGCTGCCCACAATGTTTGAAGCTCTTCGCCTGTGTACACCGCAACAACTCCAGGAAGAGCCTTTGCTTGTGTCGTATCAATCTTGACAATGCGAGCGTGCGCATGTTCGGAACGTTTGATTGCTAAGTGCAACGCGCCTGGAATATTCAGGTCATTGGTGAATTTTCCTTCACCAGTGAGTAGGGCAGGATCTTCGCGACGAAGTAGGCGTGTGCCGATCACCGTGTTTGGACGATTGTCTGTCATTGTCATGACGTTCCCCTTTACTTTGCTGCTGCTAACACCGACTTCACAATGTTGTGGTAACCGGTGCATCGGCACAGGTTGCCTTCAAGACCAAGGCGTACATCTTCCTCAGTTGGGTGGGGGTTTTCATTCAGCAATCCAATTGCTGCCATCACCATTCCAGGTGTGCAGTAACCGCACTGCAATCCATGGTTTTTCATGAATGCTTGTTGCATTGGATGCATCACGCCGTCTTTGCTCAATCCCTCGATGGTGTCTACTGAACAACCATCGGCTTGGGCGGCAAGAATGGTGCAACTCTTTACTGCCTCTCCGTTGAGGTGCACGGTACATGCTCCACAACTTGAGGTATCGCATCCAATATTCGTTCCGGTCAGTCCGAGATTTTCTCGAACGTAATGAACTAGCAAAGTTCGTGGTTCAACGTCGTGCTCTGTGCTTTTACCGTTGACGGTGATACTGACTTTCATCGAGTCCCCCTAAGACACTTGTGTTGGTAATTCTGATTAATTGCCAACGCCCCGCGACTCATCATGCCCTATTCGGGGCATCCGTGTCTAGTGGCGATTTGGCGACCCCAATTTCAGATGGGACAAGGGTTATCGGACTACCCGAAAGGCTATTTGTGCTTCTGGATTTCCAACCACACACGCTCTGCGGTGGTTGGCATATCGATATGTCGAACCCCAAGGTGGGTGAGTGCGTCGATTACTGCAGACTGCACTGCAGGGGTCGAACCAATCGTTCCTGATTCGCCGATTCCCTTTGCGCCAAGTGGGTTACGTGGTGTTGGGGTTTCCATGTGAATGACTTCGAAACTCGGCAGTTCTGCTGCGGAGATGAATGCGTAGTCGGCGAAGTTCGAAGTAATTGGGTTTCCGTCGCCGTCGTAGCGAACTTCTTCGAGCAACGCTTGTGCTGCGCCTTGGGCAATACCGCCATGAATTTGTCCTTCAAGCAGCAACGGGTTCAATACTTTTCCGGCATCGTCGCATGCCACGTGGCGAAGCATTTTCACTTGGCCGGTTTCGGTGTCAACTTCAACAACTGAAACGTGAGCACCAAATGGGAATGTTGCGCCTTGTGCGACATAGTCGGTCTCCTGAACGAGACCGCCATCTTTTGCCAATGCGATTGACAAATCTGCCCACGACTTTGCAACCGCTGGGGTGCCAGCAACATGGAACGAAGCAGACTCTTTGTCAAACACCACGTCCTCTTCGTTGGCTTCAAGCAAACGGGCTGCATGCTTGCGAGCTTGCTCAACAAGTTCTCCTGCTGCAACGTGCACTGCAACTCCACCTTGCTGAAGTGAACGTGAACCCATGGTTCCGCCACCCTTTGGCACGAGGTCGGTGTCTCCCCAGACAACGTCAATTTTGTCTAGAGGAATTCCGGTTTGATCAGAAGCGATCATTGACCATGCAGTGACGTGGCCTTGGCCATGTGGAGAAGTGCCGGTGTACACAATTGCGCGTCCGTCTTGAGTGACTTCAATTTTTGCAGCTTCGCCTGCGCTCGATCCTGCGGTGATTTCTACGTACACACTGACGCCGATACCAAGTTGCTTCACGCTTCCGCTGGCACGACATGCTGCTTGTTCTGCACGAAGTTTCGTGTAGTCAGATGCTTCAAGAACACGGTTCAGCGATTCTTCGTAATCGCCCACGTCATATGTTTGCCCAATTGCTGTTGCGTGTGGTTCAAGGAACTTTGGAATCAAGTTGATGCGACGCACTTCTGCTGGGTCTTTACCAATTTCAGCAGCGAACATGTCCATAGCTCGTTCAATTGCAGCAGTTGCCTCTGGTCGGCCTGCGCCGCGGTATGCAACAACTGGGGTGGTGTTGGTAGCAACCGAAGTGGTGCGAATTTCAATCTTTGGAATGTCGTATACACCTGATGCCATTGGGCGAGTCATGAATGGGGCAAGAATCGCGCCAAGGTCTACCCATGCACCCGAGTCTTGCAACACGTGCATTTGATACGCGGTTACTTTTCCAGCCTTGGTGCCACCAATGGTGACGTACTGAATTTGCGCACGACCATGGCCAAGAGCGGTCATGGACTCACTGCGAGTTTCTAGCCAACGAATTGGGCGACCTGCTTTTTTGGCAACAGCACCAAGAACAAGTTCTTCTGGGTATGCAGCAATCTTTGCGCCGAAACCACCGCCAACGTCTGGGGTGATGACGCGCATTTGTCCAGCCTCGAGCCCGTTGGCTGCTTGGATGGTGTCGCGTGCCCCTTGTGCGTGTTGCGTTGACATCCATTGAATGAGTCGACCGTCGTTGTCCCAAGCAGCAGCAGATGCGCGTACTTCAAGTGGGCATGGTGCAACTCGCTGGTTTACATAGCGACCCTTTACGACAACTTCGCAGTCAGCAAAAATTGCTTCGCCCGTGTTATCTGGCATGCCAATGGCTGTGCTGTCGAATACGACGTTGCTGCCACACTCTTCATAGATGTGTGTGGTGCTGGTCATTGCTTGTTCGATGTCAATTAACACTTCAAGAGTGTCGTAGTCAACGATTACCTTTTCGGCAGCATCTTCGCCTTGGTTTGCAAGTTTGGTGAGCACAACTGCAACAGGTTCGCCTACGTAACGAACTTTGTTGCTCGCAAGCAACGTACGCTTAGCCATTGGGTTGAACGTGGCGGCAACGAGTTGAAGGTCTAAGTCGGCCGCAGTGTAAATAGCTACAACTCCAGGAGATGCAAGTGCGTCAGAAACATCGATACTCGTGATGTTGGCGTGAGCAACAGTTGAACGAACGAACGTCGCGTGAAGTGCGCCGACGAGGAGTGGTTCGTTATTGATGTCGTCTACATACACGCCACCCGTGGTGAGAAACTTTGGGTCCTCTTTTCGAAGAACACGGTTTCCAAGAATGCTTCCAGCCACAACTACTCCTATCGATTTGTCTCGAGACAGGTTAGGGGGTAAACGGCTGTAGGGAAATTTCGCCCTGGGCAGCCTTTTTCGCAGACTCGAGACTGCGCACCAACAACATGGTGGAAACAATGGTGTACGGCCAGCGCTCGGGGAGGGCGGTAGACAGGGCGGGCATGTCCATCATTGGCAGACGGCGCTCATTGAAGCGCAGGTACCCAAGTTGGGTGCGAATGGCGTCCTGCAGACCGGCCTCTGTTTTTAGGTAGGTCACCTGGTCTTGCAAGTTTTCAATGACGTCTTCGTACTGGGCGAATTCAATTTCTTTTTGTGCGATGAGATTGCGCTGGTTGATGTACGACCGAACGGGAAACACCGACATGGCAACCACGAGTGCAACGATGACAGCAATTGCGAGCGGGGTGCTGGCTATACGGAGTTTGCGACTGCGAACGAGTCGAATCTCGGTGGTTGCCATCCCTCTATTCTGGCCTTCAGCGATGACTGTTTAGTGTCATCTCTTTGGCTTGGCCGGTTACTTGCGTGGTGCGAGTGCAGCCATGCCCATGAATTGGGCTCTCGATCCCAGCTCTTGTTCGATTCGGAGCAACTGGTTGTATTTGGCAACACGGTCGCTACGGGCAGGAGCGCCAGTTTTGATTTGGCCACAGTTTGTTGCCACTGCAAGGTCGGCAATGGTGGCGTCTTCGGTTTCTCCGCTGCGGTGGCTCATCACGCTGGTGTAGTCGTTACTGGAGGCAAGGGCAATCGTGTTCAATGTTTCGGTCAGCGTGCCTATTTGGTTCACTTTCACGAGCACGCTGTTGGCAACATGTTCGTTGATGCCGCGCTGTAAGCGCGAGACATTGGTAACGAATAGGTCATCGCCGACAAGTTGAATCCTCTTGCCAAGTTTTTGGGTGAGCGTCGACCAACCAGCCCAGTCGTCTTCGGCCATTCCATCTTCAATGGACACGATCGGATATTTGCTTGCGAGCATGTCCCACCACGAAGCAAGCTCGTCGCTCGTCAATACTTTTCCTTCACCAGTTAGGTGATACTTACCATCTTTAAACAACTCGCTCATTGCCGGGTCGAGTGCGATGGAAATATCTTTGCCCGGTGTAAAACCTGCGGCCTCAATTGCCTCGACCAAAATGGAAATTGCTTCTTCGTTGCTTGCAAGGTTTGGTGCGAAGCCACCTTCGTCGCCAACTGCGGTTGCCATTTTGCGCTTATGCAGAATGGACTTCAACGTGTGGTACGTCTCAACGCCCCAACGCAATGCTTCGGAAAACGACGATGCGCCAATTGGCATCACCATGAACTCTTGTAGGTCTACGTTGTTGTCGGCGTGTGCGCCACCATTCAGAACGTTCATCATTGGCACCGGAAGCACGCATGCAGCTTCGCCTCCAATGAGCTTGTACAACGGCAAGCCACGTTCATTGGCGATTGCATGTGCGTTGGCAAGACTTGCTCCAAGAATTGCGTTAGCGCCAAGTTTGGATTTATTTGGAGTGCCATCAAGGGTGAGCATTATCTCGTCGACGGCTTGTTGGTTCGATGCATCTGCCCCAGTCAGCGCAGTGGCAATTGGACCGTTAACGTTTCCTACTGCTTTCTGTACACCTTTACCTAGATAGCGGGTACCACCATCACGAAGTTCGACTGCTTCGTGTTCGCCGGTGGATGCACCGGAAGGAACAATCGCGCGTCCCCGCGCACCAGATTGCAACGTGATTTCGACTTCGACAGTGGGGTTGCCTCGGGAGTCAAGAACTTCGCGACCAACAACTTGTTTGATTGTGCTCATGGCTACACGCTAGTCAGCGCACTAATTCACGTTCACTTTCGTGCTTTAGCCTCATCCCACAGTGAGTCAAGCGTGGCAAGGTCAGCTGCGTGCAAATCAATGTTTCGCTCAATTGCAAGTGCTTCAACGTGTTCAAAGCGAGCGCGGAACTTGTCGCTGGCTTGACGAAGCGCGGTTTCGGCATCATGGCCTAAGTGGCGAGATAAATTCACCACGCTGAAGAGCAAATCACCTAATTCCATGCGCACCGCTTCTGGGTCTGCATGCTGAGAAATAGCGTCGCGTATCTCAGCTGATTCTTCGCGGATCTTGTCAAATGCGCCATCTGCATTGGGCCAATCAAATCCAACATCGGCAGCGCGCTTTTGCAGTTTTGTCGCATACGACAACGATGGGGCTGCCTTTGCAACTCCGCTAAATATTGAATCGGATTTCGACGCATTTGTTTTACGTTCTTGTCGTTTTACTTCGTCCCATGTGCTTACTACATCGCTGGCGCTATTAGCTACAACGTCTCCAAACACATGAGGGTGTCGGCGCACCAGCTTGTCGTGAATTGAGCGAGCAACATCGGCAAGCGTGAACCGGCCTTCTTGCTCAGCGATTGTGGCGTGAAATTCAACTTGATACAACAGGTCGCCAAGTTCTTCAATGAGGGCATCATCGGTTTCTGGACTGTCGGTATCTAGATCATTAATGGCATCAACAACTTCATAGGTCTCTTCAAGTAAGTGTTTGATGAGCGACTCATGGGTTTGCTCTTGGTCCCATGGGCATTGCTCGCGAAGTGTGCGTGCGAGTTGATGCAACTTCACCATTTCTCCAGCTATGGGTTGTGCAAGTTGAGGAATGTACAGCGTCGTTAAGTGGTCTGCAGGTAGCACGCGGTCAAGCTCTTGCCAAGTGGTGTGTTCAATGCGCTGATCGGGAAGTCCTAGATGATGCAACAGAACCACCGGTTCATTTCCAACGGCTTCGTCGAATGACAACTTCACATCGGACAGCACCCAGTCGGCGTGCACCTGAGCAACAAGCAATGGTCCGCGTTCATTTGCGGCTTCAGCAGCAAAACGGTGACCGTCAATTAGACGAACTCCAGCATTAACCGGGTCAATGCCGAGTGCTTCCCATGCAAGGTCGAGAAAGCTCATTGCCGGCAGAACCCGAACTTCAATTCGTTCGTCTGCGCGAAGTTGAGACACACTCGTTTCTAGGAGCAGTGGCGAACCAGGTACTGCATATAACACTTCGCCGTACTCTTGAGCAGCGGCAACAAGAGTCTCGGTTATCGCCGCGTATACGTCGTCAAACGTGGGCAGCGATTCGTACAAATGGTCAAAACTTTGTGCAGTTGGAAGCAGGTCGGCAGTTGGGTGCTGTCGAGTGCGGAGAAATTGGTGTTTGATGTTTGCAATTGCTTGCAGCGTTGCTTCAGTGACCGTGTCGCGAGGACCCGGCCCTAATCCAACGATGACGACACGACCAACCGAAGTGCGATTGCTCATGTCGTATGCAATTTACAGGTCGGTGATTTTTCCGGTTGCTGTATTCCAGCGACCGTACTCAGACGCAATGGTTACATCGTGCGTTGCAAGAAAACCGGTCATCAATGACATGCCTGGAGACTTTGACAACAACAGCATCAGTGATGCTTTGACGTCAGCGAATGGGCGAATCATAATGACATGAAAACCAAAGCTCGATTTCACTGGACCGGTTGGCACACCAACTTTTGCAGTGAGTGCACCCGCTGTGAATCCAGAGTCAAATTGTGACTGGTAGTCGGAAAGCGCAATGCAATCTCCATCGGTTGAGCCGAGAATTCCACCAGTCGTTGCGGCGTTTGGCTCGGTGCTGTATTCGCCCGCAAGTTTCTTGAAGTCGCCACCATCATTAAGTTTCTTAATTACTTCGTTTGCAGTTGCTTCGTCTTTCACCAAGATATGTTCTGCACACATTGCACCAACTGATGCAGGTGAGTCGTTGTACATCTTTTGTAGATCTGCTTCTGAGGGTGCTTTTACTCGGGCCAGCGCAAGGTCGCCACTGTTTAGACCGATGATGAGATTTTTCAGTTCTGTACCCAATTTGTCGTAGCCAGCATCTTTAGACACTTGATCAACTACAGATTTTGTGTCTGCGTCGGTGATGTCCACTTTGTATTGGGAAAGAATTTGTTTGGTTGCTTCGCCGCGAATGATGGCTGCAAGCACTGAGCGAACAGCGTCCATTGGTGCAACGCCATTTTCGAGCTTGATCTGACCGGCATCCGAAAGTTGCGTAAGAGTGGTTTCGAGGGTCTTCTTTGGAATTGCGACACCATTTACTGATGCAGCATTATTTTTTGAGCCTCCACCACAACTTGCGAGTGAAACCATCGCAATGCATGCAATTGCGAGTGAGCGAACTGATTTTTTGGGGGTGCGTGACATTTGGTAAAGCCTAGTTGTCATCAAAGAGTTCTTGTAGGAACGAGACTAAATAGTCAACTGATCCAGTTTCTGCTTGTTTGCCTTGTGGTACACGGGGAAGAGTGATGGTGAGTTGCTTGGTCTGTTCGTTCCAATCGCGGCTCTTTGCAATGCGTGTCAGTCGCATCTGTTGGCTTGCCTTCAGTGAAACCGGGAGCAAACGTGCGCGGCCATCGGCGACTACGAGTTCGCGAAGTCCAATTCGGTGACATTCGGCTCGTAACTCTCCAACTCGAATGAGTGCGAGTGCTGCTTCTGGAAGCGGACCGTATCGGTCAATCCACTCAGCGCGAATGTCGGCAACATGGGTGTGTGAAGTGACGGATGCAAGTCGACGGTACGCATCGAGGCGCGATTCTTCTTTCGACACGTAGTCGGTAGGCAAGTAAGCATTTGTTGCAACGTCGAGTTTGAGCTCGGGAACGATTGGTGGAACTTCTTCGCCCTTCATTTCAGACACCGCTTCGGTCACTAACTGGCAATACAGGTCGTAGCCAACGGCGGCGATGTGTCCACTCTGCGCTTCACCCAACATGTTTCCCGCGCCACGAATTTCTAGGTCGCGCATGGCAATTTTAAAACCGCTTCCCAATTCGGTGGCTTCGCCGATGGTTTTCAATCTTTCATAGGCGTCTTCAGACAGCACCTTGTCGCGCGGATGAAATAGGTACGCGTACGCGCGCGAACCGCTTCTGCCAACTCGTCCGCGAATTTGATGCAACTGTCCAAGTCCAAGTAAGTCTGCGCGCTCAACTACAAGTGTGTTTACGGTTGGCATGTCGATGCCGCTTTCAATGATGGTGGTGCAGACCAACACATCAAATTTGCCTTCCCAGAAATCGATGACAATTTGCTCGAGGCGACCTTCTTCCATTTGGCCGTGGGCTACTGCAATGCGTGCTTCTGGAACCAGTTCTCGAAGTTCTTGTGCGCGTTGTTCGATGCTTTGCACGCGGTTGTGCACCCAGAACACTTGACCATCGCGCAGCAGTTCGCGACGAATTGCTTCGGTAGAGACTCGCTCGTCGTCTTCGCCAACAAAGGTGAGAATCGGTTGACGATCGGCAGGTGGTGTTTGTAGCAGCGACATGTCGCGAATTCCCACAAGGCTCATTTCAAGTGTGCGAGGAATTGGCGTTGCGGTCAACGTAAGTACGTCAACATTAGTTTTCAACTTCTTCATCATCTCTTTGTGCGTTACACCGAAACGTTGCTCTTCGTCCACAACGAGCAACCCAAGGTCTTTGAACTTCACGCCTTCTTGTAGCAATCGATGCGTTCCAATTACGCAATCCACTTCGCCACTTGCCACACCGGCGAGTACTTTTTTTGCTTGCGAGTTGGTGAGGAAGCGTGAAAGAGATTCGACGCGAATTGGGTATCCGCGGAAACGTTCGGCAAACGTATTTGCATGTTGCGATGCAAGCAGGGTTGTTGGCACCAGCACCGCAACTTGCTTGCCGTCTTGAATAGCTTTGAATGCCGCACGTACGGCTACTTCGGTTTTTCCAAAGCCAACATCGCCACAGACCAAGCGGTCCATTGGAACATTGCGTTCCATGTCACTCTTCACCAGTTCAATAGCGGTGCGTTGGTCTGGCGTTTCAACAAAGGGGAATGCGCCTTCCATTTCGTGTTGCCATGGTGTGTCTTCACCGAATGCATGGCCAACTGCGTGAACTCTTCGCTGGTACAGCACGACAAGTTCTTGTGCGATTTCTCGAACCGCAGATCGCACACGTTGTTTTGCGCGTGCGAAATCACTTCCGCCTAGTCGGTGCAGTGTTGGCGAGTCTCCACCGATGTATTGACGAACCGCATCTATATGGTCTGTTGGAACGTAGAGCTTGTCGCCGTCTTTATAGGCGAGCAGCAGGTAGTCGCGCTCGGAACCGCCGATGGTTCGCTTCACCATTCCTTCGTATTTTCCAACGCCGTGATAATGGTGAACTACGTAGTCGCCTGGCTTCAAGTCTTGAAAGACCGAAGTGGTGTCACGCTTGCGTGCCCGCGGCTGGCGATGCGTGCGGCGTCGACCAGTGAGGTCGGTTTCTGCAATGACTGCAAGCTTCACTTGCGGTAATGAATAGCCATGATGCAGTGGTGCAACCACCACGTACGTGCCGGGTTTACTGAGGTCTGCTTCTTTGCTCTTGCTGAGGTCGCGCACGATGACACCGTTTTGCGTGAACACTTCAAGTAGTCGCTGTGCCGAACTTTCGCCTTCTGCAGCAATGACCACAGTCCACTTATCGGTAATTAATTGTTGAACGCGTTTGGCAGTTGCTTCTGCATCGCTCGTTGCTTGACCCCAGCCGGTTGACTGCACAGTTGGTGCATCAATTGCTTCAGAAGGAAGCGAGAGCGACAGTGCATTCAATGATTGCGATGGTCCAAACAATTGATCAATGTCTAAGTGCAGGCGAGGGAAAGAACGCTGCGCATCGCGAGCCCACGTGCTTGCTAGGGCTTTTGCAAGGTCGTCTTCTTCTGCAAGCAAATCTTTTGCGCGGTCACGCATGCGCTTTGGGTCAACAAAAATGAGTTCGCTCGAAGCAGGCAAGACATCGGTGATCAATTGTTCGCGTTCAATGAGCCATGGAAGCCAACTCTCCATACCTTCGAAGTTGGAGCCATCGGCGAGTCTGTCCCAATGTTCGCGACCCCACGGCTCACTTGCAACCAAGGCACGTGCCCGTTCGGTAACTGCTTCGTCTAGTTGCAGTTCGCGTGCAGGGAAAATGATTGCTTCAGTGAGATCGTCGGTGCTGCGTTGGTCGTTCACATTGAACGACGTGAGTCGGTCTACTTCGTCACCCCATAGGTCGATTCGAATTGGTGTGTCAGCAGTGCTTGGGAATACGTCGATGATTGAGCCGCGACGAGCAACTTCGCCACGATGCTCAACAATTTCTTCACGGCGATATCCGTCGTGCACCAATTTGGCGAGCAACTTTTCGGAATCAATTTCATCGCCCGGCTTAATGATGATTGGTTGCAGAGTGGTTGCACCTGGTCCAAGTTTTTGCAACAGGGCACGAACCGAACCAAGCACTACCTTCGGTGGGTTTTCACTGCGCAAGCGCCACAACACTTCAAGTCGCCGACCCATGGTTTCTACGCTTGGGCTTACTCGCTCAAATGGAAGTGTTTCCCATGCGGGAAACATCAAGGCGGCATCTGCACCGAGAAATTGCACGATGTCGTCGTGCAGCTGTTGTGCAGCAGTTCCCGTTGGGGCGGCCACGATCAAAGTGCTTCCAGGTGATCGTGCGCTCAACGCGGCGATGATTGCTGCGCGCGATTGCTCTGCACACGCAAGCACAGAATTGCGTCCGCCAATTGCAGCGAGTGCCGGTTCTTGGCTGGCAGTAAATGCGAGGTCGTGCAACAACATGCTGGACGCGCCGACTATCGGCCGTTGATGTGTTGCATTGCGGCTTGTGCGCCTTGCGAAAGAATCAGCTGCACCGCATCTGCAGCCAGGTGTACGGAAACGTCAAGGACTTTTCGTTCATGCGCCGGAACGCGAGACAGTACGTGATCAGCTCCGTCTTCTTTTGATGGAGGTTTGCCAACACCAATGCGAACGCGCACGAAGTCTTGAGTTTTGAGATGCGACGAAATGCTGCGAAGACCATTGTGTCCTGCAAGACCGCCACCAATTTTTACTTTTACGATTCCAGGCTCTAAGTCCAGTTCGTCATGCACGATGATGATGTTGGCCGGTTCGTTAATTGCATATCGGCGGGCGAGTGGACCAACTGCATTTCCCGATTCGTTCATAAATGTTGTTGGCATTGCCAACACGAATCGAATGCCACCGTCATTTATTTCAGCAACGAGTGCACGATCGCGGGATGACTTCATTGGTGTATTGAAACGTGAAGCAAGCAATTCAATGGCATCAAAACCAACGTTGTGTCGGCTGCCTTCGTATTTGCGCCCTGGGTTACCTACGCCTACAACAAGTGCGTTGTAAGGAGTACCTCGCCGCTCGTGTCGCTCACCGCGACCGAACAGCGCCATACAAATTAGGAAGCGGCTGGCTTATCGCCGGCAGCAGGAGCACCGGCTGCCGGAGCTTCACCAGCAGCGGCTTCACCAGCAGCAGCGGCTGGCTTGTCAGATTGCGAGCTCGTTACCAACACGGTGACGACAACCAAGTCTGGGTCGGACACTGCGGTAACACCCTTTGGCAACACGATGTCTTCCATGCGGATGATGGAGTACATGGTCATTTCGGTGACGTCGATGACGAGTTCGTTTGGAATGTTGTTTGCTGCTGCGCGAATTTCTACGCGGTCAACTGCAGGGTCAACAAGTCCGCCTTCTTGTACAACAGCTTTTGCAGTACCAGTGAGGTGAATTGGAACCGACATGACGATTTCCTTCGAGAGGTCAATCTGCATGAAGTCAACGTGGCTGACATTGCGCTTCACTGGGTCGCGCTGCATGTCCTTCACGATTGCTGGGTATGTCTTGTCAGCAACTTGCAATTCAAGAATGGTGTTGGTTCCCGCTGGGCCCGACAATGCAATGCGCAAGTCGCGACGCTCAACGGTGATGACTACTGGTTGCATGCCTGCTCCGTAGATGACCGCAGGAATGTGGTCGGCTCCGCGCAAACGACGAGCCTCTGGGCTACCGGTCGTGCGGCCAACGTTGGTCTTCAATGTGGTGGTCATGTTCGAAACTCCGTACTTACGTAGTGAAAATCAGCAGATACAACGGCTGGTCAGTGTACAGCCGCCCAGGCCTATTGCGGAGTGGGCTTTAGGACTGGTTTTCGCCGTCGAACAGGTCGCTGACGCTGGTTTCGTCAAACACTGCAGACAGGGCATCGGCAAGGATTTTGGCCACAGAAAGCACCTCGATCTTGGCGATTCGCTTTTCTTCGGGAAGAGGCAGCGTGTTGGTGAGAACTACGCGAGTGATCGGCGATTTTTCGAGGCGCTCAATGGCTGGGCCAGAAAGCACACCGTGCGTAGCCATTGCCCACACTTCTTTTGCGCCGCGGTTCATGAGCAACTCGGCGGCACTCACGATGGTTCCGCCAGTGTCGATCATGTCGTCGGTCAGGATGCACAAGCGTCCCTCAACTTCACCGATGACTTCTTTGGCAACAGCAACGTTTGCAGTGTTCTTTGGACGACGCTTGTTAATGAATGCAACGTCTGCGTTCATGTCGGCAAGATGCTGCGCAAATCGCTCTGCAACTTTTACGCGACCCGCATCTGGCGAAACGATTACCACTCCGTCACGCGCATTTGAACGTACGTACTTTTCAAGAACGGGAATTGCGGTGAGGTGATCGACAGGGCCTTCGAAGAATCCTTGAATCTGTCCGCTATGCAAGTCGATGGACACCATGCGCTTAGCGCCTGCAGCTTTAAACATGTCGGCAATAAGGCGTGCGGTAATTGGCTCGCGACCTTCGGCTTTGCGGTCTTGGCGGGCGTATCCGTAAAACGGGCAGACTGCGGTAACGCGCTTTGCCGACGCGCGATACGCGGCATCGATCATGATCAGTTGTTCCATGATGGAATCGTTCACGCTGCGGCCTTCGTGTCCGCAATGTGTTTGCATAATGAACACATCTCCACCGCGAACTGATTCGCCAAAACGTGGGCGCAATTCGCCGTTTGCGAATTCAACAATGTTTGCTTCGCCCAATTGCACTTCGAGATGCTGCGCTACTTCTTCAGCGAGTACTGGGTGTGTGCGACCCGTGTACAACGCCATTCGTTTCGTGGTGACCTTGTCAATTGTTTTGTTCACGAGGCCCCCTCAAGAAATATGTCGGCGCTTTTCATTAGCCAGCATAGATCGCGAGAGCAATTCGGCTTTCTTCGCAACACTTCACGAGTTCCGGGGAGAGGACTCGAACCCCTATATACGGGACCAAAACCCGTTGTCCTGCCATTGAACGACCCCGGAGAGACCGCAATACGGTACTCAATCTAATCGCCGTTTGCTTATTTGGTCTGAGTTCCCGCTAGCGTGCTGTCCGCTATGGGTTCACTTGTAAAACGTCGTCGTAAGCGGATGCGCAAAAAGAAGCACAAGAAGATGCTTCGTCGTACCCGCCACCAGCGCCGCAAGTAACCCAGTTTTCGCCCCTCGCCTTTGGAACTATGAAGTGCGAGTGTGGGTGACAACAACGGTTGCTTCGCTTAACGCTTCATGAATGCGTGGATGCGCACCGTCTAACCACCAGGTGGAACCACTTCCTGCCAGGACTGGGCTTTGCCCACTGGCTTCACGAATGCGGTCGCGCCACTCTGCAAGTCGGGGCTCAACCGCTATTGCTGCGGGTTCTAAATCGTTTGGTCCATCGTGATGTGCGTGAATCGAATCAAAAGCTTTGTAGACAGCCGGAGTAGAGACTCCAAACGGTGGCACCACAAGGGTGATTTCGCGCGCAACAAACGGGAGTGGCTGAAGAATTTCACCAATTCCAGTAACGCGTGCTCGACCACCGTGCATGCAAAACGGAATATCTGCACCAAGTTGTGAGGCTGCGATGAGGTCGGTGTAGCCAGCCCAGCGAATCACTGCAGCAGCATCTGACGATCCGCCGCCGAGTCCGCCCCCATGTGGAATGTTCTTCTCAATGTGAATGTGCGCGGTCTTCCCGCAGAGTTGCAGTGCACGCGCCACAAGATTGTTGTCATCAGTTGGCACGCCACTTGCAAATGGCCCACTCACCGACATTCCCGAATCGCCTTCGGTAATGGTGAGTACGTCATGTAATTCGAGCGACACCATTTCGGCGTCAATGAGATGAAAACCATCTGCGCGCACACCGGTGACTTTGAGCGACAGTGTGAGTTTTGCTGGAGCAATGATCTGGGTCATGTCAGGCTTCCTGAGTTGCAATACACAGTCTGCCCCAATCGGCCACATCAAGTTCTTCGGCGCGCGACTCTGGTGAAACACCAGCAGCAACAAACTGTGCAGGTGTAACCATGTTGGACAAACAGCGGCGCAACATTTTGCGTCGTTGACCAAAACCAGTGCGTACAAGTGCAAACAGTTTCTGCGGGTCTACGTTGTTAACCGTAGGTGTTGCTTTGCGTCGAATGTCCACCATTGATGACGACACATTCGGCTTTGGCAAAAACACTGTGGCAGGAACGTCGGCAGCAATGAATGCGTCGGCCCAGTACGAAATCTTCACGCTGACCGCGCCATAGGCAGGAGTGCGCGGCTTGGCAACGAATCGTTCTGCAACTTCTTTTTGCACCATGACCAGCAAGTGATCTACTGCCGGTGCGTAATCGAGCAAGTCGGCAACAAGTGGGGTAGCCACGTTGTATGGCAAGTTGGCAATGACGTGCCACTTTGGTGAACGTGCAACGAGCGGGCGCCAGTCCAGATGCATTGCATCAGCGTGCAATACCTCAACGTTTGGTAGGTGTTTTACAACATCGCGCAACACTTCAACGACTCCGTTATCAATTTCAACAGCGACGATTGTTGCTCCGGTTTCAGCAAGTGCAAGCGTGAGCGAGCCAAGACCTGCACCAATTTCGAGCACGAAATCATTTGGTCCAACATTGGCGAGGCGTGCAATTTTGCGCACGGTGTTTGGGTCTACAAGAAAGTTCTGACCAAATGCTCTGCGCGGAGCAAGACCGTGCTTGTTCAGCAGGTGCGAAATGTCGTTGTGAGAGTGCGTCACCAGGTGATCTTTACGGGAATCGGTGCATCAATGAGGTCGGCAAGTTGCGTGAATTGTGTTGAGTTCAACTGCACGGTGACACCAGCTGGAACGTTTACGCCGAATGCACTAGTGCATTTCAACGAACGCCCGTTGTTGATATTGGTAATGGTTAGCTGAACGCCAACTGGTGTTATTGCAGAAAAGCACACAGGGTTTGACGAATAACCAAGTTCGGTGAAGGTTGCACGACCCGTGATGGAGTTGCTACTGGTTGCTGGGTATGCAACTGCTGCAGAACCAGACGGAGCAATTGGCGGTGGGCCACCAAGAATGACTGATTCGGGAATTTCATCTTCAACTACTGGAGGAACCGTGGTGGTTGTTGTTGAGGCAGTTGATGATGTGCCGCCAGCTGCGAATGAAAACACGGTGAGTGCGAACAATGTGAGAACGGAGAGAGCTCCAATTCGTCGACGCTCGTAAACCGAAAGAACCACTGGCTAAACGCTACGGAGCAATGCCGGGAAACGCAAGGCAAGCATTGCGTGTGGTGTGTTGTGCAAACTGCGCAACGGGTTCGCCGCGAAGGTCGGCAATGAACGTGCCAACAATTGGCACGAGCGCTGGTTGATTTGGTTTTCCACGATGTGGAATAGGTGCAAGGAATGGCGCATCGGTTTCGAGCAACACGTGATCGATTGGGCACCACAGTGCTGCGCGACGAACGTCTTCTGCTGATTTGAATGTAACGATTCCGCTAAACGATAAATATGCGCCGCGCTCAACACATTTCCGTGCCTCTGCTTCGTCGCCAGTAAAGCAATGGAAAATGGTTCGTGCAGGTATGCCTTCGGTATCAAGTACGTCGAACGTGTCTTGCCACGCATTGCGTGTGTGAATGACCAGCGGAAGATCGTGCGTGTTTGCCAACTGAATTTGTGCAGCGAATACCTCACGTTGCACGGTGCGGTCGGAATGGTCGTAGTAGTAATCCAGCCCACATTCACCAATGCCCACGACTCTTTTTGAGCCAAGAAACGAAGTAATGGTGTCAATACCGTTCTTTGCATCGTGCGGGTGCAAGCCAACGGTTGCCCACACGTTTTCATGTTGTGCGGCAATGGCAATTGCTTGTGCGGTGGTTTCAGCGTCGGTGCCAATCACGATCATTTTGCTCACGCCGACTTCGCGTGCTGCAGCAATTGCGTTTACTTGTCCGCCTGGAATGTTGTCTTCGTACACATGGCAATGCGTATCGATCCACTCAAGAGTTGGGCTCATACGGTGAGTCGAGGGAAGAGAGGCTGACCCTTCACAACTTGCGTGCCACCTGTGTACTGACCCCACTTGGTGTCTGCATTAATTCGCAAGTCAGTGATGTTGCCGGTGAGGCCGATGCGGTTCCAAATTTCTTGTGTTGTCGTAGGCAATGCTGGGTTAGCCAAGATGCTGACGATGCGCAGTGCTTCAAGTGCATCGCCCATCACCGTGTTCACTGCGTCGCCTGGTTCCATCTTCCAAGGTTCGTTGTCTTCGAGGTATGAGTTCGTTGCGCCAATCAGTTTCCATGTGGCTTCAAGCGCCTTGCTTGGTTGCACTGCTGCCCAAGCTTGCGAAGTTTCTGCAACGGCAGTTGCTGCAATTTCTGCAAGTGGACTGTTTGCGGAAGACGCAGGGCCAACTCCGCCACACTTCTTTTCAACAACAGTTGCTACGCGTGCAGCCAAGTTGCCAAGGTTGTTTGCAAGGTCGCTGTTAAAGCGTTTGATCAAGCCTTCGTCGCTGAAGTCGCCATCGTTTCCGTACGTGGTTTCGGCCAATACGTAATAACGGAAGCCGTCAACACCAACAACATCAATGAGGTCGAGTGGGTTCACCACGTTGCCTGTGGTTTTGCTCATCTTTTCCCCGTCAACAAGCAACCAGCCACCAACAGCCCAGCCCTTTGGCGGTTCGATGCCAGCGCTCATGAGCATGGCTGGCCAATACACGCAATGGAAACGAATGATGTCTTTGCCAATGAAGTGATAATCCACTGGCCAGTTTTCGGCAAATGCTTTCTCGTCGGTTCCATAACCAACTGCAGTGATGTAGTTGGCAAGCGCGTCGAACCATACGTAGGCAACATGCGATGGATCCCACGGCAATGGAATTCCCCACGTGAGCGTTTTGCGACTTACCGAGAAGTCGTTCAGTCCGCCCTTAATGAAACCGAGTACTTCGTTCATGCGAAAGCCCGGAGTGATTGCAGTCGGGTGATCTTCATACCAATTCAACAAGCGATCTTCGAAACGTGACAACCGGAAGAAGTAATTCTCTTCTTCTACATACGTCGTTTCTTTCATGTGAATGGGGCACTTGCCGTCAACAAGTTCTTCTTCAATGAAGTACGCCTCACATGCAACGCAGTACTGGCCGCGATACATGTCGGCTTCAATGTCGCCAGCGTCGTAGCAAGCCTGCAGCAATTTCTTTACGCCAGCAGCATGGCGAGGCTCGGTGGTGCGAATGAAATCGTCGTGCGTAATGTTCAGGCGTTCCCAAGCCTGGGCAAACAGTGGGGCAATGGAGTCGGCAAATTCCTTCGGTGAAACCCCAGCGGCATCGGCCGCCTGCTGAATTTTCAGGCCGTGTTCGTCGGTGCCCGTAAGCAGGTGCACTTCCTCGCCAAGTAGGCGGTGCCAGCGCGAAACGGCATCGGCCACGATGGTGGTGTACGCGTGACCCAAGTGCGGTTTGGCGTTGACGTAATAAATAGGGGTCGTCGCGCTGAACTTTGTCACGCATCCACACTAATAGTCTGACTGGGTGACTTTTGCCTTTGATTTAGCAACAGCAGTGACCGATGACGGCAACGGCGTGTACTCGGGTGCAGTGCACGACGGTTGGGACATTCGCGGAAACGCAAATGGTGGATATGTGATGGCGCTACTTGCAAGTGCAATGCGTAGTGCAGCAAACAGGCCCGATCCAATTTCGATCACGCTGCATTACCTTGCGCCTCTTCCACCGGGAGATTTCGAAATTCATACTCAGGTGATTAAGCAAGGTCGAAGATTCACCACGGTGAGTGCCTCGATGATGTTTGGCGGTCGTGAAGCAGTACGAGCAATTGGTGCATTCAGCGAAGCACCAGCAGTTGATGATGGAATGCAACATCACGGAATTCCGCTATGTGAAATTCCATCGTTTGAAGAATGCATGCGCCGAACCGAGAATGGCGAGGCAGTGCCGCTTGCGCTCATGAGCAAACTCGACATGCGCCTGCACCCTGACGACCGTGGTTTTGCGATTGGTCAGCCCAATGGAATTCCCCGTGTGCGCGGCTGGTTTGCATTTGCCGACAATCGCCCGAATGACACGTTGTCAACGCTGCTTGCTGCCGATGCATTTCCGCCGCCAGTGTTCAACTTGCTCGCAGTTCCTGGTTGGGTGCCAACGGTGGAGTTCACTGTGCATGTTCGTGGAGTACCTGCACCTGGCCCATTGCGCTGCGAATTCAACACCAAAGAAATTCAAGGTGGCATGTTTGAAGAAGACGGAATCATTTGGGACGAAAACGGAGTGCTTGTTGCGCAGTCGCGACAGATTGGTTTAATTCCGCTCTGATCGTTATTTGATCATGAGCGCAAGTTCGTACACCTTGCGCTTTGGTGCACCATATTTTGCAGCGACGCGTGCGGCCGCATCTTTCTTGCTGGCACCAGTATTTAATTCATCGCGTAACGCTTGATTCAGTTCTTCATCCGTTGGCGGTGCAGGTGGTTTCGCGCCTTCGAGAATCAAAACGTATTCGCCACGTGGCTCTTCGGCTTGCGAATGTTTGTGAGCGTCGTGCAATGTTCCGCGCCACATTTCTTCGTGCATCTTGGTGAGTTCGCGAGCAAGCACGACGCGGCGCAGCGAGCCGCAAGCAACTTCAAGGTCGGCGAGTGTGCGCTCAAGACGGTGTGGTGCTTCGTACAACACCACGGTGCGTTGTTCGTCAACAAGTTGCGCAATGCGATCACTTCGTTCGCCACCACTGCGTGGAAGGAATCCTTCGAACACAAATCGTGAAGTAGATAAACCGCTCATGACCAACGCCATGGTGAGAGCAGATGGTCCAGGAATGGACGACACGGTGATGCCAGCAAGTACTGCTGCTTTCACCAGACGTTCACCTGGGTCGCTAATGCCTGGTGTTCCTGCATCGCTGACTAGCGCAACTTCAATTCCGCCAAGCAGTTTGCCCACCACTTCGTCACAGGCATCGAACTCGGTGTGCTCGTTAATAACGATGTATTTCTTGCCCGAAATGCCCAGGTGTTGCAACAACATTCCTGTGCGACGAGTGTCTTCGCAGCACACCACGTCGGCTGCCTGCAATGCTTCAACAGCGCGTGATGAAATGTCGCTTAAGTTCCCAATAGGTGTTGCCACCAACGTGAGTGTTCCCGAACTCATGAGTTCCTCACTTCAATCACATCGCCAACTTTAAGGTTCCAGCGTTCAAATGAGCCGGCACCGGCTTCAACAACAGTTTTGCAACGGCTGACTGGCGCAGAAATGCGCAGCGGCTTCACGCGCTCTGTCTTAATTACGGTTCCGAGTGCGTCCAAATACGCAATATCCAATGGCACTTTTACGCCAATGGTGTGAATCCACTTGCACTGCGGAATCACCATGGCGTTTTCAACAGAAGTGCGGCCAATGAGGCCTTTGCGTCGCGACTGTGGAGTGTCGGCAATATCGGCACTGGCTAATACATCTCCCGATCGCACCAGCCATGCTGCACGAAGTTCGGTGTTCATCGTTGCCTAGCTGTTGTGGCGAATTTCGAGCACGTCGCCGTCGACCACTTCGTAGTCTTTGCCTTCAACGCGAATCTTGCCCACGTCTTTGGCTTTGTTCCACGAACCAATTTCCAGCAGTTCGTCCCATGCAATGACGTCGGCGCGAATGAATCCGCGTTGCAAGTCGGAGTGAATCTTTCCTGCACACTCTGGTGCTTTTGCACCGGCATTAAATGTCCATGCGCGAGTTTCTTTTTCACCTGTTGTGAAATAGGTGCGCA
>Ga0194055_10000633_pt1 | contig 28514 bp, 25 predicted proteins | sample SepL449m_MetaG_FD_155482 | JGI IMG/M metagenome (GOLD analysis project Ga0194055, IMG submission 155482) | Anoxic zone freshwater microbial communities from boreal shield lake in IISD Experimental Lakes Area, Ontario, Canada - Sep2016-L442-9m | ecosystem: Environmental > Aquatic > Freshwater >... | reverse complement strand
CCCGCGTACGGGTGCGCTTAGCACGGCCGATGCGACATCTGGCAGCTCCGGTACAACCACACCAGCAGCCGTCCCAGCTGTCCGCCCAAACCCCGTCAATAGTGTGGTGACCGAATCCGTCATCGCGGGAAGCCTATCCGCAGCCGATGAGAGATTGGTGAGGCTAAACGTCCGCAGAGAGTCCCGCCTGCACCAGCCCACCCTACGCGTGTGAACATCTGGCGCCCATACCGCGCAGGTTTCGCTCAGCGGCTATCCTCACCCCCATGACGATGCTTCGCTCGACAACCGCTTGGCAGGCTCTCGCCGCACACTACAAAGACATCAAAGATACGCACCTCCGCGAATTTTTTGCAGCGGACGCGACGCGGGGCGAGACCTTGACCGCCGAGGCTGCTGGACTGTTCTTGGATTACTCGAAGAATCGCGTCACGGCAGAGACCATGCAGCTGCTGATCCAGCTGGCTGAGGAGCGCGATCTGGCTGGCCATCGCGAGGCGATGTTCCGTGGCGACCACATCAACGTCTCCGAAGACCGTGCCGTCCTCCACACAGCCTTGCGGCTCCCGAAAGGCGCAACGCTCCACGTTGATGGCCAAGACGTCGTCCACGACGTGCACGAGGTACTCGATCGCATGGGCACCTTCGCCGATGACGTCCGGGCCGGCCGCTGGCTCGGCCACACCGGCAAACGTATCCGCAACATCGTCAACGTCGGCATTGGTGGATCAGATCTTGGCCCCGTCATGGCCTACGAGGCACTCAAGCACTACACGCAGCGCGACCTGACCTTCCGCTTCGTCTCGAACGTCGACTCGACCGACTTTACTGAGGCCACGCTCGACCTCGACCCCGAGGAGACGCTCTTCATCATCGCCTCGAAGACGTTTGGCACGCTCGAGACGATGACCAACGCGCATACGGCTCGAGCCTGGTCGCTCGCAAAGCTCGGAGACGATGCCGCGGTGGCGAAGCACTTCGTCGCGGTCTCCACGAATGCTCAGCGCGTCGAGGCGTTCGGGATCGACACGAACAACATGTTCCCCTTCTGGGACTGGGTCGGTGGCCGCTACTCGATGGATTCGGCGATCGGCCTCTCGACGATGCTTGCGGTCGGACCAGCACAGTTCCACGAGCTCCTCGCCGGCTTCCACGCCATGGACGAGCACTTCCAGACCGCGCCACTCGCGCAAAACCTGCCCGTCCTAATGGGCCTCCTCGCCGTCTGGTACCGCGACTTCTTCGACGTCCAGACCATCGGAGTCATGCCGTACGAGCAGTACCTCAAGCGCTTCCCCGCGTACCTTCAGCAATTGACAATGGAGTCGAACGGCAAGCACGTCATGCTCGATGGCAAGCACGTCGACTACGACACGGGCATGGTCTATTGGGGCGAGCCGGGCACGAACGGCCAGCACTCCTTCTACCAGCTGATCCACCAGGGAACCTCGATGATCCCCGTCGACCTGATTGGCTTTGGCCAGTCGCTCAACCCGATCGGCGAACACCACGACATCCTGATGAGCAATGTCTTCGCGCAGGCCGAGGCGCTCGCCTTTGGCAAGACCGAAGCTGAGGTGCTCGCTGAGGGCACGCCGCCCAACGTTGCCCCGCACCGCGTGATGGAGGGCAACCGCCCAACCAACACAATCCTCGCCGACAAGCTGACGCCGTTTCAGCTCGGCACCCTGATCGCCCTCTACGAACACAGCGTGTTTACCCAGGGCACGATCTGGGGCATCGACTCGTTCGACCAATGGGGCGTCGAGCTCGGCAAGGCACTTGCCGTCGCGATCATCCCCGAGCTCGAGAGCGAAGCCGAACCCGATCTAACGCACGATTCTTCCACCAACGCACTAATTCGCCGCTACCGCGCTCTCAAGCGCGGCTAAGGCAAGGAGACTCACATGGCTACTGAACACCCAATGCAGCTCGGCATGATCGGCCTCGGCCGAATGGGCGCCAACCTCGTCCGCCGCCTGATGCGCGACGGCCACACCTGCGTGGTCTTCGACGTCAACGACGCTGCCGTCAAGGAACTCGAGGCTGAGGGCGCGATCGGCGCCTCCTCGATTGCCGATCTCGTCTCGAAGATGGAGCGCCCGCGCAACGTCTGGATCATGGTGCCCGCCGCGATCGTGCAGAAGATGGTCGACGAGCTGAAGACCGTCCTCGAGGACGACGACACGATCATCGACGGTGGCAACTCGTACTACCGCGACGACATTAAGCACGCCAAGGAGTTGGCCGCCAAGGGCATCCACTTCGTCGACTGCGGCACGTCGGGTGGCGTCTGGGGTCTCGATCGTGGCTACAGCCTGATGATCGGCGGCGAAGACAAGGCCGTGCAGCGTCTCGACGCAATTTGGAAGACGATCGCACCGGGCGAGGGCTCTGCCGAGCCGACCCCAGGTCGCAAGCCTGGTGGCACCGCGCAGGAGGGCTACCTCCACTGTGGTCCGAACGGTGCGGGCCACTTCGTCAAGATGGTCCACAACGGTATTGAGTACGGCATGATGGCCGCGATCGCTGAGGGTCTCTCGATCATCAAGCACGCCGATGCCGGCAAGCACCAGCAAGAGGTCGATGCCGAAACGACGCCGCTGCGCGATCCCGAGTACTACCAGTACGAGATCGATGTGGCTGAGGTCGCTGAAGTCTGGCGCCGCGGCTCCGTCGTTGGCTCGTGGCTCGTCGATTTGACGGCAGCCGCCCTCTCGAAGGATCCGAATCTGGACGCCTTCGACGGTCGCGTGTCGGACTCCGGCGAGGGTCGCTGGACGACGATCGCGGCAATCGAGGAGGGCGTCCCCGCCCCCGTCATCACGGCGTCGTTGATCGAGCGCTTCGAGTCGCGTGGCCTCGGCCAGTTCTCCGGCAAGGTGCAGTCGGCGATGCGCAGCGAATTCGGTGGGCACGACGAGAAGAAGGCGTAGTGCAGCACGAGCTAATCGTGTTGCCGGATGCGGCGGCCGTTGCGCACGCCGCAGCTGAGCGCGTTGCCGAGGAGGCCCGTGCCGCTGTCGCGGCGCGTGGCGTCTTCTCGCTCGCGGTCAGCGGTGGTCGTTCGCCGTGGGCGATGTTCGCGGATCTCGCCGAGCTGACGATGCCGTGGGAGTCCGTCGAGCTGTACCAGGTCGACGAGCGCGTCGCCCCCGAGGGCGATCCGGCTCGCAACCTCACGCACCTTCGCGAGAGCATTGGCCCGCAGCTGCCCGTGGTGATCCACCCGATGCCCGTCAATGACGACGATCTCGAGGCAGCGGCGGCAGACTACGCCGGCGACTTGCCGGCCACGATCGACGTCATCCACCTCGGCCTTGGCCCCGACGGACACACGGCCTCGCTGGTCCCAGGCGATGCCGTCCTCGGTGTGCACGACCGGATGGTCGCGATCACGACGGGTGAGTATCAGGGCACACATCGCATGACGCTGACGTACCCCGAGTTGAGCCGCACGCGCCTCTTGCTGTGGCTGATCACCGGTGAGGACAAGCGCGTGCCACTCCAGCAGTTGCTGGCGGGCGACCACTCGATCCCCGCCGGCAGTGTCTCCGCGCCCCGCTCCGTGATCATCGCGGACGCGGCTGCAGCTGGTCAGTAGCCGGCCTGCGCACACCCACGCCGTCCGTCCCCGCTACCGTGCACGTATGAGCCAAGATACAGAGAAGAAGGTCGCGGCCGAGGCCGCAGCATTGCTCGTCGAAGACGGCATGCGCGTTGGGCTCGGAACGGGCTCGACAGTGGCCTTCCTGCTGCCAGCACTTGCTGAGCGCAAGCTCGACATTCGCTGTGTCGCCACCTCGGTGCAGACCGAAGAGGCCGCCCGAGCGCTTGGACTGACCGTCGAGAATGCTGCCGAGGTTGATCGACTTGATCTCGCAATCGACGGAGCCGACCAGATCGCGCCGGACTTTTGGCTCGTCAAGGGCGGCGGTGCCGCGCAGACGCGCGAGAAGATCGTCGCCGCCATGGCCGACCGCTTCGTCGTGATTGCCGACTCCAGCAAGCTGGTGCCCCGACTCCACGCTCCGATCCCTCTCGAGTTGCTCCAGTTCGGCCTGCAGAGCACACTGCGACTGATCCAAAACGTGACGCTGCGCGATGTCCCACCGAGCCCTGATGGCAACGTAATTGCCGACTACGCGGGTGCGATTGGTGGGCCCGATGCCCTCGAGGCCTGGCTCAGCAGCGTCCCGGGCGTCGTCTCACACGGCCTCTTCCAGCCAGCACTCGTGGCCGAGGTGATCGTTGGCCGCGGCAAGACGGCCGAGTCCCTCACCCGCGCGTTCTAGCGCCCGAGCCGCGGACCGCGCTCGTCGTGGTCGAGATCGAACGCACCAGACTGCGCGTCGAGGTCAACATCAAAGTCGGTGACCACGCCGGCGATCGTGGCGTAGAGGCCAACGACGAGATGGAGTTCAACCAGCTCGCGGGGGCTCAGCACGCGCTCGAGTCCGCCAAAGATTGCGTCGTCGGAGCGCCGGTGGGCGAGGATGTGAGGCACGGCATCGAGCACGAGTTGATCGGCCTCGTTGAATTCCCCGAGCGCGAGCTGGTCCACGTCGATCGCGTTGATCTCCTGCTCCGTGATACCCACCATTCGCGCGACCTCGATGTGATGCATCCATTCGTACGCCGAATCGACCAGGCGCGCCGTGCGCAAAATCGCCAGTTCACGATGTCGCTGCGAGAGGCTGGCGTCGTTCCAGAGGCTCGCCGTCAGCGCCATCAGTGGTGGGAAGGCAGCGTCCGCATGCGCAAGCGTGCGAAAGACGTTGTTCGGCGGCAGCTGCTCGAGCGATGTGCGCGTGCTGGGCGAGAGACTGTGTGGATGCGGGTCGGGTGTACGCGTCATCGGTACGGGGATGGTGGCAGAGACTGAGGCGATGTCGATCCGGCCCTCCCTAATTCCTTACGTGATTGATAAAGTAAGGAATATGGAACCCACTGTACGAATCGGTCGCGTCTCCTCAAAGGGACAAGTGACCATTCCCAAGCGCGTTCGGGAAGCGCTCGACATCCGCGACGGCGATGCACTGCAGTTCCGCATCGAAGACAACACCTTGACCGTCTCGAGAATTGGTCGCCCCGACGAGTTAGCCGGGTCAGTCGAACTACCGGAGGAACTGAAGGGTCTGTCCTGGAAGCAAATCCGTGCTCTCACCGATACGCAGCGGGCCGAAGAGTGGCAGGCGAAATGGAACCCGTGACGTTCGTCGATACCAACGTATTGCTTCGCTACGTCGTTGGTGATGGAGCGGGACAGGCGGGGCGAGCGCGCGCATTCGTCGATACGGCCGAAGAACTTGTGTTGCCCGACCCTGTCGTCGCCGAGATCGAGTTTGTACTCCGCTCCGTCTACCGGCTCGCCCGTACAAAGGTCGCGCAGACCCTCCAAATGATCCTTGCCTTGCCGGCCATCGTCGTTGGCGACCTCGACCTTCTGACGGATACCATCGACATCTACGAGCACACCCCTGTCGACTTTCAAGATGCCTATCTCGCCGCCTGCGCCCGGCAGCACTCTCCCGCTCAGATCGCCTCATTCGACCGCGACTTCGATCGAATTCCCGGTGTCGAACGTGTCGCCCCCTAGGTACGGCACACTTCCTTCGTACCCCGGAGGAGAAACCCATGGCAGAGCAAATGATTCGTATTACAAGTGGAGACACCGTCTTTCTGGCGCGCCTCGAGACGGCGCTGGCTCCGAAGACCTGTGAGGCATTTCTGACGATGCTGCCGTACGAGAACAAGATGATCCACGTGCGCTGGAGCGGCGAGTCGTGCTGGATCCCGCTCGGCGACTTCGACCTCGGCGTGCCGTTTGAGGACGCAACCTGTCATCCGGCTCCCGGCGAGATCCTCTGGTATCCCGGCGGCATCTCCGAATGCGAGCTGCTGTTCCCCTACGGCCCGTGCAGCTTCTCGTCGAAGGCGGGACCGTTGGCAGGCAACCACTTCTTGACGATCGTCGAGGGCAAAGAGAACCTCCATGCCCTCGGTGCCAGCACGCTGCAGGTCGGCGCACAGCCGATCCGCTTCGAACTGGCCTAGGCCTGCGCTATTGGGGGACATGACAACCGCGCGGATGTGGTGTCCTCCCCTCAGTAACGGTGGAACAAGGCGCACGAATATGGGTGGGAGGACACCACATCCGCGCGGTTGTCATGTCCCACCTCAGTGCGAAGCGGCTGGGACTCGGCCGGCCAGTTTGATCACAAACAGCTGAGGCCAGAGCTTGCCGGTTACGACCATACCTCCCGTGATTGGATCGCGGGCGATGCCGTTGAGCACCTCGCCAGGGAAAGACAGTCGCTGGCGTAGCCCAGCCATGTTGAGCCAGGCCCGAACCTTACCGGTGGCGGGGTCAATCAACGCAATGCGATCGGAGCGCCAGACGTTGGCCCAGATGATTCCGTCGCGATACTCGAGCTCGTTGAGGTCGTAGATCGCCAGACCTTGGTCCTTGACCGTGACAGTTTTCGTGACGCGCATGGTCGTCGGGTCGAGCCAACGCAAGGTTGCCGAGCCATCGCTGGCGATCAGCTGCTGGCCATTCGTCGTCAACCCCCAGCCTTCGAAGCGGTAGCGTCGCGTGCCGGTCGCAGCGAGCGTGGTTGGGTTGTATGTATGCAGCACGTGCTGCGTCCACGTCAACTGCGTTGCGCTCCCACCGAGCACCGTCAGCCCCTCACCAAACTCGTTCGGTGCGAGCGCTACGGAGTCGAGTACCTGCCCTGTGGTGGCGTCAACGCGCCGGACCGTCGATTGCCCCACCAGTCCAGTGCTCTCGAGCAGCACCCCGTCGTACGCGACCAGCCCTTCCGTAAACGCCGTTGCGTCGTGGGGCCGGGTCGCAACGAGCGTCCACGGCACGGTGGGCGCGGCAGCAGCCACGCCCGTCGTCAGGACGAGCAGGCCAATCGCAGTGATCAAGGCACGGGTGAGCACCCGCTCAACCTATCAGCGCACGGGCAGCGCAGATGGCGCGACACGGTCGGCAATCACTTCGATCAGCGTTGGGCGATCTGCCACGAAGGCCGCAGCAACTAGGCCACCAAGCTCATCAAGCGACTCGGCTCGTACGGCATGGCACCCGAAGCCCTCCGCGATCTTGAGGTAGTCATGAGCGCTCGTTGCAACACCGACGGGCGGTACGTCGACGCGCTCCATCGAGTCTTTGATCTCGCCATAGCCGTGGTTTTGCCAGATCACGATCGCCAGTGGCAGACCGAGATCGACCGCCGTCGCGAGTTCTTGGATCGTGAAGAGGAAGCCGCCGTCACCTGCGAGCGCGACGACAGGGCGGTCGGGTGCACCGAGCTTGGCTCCAATCGCCATTGGCATGGCCGGTCCGAGCGTGCCGAAGCCGCCGTACGGCAGGTAGGCGTTCGGTCGAGTGCCGCGCCACATGTGCGCAGCCGCATAGGCCGGTTGCGTCGAGTCGACAGCGAGCACACCGTTTTCAGGCAGGGCCGCGGCGAGTGCCGAGAGGAATGGCTCGAACTCCTCGGAGCCTGGCCACCACGTGTTGGCCGCCCGCAGTGCAGCCGCGCGCTCGTCGCCCGCGCCTTGCACGCCGCGTGTCGCAAGCGCAGCTTGGAGCGTGGCCAACGTTGCGGCAGCATCGCCGTGGAGACCAATCGTTGCTGGCCGACGCTTGGCAAGCTGCGCCGCATCGATATCGATGCGAACGACGGTGCCACCGAAGGCGGGTGGGGCGAGCGTTGGCGCGTAGAAGTAGTCCGTCTCCGAGAACTCGGTTCCCACCACGAGCACGACGTCCGCCTGTTCGAACTCCTCAAAGATCGGAGAGATCGTCGCGGTCGTGCCAAGCGACAGCGAGTGCGCATCGGGCACAACGCCCTTGGCAGCGATCGTCATCGCGACGGGTGCGCCAAGCTGCTCGGCAATCGCAATCACCTCGGCCTGCGCATGGGTCGTACCGCCGCCGATCAGAATCATCGGGCGGGTCGCGGCAGCCAGTGCAGCAACAGCCTGTTCGAGCAATGCTGGGTCGGCCGTCGGCGCGGTGCCACGATCGGGCAGGCGCTGATCGCCGGCTGCCGGCAGCGAGAGGACATCGATCGGCACGCTGATGTGCACCGGGCGTGGGCGCTGAGAGTCGAAGACCTCAAATGCCTGAGCGAACGCGTCGGCCAAATCGGCTGGGTCGCGCACATCGATCGAGAGTGCGCAGATCGTCTTCATAAAGGCGGGCTGGTCGGGCAGATCGTGCAGCGATCCGTGCCCCTGCTCGGCATCCTCCGTGGCAGTGCCCGAGGAGAGAATCAGCATTGGCAACGAATCGTGGTGTGCGGTAGCGATCGCGGTCGAAGCGTTCGTCAGCCCCGCACCGGTGATCAGACAGCAGACACCCGGCTTGCCCGTCACACGCGTGTAGCCAAGCGCCATGTAGCCCGCACCCTGTTCGTGGCGAGGTGTTACGTGCCGGATCGGCGAGTCGGCCAGGCCACGGTAGTACTCCAGCGTGTGCACGCCAGGAATCCCGAAGATCGTGTCTACGTCGTACTGCTCGAGCAGTCGAACCGCTGCCTCGCCACAAGTCGCCATCAGAGCCTCCCTCGTTCCTCTTGAACCCTAACGGAGTGGCGGCGGCGAGGACTCGCCCGCGCCAATACGTTCGATGCGGAGCAGCAGCGCTGCAGATGGCACGACCTTACCCGTGGCATAGGTGCTGAGACGCGAAGCCGACGTTCCGGCAGCCGCGGCGAACGCTGCAGCAGTGAGCCCCGAGCGCGTGATGGCCTCACGCACGCGAGCAGCGACGTTGGCACGATCCTCGGCGTCGGCTGCCGATCGTGCACGCGCGAGGACAAGCGAGAAAAATCGCGTCGTCGGCGAGTGCGTCTCGTAGCCGAGGTACGCCTCGACCCTGCGAGCACTCAGGCCCCACGGGCTCCGCTGGAGCTCTGAGATTAGCGGCTGCCAATCGGCGACAAGACCTCGCTCGATGACGACGACCAGCCCCTCGAAGGGCCAGGTCGAGACGGGATCACTCGGCGAGGCATCGACGTTACGAAAGGTGACTGTCATGCCGCTGCTCCTGAAAGACCAAGGGCGAGCTCCTCACAGACGGTGACGACCGCGGCCCAATCGTGCCACCGCTCGGCAAGCCCTTTGTAGCGTGGTAGCTCACGCGTGACGTCGACGTCGCGTGGCTCGGGCAGGGCGAGCCTCAACACGAGGGCGGTGAGCACTGACCCCTGCTCGTTTGAGCGGTCGCTGTAGTAGTCATCGATACCTCCGAGGATGGCGATGGCCTCTGCTCGTCCAAGGTGTTCGGCCAGCGCGACGACGTCGAGGTAGTCGCGGACAGCGTTGCGCTGCACGATCAAATATGCCTTCACCCGCAGCGTCTCGGCGGGCGTTGGCGCCACGACCGTGTGCTCCGCATCAAGCACGATCTCGCAGGTCTCAAGCGGCCGCGAGCGGCGCAGTTGCCGCAGGCCTGCCTCGATGCCACCGAGAGACCCCATGATCGTCATTGGCGGTCGAGAGGCGCGCACGGACGTCGCCCACCCGGCCGTCGCCTCGACCGCTTCGAGCACCTGCTCGTAGCGGTCCACGAGATCGGGCAGAACGTGGTCATGAGCGAAAGATGCGCGATGCCCCGCATGAAGCGCCGCCGCAGCACCGCCGACGAGAACAGCATCTGGGATGACTCGTTGGAGGTCGGCTGCAGAGGCGAGAACCTCAGCGAGGAGGGGTTGATTACCGGGGCGGGGGTGCGATTCACTCATGCCCATACGTTATCAGATCAGATAATTGAAGCCCCTGCAGCTAGCCCGTAACGCCACCCGCATTGCCCCCGGGCGCAAGCACGCCGAGCTTTGCCAGCGTCGAAACGTAGGCAGCGTTGCCCGCCCACGTCGAGCCACGTGGACGAACTTGGCCAGGCTGTTTCGTCAGTGCGGTGTAGCTAAACGTCGCACTCTTCTTCGACTTCAACTGGTTGCGGGTAAAGCAGATGCCCCGCTTGCCACTCTTCTTGCCCTTCGACGAGACGTACTTGAGCGAGGCTGGAACGGTGATGCAGAGCTGCACGTCATTCGCCACGACCTTGGCCGTGTTCTTGACGGTGAACGAGATCACGACGCGTGTCTGTGGATAGGTGGAGGCCGGTACTGCCTTGCTGGTGATCTTGAGCTTCGCCATCGAGCCCTTCGGAATCGTCACGTAGACGGTCGCGCTGGCCGTGTTGTTTTTCAGATTCGGATCAGTTTGGGGGCCGGGTGTCAGCGTCGCCGTGTTGACAAACGTTGAGCCCGCGCGATTCTTGCTTACGGTTGCGACGATCAGGATCTCGAAGCTGGCGCTCGGGATAATCTCGCCAGCGTCGCAGGTGACCTTCCGACCGGTGAAGGTACATCCCTCAACGGCGCTGGAGGTGGCGCTGGCAACCGTCAGGCCCTCGGGAAGCTCGTCGACGATGATCGCTCCCGTCGAGCTTGCTGGCCCCGCGTTGGCAACACCGATCGTGTAGTTGATCTTGCCACCGGGTGCGACCTTGGTGACGTTGGCCGTTTTCGTGATCGAGAGGTCCGCAATCGGAGCAGCCAACAGCGGTGCGCGGTCGGTGTTGTTGGCCGAGATCGGGTCGGGCGTATCCGACGACACAGTCACCGCTGCCGTCCGCTCGGCCTCACTCAGGTCGGAGGCAGCGATTACAGTGACCACGCGCTCAGCACTCGTCCCGTTCGTCAGCGTTCCGATCGCACAGGAGACCGCTTGGCCGTTGATCGTGCATCCGGCAGGCGCCTTCGTCGGCTTCAGACCGCTCGGGATCTCGATTGCCATTACGGCATTGGTCGCCGTCGACGGGCCATTGTTGACGACCGAGAACTTCAGATCAGTGCTCGCGCCAGCCGCAACTGTGGCACCACTCGTCGCCGTTGCTTCGAGATCGGCTGCGGGAGTGACGGTCACCGTCGCCGTGGCGCTGTTGTCACTCCCGTCGGGATCATCGGTGTTCGAGAAGACGTTGGCGCGATTGATCGCGTTGCGATCGGTGACTGGGACCGAAGCGAGGGTCGTGCCCGAGATCGTCACGGAGCGCGTAGCGGCATTCGCGGTCGCACCGGTCCAGATGCAGGTGACCGTCGAGCCGGAGCGGCTGCAACTGCCACCAGACGACGGCGTGCTGGTGACCGTCTGGCTTGTGTCGATCGCGGCTGGTAATCGGTCCACGATCTGCACGTTGGTCGCCGAGGCGGGACCGTTATTCGTCGACGTGAGGGTATAGCTGACGGCCGCGTTCTGATCGACAGTCGCTGCCGATGCTGTCTTGGTGATCGCGAGGTCAGCGCCCGGACGAATCGTCAGCGTTGCGCTATCACTGGCGGGCGCCGCCGTGACATCGGAGGTCGCTGTGGCGGTATTCGTGACGGTCGTACCGAGCAGGGTCGCATCCGGACGGGCGCGGATGGTGACTGTGGCCGTCGTGTTGACAGGCAACGAACCAAAGGCACAGCTGATGGCCGTCTGGGAGCCCGAAGGTGCGGTCGTACACGTCCCCTGTGACGTCACGACAGAGGCAAACTCAAGCCCGGCGGGGAGCGTGTCAGCAAGCATTGCGTTCGTCGCCGTCGACGGACCACTGTTGCGTACTTGGATCTTGAACCCGGCCAGCATGCCGAGGCTGATCGTGCCGGTGAGCGCGGCTTTGTTCACGATCAGAACGGCGCTCGGCGAAGCACCTGCGTCCACGCTGGATGAGTCATTAAGCAGGGCCGGGCTGTTCCCGTCTGTCGGCTGGCCGCCACCCGAGACGGTGCCTGTATTCAGCACGGCGCCACCAGGCGTGTAGCTGACGATGGCCGTGATCGGCGGGTAAGAGGCGCCCGGCGCCAAGGCGTCAGACCGCGTACAGGGCGAGGCCGAGCCCGGACAGTTCCAACCGGTACCGGACATGGTGTACCCGCCGGTGAACGCACCCCCACGCGTATCACCGACCGTGACGGTCCCGGAGGTAGGCAGCGTGCCCGTATTGGTGACCGTCAGATCAAAGGTGTACGTGTTGCCAGCCACGCTCCGAATTGTTTTGACGATCCCCGGATCGGGATAGGCCACCGTCGTATCGGCCTCTGCCACTGTCGCAATCGGCAGTCCTAGGTCTGCCGCAACGAAGTTGAGCGTGGCGACGTTGGCGATCGTGGCGCCGAGTCCCGCATCAGCGGCGATCGTCACGGAGTATGTGACGGTGGCCGATTGTCCCGCTCCGAGCGTGCCACCAGCGGTTGATGTGGCACCCGATCCAAGTCGCGCCACGATCACTCCAGACTCGTTGGCGACGTTGCCGGTACCGGTGCTGACGCTCGGTGCCGGCGTCGTAATGGTCGTGCCCGACGGCAACGGGTCCTGCAGCAGCACATTGGTGGCGTCACCCGTGCCGTTATTTGTCGCGGTGATTGTGTAGGTGATCGTCGCTCCGGGCTCCGCCGAGGACCCCCCGGTCGAGGCCGTCTTCGTCAGCGTGACGTTTGGCGAGAACAGCTCGGTCGCGAACGTAATGGCCTGTGGTGCGTAGGTATCGCCGTTGGTCTTGGCGCGGAACATCGCCGTTGTGGCGCCATTCAGCAGAAAGCCGTCGGCCTGGAACAGGCTCGAGTCGTACCCGAGCTGGTTGACCCAGTTCGGCGTCTTCGTGGTTACGTGCACGCCCCGATTGGCAATTGTCGAATTCTCCGTGTTATTGGCCGGGTGCACCGCGTCGGTGAGCAGCTGGTCGTTGAGTGTCAGATAGTCGCCCGTGGCGCCCCAGTCTCCCTCTGCCGCCACGACCCCGATCGTCGTCTTGACGGTGCCGCTCGATGGCGTCTTAAAGCCCGACAACGGGATGTCAACGAAGGCCGACGAGCTGACAATCGTGAGCCCATCGAAGACGGTGAGATTGCGCAGGGGCTCTGTCGTATCCGAGTACGCGATCACAAGCGACCAGCCGCCGAACGAGTTGCCGCCGGTGCCGGTCTGAACATTCGCGACCGTGTAATTACCGGCTCCAGCCGCGTTGACCAGTGACGTCACATCCGCGAAAGCGGTGTAGCCCGACGACTCGGCAATCGCCCCAGTGTCGACCTGCGAGGCCGTCACCGTGGTGTACCCCGCGGCCCCCGGAACGGCCAGCTTGACTGTGCCAATCGCGTTCGCATCGGGCGGCGCAAGCGGCGTGCCCTTATAGCCATTGGCACCGGTGACCACGGCGGCCTTCTTCTGCAGGCCTGTCCAGTAGAGGCCGGCGAACAGCACGTGCCCGGTGCTCGGCAACACCAGCTGTGCCGAGGAGGAGTCGAACGTGGACGTGTCCGAATCGACGTCGAGCCAACCCATGTCGAGTGTGTTGTTGTTGCGCGCGTTCGTACCCGCACGTGCGCCGGTGCACCCCGAGTTGAGCAGCGGATCGACCGTGGTGGTCGGGCACTGCATAATCGTGTTCGCCGCGATGATGATCTGCCCGTTGACGTTCGTGGAGAACCGCGAGGTAAACGGACGGTCGGCCGCGCTGGCGAGTACGGGCAGGATGAAGCAGCAACTGAGGATCAGGAGGGCGAGAGTGAGAAAACGATGCATGCGGTAGCGAATATCCTGAAAAAGTTATTTCGCCATCGTACGCCGCGTTCCTGACGCTTCACCAACTCTGATGCAGGTGTATCACCACGTGTCGTTGGCGCAGCACCGGGTACGCTGACGCCATGCAAGTTGGCGTGACACTCCCCCAGACCGAGATCGGTGGTTCCGTCGCCGACCTCCGCACCTACGCCGAGGGGGTCGAGCAGCTCGGCTATCAGCATCTGGTCGCCTACGACCACATCGTCGGTGCAGATACGTCCGTGCATCAAGGCTGGAGCGGTCCGTACACGATCGACTCGACTTTCCACGAGCCAATGGTGATGTTTGGCTTCCTCGCTGGCATCACGAAACTCGAACTCGCACCCGCGATCATCATCATGCCCCAGCGCCAGACCGCACTCGTAGCCAAGCAGGCCGCCGAGCTGGACCTGCTGACCGAGGGGCGTTTCCGCTTCGGTGTCGGCCTCGGCTGGAATGCGGTTGAGTACGAGGCACTCGGCCAAGACTTCTCTACCCGCGGCCGACGACTCGATGAGCAGGTCGCACTCTTGCGCCGCTACTGGACCGAGCGCTCCGTCACCTTCGAGGGCGAATTCGATCGTGTGACGGGCGCCGGCATCGCACCGATGCCACTCCAGCAGCCAATTCCGATCTGGTTCGGCGGTGGCTCGAAGCCCGCCTTCCGTCGCATGGGTCGCCTCGCCGACGGTTGGTATCCGATGATGACGCCCGGCCCCGAGCTCGACGAGGCGATGGCGACGATCGCCACCGCAGCAGAGGCCGCTGGTCGCGACCCGAAGGCGATTGGCATGGAGGGGCGCATCACCTGGACGGGCGACATCGATCAGGTCAAGGTCGAAGCCGAGCAGTGGCGCGCACTCGATGCGACCCACGTCTCCATCAACACGATGGGGTCGAGCCTCGGTCCGATCGCTGCTCACCTCGACGTGCTGGCGCAGGTCGCCACCGCGCTCGAGCTGCAGTAGCCATTCCTCAGACGTCGGTGCTGGGGTCGTGCTGCGCACGGCTGAAATAGAGCGGCATTGACATTTCCAAGTGGGAATCTATTGTTCGATGTATGGTCGAATACAACACACTGTCCGAAGATTTTCGCCGCGACCGGTGTAGCCTCTTTCGCGAACTACGCGACACAGCTCCCGTGCACCTAGACAAAACGTCGGGTAACTTCATCCTGTCCCGATATGAAGACCTCCAGGCAGCCGCGCTCGACTGGGAGACGTACTCGTCTGCGGGCGCGTGGGGCAACCCGGCGCTACCGCGCCTCAACGATCTCGATCCGCCTGCACACACCATGCTGCACCAGAAGGTTTCGCAAGCACTCACCTCGGAGCGCATGCGTGGGATGGAGGCCGATCTCAGAGACCACGCGCGGGCGGTGCTTGCGGACCTCGCCTCGCACGCTCAGACGGATCTCGTCGCTGACTACATCCGGCCATGCGCCCAGAACGTGATGGCACATCTTCTTGGCCTCTCAGACGAGCAGTCGAGTGAGTGCCTTGAGGTCACTGACGTGCTGATTCGGGCCATCCCCGGTCAGCCGATGGCGTCACCCACACCGCAAGAGCGCCTGCCGGCTCTGTTTTTCCCGCTGATGGCTGCGCGCCGACAATCTCCGGGCGATGACCTCATCAGCGCTCTGGTCGCCGTTGGCGCCGACGGGGGCGAGGCACTCACCGATGCGGAAATCTTCGGGTTTTTAATCGGCGTCTTCGTGGCGGCACTCGCTCCCCTACCGAACGTGATCGGAAACGGCATTGCGCTGCTCGGCGCACACCCCGACCAGCGCGCTGCTCTCGTGGACAACCCAGCCCTAATCCCGCAGGCGTTCGAGGAGGTTATGCGGTACGAGCCCCCGACGTACGACCAGGTGCGCATGCTTACGCGAGACGTCACTCTTCATGGCATCACCATGCCTGCAGGCGCCACGGCTTGCCTGGTATGGGCGGCGGCGAATCGCGACGAACGAGCCATTGAGAACCCCGAACAGTTCAACGTTCACCGCGATCCGTCTCAGCAACTCAGCTTCGGGCACGGCATCCACACCTGCATCGGTGCCGCGCTTGCGCGGCTGGAGGCCCGAGTGCTGATCGAAGAACTGCTCGCAGTCGCACCCGATTACACCGTCGTCGAGGCGGGGCCGCGCATCGTGTCCAACTGGATCTGGGGACACGAGACGCTCACGGTGTCGTTCGGCTGAAGTCAGACCTCGAGCCGAGCGTCGATATGCTGCTTGTCAATGGGCGCCCCCTGCACCTGCCGTACGGCTGACGGAGTCGAATTGCGCGGCACCGTCGCGGGCGGTGAAGGTCCAGGCGTGCTGCTGATCCACGGGCTCGCCTCGAACGCCCGCATGTGGGATGGCGTCATCGCAGTATTGGAAGAGCAGGGTCGCGCAGTGGCCGCGTTCGATATGCGTGGCCACGGGCAGTCGGAGCAGACCGACGACGGCTACACAATCGACCAGCTCGCCGCTGATGTTGCGGTGATCATCGCGCAGCTGAGCGCAGACGACCCGGTCTGGCAGGCGCCGATCGTTGCCGGCCAGTCGCTTGGCGGCAACGTCGTGCTCGCGCTGGCGGCGAGTGGGACCACCGTCTCCGGAATCGTCCTCGTCGACGGCGGTTTCATCGACCTCGCGGCAAACTACTCAACATGGCCGGAATGTGCCGCTGCGCTGTCACCGCCCGACCTCACGCATCTCACACCCGCAGACCTGTTGGCGATGCTCCAGAAGCATTTTCCAGACTCGTCCGACATGGCGATTGCTGGCGTGGCGATTGCTGGCATGGCCGCCTGCTGGGGGGAGGTCGATGGTCATATCACCCCGTACCTCACCCGAGAACATCACATGGCACTTTTGCGCTCGCTCTACGACAGCCCACCGAACGTGTACGCCGAGCGCGTTGCCGTGCCGACCACGATCGTCGCCGCCGACTGTGCGGACACCGACTCCGTGAAGAAAGCCACCGTTGAGCGCCTCGCTGCTGTGCTGCCGAACTGCAGCTGCCTCTGGCATGGCCACGCCCACCACGACATCCACGCGGAGCACCCGCGAGAGATAGCCGCGATCATCCTCGGTTCCGATGCCTGAAATCGGACTCCCCAGCCCGCTCCCCAAGACAGTCGTCGCGGTACATGCACACCCCGATGACACCGATGTCGCCGCTGGCGGCACGATCGCACTACTCGCAGACGCTGGCGTGCGCGTGGTCTACGTGATCGTCACTGACGGCTCAGTCGGTGGTTGGGATCTCGAGTTGCCACGCTCCGAAATTGTTGCGCTGCGCGTGATCGAGCAGGAGAACGCGGCCGCGATGCTCGGTGTGGAACAGCTCGTCTGGCTCCAACAGCCCGACGGCGCAATCTTTGACACCGTCGCATTGCGCAGCCAAATCGTCGAGGTACTGCGCCGTGAGCAGCCTGAACTCGTGATCACGCACACGCCCGACCGTAACCGACATTCGGTCGCAGGCTCTCATCCCGATCACCTGGCCGTCGGTGCTGCCACACTCGCCGCCGTCTACCCCGACGCGCGTAACCCCTTCCAGCACGTGGCCCAGCTAGAGGGTGGCCTCGAACCGTGGGCTGTAACGACCGTCTGGCTGACGGGAGATGCCTCGGCCACGCGTATTGTCGAGATCGATTCCGTTCTCGAACGTAAGCTGGCCGCGGTTCGTGCACACGTCTCGCAGAACCCTCCTGGCGACGGGCTCGTCCATGCCGCCGAGATGTGGAGCGCCGCAATTGCTCAGGCAGAAGAATCCGTGAGAGGTCATCATTGCGAAGCGTTCGTAGAACTCAATACCCGATAAGCATTTAGCGATGCTAGTCTCCAGCAATCATCAATAAAGGAAATTCATACGGTGAATAAGCGAATCCTCATCTTGCTAGCCGGTGCTCTAGCGATCGCCGCCATCGTCGCCGCCTGTGGCTCGACCAGCTCGTCCACGAGTAGCTCGTCGGATGGCAGCACAAGCAGCGCCCCCGCGAAAGACAGCGCCGTCATTGCCGAGCCGCCGAACGCCCCCGCCTATTACGTCTTTCCGCTGACGCCGATGGACAACTACAACGGTCTCAACGACGCGTATTTCCAGGACCTGATCTACCGCCCCCTCTTCTGGATCGGCGATCATGGCCAGGTCAAGGTCAACGACCAGATCTCCCTCGCCGACGCTCCGACCTACACGGATGGCGGCAAGACGGCGGTCCTCAAGCTGCGTGACTACTCGTGGTCCGACGGCACGAAGATCACCAGCCGCGACGTCCTCTTTTTCTGGAACCTCCTGAAGGCCTCCAAGGAAAACTGGGCCGGCTATGTACCGAGCGAATTTCCTGACAACGTGACCAAAGTGACGACGCCTGACGACTCGACGATCACGTTTACGTTCGACAAGGTCTACAACCCCGACTGGATTCTCTACAACGAGCTGAGCCAGATCACGCCAATGCCCCAGCACCTCTGGGACAAGACGTCGGACTCGGGCACGGTCGGCGATTTCGACCAGACTCCCGCTGGCGCAAAAAAGGTCTACAACTACCTGATCAAGCAGGGCGCGCAGGCCGATACGTATGCCTCGAACCCGCTTTGGCAGGTAGTCAGTGGCCCGTGGAAGATCCAGAGCTTCGCCAACGGCAACGAGGTCACGCTTGCGGCTAACGATGCCTACAGCGGCCCGATCAAGCCGTCGTTGAAGACCATCACGCTCAAGCCGTTCACGAGTGACACCGCAGAGTTCAACGTCCTCGCCGCCGGTGGCGACGTCGACTTCGGCTACATCCCACCGCAACAAGGCGATCAGGGCGATCGCATCAAGGGCAAGGGGTACGAGACCCAGACGACGACCACGTGGTCGATCAACTACATGGTCCCGAACTTCAATAACCCTGACGTTGGCCCGATCCTCAAGCAACTCCCCGTCCGCCAGGCGATCGAGCATCTGATCGACCAGGAGGGCTGGGTCAACGGTCCTCTGCGCGGCTTCGGTGCCCCGACCTACGGTCCCGTCCCGGCCTTCCCGGACAACCCGTTCGTCAGCCCAGCCAACAAGGCCAACGCCTTCCCGTACGACGTCGAAGCGGCCAAGAAGCTGCTCACCGACAACGGCTGGGATGTGAAGCCCGACGGCACGACCACCTGCAAGACGCCGGGCACCGCCGCCGGCCAGTGTGGCGAGGGCGTCAAGGCTGGCGCCGAACTGAAGTTTAAGGTCGAGTACGCCAGCGGTCTCGGTGCCCTCGACAAGGCAATGCAGGCTGAGAAGTCCGCCTTCTCGCAGGCCGGCATTCAGCTCGAGCTCGTCTCCGAGCCGCTCGAGACAGTCAACGCCAACGAGGTTAAGTGCACCGCGGATCAGAAGGAATGCACCTGGCAGTTCGTCCAGGGCGATCTGGCCTGGACCTTCCAGCCGAACTACTACCCCGAGGGGTCGCTGATGTTCGGTAAGGATGGCTGCTGTAACGCAGGCAGCTACGAGGATGCGAAAGCCAATCAGCTGATCGCTGATACCCACACGAGCACCTCGCCCGACGCGATGGTCGCTTACCAGGACTACCTGCAGCAGCAGCTGCCGGTCTTCTGGACGCCGAAGGCACAGGCAATCGTGGCGTGGCGCTCCAACCTCACCGGCGTGCAGGCGAACGATCCGTTCAGCAACCTGTATCCCGAAGAGTGGAGCTGGAAGTAGGCAACCGGTAGCGCGAAGGGGGAAGATACCCGCGTGGGTCTCTTCCTCCTTCGCCGTATCGGGCAGGCGCTCGTCGTCCTGCTGATCGTCAGCGCGGTTATCTTCGCGCTGTTGCACTTCTTGCCGGGTGGTCCTGCGCGGGCCATCCTCGGCCCCCGTGCGACTCCGCAGAAGATTGCGGAGTTCAACCACGAGAACGGCTACGACCTCGCGCTACCACTGCAATACACGCGCTGGCTCGGCAAGGCCGTGCATGGCGATCTCGGCTTCTCGTACAAGCGCAACTCGCCCGTCTCTACCCTGCTCAAGGCGACCGTTCCGCGCACGTTGCTTCTGGTCGGGCTCGGCACGCTAATCGCCGTGCTGATCGCTATCCCCGTCGGCATCATCCAGGCGACCCGCCGCAACCGCGTAGTTGATCATGCCCTGACGACCGTCACCTTCACGCTCTATTCGATGCCGAGTTTCTGGCTGGGTCTGATCCTGATCGAGGTCTTTGCAATCAAACTCGGCTGGCTGCCTCCCGACGCGCCAACGGGCAGCCCCCTCGAGATGCTTCAGAACCCTGCGGGCCTTGTGCTTCCAATCGCCACGCTATCGCTCGTCACGATCGCGTCGTTCTCGCGCTACGTCCGAGCATCGACCGTCGAGCAACTTGAGCAGGACTACGTGCGCACCGCGCGCGCGAAGGGCCTCCGGTCAGGCGCGATCGTGCGTCGCCACGTGTTGCGAAACGCGCTGTCACCCGTCGTTACGCTGCTCGGGCTGAGCCTCCCCTGGATCCTCGGTGGGTCGCTCGTCGTCGAGGCGGTCTTCAACTTTCCAGGTACTGGCTTCCTCTTTTGGAATGCCGCTCAGGCGCAGGACTATCCGGTGCTGCTCGGCGTGGTACTCGTCGTCAGCGTGGGTACCGTGATCGGGTCACTGCTCGCCGACCTGGGCTACGCCTTCCTCGACCCGCGCGTGCGCGACCAAATCGGGGCAAAGTGAACACGCGCACCCGCGACGCGATCCGTGCGTTTGCCGACAACCGTCTGTCCGTAATCGGTCTCGCCGTGCTCGTCCTCATCACCCTGTTCTGTTTTCTCGGACCGTTGTTCTGGCAGACCGATCAGATTCACACGTCGCTGATGGACGCATTCCTACCGCCGGGTCCGGGACATCCGCTCGGTACCGACGACCTCGGGCGAGACGTGCTTGGACGCCTGATGGTCGGTGGGCGCATCTCCCTGATCGTCGGACTACTCGCAGCAATCATCGCGACGACGATCGGTGCGCTTTATGGCGCGATTGCGGGGTATGCCGGTGGCCCTGTCGATTCCATCCTGATGCGCGTCGTCGATGCCGTCATCTCGATCCCGACGCTGTTTCTGATCCTCTTCGTGGCGGCTCTCGCTGCGCCCACGGTGACCACCCTAATCCTCGCAATTGCCTTCACTTCCTGGCTCGTACCAGCCCGGCTCGTGCGCGGCGAGGCGCTGACCCTACGCAATCTCGACTTCGTGCGGATGGTGCGCGTGCTGGGCGGTGGCCCGGGTCGAGCCGTCACACGCCACGTGCTGCCAAACACGATCTCGACGCTGGCCGTCAACGCGACGTTCCAGGTCGCCGATGCCATTCTGATCATCGCAACGCTCTCGTTCCTCGGGCTCGGCCCCCGCCCGCCGGCGGCAAACTGGGGCGGCATGCTCAGCGGTGGCCTCGACACGCTCTACTCCGGGTACTGGTGGCTGATCTACCCGGCCGGCCTACTGATCGTCGTCACCGTGGTGGCGATCAACCTCATCGGCGACGGGCTGCGCGATGCGCTCAGCCCGCGCTCAGCCCGCTAGACGAGCGGGTGGAAACAGGCGACTCGACGCGCGACGCCGTGGTCGGAGAGGTGAGGATCGGTTGCGCGGCAGTCCTCCTGCACATGCAGGCAGCGCCCGGCAAAAGCGCACCCAACCGGCAGATCGACGGGCGATGGAACCTCGCCCTCGGGCGCAGCTCGCCGCTCGCGCGTCGTCGGATCCGGGTCGGGAAAGGCCGCGACGAGCGCAGCCGTGTACGGATGCGCGGGCTGGTCGATGACTGCAGCCGTCGGCCCCGATTCGACAATGCGGCCGAGGTACATGACGTCAATGCGCTCGCTGATCGTCCTCACGACTGCTAGGTCGTGCGAGATGAGCAGCAGCGCGAGCGAGCGCCGCTCACGGATTTCGCGCAGCAGGTTGAGTATCTGCGCACGGACGCTGACATCGAGTGCGGAGACCGGCTCGTCGGCGATCAGTAGCTTGGGCTCAAGCGCGAGGGCACGGGCGATCACCACGCGCTGGCGCTGGCCCCCGGACAGCTGATGTGGGAAGCGATCGGCTAACGAGCGGTCGAGGCCAACCTCGTCGAGCAGGTCCAGCACTCGTGCCTCGCGCTCCGCCTTTGACCCACGGCGGTGGATCGAGAGCGGTTCGCCAATCGACACTGCGATCGTCATCCGCGGATCGAGCGCCGCACTCGCGTCCTGTGGGATCAGCTGAATCTCCGTCGTACCGAGTCGAAGTTGCCCGCGCGACAGGTCGCGCCGCGAAATACCGTCGACGAGTACGTCGCCCGTCTCGGCCGACTCGAGCCGAACCGCGATGCGCGCGAGCGTCGTCTTGCCACAGCCGGACTCGCCGACCAGCGCGACCGATTCACCCTCACCAATCGTCACCGTCACCCCTCGTAGCGCATGCAACCGTTTACGACCGAAGGCCGTTCCCGGCGCGCGGTACGTACGGGTCACATCGCGTAGTTCCAGCAGCGGGCTAGACACGGACCGCCGCCGGGACAGGATTGATACACGCCAGAGCACGGCCCTCACCGATCGCCGTAAACACTGGCGGTGCCGTGACGCAGTCGGGAAGCGCTCGCGCACAGCGCGGCGCGAACGGACAGCCGGGTTCGGGTCGCATCGGATCGGGTGGCGTGCCCGGGATACCACGTAGCACCAGCTCCTCCGAACCCTCAAGCGTCGGCGCGCTCGCCACGAGCGCCTCCGTGTACGGGTGCCTCATGTCTCCGAATGCCTCGAGCGTGGAACACTGCTCGACCGTGCGCCCGCCGTACATGACCGTGACACGATCGGCCGCGTTGGCGATCACGCCGAGGTCGTGGGTAATCAGCAGTACACCGATACCAAGCTCGGCGACGAGCGACTGGAGCAGCTCGAGGATCTGCGCCTGCACGGTGACGTCAAGCGCAGTGGTCGGCTCGTCGGCAATCACCAGCCGCGGCTCGTTGGCGATTGCCATCGCGATCATCACGCGCTGACGGAGGCCGCCCGAGAGCTGGTGCGGATAGGCATCGAAGCGCTCACGTGCTTGCGGAAAGCCGACTAACCCAAGCGCCTCAATGGCTCGGGCATCGGCGGCGGCGCGATCCGTCTGCTGGTGGATGCGCACGACCTCAGCAACCTGTCGCCCGATTGTCATCGACGGGTTGAGCGACCCGATCGGGTCCTGGAAGACCATCCCCACCACCGATCCACGCAGCGCCGCGAGGCCCGCCTCATCGAGGGCGCGGACATCCTGACCACCGACTTCGATACGTCCGGCCGCGATCTCGATGTTGTCTGGCAGCAGCCGCAGTGCCGACAGTGCGGTCAGCGTTTTGCCGCTACCCGACTCGCCAACGAGCCCGACTATTTCGCCCGCACGCACCTCAATATGGGCGTCAGCGACCGGCTGCGCGGTCGTGCGACGAATGCGCGCATCAAGCGCAAGCCCCTTGATCGCGAGCACGGTATCGGCAGCCATGCGCCGAGGGTAGCAGTGGTCACCGCACCGTTTCGGCCCGATGAGATCCCTTGACGACCGTGACCAGTGCTCGCGCGTTGAGGAAAACAGCATGAGAGTGTCTTGGGTGTTTGCGTCTCAAACCACAGTCGACAGACTCTCCTGCGTCGCCTAGGCTGGCACGAGAGGAGACCTGAGATGCCAACTGATCCTGCCCTTGAGGACCGCGTCCTCGCGATGATCGACCAGCTCGCACCAGAACTAATCGACGCGGTGCAACGAGCGGTGCGGATTGCGAGCATCGAGCCGAAGTACCCCGGACAGTCGTATGACGACCTCGTTGGTCGCGAGAGCGAGGTGGCCCAGCTCGTCTCTGCCGTCCATGCCGAGTCGGGTGCTGAGGCCGAGCTGTTTGCGATCGAACCAGGCCGCGACAACGCCGTCGCGCGGTTGCGGGGCACAGGCGGTGGGCGCTCACTCGTTTTCAACGGTCACATCGACGTAGTGCCACCGGGCAATCCCGACGCCTGGACGACGGACGATCCGTTCGCCGGCGATCATCGCGACGGTCGGATTTGGGGCCGGGGGTCGAGTGACATGAAAGCCGGTGTGCTCGCCCAGGCCTACGCGGCCGTGGCACTGCAGCGCGTAGGTGTCCGCCTGAAGGGTGATCTCTGTCTCGCCGCCGTGGTCGGCGAAGAGGTCGGCGACCACCAATCGGGCACCACTGCCACGATTGAGCGCGGCTACATCGGTGACGTCGTCGTGATTGCCGAGCCAACCGCACCACCAACTCCACTCTCAATCGTGCCCGTGACGCCCGGCCTGCTCTGGTTCTCTCTCGATTTCGTCGGTAAGGCTGCGCACTCGGGTTTCCGTGGCGAGACGGTTCACCCCACCATCTACGGCTCCGAGCTCGGCGTCAACGCAATCGACAAGGGCTTCATCGTCTATCAGGCACTCAACGCCCTCGAAGCCGACTGGGCGCAGACGAAACGACACCCGCTCTTCCCGAACGGCAAGTTCGGACTCCTGCCGGGCGTCATCCATGGCTCTCCCTATGGCATCGACGTTCCGTTTAGCCTCGCCGAGACGCTGAGGATTGAGTATTGCGTGATGTTCCACCCCGACGATGACTGTGCCTCGACGAAGGCGGAGATTGAGCGCTGCATCGAGCGGGCCTCAGAGACCGATTCGTGGTTACGAGAGCATCCTCCCGTCGTCACCTGGATGTTGGAGTGGGAGCCGTACGTGTTGGATTCGGACCACCCTGTCTTGCCGCTGCTCGAGCGCGCACACGAGCGTGCTGTCAGTGGGACTTCACTTGAGGGCCCCGCGACCCGCCACGGCTTTGCGGGTGTGTGCGACGCGACCTGGTACGAGCAGAAGGGTATTCCCAGCGTCGTCTATGGGCCAGGCGATCTACGCCTTGCCCACGCCGCCAATGAGTCCGTCTCGGTCGAGGAAACGATTGCGGCCTGCAAGACCTTCGCCCTGCTGGCGATGGACTGGTGTGGTGTTGATGAAGGGTAAAACGAGCCAGCAACGACATCGCTTGGCACGGCCCGTAGCCGCCGGATAGGATTGCGGCATGAGTATCTCTGCCCTGCCTACGAGCGTGACCACGCGATTGTCGCTGTTCCCCGGTGGTGAGCGCCTGCTCGAGGAACACGCGGCCGAGTTGCCGCAGAAGAACGATTTGTGTGGGGCATTCTGGGGCACGCTCGCACTCCGCACCGTGGGCTATGCAGTAACGCCGAGCGGCGGGGTGCTCGATCAGGATGCGGTTGCTGTTGAGGCGGGTTCGACCCTCCCACTCGTGTCACACACGGAGGAGTTGCCCGCGGGTGAGCAAGGCCGTGATGACTACCGGCTTGAATTCCCAAAGCTTGCCGAGGGTCATCTCTCGGGCACCGCGGTCTCGGGTGTAATCCGTGCAGTCGATGTGCTCTCCGACGGTGGCCTCGACGCAATCCCGATCTCTGGTCCCTTCGAGACAAACGATGTCCGAGAGATCTTTCGCTGTTTCCGCGCCGCGGCTACGCCGGGCGTCGTCACCCTCAACGTCGGTACGCGCTACCTCTGGGGAGCTGCAGCCGATGAGCGTCACCTTGGCGCCTACTTGGAAACAGGTGACTCGACGCACGGTCCGGTTCCAGACTGGGATGTCGGCCATTTCGTGGGCGCGGCCGGCACCATCGAAGGCGAGGCAGGCGAACTCGTTCTGATCGCCGATACCTATCCCTCGCTCGGGCCATCTGGGCTCCACTTTCAACCAATCGAATGCGTGGCAGCCGCACTCCGCCGGCCCAACATTCTCGGTGACGGTGGCGTGGTGCTGTTCTTGCCGCCCGCTGCTGCTGCTGAGGTACGGGAAGCGCTGACCACTGCTGGCCTGACGCTCGGTCTCTGGGACAACGGGAGCCCCGACGGAGCCGATGGAGGCTGAGCCGCTCAGCCTGATAGCGACGTGTGATCTGGCAGCGATCGTCCGTGGCCGAGCCGTGGCAACTCGCGACCTCGATGCGCACCTCGCAGCCGGTGTCGGGTGGGTCCCCGCGAACCTCTCGCTGACACCCTTCGGGGGAATCGTCGACCCCAATCCGTTTGGCAGCCTCGGCGACCTGCGGCTGATCCCCGATCTCTCCTCGCGTATCCGCATCGAGATGGGAGAGCCAACACCACTCGACGTCGTGATGGCCGACCTCCACCTGCCCGACGGCACGCCCTGGTCTGCGTGCCCTCGTCTGTTTCTCAAGAGCGCGCTTGCCACGCTCGAAGCCGAAACCGGCCTGCGCGTCAACGCCAGCTTTGAGCAGGAGTTTCAGCTCCCCCTCGACGGCTCGTCGCCACCGCCGTTCTCGCTGGAAGGCCTACGCCGCAGCGAACCCTTCGGTTCGCTCTCGATGGCCGCACTGTCCGCTGCAGGCTTCGAGCCCGAGCTATTCGTGCCGGAGTACGGCGCCGACCAATATGAGATCCCCTGCGCACCCGCCATCGGTGTGGCGGCAGCCGATCGCGCGATCCTAACGCGCGAGATCATCCGCGAGACGGCTCGGGTACTGGGTCATCGTGCAAGCTTTACGCCGATTACGAGCCCTGACGGTGGCGGCAATGGCGTGCACATTCACCTCAGCCTCGTCGACGCCGATGGCCGGTCGGTGATGGCTCCAAGCGATGGTCTCAGCCCGACAGCAGGCTCCTTTGCGGCCGGGATTCTTCGCCACGCCCGAGCGCTCGTTGCCTTGACTGCCCCGACCCCTGTCAGTTTTGTCCGGCTGCAACCACATCGATGGAGCACGGGGCTCGTCTGTCTCGCCGACGGCAATCGAGAGGCGCTGCTGCGCATCCCCTCAGCGACCACAATCGGTGGCCGAGATGCGGCCCCTCAAATGCGGCTCGAATACCGGGCTGCCGATGCCACTGCCTGCCCCTACCTTGCACTTGGCGCGATTGTGCTGGCCGGCCTGGCTGGCCTTCGCGACCAACTGCCACCACCGCTCGTCTTGCAGGGCGATGCGGACGCACTGTCTGCCGACACGCTGGCCACGTACGCCCAGACCACCCTGCCAACGTCGCTCGGCGAGGCCCTCGACGCGCTCGAGGCAGATCACATTGCCTCTGGCTGGCTGTCACCGCTCCTGCTCGAAACCTTCCTGGGTGTCAAGCGTTGGGAGCTCGAAACGGCGGCCGACGACGCCGACCTCGAGGCTACCTGCGCGCGCTACGCTGGCGCATACTGAGCCACTCACGACGAAACAGTAGTGTGAGCCCGCCTACGAAGAGGCGTCGGGTTTCCTTCAACTACGTCAGAGATTGGACGTGCGCCCGTCTTCACCTTCAGACGACGTGTCGCACAAACCTGCGGCCGAAGGAGGTCCCCATGTACACCACACCCCAACGCTGGCGCCAGCGCCTCACACTTCTCTGTATCAGCGCAGCGTTCGCTCTTGTCTTCGGACAGGCCTCGGCTGCTCAGGCCTCAACCTCGTCGAGCTTTGCTCCCTATGTCGACATGACATTGCAATCGAAGACGAAGGCGACCAGCTCGATCAAGGCCTCTGGTGCCAAGTCGACAACGCTCGCCTTTATCGTCAGCGGAGCCGCCTGCCAGGCATCCTGGGGTGGCTACTACGGGCTCAATGCCTCGGACGAGTGGTTCGACGCCAAGCAATTGATCATCAATAGCCGCGCCGCAGGCTCCGAGCCGATCATCTCGTTCGGTGGCGCCTCGGGACAGGAGTTGGCGCGCACCTGCACGAATGCCACTGCGCTCGCAACGCAGTACCAGTCGGTAATTGACACCTACAACGTCCGCAGCATCGACTTCGACATCGAGGGTGCCGACCAGAATGATGCGGCGTCGGTTGCCATGCGCTCGCAGGCAATTGCCAAAGTGCAGGCCGCCGGCATCGCCGCCGGTAAGCCGGTGACCGTCTCGTTGACGCTGCCGACGCTGCCGACCGGTCTCACTGCCGATGGCCTCAGCGTCCTGCGCAGCGCAGTCACCAACGGCGTCGACGTCAGCGTCGTCAACGTGATGGCAATGGACTACTACTGGGATCCGAATCCCGCTGGCAAGATGGGCGACTTTGCAATCCAGGCTGGCGAGGCCCTCAAATTCCAGTTGGCCACGCTGTACCCGGGTCGCAGCGATGCCGAGCTCTACCGAATGGTTGGCATCACGCCGATGATCGGCATCAACGACAATCCGGCCGAGATCTTTACCACGGCAGACGCGACGAAGCTCTTCAACTGGGCCAACGCAAAGAGCATTGGGCGAATCGGCATGTGGTCGCTCAACCGCGACTTTCAGTGCTCGGGATCGACCACCTACACGAGCCTCGATTGCAGCGGTGTTCCGCAGAGCGCCATGCAGTTTTCCGCAATCTGGAAGACGTTCGGTGGAACACCGGTGATCAACCCGACGCCGACCCCGACGCCAACCCCAACGCCAACCCCAACGCCGACCCCAACGCCGACCCCTGCACCGACCCCCGGTGTCGTCAGCTCGAAGGTGTCGATTGACTCGCAGTGGGCGGGTGCCTGGTGCGGCAAGATCGTCGTTACCAACGCGACGGTGAGCGACCTCGTCATCGACAAGCTCACCTTCTCGATCCCCAATGGCGACCGCGTAACCAGCACCTGGGGCGGCACCTTTACCCAGAGCGGCAACGACTACTCCGTGGTCGCACCACGTTGGGCACAGGCAGTTGCCGGTGGTACCTACTCCGATACGGGGATGTGCGTTTCGGGTTCGGGTTCGGGCCAGCTGAGCAACATTGTGGTCATGGCACACCAGACGGGCACGACACCCGCGCCAACGCCAACCCCGACGCCAACCCCAACGCCGACGCCGGTCCCCGGTGTGGCGAAGTTGGCGGCGACGGTAACCAAGGACTCGACGTGGACCGGCGGTTTCTGCCGCACCTTCAAGATCACCAACTCGGGGTCCAAGGCG
>Ga0194055_10000632_pt1 | contig 28557 bp, 24 predicted proteins | sample SepL449m_MetaG_FD_155482 | JGI IMG/M metagenome (GOLD analysis project Ga0194055, IMG submission 155482) | Anoxic zone freshwater microbial communities from boreal shield lake in IISD Experimental Lakes Area, Ontario, Canada - Sep2016-L442-9m | ecosystem: Environmental > Aquatic > Freshwater >... | reverse complement strand
GATGTGTGCGTAAGCCAACCATCGGGCTTGTAAATCAACATCGTGCCAAGGTGTGAGCGTGCCACCCCAATCAAAGATGACAGCTTGGATGTTCATGACCGAACGAGCGCAACCACGTGGGCTACGAAATCATCAACAGCGACATTTTCCTGTTCGCCTGACTTGCGATCGCGCACTTCAATCACACCGTCAGCTAAACCACGACCAATAACAGCGATTGTTGGAATACCCAAGAGTTCTGAATCATTGAACTTCACACCCGGTGATACGCCCCGTCGATCATCATAGAGAACCCGCACTCCTTGCGCCTCAAGACTTGCTGCGAAGGTTTCGGCAACATCGAAAGGTTGATCTTCCTTACCCGTGGCGATGATGTGGATGTCTGCTGGTGCAACTTCTCGCGGCCAGATCAAGCCCTTTTCATCATGCGATTGCTCTGCGATTGTTGCCACTGCCCGTGACACACCAATGCCGTAAGAACCCATAGTGACCGTGACAAGTTCACTGTTTTCGTTAAGTACCTGCAAATCAAGAGCCTCGGCGTACTTACGTCCCAATTGAAAAATATGACCAATTTCAATACCTCGCGCCATTGAAATATCGGCGCCGCAAGATGAACAGCCATCACCCTGTCGAACTTCGGCCGCTTCAATGACTCCATCCCACGAGAAATCACGTCCGGCAACTAAGTCATACACGTGATTTCCGCGCTTGTTGGCGCCGGTGATCCAACGTGAACCTTCCACAATTCGCGGATCAACGAGATAGCGAATACCTGAAGATGAACTTTCACCAAGAACTGTCGGCCCAATGTAGCCCTTAACTAAAGCTGGATATTTCTTAAAGTCTTCTTCTTCAAACACTTCAAGTGAATACGGATGTATTGCGGCCTCGACTCGCTTGAGATCAACCTCACGATCACCTGGAAGTCCGATGACGAGAGGAGACTTCGTTCCATCAACTGCAATCATCATCAGAACAACATTCTTGAGTGTGTCTGATGCTTCCCAATCTCGATCGGCGCGTCTCAACTCAGGACGAGCGTTGGATACTTCAACTAATGAGGCAATCGTTGGTGTGTCAGGCGTATCCTCCACATGCGCGGCAGGCACCTGCGAATAGTCCTGCGGTTCTTGTGGACGAGTAACAATCGCTTCAACGTTGGCAGCCATCCCGCACGAATGACATTTCACATAGGTGTCTTCACCCGTATCGCATGGTGCAAGGAACTCTTCGCTCTTTGAACCACCCATTGCTCCGGCCATTGCAGAAACAATTTCGTAACGCAATCCGAGACGATCAAACGTCGAAATGTAGGCATCGCGATGACGTTGATAAGAGACGTCCAAACCAGCATCGTCAATATCGAAAGAATAGGAATCCTTCATGACGAATTCGCGAGCACGTAAAATTCCAGCACGAGGACGAGCTTCATCCCGATACTTGATTTGAATGTGATAAATGCAAAGGGGTAGGTCTTTGTAGGACGAATACTCGCCCTTAACCATCAACGTGAACATCTCTTCGTGAGTTGGACCCAAAAGGTAGTCTGCTTTTTTTCGATCCTGTAGACGGAAGAGATTGTCACCATAATCCTGCCAACGATGAGTTTTCTCATACGGCTCCCGCGGCAAGAGTGCAGGAAAATGAACCTCTTGAAAACCTGCAGCGTCCATTTCTTCACGCACGATGTTTTCAATGTTGCGATACACCAAATAACCAAGTGGTAGCCAAGACCAAATGCCTGGCGCAATACGGCGCACATACCCAGCACGCACGAGCAGACGGTGGCTGGCAACTTCTGCGTCAGCAGGATCCTCTCGCAAGGTACGCAGGAACAACGTCGACATACGTAGCACGAGACAAACTCCTTGATAGGTGTGGCTTTATCGTACCGATAGGACTACCGCGAACTAGAACAGCACGGTCGCGAACGTGTCTACCTGTTCATATCCCACAGACTTATAGGCAGCAATTGCCACAGTGTTGAAATCGTTGACGTACAGCGAAGCGGTGCCAGCTATGTCGTCAAGAACGTACTTAGTAACAGCTGCCATCCCTGGCACAGAAAGCCCCTTGCCACGCCAGTTGGGATGAACCCACACCCCTTGTATCTGGGCTACCCCTGCCCCAACGGACCCAATCTCTGCCTTAAATATGATCTGTCCATCATCGATACGCACAAAAGAATGTCGCGCCGCGATAATTTCGGCAATCCGATTGCGGTACATCGTTCCAGTTCCAAAAGCAACCGGTGAGATTCCCACTTCATTCGTGAACATGTCAATACACGCTGGCAGCAACACATCGAGATCAGACTTATGCGCGTATCGAACCAAGTCATCCGATGCGACTAGGGAGCGTTGTGATAGCGCCATGACAGGTTGACGTGAGCGCACTTCACGTGCTTTGCCCCAAGCAGACTCGAGAGTCGACCATAGATCAAGGACCTCACTGTCGGGACCCACAATCGATGAGCAACGTCGACCTTGTCGCGCTAGCACTTTGGCAAATGCGGCACGAGATTCGGCTGTCGTATTGATAGGAACTAGGTTTGCTCCGACCAACATTGCAGAGATGAGTTCATCTCCAGAAAAGAAGCCGTAGACATCACTATGTGCGCTGCGAAGAAATGATTTTGATTGAGACAGCACTCGTGACGCAACATAACAGTGACGCACTGGGTTGCTTTTAATAATGTCTACCAGCTGCGGTAAATGACGGGCCTCAATCGTACGAACGTCGTGCGTCATTGCTACGACACAGTAACGATTGGATCGCCCTGTTCTTCCATGGCTGCTGCAAGCTTCATTGCCTCTTCAATAAGAGTTTCGACTATGAGATGTTCGGGGACGGTTTTAATCACTTCGCCCTTAACGAAAATCTGACCCTTGCCGTTACCACTAGCTACTCCAAGATCTGCTTCGCGTGCTTCACCTGGACCATTGACGACACACCCCATCACTGCAACGCGCAATGGAACCTCTAGGCCCTCGAGTCCTGCAGTGACTTGCTCAGCGAGTGTGTACACATCAACTTGAGCGCGACCACATGATGGACACGAGACAATCTCGAGACCTCGTTGCCGCAAATTAAGAGACTCGAGAATCTGGTTACCCACTTTGACTTCTTCAACCGGTGGCGCAGATAGCGACACGCGAATAGTGTCGCCAATTCCATCGGACAGCAGCGAACCAAAAGCTACTGCAGATTTGATTGTTCCTTGGAATGTCGGACCTGCTTCTGTAACACCAAGGTGAAGTGGGTAATCACAACGAGCTGCTAACAACCGGTAGGCCTGCACCATGATTACTGGATCGTGGTGCTTAACCGAAATTTTGATATCACGGAAACCGTGCTCTTCAAACAATGAACATTCCCACAGCGCAGATTCCACAAGAGCCTCAGGTGTAGCTTTGCCGTACTTTTCCAAAAGACGTTTATCTAAACTGCCCGCATTCACACCGATACGAATCGGAATGCCCGCATCTCCTGCAGCTCGAGCAATCTCTTTGACTTTGTCATCGAATTGCTTGATGTTGCCTGGATTGACACGAACCCCTGCAACACCTGCATCAATTGCGGCAAAGACATACTTTGGCTGAAAATGAATGTCAGCGATAACCGGAATGCCACTCTTTTTAGCGATCGCAGGTAACGCATCTGCGTCATCCTGGCTTGGCACCGCAACCCGAACAATTTGGCAACCAGAAGCTGTCAATTCAGCAATCTGTTGCAATGTCGAATTGATATCTGCTGTAAGCGTGGTCGCCATCGATTGCACACTTATGGGAGCGTCGCCTCCCACCTTTACAGGATGTGAGTGATGATTCAAAATAATTTGTCGACTCAATCGCCGCGGGGCTAGCACCGGTGGCGGCAAGCTGGGTAAACCAAGATCGATTGACATGCTTCTATTATCTCGTAACCCCAACAAAGTGCCCATTCAACCTATGTTGTGGCAACGACGTCGCCTTAACCTAAGGAAATGGGCTTGATGATGTCAGCCAGGATGACAACCAGCGACATGGTCAAAAGGGCCAACGTCGCAACATAAGCAATGGGTGTCAGACGTGCGGTATCCGCTGGACCTGGCAGCTGTGGTGCTCGGCGAATTCTGGCCCAGGTGCGTCGTGCACCTTCAAAGAGTGCTCCTGCAATATGGCCTCCATCAAGTGGCAACAGTGGAACCATATTGAATAGGAATAGAAACAAATTAAGTGATCCCAGTAAGTTCAAACTTGACGACAATTTCAGTGACAACGATAAGTCAGGTGTCGAGGCAATCTCTCCGCCAATCTTTCCAATTCCAATGACACTGATGGGTCCATTTGGATCGCGTGGAGCAGACGTAAACAAATCGCGTGCAAGATGGTAAACACTCACTGGGAAAGATTTCAAGGCAGCGACTGAATCTATGGCATACCGCTGCATAAAGGGGCCAACGTCACCAAGTGATGACCGCATCATGACTGAGCCAGGTGACACTCCTAAAAATGCCCGTGTCCCTTCTGAATCGGTAATCTGACCGAGCACAACCGATTTCTGCTGAGTCACCCCATCACGAGTAAATGACACCACAACGGTGTTGCCTTGCTTTCCTGAAAGTGCATCTCCTAAATCGAACCAATGTGTCAACTGTTTTCCGTCAACTGAATTCAAGGTGTCACCAGCACGTAATCCGAGCATTGCGGCTGCAGTCTTTTGACCGTCACCGCAGCCACCATCGACGGATGCAATACCTGAAGGATTTGCATCCGTTGGAACACACACGTAAACCCGCGACAGAGTTGTTGTTGGCTCTGGTGACCCAATGACACACATGGACAGCGCAAAGAGAAAGAAAGCCAGAATCAGATTTGTTACTGGGCCGCCGAACATCACAGTTAACTTACGAGGCACTGAAAGGTTGTAAAACGTACGAGCTTCTTCGCCTTCGTGAATCTCACCTAACGACGTCTGGCGGGCATCTTCGATCCAGGTTTCGAACACACCCGGCTTGCCAGAGGTATCTTTTCCAACTGCGCGCGGTGGATACATGCCAATCATGCGGATATACCCACCAAGAGGAATCGCCTTCACACCATATTCAGTTTCGCCACGCACACGCGACCACAGAGTAGGTCCAAAACCGACCATGTATTGCGGAACCCTGACGCCAAATTTCTTCGCTGGCAATAGATGACCTAGTTCGTGCAATGCGATAGAAAGCATGAGTCCCACGATGACGATGACAAATCCAATGACACCAATCATGTGAGTCACTTCCTCGATATAAGTTGCTGGCTGTAACTTTGCGCCCAACGATGAGCTGCCTGCACTTCTTCTATAGTAAGTCGCTCATCTGCGACAAAGTCTTCTGTGAGATGAATTGTGAGGACTTCATCCACCAGCGCAACAATCTCTAAAAACGAGATGGCGCCTTCGAGGAATGCTGACACTGCTACTTCATTCGCACTGTTCAAGACAGCAGGCGCTGTACCAGCCAGGGATCCAGCTTTTTTGGCAAGGTCAAGTGCCGGAAACGTCTTCCTGTCTACGGGTTCAAAAGTCCATTGCGTAGGTGTATCCCACGTTATGGGTGCCACGCTTCTGGCAACCCGATCAGGCCAACCCAATCCCAGAGCAATCGGTAAATGCATATCTGGTGGACTTGCTTGGGCGATTGTTGATCCATCAGTGAACTCCACCATCGAATGCACAATGGATTGTGGGTGCACGACAACGTCAATGTTGTCCATCGGAATGTTGAAAAGAAGGTGCGCCTCTATCACTTCGAGACCTTTATTCATCAACGTTGCCGAATTTATCGTGACAACAGGACCCATCGACCAAGTCGGATGATGTAACGCTTGCTCCGCACTAACCCCAGCAAGTTGCTCACGAGTCCAGCCTCTAAACGGTCCACCGCTTGCCGTCAATATAAGTTGTGCAATTTCAGCATGCGTTCCGCTGCGCATGGCTTGAGCAATCGCCGAATGTTCCGAGTCGACAGGAACTATTTGCCCTGCGCTTGCCAGACTCGTAACTGCTCGCCCGCCAATAACGAGTGATTCCTTATTAGCGAGTGCAAGTGTGTTACCGGCACGCAACGCAGCAACCGTGGGCTCAAGTCCCACTGCACCCGTAATGCCATTCAATACAACATCGCATTCCAATGCGGCAAGTTCCGCAGCGGCCATCGGTCCAATGTGCAGCTTTGGCAATTCATAGTTGCCCTCGGAATAGCCAGCCTTCACTGCTTGGGCGTACAAGGCAAGCTGCAAGTCTTGCGCTTGAGTTGCTTGTGCCAATGCCACGTGTGCGACACCAAATTCAATCGCTTGCGCCGCCAACAATTCAACGTGACCGCCGCCAGCCGAAATACCTACGAGAACAAATCGATCTGGATGTGCACGAATAATGTCTAACGCTTGCGTACCAATACTGCCAGTGCTTCCCAGCACAACAATGCGGCGAACTCGAGCAGCATTCATGCGTTAAAGGTCAAGACCACTCAGGACCATGATGCGTTCATGCGTCATGTCTTCCATAGCCCAGCGCAAACCTTCCTTGCCTACACCAGAGGCTTTGACGCCACCATATGGCATTTGGTCAGATCGGAAAGTTGGAACATCACCAATAATGACGCCCCCAACTTCTAGTTCACGATGTGCGCGGAATGCCGTCTGAATATTGTGCGTGAAAACCCCCGCTTGTAATCCAAACGGTGAGTCATTGACTAAATCAAAGCCTTCTTGCGTTGATCTAATCGAATCTAAAATCATGACCGGACCAAATATTTCATTGCATGAAACTTTGGCATCTTTTGGCACATTGGTCAGAACCGTCGGCTCATAGAAGGAACCGTCGCGCTTTCCTCCAGTGAGGAGTTTCGCACCTGCCGCCACTGCTTCATTGACCCAAGTCTCAACTCGGATCGCTGCTGCTTCATTAATCATTGGACCCACGATTGTCTTATCGTCGAAGGGATCGCCATTAACGAGTTTTTCTGCTGCCGAAATAACTTTCGCGGCGAACTTGTCAAACAGCGATTCATGCGCGTAAATGCGCTGCACCGAAATACATGACTGACCGGCTTGATATGTCCCAAAAAGCGTCACACGCGTTGCAGCCCATTCGAGGTCAGCGTCGCTTGACCAGTCATCCAAAATGAGCGCCGCTGCATTTCCGCCCAATTCCAAAGTGATGTGTTTGTGCGGCACGGCTTTTTGAATTTCGAAACCAACCTTGTCGGATCCGGTAAACGAGATCACGGGAAGTCGCTCGTCGGCAACGAGTGCAGGTGCAGCAGAATTATCAACAGGAAGAACAGACCACGACCCTGCAGGCAAATTAGTTTCGGCCATGATTTCGCCAAGTAGTAAAGCACTCAATGGTGTCGATGGGGCTGGCTTCACAATAATTGGCGCACCGACTGCGATTGCAGGTGCAACTTTATGTGCCACCAAATTCAGCGGGAAATTAAACGGTGAAATCCCAAGCACAACACCATGTGGGAAACGACGAATAAGCGCATAGCGACCTGTGGCCGACACTTCAGTATCAAGACGCTGCACTTCACCAGAAAACCGTCGTGCTTCTTCGGCTGCCCAACGAAATGTTGCAATCGCTCGAGACGCTTCGCTGCGCGCCCAGATAATGGGCTTTCCGTTCTCAGCTGTAATCAACTGAGCAATTTCTTCCTGACGGGAAGCCAATTGCTGCGAAATGTGCATCAGGGCATCACTACGCACCGCTGCGCTTGTTGCCTGAAATTCATAGCGAACTGCCGCCGCAGCTGCAATAGCCTGCTCAACCTGAGCCGCAGTGGGCACGTAGTAAGAACCAACGGTTGACCCATCGCCAGGATGCGTGACGTGAGCCACGACGTCGCTAGTTACTGCCTGCCCGGAAACCCAAAAGGGATGCACTTTTGTCATGTGCCATACGCTACGCCTAGTCGAGTCCAACCTGCGAATTGCGCCTTGATATCGGGTTGGGTGACGTGTGCCACAGGCCAACGGCAGGACTAACATTGCGGTTATGACTGCTACAGAAAATCTTGTTAACGGCTTGCCACAGGAACGACGCCTTGTTACTGCGATTCCTGGCCCCAAATCCATGGCACTTCAGGATCGTCGTAAGGCCGCAATCAGCAACGGTATCGGCGCTACCCTACCTATCTTTATTGATCGCGCTGCCGGAGGTGTTGTTGTCGACATTGACGGTAACTCACTGATCGACATGGGTTCAGGTATTGCCGTCACATCAGTTGGTAACGCGGCTCAGGCAGTTATCGACGCGGTCACTGCCCAGGTGGAGAAATTCACTCACACCTGCTTTATGGTCACTCAATACGAGAACTACATCGAAGTATGTGAAGCACTTAACCGTCTGACCCCAGGCGATCACGAGAAGCGTTCTGCACTATTTAATACGGGTGCTGAAGCAGTCGAGAATGCAGTCAAGATTGCACGTACCTACACAAAGCGTCAAGCAGTCGTCGTTTTTGAACATGGGTACCACGGACGTACAAATCTGACAATGGCAATGACTGGTAAGAACATGCCTTACAAGCAAGGCTTTGGTCCGTTTGCCTCTGAGGTGTACCGCCTGCCAATGTCCTATCCATTCCACGATGGGCTCACCGGCCCTGAAGCAGCACAACGAACAATTAGCCGTATCGAAAAAGAAATTGGTGCAGGCAATGTGGCCGCACTTGTTATTGAACCGATCCAAGGCGAAGGTGGTTTCGTTGTTCCTGCCGAAGGCTTCATCCCTGCTTTGGCGGCTTTCGCAAAGGCAAACGGAATCGTCTTTGTAGCTGACGAAGTGCAGACGGGATTCTGTCGCACCGGAAAATGGTTTGCCAGCGAACACGAAGGAATTGTTCCTGACCTTATTACTACCGCTAAGGGCATCGCAGGCGGCTTACCACTAGCTGCTGTCACTGGTCGTGCAGAAATTATGGATTCAGTTCATGCGGGCGGCCTTGGGGGAACCTATGGCGGCAATCCAATCGCATGCGCGGCAGCATTAGCGTCCATTTCGATTATGGAACAAGAAGACTTAAATGCAAAGGCTCGTCACATCGAAACCATCATGCTGCCACGTCTTGAAAAAATTGCAGCTGACGCTGGAGTCATAGGAAACATTCGTGGCCGCGGTGCAATGATTGCCGTTGAAATTGTTAAGCCCGGAACAGATGAGCCTGATGCAGACATGACCAGCAAGGTGGCGAAGTTGTGTCACGCCGAAGGTGTCTTAGTACTTACAGCAGGAACTTATGGAAACGTGTTGCGCTTCCTGCCACCACTCGTCATGCCTGAACACCTACTCGATGATGCGTTAACAATTATCGAACATGCCTTCAAGGAAGCAACTGCTTAACCGCTGATGAGCACAACTGAACACGCCTCGGTTGCCCGAGTAAAGCAAGCCTTTGCGCATGCCGGAATTAATCCTGAGGTTCGCACACTAAGCGACACAGCACGCACAGCTGTTGAGGCCGCTGCCGGACTCGACGTTGAAGTGGGACAAATCGCCTCGTCAATTGTTTTCACAGTTGACTTGGGCGATGGCATTGTTCCTGTGCTTGTTGTGACATCTGGGCGACACCGGGTTAACACCTCACTAGTTCAAGAGGCGGCGGCGCTTCCCACATTTGGTCGCGCCGATGCAGACTTCGTGCGGGAGTGGAGTGGCTTTGCCATCGGAGGCGTCAGCCCAACTGGGTGGATACACAATGGTCAGCCGTATTCGCCGCTCACTTTTGTTGATGTCGCGTTGGCTGACTACGACGTTGTGTGGGCTGCCGCAGGTCACACCCATGTTGTTTATCGCACGACATTTGCAGACCTAGTCTCGCTCACTCAAGGTACAGCGGTCATTGCAGGCGACTAGCCACCTTATTTCTGCGCGGGTTCGCAGTAACTTTCATTTCCCTTGTCGATCACACCTAACGCGTCATCCTGCACAGTGCACAGCCAGTGAGACAGACTAGAGCCATGAGCACACATCATGTAGCGCTTGATATTTTTCATGTGCCAACGAGCAAAATACCCAACGCGCTCTTCCGAATGGGATTGCATCGTATGAATTTGCGACGCATACCCGAGCTCAAATTTTGGAAATTGTTAGGAACTGGTTCCGGTCGCACGTTCACGATGCGAGATGCTGACTTACATCATTGGGCAATTCTGACAGTGTGGAATACCCAAGACTCCGCAGACAATTTTGCTTCTCACGATGTGGTGCAAAGCTGGAACGCCATTGCCACAGAGCATGCCCGAATCGTTTTGCTACCGATTTCTAGTAAAGGAACCTGGGCATCGCAGAAACCGTTTGGTGATCCCACGCCACGAAAGGTCGAAACTCGCGTGGCGGCACTTACTCGTGCGTCAATCAAAGTGCGTTGGTGGCGTGAATTTTGGCGAAGTGTTCCTGCCGTGAGTGCAGATCTGAACTCGACTGACGGGTTACTGATGAGCATCGGTATTGGCGAAGCGCCTGTAGGACTGCAAGGCACGTTCAGTGTCTGGCGTGACAACGACAGCATTACGCAATTTGCAACACGACAGAGCCCGCACCAAAAAGTGATTTCAAGAACTCATGAAACAGGTTGGTACGCCGAGGAACTCTTTGCCCGTTTTGAAGTAGTGTCAATGTCAGGCACTTTTGAAAACCAGAATTGGACTGACCCACTGTGAATGTAAAGCAGATTTTAGTTGACAACCGACCTTTGCCATTGCTACTCGGGCTGATCACGGTTTTACTCAATATTGTCTGGACCCTGGTTCACGATGCAACCAGAGCGCACATCACAATTGCCGCAGTGATTTCATTTGCAGCAATGTCATTGGTTCATGCAACTTTGACTCGCGGTTCGGACTTTGCCAATCGAGTATTTACGACCACCGTAATCACAAGTTTTGTTGCTGAATTTCTTGGTCTACATACCCACATCATCTTTGGGCACTACGAATACACCGACCAACTAGGCATGCAGCTGTTCGGAGTGCCACTCTTGATTCCATTGGCATGGTTCATGATGATGTACCCCTGCCTACTCGTCGGGCATTCAATCAGTACTAATCCGATTTCTTCTAGCGCGATAACTGCCGCTCTCATGACGGCATGGGACCTTTACCTTGACCCTCAAATGACGCACGAGGTGTATTGGTTCTGGCGTTCGGTCACAGACTCAATTAATGGAATCCCAGTGTCCAACTATCTTTCTTGGTTTTTTGTCGCTTTCCTCATCTCGCACGCAATCAATAAGACTGTGGAACCGACTCCACTGACGCTGGCAGATTTTGCCCCCTTTGCCATGCTGATCTGGGTTTGGCTAGGCAGCTTCTTAGCGAACATTGTTCCATTCGCACCATTTTTAGATCAACCAGCCGTTGCTGTCACCGGGCTAATCGGAATGGGCGCCGTGATGATTCCAGTCATTATGAGGATGCGACAGGTGTAATGACCGCGCTGCTCGCAGTCTCATGCCTACTCGCCTGGGCACTCACTATTCACAGCTGGTTCAATCGACGCTATTTGATTGCGTGTCACCCTCGAGAGATTCTCCAATCAATCGCTGTACTGATTCCTGCCCGTAATGAAGAACGACATATTGCATCGTGTGTCACCGCAGCATTAGCGCAAAAAGACATTCCTCATTTAGAGATTGTTGTGCTCAACGACAATTCCACTGATTCCACGGCACAAATCCTGAGCACATTTCACGATTCACGCTTGTCAGTGATTGACGGTGCGGGCGAACCACCGTCAGGGTGGCTAGGAAAGCCATACGCCTGCCATCAACTTTCCAACGCAGTCACAAGTGAATTTCTGGTTTTCATTGATGCCGATGTGGTGCTCAGTCCGCATGCTGTAAGTTCGGCGGTTGCAACTCTCCAGGACAAGAGTCTCGATTTGATTTGCCCGTATCCTCGCCAGATTGCAAGTACGTTTCTGGCCCGTCTCGTGCAACCACTTTTGCAGTGGTCCTGGCTGACGACTGTTCCACTCAAAATTTCACTCGCAACGCAACGCCCCAGTATGGCTGTTGGAAATGGCCAATTCATTGCAGTGAAGCGCGATGCCTATGTGCGCAGCGGCGGGCACGAAGGTGTGCGCAATGAAGTGTTAGAAGACATCGCCTTGTCGCGAAACCTCAGTAAAAACGGATTTAAAGCCACGGTCGTAGATGGCACCACACTTGCGACGTGCAACATGTACGAAACGAATTCCCAATTAATTTCTGGCTATGCGAAAAGTCTGTGGTCTGCGTTTAACGGTTTGATAGGAACAATATTTATCAATCTGTCGCTGGTGTTCATATACGTTGCGCCGCTTTATGGGTTTGCCTCGGGTCAGCGTGCTTTGGCTCTTGTGGGATACAGCGCTGGCGTTGTCGGGCGCTTGGTGTGTGCGCGCCAGTTTCAGCACAGAGTTTTTCCGGATGCATTACTTCACCCACTTTCCATTTCCAGCTTTGTATTTCTCAATGCGGTGTCGTGGATCCGACATGCTCGCGGAACCAATACCTGGAAAGGTCGGGTCTTGCACACGTCGTGACACCCGTCATGTGCCCGCCGACTAGCGACCTGTCTTAAGGTGAAGGTGTGGCAAAGGTAGTAATCATCGGAGCAGGTATGGGCGGTATGGCCTGTGCTGCGCGCCTTACAGTTAAGGGTCATTCGGTCCGTGTTATTGAATCCAGCGCCACCTGGGGTGGAAAACTCGGGACCGTGCGTCACGGCGACCATGTCTTTGATACCGGCCCAAGCCTTGTTACATTGCCCGCGGTCTATCGCGACTTGTTTCTTAAAACTGGTAAACCACTTGAAGACAGCGTCAACCTCGTAGACCTCGAGACAGCATTTCGTTATCAATTTGCCGACGGAACAGTTCTGAAGATGCCCGGTGTTGGCATTGGAGCATGCACTCAAGCAATTGGTGACACATTGGGTGGCGCGAGTGCAGATGAATGGAAAGCATTCATGCAACGCGCAGGACAAATGTGGGCAGCTACCCGCGGACCGTTTCTCGAATCTCCACTTAACGGTGTTCGCAGTTTGCTCGCACTGTCCTATCGCATCAATGATGTGCGGACAATTGCTCCTGCACAAACATTGCGGAGTTTGGCAGAACACTATTTTTCCGACCAACGACTTGTCACACTTGTTGATAGGTATGCCACATATACGGGTTCGGATCCGCGTAAGGCACCCGCTGCCCTTGCAACAGTTCCTTACATCGAACAAGCGTTCGGCGCATATCACGTTGCTGGTGGGGTGCGCGAACTCGGCGCTGCATTGTTTGAACGGTGCCAGTCGCTTGGTGTGTCCTTTCAATTCAATACTGCAGCTACGACCATTAATGGTGGCTCTACAGTTACTTCCGTATCGACAACTCAGGGAGACTTTGCGGCGGACATTGTGGTTGCAAATGCAGACGCAAGTGTGGTCTATAACTCTCTACTTCAGGACTCACACTCGCGTAAGCTCACTGCTCGGGCTCGCAAACAATTGTCAAAAAATGTTCCGTCTCTTTCAGGGTTTGTTGGCTTGATGGCTCTTGATGGCGTGTCTACCGACCTGGAGCATCACAACGTGTGGTTCCCAGCAAACTACGACGCCGAATTTGATTCCATCTTTGGAAAAACTAAACAACCGGTAGCGGATCCAACAATCTATGTCTGCAACCCTCAGGATTCGCTCATGACTCCACCGAACAGTGAATCGTGGTTCGTATTGGTCAATGCGCCTCGCCACGACCCTGGGCATGGTGTCGATTGGTCCGAGGAAGAACTTCGGACAAACTATTGGGCACTTCTTCAAGAACGGCTTGCGCAGCGCGGAATGAAGATTGCCAATCGCCTCACCTGGTCAACGACATTCACTCCTGCAGACCTCCAAGCGCGAACTGGTGCTCCGGGTGGTTCAATCTATGGTTCATCGAGTAACGGAATGCGATCTGCATTCTTACGCCCAAGCAATGTGACGGCCATTCGAAATCTCTATTTAGTCGGAGGATCAGCTCATCCGGGCGGCGGTTTACCCCTTGTTGCACTATCAGCAAATATCGTGGCGGAAAAGATTGGACGAGCCTAAGTAACACTGAGCTTGTAACTACTGAGCTTGTAACTACTGAGCTTGTAACTACTGAGCTTGTAACTACTGTGCTTGTAACTGTCGCCGCATTGCAGGCCACACCTGAAAAATGCCAATCATGCCCACTGTGCTCCACGTAATAATCGAAATGGTGCTCACAACCTCTTGATCAAATGGGAACAACGCAATACACAGCAGGGTCATGAAGGTAAGGATGACTCGAGTCGGTTTCTCGGCAATGGATATGACGCCAACGTCGGTTGCACCTAATGACGATGCCCTAGCGCGTATATATTCAAGCAACAACGTTGTCATGACGGCAAGTATTGCCAGAGTTATTGGAGCACCAAAAGAAATAATTAATCCCACACATGCGATGTCAACGAGACGGTCGACAACTGAATCCAAGAAGGCTCCATAGCGACTCACTCTTTGGCTGCGCACAGCAACGATTCCATCGATGTTGTCGATCAGGCCAATAAGTGGCATTGCAACTGCTGCACATATGGGGCGAGTATGTGCCAAAGGGATGGTCAACAACATCACAAGTGCGCCAAAAAATGTGACGGCATTCGGACCAAACCGGATAAATGGCGATGAACACCAAAACGCAGCTCTAAGCCACATCCGCACAATAGCGCTGGCCTTCGCTTGTGAATGTAGGCGCGACCAACTGAGAAGGTACTCGTCAAAGGTCATGTTGGACACAGAACCCATGGTAATTCGTAGCGACGCCAATGTGCAGGCAAGCCAGAGAGCCAATAACCTAAAGAAGTGAACAACCCACTCGATGAGACGAACCTGCGGCAACGCATTCAGTCTGAATTAGACACCTTTGTGACTTCACATACGACTTATCTCACTCAGATATCCCCTGACACCGTAGAACTAGTGAGCTCACTCACGGGACTTCTCCAGGGTGGCAAAAGACTTAGACCCGCTTTTGCATACTGGGGCTACCGAAGTGTGGGACAGCCTGACAGCGACGAATTAGTCCGAGCATGCGCCTCCCTTGAATTCTTACAGGCGTGTGCCTTGATTCACGATGATGTAATGGACGACAGCGACACACGACGCGGAAAGCCGGCAACTCACAAACAATTTGAAACCATGCACCACACAGCGGGTTGGCAGGGATCAAGTATCGGCTTCGGTCACGGTGCGGCAATTCTCATCGGAGACTTGGCGCTGTCCTGGGCTGATGAGATGTTGTTGACTAGTGGATTAAGCCAAGATGAGCTCAACCAAGCCAAATCGGTATACGACATCATGCGCACTGAACTTATGGCAGGTCAGTTCCTGGATCTACTTGAACAAGCTCGACGTGGCACAAGTGTCGCAAGTGCGCAAAATGTGATTCGGTTTAAGAGCGCCAAGTACACAATCGAACGACCACTTCACATCGGTGCCGCAATAGCGAATGCGAAGCCGGAGCACATTGCAGCTCTTAGCGCGTACGGACTGGCTCTTGGGGAAGCTTTCCAACTACGTGATGACGTGCTTGGAGTTTTCGGCGATAGCGAAACTACAGGCAAGCCTGCTGGCGATGACTTGCGAGAAGGTAAGCAAACTGTTTTGCTTGCGCTGGCAATGCAACGTGATGACAAGGCGGCACAAATAGATTCACTTATGACGACCAAGACCATGACTGCCCCAATGATCGAGGAGCTGCAAACCTTGATCACATCTACGGGCGCCCTTGAACAAGTGGAGACAATGATTACTGCTCAGACGCACACTGCAATACAAGCGCTACAAATAGATTCGATCGACCCACATGCACGCGAGGCTCTGACTGAACTTGCATATGTTGCAACGCAGCGGAGCGCTTAACATGAAACGGATTTCAGGACCTACTGACAATGTGGTGATCGTTGGCGCTGGACTTGCTGGTCTATCTGCTGCCATGCGTCTAGCCGGAGCTGGACGTAATGTCACAGTCGTGGAGCGTGAGCCAGGACCAGGCGGTCGTGCAGGACGCATCAGTGACCGTGGGTTTGAGTTTGACAATGGACCAACCGTGTTAACGATGCCAGACCTTATTGCCGATGCATTCGACTGCTTAGGCGAAAACATGAACGACTGGCTTACGCTCTTGCCCGTGTCTCCGTTGTATCGGTCCTTTCATCCAGATGGCAGCGTTTTGAATGTGTACTCGGATGCACAAGAGATGGCCACGGAAATTGAAACCGTCATTGGGTCGCGCGAAGCGAGTGGCTACCTCAAATACGTCGATTTTGTTTCTGATCTTTATAAATATGAAATGCGTAATTTTATTGATCGCAACATTGATTCCCCATTGAGTCTCGTGTCTAGTGACTTAGCGAAACTTGTTGCTATTGGTGGTTTTAGGAAACTCGCACCCAAAGTTGAGCAATACCTTAAAGATCCACGGACTCAAAAAGTGTTTTCGTTCCAGGCAATGTATGCCGGTTTATCTCCATACGACGCACTTGCTATTTATGCAGTCATCGCGTACATGGATTCAGTCGCAGGTGTGTTCTTCCCCGAAGGCGGGATGAATGCTGTGCCCGTTGCCATGGCAGCTGCTGCTGCTCATCATGGAGTTAATTTTAAGTACAACACAACGGTTTCTCGCGTGCGACTACAAGGCGACAAAGCCCTTGGGGTTGAAACGACAAACGGTGAATTCATTCCTGCTGATGTTGTTGTTCTGAACCCAGACTTGCCAGTCGCCTATCGCGACTTGCTTGGAGTTTCTAAGTGGAGCGTCAATCGGCTTAAGTACTCACCGTCGTGCTATCTCATGCTTGCTGGCTCGTCCGTTAAATACGACCACATATCTCACCACAACATTCACTTTGGTGAGAGTTGGAGAGGCGTATTTGACGAGCTCATCAATACCAAAACTTTGATGACAGATCCAAGCGTGTTAGTCACAAATCCCACACATGGTGATTCACGTTTGGCCCCCGATGGTAAAGAGATCTACTACGTGCTGTTCCCGACTCCCAATCTTGATGCCGATATTGACTGGGCCAAAATTGGTCCGCAGTACCGAGAGCATGTCATCAACACTCTTGAAAGTCGCGGTTACCATGGCTTTGGTGACGCCATCGAGGTGGAGCACATCACTACACCGCAAGACTGGAGCGACCGCGGGATGGAACGGGGCGCACCGTTTGCAGCAGCGCATTCATTTTTCCAAACTGGACCATTTAGACCTGGAAATCGTTGGGGCCAAAATGTTGTCTTCACTGGTTCAGGCACGCAACCTGGTGTCGGTGTCCCCATGGTGCTGATCTCTGGTCGGCTAGCCGCTGAGCGTATAACAGGACCTGACCCAACATATCGTTCCCGCGCAATCCGCTAACGCAGATAACCTTGGGACATGTCCTCCCCAAATTTTGCAGCAGCTCGAGCCTGGTTTGGGCTCTATGGGCTTCCTGGTTTTTTGGGAAGTTGCTTCATGTCGCTGGGATCACTCGGAGTGGGTTGGTTTCCACTATCCGCAAATGTCTTACGCCTTCCCATAGTTGACTATCTACAGACCTCAACTTTGGGCCTAGCACTTACTCGCTCCTTTGTTGTTGTTGGAGCTGCATTACTTCTGCAGTCATGGTTAGTAATTGGCGTAGACACTCTTCACGAAAAGACTGTGTCACTGCGCACCCTCTACGTCACTATGGCCATTTGGATCAGCCCACTTCTGTTCTCGGCACCATTGTTCAGTCGAGATGTGTACTCGTATTACATGCAAGGACGATTACAGGTAGACGGTCACAATCCGTACGAGTCAGGAGTGTCACTGGTTCCCGGTTGGTTTACCAGTGGAGTAGATCCGATGTGGGCCGATGCAAAGACTCCTTACGGACCAGTATTTCTTTTGCTCGAAAAGAGCGTCGCACAATTAGTGCCCAGCTCCCCACTTGTGGCGGCATACGTATTTCGTGGAATTTCCATACTAGGAATCATCGGTATCGCCTGGTGTGTGCCTCGTCTCGCGCGCCACCACGGAATTAATCCTGTCGCAGCATCGTGGTTGGCTGTCTTGAATCCGCTGGTGATTATGCATCTTGTTGTTGGTGCTCACAATGAGTCGTTGATGATTGCGCTGTCGTGCCTTGCTTTGTTGTGGGCATCCGAGAAGCGTTTCTTTCTTGCTACGTGCGCAGCAACCGTAGCCCTCGGTATTAAACCGGTAGCAATCGTTGTACTTCCCTTCGTTGCACTCTTGGCCAGCACACACTCATCTACTCGAGCACGCATGGCAAGCTTTGCAAAAGTTGGTGGCGTTGCTGGAATTGCACTCATCGCCCTATCTTGGGTGGCACACGTGGGTCCCCTTGGGTGGTTAAATGCGCTGTCGAGTCCAGGCACAGTTCGCAGTTGGATTTCACCGACGACCGCGATGGGCATGCTCTCTGGCTTGGTGTTGCAACTCTTTGGCGTAACCAACCAAATTGATCACACCATTGCATTCTTTCGCGTCATGGGTGCACTGACACTCGGCGTTGTCTTAGTCGCATTGGTGATGTGGCCGACCCGAAGAACTGCTACTCGCTCGGTTGCCTACTCATTTTTGGCCCTTGTAGTTCTTGGTCCAGTGGTGCAACCGTGGTACTTGCTGTGGTCAATTCCGCTCCTTGCAGTGACAGGTCTGTCACATCAACAAATGCGCTACATGATGCTTGTCATTTGTGCTTTCACCATCCATGGCGTTGCTAACTCCAGCGCAACTGCCGACACTTTCATCGAGTTCAGCGATGGCCTTGCGATGCTCCTTGCTGCTGGAACTTTGAGCCTTGCCATGTTTGCATCACCACGCGAACGAAAGCTCATTCTGGGTGATGAAGGAATAACTGGATTAGATCCTCGAGCACTGACTTCCCAGAATCAAAACACGCCGCTTGGAATGAGTTGATTGTTGCCCTTAACTTTGGCTGAGTTCACCGATGTCAGGGAAGTCACCCGTTCTTCCAACAACTAACACGGTACCGGGCCACTGCATAGAGACAGTGTCCAAGATGTCACCGATGATACGAGCATCGTCACGACTCTCGCGCACAAATTGTTCCCAGCCACGCCACACAAGAAAAGTTGGCTGACTGTGATTGAGACCAACAAGGCACTGTTCAAACGATTCAAAACTTCCGCTGAATGAATCAGTGAACTCAAGTTGGTGTGCCATCATCGCCATGACTTCATCTTTAGACTTAGCTCCTGTTGTATCAAGAAGCCAGCCTTGCCAAGCAGATTGGGCCAGCTCCTGCACGAAAATCTCGTCACTGATCTCGATTTTCCATCGCAATGCCCCTTTGAGGTAGTGCGCCTTAAGTAACGCTGACAAAAGGCCGGAACGAACTTGACTCAACGGTATTTCACCTCAATGGGAGACTCGGTAACACTAAGTGGAATGTGCATCTCCCACGATACGGGCAGCACATAACGACTCATCAATTGACATGACAGAAGCTCTAGCCTGTTAACACTGCTGAGTTGATTACTCACATCGCCTAAGTTCACTTGAGGTGGCAGGATATCCCTCGTGAGTAACCGAGACCTTGATGCTGCCGGCATTCATGACCCAGAACTACGAGCCTCGTATGAGTTGTGTCGCCAACTGAACAAGAAACACGGGAAAACCTACTACTTAGCAACCCTGTTACTACCCCCCGAAAAACGCCCATTTGTGCACGCCTTGTACGGCTTTGCGCGCTACGCAGATGAAATTGTTGATGATCTGTCCTCCACTCTGACCGATGTTGAAAAAGCGGAGGCATTACATACCTGGGGACAGGACTTTCTGTCTCGATACGAGTCAGGTACTTCCGATGACCCCGTATGTCGATCAGTTTTAGACACGGTTCGCCGTTGGAATATCCCACAAGCACACTTCGAGGCATTCTTGCATTCCATGACTATGGATTTGACGGTTAATCACTACAACACCTACGACGATTTATATGAGTACGTGTACGGCTCGGCAGCTGTTATTGGGTTGCAGATGGTGCCAATTCTTGAGCCCACGTCAAGCGCTGCTTACGAACATGCGACACAACTCGGTGTTGCATTCCAGCTCGCAAACTTCATTCGCGATGTATCAGAGGATTTGGACCGCGGACGGGTCTACTTGCCACTCACCGAACTGGCACAATTTAATGTCACTCGTGAAACTTTGGAAAAGCGCAAGGCTACTTCCGATGTCAAGGAAGCGCTCAAATTTCAAATCAGTCGAGTACGTGACTTAGAGGAAAAGTCTCGTCCAGGAATCGAGCTTCTAGGTGCCAGTGCCCGACCATGCATTGAGACTGCGCGCATCTTGTACTGCGGAATCGTTGATGCTGTGGAAGCGATTGATTATGAGATTTTTGATAAGCGCGCAACAGTTTCTCTTCAACGTCGACTTTCCGTTGCTGTACCTGCATATTTCAGAGCACGGGCACTCTGGTCCTAGCCCACACTCATTGTCGAAACTCCGACGAGCTACTTGCGTTTAAGAATTCGTTGCATGATTTCATGTGGCGGTCCGGCGTGCGGTTCTCGTTGCATGCCGCGCCTTCCTAGCCAGACCCACATAGTTAAAGTGAACAGCACTAAGGAAAATCCAAACAGTATGTCCTCAAAGGGGGCAAACATTAGTCGACCATCACCAAACATTGGCGGAGCATGATCAACTGGTGTTGCTGAACCCACAATTGCGGCATCGCTATAACGGACAATTCGAAATCCGGTTAACGCGCCGTTAGACAGCAATTGAAAAACGAAAATAATGCAGTAAGAGACCCAGAAGATTCGGCGAGTTACTAACTTTGTTCGCGCAATAAAAACGTCGCACACGACTGCAACCAGCACACCTAGTAGTGCCAACGCCGTATACGTCACGCCTGATCACCTTCGTCCCCTGCTAGCCAGCCGCGAGCACTTCGCACCGCTTCCAAAGTCAAGATTGCACAAATAGGTATCGCAATAAAAAAGCAAATCTCATCAAATGGGACATCTGCGATCACGGTAACCCCCGTGACAAAGCGCGCATCGAATGTCCAGTGACCAGCAGCAATGGCATAGGCATCCCAGACCGTATAAATCGCTACTACTGGGAATACCGAGCAGGCCAGACGTAGTGCCCGACGATATACGCGAGTCTTTAAGAGAACCTCTAGCCATGCGGTACCCAACAGACAAAACGCTAAGACGCCTAAGTACGCGAACTTCGCCATACGGCCTCCTAGCAAAAAGTCGCTATTTCCCCTATCGAATCTACCGTTTTCTGAGTAGGTTCGTCGTTGCAGGCATTCACCTTAGAATTGACCAATGACCACCTCTAACGCCTCCGATATGTTTATCGGTCGAGTTCTTGATGGTCGCTATCGAGTCGAAGAATTAGTCGCACGTGGTGGCATGGCCACTGTGTATCGAGCTAGCGATTTGCGTTTAGGTCGATCAGTTGCCATAAAAGTCCTCTCAGGATCCTTGATCACTGACTCTGGATTTGTTGATCGCTTTACGCAAGAAGCGCGGGCTGCTGCAAGTTTGACCCATCCCAATGTGGTTGCGGTTCATGATCAAGGTATTGCCGAGGGTTTTCCATATCTGGTCATGGAATACGTTCCGGGTCGCACAATACGAGAAGTTCTCACCCAAAACGGACCCTTTGCCAGTGCCCATGCCCTCGAGGTTATGGCGTCAGTATTAGCCGGATTGGCAAGTGCCCACGACGCTGGATTCGTACATCGTGATATCAAGCCCGAAAATGTGCTCATCACGGCACAAGGACACGTCAAGGTAACCGATTTTGGTCTAGCTCGCGTCATTAATGAAACTCCAGTGAGTGACTCAACTGGCGCGTTCCTTCTTGGAACAATGGCGTACCTATCTCCCGAACAAGTGCAGCAAAAGTCGATAGATGCACGCTCCGATGTGTACTCCGCTGGAATTTTGCTTTTCGAAATGCTGACAGGACGGGTGCCATTTACAGGCTCTTCGCCCCTTGATGTTGCCTATCAACACGTGAGCCGTGAAGTTCCTGCGCCAAGTATTTACCAAACAGATGTTCCGCCCGCAGTCGATCATCTGGTTTTAGCTGCAACCCGCAAAGATCCAAACGACAGAATTCAAAGCGCACAAACTTTTCTTGACGTAACCGTGCGCGCACGAAGCGCGGTGCCCGTTGCCGAGTCGATCACGGTTGCAATGAGCACGAACCCTACTATTGCTATGCCACTCACAGAGCCTCCACGCCTTCATCGCGACGGTGACACATCTGCAGTTCGTCGCACGGGTTCACATCGAGCGCAACCTGGAAGCAAAACGCACATCACAACGAACCAACCTGTTCGACGTGAACCTACTCGCCGCGTTGCCATCAAGCCGAAGCGCAAGCGCAGGCCGATGAAGTTCCTATTTGTGCTTCTTGCAATTGCTGCTGCTGGTGCGTTCTGGTACACCTTTACCGGCAGCTACATATCCATGCCAAATGTTGTTGGCCAAACGTCAGACACAGCGATTTCAACTCTTAACGATGTTGGTTTGTCAGCCAAAACAGTGAATGAATTTTCCGAAACTGTCGCCAAGGGAACAGTTGTTCACACCAAGCCCGAGCCAGACACTCGAGCGCGTAGCGGTAAGTCGGTGACCATTTTCGTATCAAAAGGACAAGAACGATATTTAATTCCATCTGACTTAGTTGGTAAAAGTCCTGCTGATGCCCAGAGTGAACTCGAGGCACTCACGCTGACTGTGGCCGCGACTCGACAAGAGTATGACGACAATGTTAAAGCCGGCGCTGTAATCACTACTGACCCTCCCGCTGGGCTCAAAGTTAAGCGTGCTGCCGAAGTCACGATTGTTATTTCTAAGGGTCCTGCACCTGTGGTTATTCCACCGATCAGTGGCATTGACCTGAAAGAGGCCACTGCAAAATTGGCTGCCCTTGGGTTAAAGATTTCTGTTACCGATCAACTGTTTGATGACAGCGTGGCCGGTTCTATTCTGCAAGTTGATCCCCTACCAGGTCAGTCTGTTCTTAAGGGTTCAACAGTTAAAGTCACTGTGAGTAAGGGTCCTGCTCTAGTCGATGTTCCCAACGTGGTGGGTAAAGATGTTACTGAAGCTACGAAACTTCTCACCGACGCTGGTTTCCAAGTGCAAACCGAAAAACAACTTGCAGTGGTGATTTTGAACAAGGTGTACTCCCAAAGTGCCAACGGTCAAGCACCCAAGGGTTCGCTGATTATTCTCAAGATTGTTTAATTGCGCAGTGAACTAGCGCAGCATGTCTGCAACTTGGAATGCTAGATCCAAGCTCTGTACCCGATTAAGTCTTGGGTCACATGCTGTTTCGTACCGGAATGGAAGGTCGTCTTCACTGACTCCACCAACTCCTCCGAGGCATTCGGTGACATCGTCACCTGTGAGTTCAATATGAATGCCGCCAGGGTGTGTTCCAGTGGCTCGATGTACTTCAAAAAAGCCTTTGACTTCATCCAGCACATCGTCAAATAGGCGGGTCTTATGACCACTGGAAGTTTCGCGAGTATTACCGTGCATCGGGTCACATACCCAGGTGACTGGGTGACCCGTCTGCATAACAGATTCAACTATCGAAGGCATGACCTCGCGAATCTGACCCGATCCCATACGAGTAATCAGCATGATGCGACCTGGCGTGTTGTCAGGATCGAGTTTGTCGAGCAGGGCTCGCACTACATCTGGAGATGACTTCGGGCCAAGTTTGACGCCGATTGGGTTTTTAATTCGAGACGCAAAGTCAACGTGAGCGCCATTGATGTCACGAGTGCGCTCTCCAATCCACAGGAAGTGTGCTGAAACGTCGTAGAGATTTCCAGTGCGCGAATCAACTCGTGTCATCGGCTTTTCGTAATCAAGCAACAATGCCTCGTGGCTTGCGTAAACATCGGCACGTCGGAATTCTTCTGGATCAGCACCACAGGCAGCCATGAACGCGAGAGCGCGATCAATTTCCGCTGCCATCTGTTCGTAGCGTTTACCTGGAGTCGAACTCCCAACGAAGTCTTGGTTCCACGAATGAACTTGGCGCAGATCTGCATAGCCACCTTGCGTAAAAGCCCGCACCAGATTCAGCGCTGCTGCGCTGGAATGGTAAGTCTGCACCAAACGCATCGGATCTGGGATACGAGCTTGCGCTGTGAACTCAATTCCATTGACCGCATCACCTCGGTACGAAGGAAGCGACACTCCATCGACGGTCTCTAAATCCGCGCTGCGTGGTTTCCCGTACTGGCCAGCAATTCGCCCAATCTTCACAACTGGTAGTGACGCACCATACGTCAGAACGATTGCCATCTGCAATAAAGTCTTCAGACGGGCTCGGATTGAGTCGGCGGTATTTGCTGCAAAAGTTTCGGCGCAATCTCCACCCATCAAAACAAAACCGTTGCCGCGGCTAACATCTGCCAGCTTTGTGGTTAGTTCGTCGCATTCACCAGCAAAAACCAGCGGTGGTAGGACACGCAAAATGTCCTGGGCGTTTGCAAGAGCTGCAGCATCAGGCCAGTTGGGCTGTTGTGCGGCTTCGAGGTCTGGCCAATTGATTGCGGACATTGAACTAGATTAGCCGTCATCGAGTAGGAATACTAAATCGCAAGCTGCCAGCATTGCGCAGCACTCGCGAAACGAACGAGTAGATTTGCCTTATGGCTGTTAAGAAAGTTGCACTCCTGACCGCAGGTGGACTGGCGCCGTGTTTATCATCGGCTGTTGGGGCGCTGATTGAGGAATACACCCGGATTGCACCCGCGATTGAACTTATTGCTTATCAAAATGGCTACCACGGACTTTTACGCGGTGACTCGATTGTCATCACGCCCGAGATTCGCGCTCACGCACATTTACTTCAGAGTTTTGGTGGAAGTCCGATCGGTAACAGTCGCGTGAAATTAACTAACATTGCCGACTGCGTAGCTCGAGGGCTTGTGCGCGAAGGGCAAGATCCTCAGCAAGTGGCAGCCGATCAACTCGTTAAAGATGGTGTCGATGTACTGCACACAATTGGCGGCGATGACACTAATACCGCTGCTGCAGACTTGGCAGTTTTTTTGGCCCGCAATGACTATGGCTTGGGCGTGGTCGGCCTGCCTAAGACCATCGATAATGACGTCTACCCGATTGCACAGTCGCTCGGCGCTTGGACGGCTGCGGACGAAGGTGCTCGGTACTTCAGCAATGTGGTTTCAGAACACACTTCGAACACACGTATGTTAATCGTCCACGAAGTGATGGGTCGCCACTGTGGTTGGCTCACAGCTGCAACCGCTGTAAGTTATCGCCAGCTTCTCGATGACACTGAATGGCTCAACGCACTAGGTGTTTCCCGTTCACGACGAGAAATCCATGCGGTTTACATACCTGAGCTCGCATTAGATCTGACTGCTGAAGCAAAACGCTTGTCTGCTGTGATGGACACCGTGGGAAATGTCAACATATTCCTTTCCGAAGGCGCTGGCGTTGATTCAATCGTGGCTGAAATGCAAGAACGTGGTGAAGAGGTCCCACGAGATGCATTTGGGCACGTCAAAATAGACAAGATTAATCCAGGTGCGTGGTTCGCTGAACAGTTTGCTCCGATGATTGGAGCCAATAAAGTTCTCGTTCAAAAAAGTGGCTACTACGCGCGTTCAGCGCCTGCAAATGTTCGCGACCAAGATCTCATTCGTGAATGTGCCAAAGTTGCTGTTGAAGCAGCCCTTCACGGTATCAGTGGACTTGTTGGACAAGACGAAGACAACGACAACATTATCCGGGCTTGCGAATTCGATCGCGTTGCTGGAGCCAAACCCTTTAATGTTAATCAAGAGTGGTTTCACTCATTGCTCGAAGAAATCAATCAGCCACTTGGCAGCGTAGTTACTCACTAACGACCAAAAAGTTTTTACACCTTCGCATACATGCGGTGATTTTCTTGCGAAAATTATTCGCCTGCAATGGTCTTTGCTCGTGAGGCATACATGTCTGCATATTCCTGCCCCGATAAATCCAAAATTTTGTACATAATTTCATCAGTCAGTGATCGTAATACAAATCGGTCATCTTCCATTCCGTAATACCGAGAAAAATCTAATGGCTTGCCGATTCGGATGCCCACATCGACATTGAAGTTGGGCCTTGAGCGACCAATAGGTTGTACTTTTTCAGTATTAATCATGGCGACTGGAACTACAGGAACTCGCGCTTCTAGCGCCATCCGAGCAACGCCGGTCTTGCCACGGTACAGACGTGCATCAGGAGAACGTGTACCTTCGGGGTAAATACCTAACAAGTGTCCTTCTTTAAGTAACCGCACGCCAGTTGCAATCGCAGCCGTTCCCGCATTGCCGCCTGTGCGATCAACAGGTACTTGTCCGGCACCACGGAAGAATGCTGCAGTTACTTTTCCTCGTAACCCTGGTGCATTAAAGTACTCAGCTTTGGCTAAGAATGTAATTTTGCGCGGCACTGCTATTGGTAAAAAGATTGAGTCTGAAAAAGACAAATGATTACTCGCCAGAATCGCAGCTCCAGATTCTGGGAGATTTTCTAAGCCTTCAATCCAGGGATGAAAAGTCACCTCGATTGCCGGCCCGATGGCAACCTTTTTCAGGAACCGGTAGAAGTTATCGCTCTCAGCCACAAGTCCACCGTAGCCACCCTTGGACCTGCGCACAATTCGCCATCACAGTGTTGAATTTTCTTGGCGAACCGAGTGTTTCGCTAGCCAAATAAACTCGCGGAAAACTCCACTCTTTGCCGCCCCAATTGTGCCTGAACGGGATAATGTCACGTAAACCTAGTTTTCCCTTGGAGGAACCCGTGCGTCAGGCCAGCACTCCAGCGCTCGTAGCTTTCCCGACGTCTGGGAATTTATCAGACCATGTGGAATTCAACGCGCACACACATCCTGATAAACCCGTTATGGCTACCGAAGCCGACGGTGTGTGGACCTACATCACCGCAACGCAAATGCGCGACACAGTTCGTGGTGTTGCTAAAGGTCTCATTGCTGATGGGATTCGCCCTGGCCAGCGAGTTGCGATTTTTTCACGCACTCGCGCTGAATGGACGATCGCTGATTACGCCATTTGGTATGTGGGTGCGATCACAGTCCCGATTTACGAAACTTCCTCTGCCGAGCAAGTGCAATGGATGATGCAAGACGCTGGTGTTGTTGCAACATTCTTTGAAGCTGACCGCACTTTACATCCATTCAATGAAATCTCAGCAACAGTTCCTGACATGCAACACACTTATGTATTTTCTCAAGATGTATTTGCGCAGCTCATCACCCGCGGCGAAGGCATTTCCGACGAAGTGCTTGACCAACGTAGAAATGAAGTGGGACCACATGAAGTGGCAACAATCATTTACACGTCTGGGACAACCGGACGCCCCAAGGGTTGCGTTCTCACGCACGGTAACTTCATGACGCAATGTGACAACCTCATCACTGGAGTTCCAGAAGTCTTCCTGAAAGAAGGCGCTTCGACATTATTGTTCTTACCTCTGGCTCATGTCTTTGGTCGACTCATCGAGGTTGCAATGATTCGCGCTCGTGTCACCATCGGGTACTGTCCCAATGTTGGCGCGCTTAGCCGGTATTTGACAACGTTTAAACCGACTTTTGTTCTCGCAGTACCTCGAGTCTTTGAAAAAGTTTTCAATAGCGCCAGTTCGAAAGCCCACGATGCAAGTCCCATCAAAGGCAAACTTTTCGATGCTGCCGCTGCTAGTGCCATCGCATACAGCGAATCGTTAGATTCGGGAAAAACTTCAATCGGACTCAAGGTGAAATATTTCATTCTTGATCACCTCGTGTTATCTAAGATGCGCGCAGCCTTAGGCGATCGGGTCACACATGCAATTTCAGGCGGTGCTTCTCTGGGTTCTCGCCTCGGGCATTTCTACCGGGGCTTAGGGCTTGTTGTTCTCGAAGGTTACGGGCTCACAGAAACAACGGCTGGAAGCACCTTGAATATTCCGCAAGCCCTAAAGATTGGTTCAGTAGGTCGACCTATTTTTGGTACTGAAGTCATGCTGGACACAGATGACGAAATTTTGCTTAAGGGTGGCCACATTTTCAGTGGCTACTGGAATAACGACGACGCTTCTCGCGAAGTACTCAATGGAGAATGGTTCCGCTCGGGAGACGTTGGACGAATTGATGACGACGGTTATCTGTATATAACTGGGCGCAAAAAAGAACTACTCGTCACTTCTGCAGGCAAGAACGTCGCACCCATCATCCTTGAAGACCGCCTACGTGCGCACCCGATTGTGAGTCAGTGTGTTGTGGTCGGTGATGGACGTTCATACATCGCCGCTCTGGTGACGTTGGACCAAGAGGCACTGCCCGGAATTCTTGCCACTCATGGAATTGCTGCCGCACCGATTGAGGAATTAGTTCATAACAGTGAAGTGCGTGCCATAGTGCAGCAGGCTGTGAATAGTGCCAACGAAGCGGTATCAAACTCAGAGGCTATAAAGAAGT
>Ga0194055_10000631_pt1 | contig 28557 bp, 22 predicted proteins | sample SepL449m_MetaG_FD_155482 | JGI IMG/M metagenome (GOLD analysis project Ga0194055, IMG submission 155482) | Anoxic zone freshwater microbial communities from boreal shield lake in IISD Experimental Lakes Area, Ontario, Canada - Sep2016-L442-9m | ecosystem: Environmental > Aquatic > Freshwater >... | reverse complement strand
CAACCGAGCCGATCGGTGCCATGGCGCTGCCGCAGCCAGGCCGCCGCCGCCGCCGCATCGGCGAGCAGCTGGTCCGCTGTCACCTGATCACGATGCTCACGGCCCAGGGCCAGGCCCTCGGCGTCGTAGCCCAGATCCAGGGCCGGAGCGGTGCGCGAGAAGGTGCTGATCGCCAGGGCGCCATAGCCCTCCCCCGCCAGCCGGTCCGCCACGCTGCGCACCCAGGCGTTCACCCCGAACACCTCCGGCAGCACCAGCACCGCGCCGCGCGGCTCGCCCTCGGCTGGCCGGGCCCACCAAGCCGGCATGGCCGCCTCGGGAAAGCCGGCGCCGGCGCCCACCGGAACCGTGACCCATTCGGCCCGGATGGGACCCCGGGGGGCAGGTATGTGAGCCATCGCACGGCATCGAGCTGAGGATTCCCATCCTGCGCCGCTGGGAGGCAACGCCACTTGCGACGACCGCCAGCACAAGCGTCCGTCAGGGGGCTTGGGGGCTGGCGGGGGATAGCAGCAACCCCAGGGCCAGCCGGCGGAGAGTCCACCCCAAGGGCCAACCGCCGCATCAGGGCTAGGCCGCCTGGCACACCCCGGCACATGGCGTTATGCCAACGGAACAATTGTCACCGGGTCCAAAGCTCCTTAGGGTGGCCGGCAGTTGATCTGGCCCACCCCGGCGTGCGATTCCACATCCAGCAGGAAAGCGACATTCCGGCTTCAACCCAGCTGTACAACCAGATCTGCTTCGCGATCGCGGCCCGTCACTACCCGCCGGGCCATCGCCTGCCGAGCACCCGCCAGCTGGCCATGCAGACCGGCCTGCATCGCAACACGATCAGCAAGGTCTACCGCCAGCTCGAAACCGATGGCGTGGTGGAGGCCATGGCCGGCTCGGGGATCTATGTGCGAGACCAGCAGAAGCCCCGCGAACTCAAGCCACCCCCGGGCCTGCGCAGCAAGGCCATGCCCGACATCGACCGGGAGGTGCGCCAGAGCGTGGACGGATTACTAAACGCCGGCTGCACCCTGCAACAAGCCCGTGAGCTGCTCACCCGCGAGATCGATTGGCGCCTCCGCTGCGGCGCCAGGGTGTTGGTGAGCACCCCCCGGGAAGATATCGGCGCCTCGATGCTGATCGCCGAGGAGCTCACCCCCAGCTTGGAGGTGCCGGTGGAGGTGGTGCCGATGGAGGAGCTTGAATCGGTGCTGGAGAGCTCCAGCAAAGGCACGGTGGTCACCAGTCGCTACTTTCTGCAACCGGTGGAGGCGATTGCCCAGCGCCACGGCGTGCGGGCCGTGCCGGTGGACCTCAACGACTTTCGCCACGAACTCGACCTGCTCAAGGAACTGCGCCAGGGAAGCTGCGTGGGACTGGTGAGCATCAGCCCCGGCATCCTGCGGGCCGCTGAGGTGATCCTGCACTCGATGCGCGGCAACGAACTGCTGGTGATGACCGCCAATCCAGACATCGGCAGCCGCCTCCTGGCCCTGCTGCGCGCCTCCAGCCACGTGCTCTGCGACCGCCCCAGCCTGCCCCTGGTGGAGCAGACCCTGCGCCAGAACCGCGCCCAGCTGATGCGGCTGCCGGTGGTGCATTGTGCCCAGAGCTATCTGGGCACCGCCACTATCGATCAGCTGCGTAAGGAAATCGGGCTGTTGGCCGGCTGAGCCTGATCGCATGCTCAACACGATCCGGGCCGAGCTGGCCACCATCAGGGAACGTGACCCGGCGGCCCGCAGCTCGCTGGAGATCCTGCTCTGCTATCCAGGCCTGCAAGCCCTGGCCCTGCACCGGCTGAGCAACCGCCTCTGGCGTCTCGAGGTGCCGTTGATTCCCCGACTGATCAGCCAATTCGGCCGCTGGATCACGGGGATCGAGATTCACCCCGGAGCACGCATCGGCAAGGGGATGTTCATCGACCACGGCATGGGGGTGGTGATCGGCGAGACGGCCGTGGAGGGAGACAACTGCCTGCTGTATCAGGGCGTAACCCTCGGTGGCACGAGCAAAATCCACGGCAAACGGCACCCAACCCTGGAGGACAATGTGGTGGTGGGAGCCGGCGCCAAGGTGCTTGGCGCAATCACGGTGGGAGCCAACACAAGGATCGGAGCAGGCTCGGTGCTGCTGCGCAATGTGGCCGCCGACAGCACGGTGGTGGGGATCCCGGGTCGGGTGATCCACCAGTCGGGGTTGAAGATTGATCCGCTAGCGCACTAAGCCCTGCCCGATGCCGAAGCCCGGGTGATCCGCAACCTGATGGAGCGGATCGACACCCTCGAGAGCGAACTGGCGCGCACCCAGGCCTGCCTGCGGGAGGTGGCGGCGGGCCGGCCGCCGCTGGAGGGATGCGGGGGCAAGGCGCAGAACCTCAGGGACCGAGAGATCATGGAGTTTCTAGGTGAAGCTCAGGAGAGCGAAGAATAGGAACTGCATAAGGAGACAGTTCTCGAGAAAGCATGGATGAAAGCAATGGTAAACACCATCTAAATGACCAAAAACCATGCAAGCTTCCACTAACTGGTGACGGGCCCGAGCCCATAAAAGCAAGCGTCTTATCGTGGGGTCACATGTGCTCCGCTCAACTTCGTCTACCACAGCCGACTCGGGAATAAATTCTTATAGAAGCAATGGGCTGGAGGCCACATATTGAGCTCTTCTTGTCGTTACCAGAAGCGAATGTATTTGCAAAGCAGCACAGAATGGATTAAAAAAACTACAAACCGCACTCGGCAATCCAGGGGCGTATGTCCTTTTGGACATTCTCCAGCAATGGAAAGCGGCCTGACCGCACCCACCAGCTCTCAAAAGAACTGAACCAGTAAAGGGGGTCACGTCACGAAAATGTGTGCAGAAGGTGGATGACGTGGCTGAGCACAGCATCAATCTGCATGTGGAAAGCTTGCCGGAGGGGTGCTACCACGCCACCTCGGACGAAGTACCCGAGCTCGTAGCCCAAGGACGAACCCTGCGGGATTCTGGGCTACGCGGTGGCCTCCCGTCTCCAGGGCTGATTAAAATTTTGGTCAAGTCGTCCATCCCGGCATGATCCCAGCCATGGCGAGCAGCTTGGCGATGTCGTGGGCCACGGCGGCCAGCCCAGCTCTCACCGAGTGGTGACCGTGGAGCCCAAGCAGGTTCAGGGCCAGGGTGCGCAGCGTGGCCAGCACCGCTGCACCGGGGCCGCCATAGCGGCGGTCATCTTCATGGAGCTGGATGTCGCGGAGCCAGTGCCAGCTTTCAATGCACCAGCGGTCCCTCACCAGTTGCAGCAGCGCTTTTGGCGTAGTGCGCAGGCTGGTGAGAAAGAGATGCCGCTGGAGGGAGGGCTTGCCGGCACGCTTGCCGCTGACGACCAGTGCGACGATCCAGCTGCTGCCGGGCCAGTCCTCAGTGATGAAGTCAGGAGCCTGTTTGGCCCTGAGTGTCCAGGTGGTGTCGCGCCCGTGACCGTGCTCTGAAACATTTGCCGTGAAAGGGATCTTGCGGGAGTAGAGGAACTGCTCGCTGATCTGGCGGTGGAGGGTCCGTTAGTTTGCTTTCACCGTCAGGAGGAAGTCGGCCCCCTGCTCCGTGAGCTGCCGAAAAACAGTTTCTGCGTGTGGAGCGCGTCGGCCTGGATCAAGACGCCCGCGAGATCCATGGTGGAGAGCAGCTCCCGCAGAACCGCGCGTTCGTGGTTCTCGCGGGTGTCATAGGTGGCCTGGGCAATCGCTGCTCCAAGAGCCTTGGAGTAGAGGGTCACCTGGGCAATGAAGGCACCGCCACCGACCTTGGTCGCGACGCTCGAGCCCCGCAGGGTCTTGCCATCGCACACCAGCTGATCCAGACCGGCTGCCCCATCAGGAATCTGGGCCAGCATCCAGACCTGCAGCTGCCGGCAGATCTCGGCCACATCCGCCTGCAAGAACAGATACCGGAATGTGGAATCAGTGGGAGGTCGCCTGAGCTCAAGCCCCAACGCCTGGATCAGCGCAGCGTGATGGCGGATGGCCAAGCGCTCCAGATCCCGTAAGCTCTGGCAGCCGCTCAAGATCCAGAGCACCGCAACCAGGAGCAGAAACCATTGGGGGAAGCGCACCCCGCGGCGCATCCTTCCCTCGGGGATCGCCTGCAGAAAACTGATCAGGTCGGCAGAGACATTGGCAGGAGAGGGTTCTGGCAAAGAAAGAATCCATGCCCGCCGACCGAACCCTATGGTCGCAGCCCTGCCAAGCTAACTTGTGACGGATTTTCTATCAGCCCTGCTCCCGTCTCAGGCAACCTCACAACCCTTTGTCAGGAAATCAACATGGCGGGGCCAGATCATTAATCATAAAGCCGCACAATCCATGCCATAATTTAGACTGAAATCCGTTAGCCATTGGTATTCGTCAGCCATGGGTACTCCTGCCTCTCCAACTCTCATTAAGCTGGCGCGCGCCACCAGTTTCAACGACATTCTGATGCATCCGATTGGTAATGCCAGGCCAAATTATAGCATTTTTACTAGTGAAGTTTATCGGATTGATCTTTCTCAGCAAGGGGTCTTGGGTATCGCATCGGGCGGGTCAATCACCGACAATATCGACATAATTCCTGGCGAAGGCGGCAGCCTGCGTGGTACCTCCCAGTGGATCGACGATCCTGCCTACGGCATTGCCTACCGTCTGCTGCGAGATAATAACAACAACGGGAGGCTTGATTCTCCCGACACGCTTATCGATTATGGCACACCAAAAACGAATGCAAACGGTGAGATTGTAATGCGTAATAACGTGAGTGCTGGATCCTACTTCATAGAGATTAATGACACCAATGGCAATGGAGTCAGCAGGACAAAGTCTTCCATAGTTTTTGATCCGGGCTTACCGTACGAGACGGGGATTGATCGCCCCAACCCCAGCCCCAGTAATGGCGTCCCTGTCTACCGCTTCTACAACCAGCGCTCCGGCGTTCACTTGTACACACCCGATGCGGGCGAGCGGGACAACGTGATTCGAAATAGTTACGGCGAAGGAACGTCTTATGAGAAGTTGAGGGCTAATCCCTCCAGCGCCGATACCCTCACCGGCGGCTGGGGCTACAAGTTTGAAGGCATCGCTTATCAAGCCCTCGACACCCAGGGAACAGCCCTTTTCCGCTTCTACAACTCCGTAAAGGGGTATCACTTCCTAAGCTCAAGCAAAGAGGAAGCCAACAACGTGATCAAAAACAGCCTCAGCAGCGGCTACGACCTCAACAATGCGGTGAATAAAGATCCAATCACCGGAGGTTGGGGCTATCGCTATGAGGGTCTAACCTACAAGGTGTCAACCATCGCCCAGCAGGGCATCGATCAGCCTGTTTACCGCTTCTATAACGTGAACAAAGGTGTTCACTTCTACACAGCTTCCAGCGACGAACGTGACACCGTGATCCGCCAGAGCATTGGGGCGAACTACGTGGGTCGTCTCGACCAGGCCAACAATGCCCCCCTGATCAACGGGGGCTGGGGCTATAAATATGAAGGGGTTTCTTGGTATATTTAGACACCTTAGCAATCTTTTCCGAACCATTAATCAGAGCGAATTCGCTGCTGGGGTACTGGCGTTAATCTGGGGTTCAGGTTTAGATCAGATCGACTCGAACGACCAGCAGTTCCGGGAGCCCCAGGCCAAGCAGAAAGCCCATTCGAACTGGACCGGGCAGCCGAGGTGATCCTGCACTCGATGCGCGGCAACGAACTGCTGGTGATGACCGCCAACCCGGACACCGGCAGCCGCTTACTGGCGCTGCTCCGCGCCGCCAGCCACGTGCTGTGCGACCGCCCCAGCCTGCCCCTGGTGGAGCAGACCCTGCGCCAGAACCGCGCCCAGCTGATGCGACTGCCGGTGGTGCACTGTGCCCAGAGCTATCTGGGCACCGCCACAATCGATCAGTTGCGCAAGGAGATCGGCCTGCTGGCCGCCTGAGGCTGATCACATGCTCGACACGTTCAGGGCCCAGCTGGCCACGATCAAGGAACGGGATCCGGCCGCCCGGGGCTCGCTGGAGATCCTGCTCTGCTATCCGGGCCTGCATGCCCTGGCGCTGCACCGGCTGAGCAACCGCCTCTGGCGCCTGGAGCTACCGCTGCTACCCCGCCTGATCAGCCAATTCGGGCGCTGGATCACGGGGATCGAGATTCACCCCGGAGCACGCATCGGCAAGGGGGTCTTCATCGACCACGGCATGGGCGTGGTGATCGGCGAAACGGGGGTGGTCGGTGACAACTGCCTGTTGTATCAGGGGATGACCCTCGGGGGCACCGGCAAGGTCCACGGCATGCGGTACCCCACCCTGGAAGAAAACGTGGTTGTGGGAGCCGGCGCCAAGGTGCTTGGGGCGATCACCGTGGGAGCCAACACCCGTATCGGCGCGGGCTCGGTACTGTTGCGCAATGTGGCCGCCGACACCACGGTGGTGGGGATCCCGGGGCGGGTGATCCACCAGTCGGGGGTGAAAATCGACCCCCTGGCACACTCGGCCTTGCCGGACGCCGAAGCGCAGGTGATCCGCAACCTGATGGAGCGGATCGACAGCCTCGAAAGCGAATTGGCAAGAACACAGGCCTGCCTGAAGGAGGTGGCTGCCGGGAGACCACTGTTAGAGGGTTGTGGGGGGGCATCACAAAACCTGAAAGACAGAGAAATCCTAGAGTTCTTAGGAGAAGGGAGCATACAGAATCCACCTCAAAAAGACGACAAGGGCAAAGGTGATGCACAAACCAAGCAACAATAAAAAGCCGATCAAGGGAGAAGAAAACATGATGAAAACAACGTGACATATAGCAAGAGACTTGTATCCAGCGAAAGAAATGAGAGATAGTTCAAGGCGGCGCCATGAAAAGAAAGACTTGGTTGCGCAGCAGTGCAACCAGGCAGGACCCCGCCCGATTCGGAGAATACAAGCAAGGGATAGCCCCACAGGAGCGGATTTCAAGATAAGCTTTAAGAGTAGACTGTTCTGGCCTAGACAGTCCTTGGCAAAACCCTCAAAATCAAACGATGCCTAGGCGATCGCTGCGCATGGATCTTACGAACGAAAACCCAATACGGGGGGAAAAGGAGTGATGAAACTGGTTTCCTACGCGCAAAATTTCGAGGACATCATGCTGTGGCGTGCACTGAAGCATATCAAGGAGGGATTCTATATCGATGTCGGAGCAGCGTGGCCACGAAAAGATTCGGTCACAAAACTATTTTACGATCGTGGCTGGAGGGGAATAAACGTAGAACCAAATCCTGAATTCGCTCGCCTGCTTAAAGAAGAAAGGCCAAGAGATGTAAACTTAGAGCAAGCAATGGGCGATCACACCGGAAGAAGAATTATTAATATTGTTGAAGACACAGGCCTGACAACGCTGAAGGAAGAGATTGCTCGTGAATACCAAAAGAATGGTTACAACATACACAAGTCTGAAACAATGATGTCAACGTTGAATGAAGCATGGGAAAAAAATATTGAATCGGGCCAATCAGTCCACTTTTTAAAAATTGATGTAGAAGGATACGAGAAGAATGTACTACTTGGGAATGATTGGCATAGAAATCGTCCGTGGATCGTTGTGGTCGAAGCGACGGTTCCGATGAGTCAGCGGACATGCGAAGAAAAGTGGGAGGCAATATTAATATCAAGTTCATACCAGTTTGCTTACGCAGATGGACTGAACAGGTTTTATGTGGCCAGGGAACGAGAGGAATTAATGCCAAGTTTTCAGTACCCGCCGAATGTGTTCGATCAATTCATAACTCATTCGCAAAACAACGCAGAAGAAGAATACTTGGCTGCCGCAGCGAGAATAAAAGACGCCGAGAGAGCCCTATTAGAAGCAGAAGCCAAAGAAAATGAAGCAAAGCATATTATGAAAAAAGAAAAAGAGAACAGAATAAACGCTGAAGTAAGAGCCGATGAAGCACAACTTTCTGCAACAGTAGCTCTAGAAAGCGTTAATACTTTAATGGTTAAACTACGAACCGCAAAAGCCGGAGGGGAGCTAGAATGGAGAGAGGCAATAAACTTACAAACACAATTAGTGCAAAGTCGTCAAGCCCTAAATCATACCAGGTCAGAATTGGAAAGAACCGCAGAAAAGCTAAATGCTATACAGGAAAGCACGACATGGCGACTAACAGGCAAGACAAGAAGGGGTATTGACAGAATAAAAAGTTTAGCAAGCGAACGCTTAAAACAACGAATCAAGGCCAGTTTAAAGCAAGTGACCAAATTATTAAAGAAGGTTAAAAGTGAAAATATTTTAGTCATAAATGCCGACGATGGTGAAATAAAGGGAACCCCGCCAACAGCAATTGGACAAGCGAGAGGCCCAAGCTCTGCTGAGGATATCCAAAGATGTTACGATAGTAGAAGTGGAGGGGGGCAGGTGAGTCAACTGTATCGCGTGTTAAAGGCAAAGATTAAGTCCTTCCAGGAGGTAAGGGGATCATGAGAATAATAATTGATATGCAGGGAGCTCAGTCCACGGGCTCGAGGAAAAGAGGAATTGGACGCTATACTATAGCCTTAGTAAAAGGCATCATACAAAACAAAAAAGGGCATGAAGTCATATTGATACTGAATGGGCACTTTTCAGAGAGCATCGCACCAATTTATTCAACATTTGAGCCGCTAGTTGGTATAGGAAATATCCATGTCTGGTCAGCAGCGACTCCCACTGCACAAAGAGATACGAACAACGAGTGGCGCTCAGAGGCTGCAGAGGCAGTAAGGGAAGCATTTATTCAAACACTGAGACCCGATGTTCTGCTGCTGAGCAGTTTATTTGAAGGCTTTGATGACGATGCATGTACGAGTATAAAAAGGCATAATTCGAATGTCGTAAGCGCGACAATACTGTACGACTTAATACCATTGATACACAAAGATGTTTATTTAGAGAATGCAGAAGTGAGAAGATGGTACGAGCGAAAGATCGAGGAACTGCGTCGTTCAGATTTATGTCTTGCCATATCTGAATCTTCAAGACAAGAAGGAATAAGTTGTCTCGGATTCACCGAGAAACGCGCTGTAAACATATCCACTGATGCTGACGAACAATTTAAGCCTTTGGATATAACAAAAGAAGAAGTTGATAAATTGCTGGCAAAGTTGAATATAAACAAGGAGTTTGTGATGTATACAGGGGGCATTGATTACAGAAAAAACATTGAGGGCTTAATCATTGCATATTCGTATCTTGCGCTTGCTATTCGAGAAAAGCACAAGCTGGTTATTGTCTGCTCGGTTACGTCTAATGATCGCAAAAGGTTGACTGATTTTGCAAAAGCACAAGGGTTACAGGAAGAAGAACTAATAATAACCGGATATGTTGAGGACACGGAATTGGTTAAGTTGTATAATTTATGTAAGCTATTTGTGTTTCCTTCATGGCATGAGGGATTTGGGTTGCCGGCATTAGAGGCGATGCGATGTGGCGCCCCAACAATTGCTGGTAATAATTCAAGCCTACCTGAGGTCATTAATCTTGATGAGGCTCTTTTTGATTCCAAATCACCAGATTCAATATCTAGACTGATTAGTCTAGCCTTATCCGATGATATTTTTCGTGCCAGGTTAGAAAAACATAGTATTGAGCAATCAAAAAACTTTTGTTGGGACAGAACAGCCAAAAAGGCAATCTCTGCTCTTGAAGAGTTACACCACAGTACAAGGTCTTCGAATGTACAACAGTCTGGAATTAAAAAGAGGCGATTGGCATATATATCACCTATTCCGCCACAAAAATCAGGTATCGCAGAGTATTCAGCCGAACTCATCCCTCAACTAACACGCCACTACTCAATAACAATAATCACAGACTTCCGGAATGGTGAAGCACCAATAGAATCATTTGGTGATATCACTGTTCACACACCAAGATGGCTGGCAAAGAACAAGCACAGTTTTGATAGAATATTATATCATTTTGGCAACTCGACGTACCACCAATATATGTTTGAACTCATCAAAGAAGTGCCTGGTGTAGTGGTAATGCATGACTTTTTTGTGTCTGGTATTCTTTCTTTTTTAGAAATGACGGAGCAGACATCCGTATGGACTCAAGAGCTCTACAACTCTCATGGGTACAAAGCAGTCAGGGAAAGGACGATAAAACCGGATATAACTGATGTAATTTATAGCTACCCATGCAATCGTGGAGTTATAGAAGACAGCATTGGCCTAGTTATTCATTCAGAGTATTCAGAGGAACTCGCAAAAGTTTACTATGGGGGTATGCACAGGAATTTCAAGACTATACCTCACCTTAGAGGGCAAAGGCTATTATTTGAAAAGAAGATAGCTCGCGAAAGATTGGGTTTCAAGGAAACACATTACATTGTAAGTGCATTTGGAATGATTGGTCCGACAAAGCTAAATCACATATTGATAGAATCTTGGCTCATGAGCAAACTAGCCCAAGAGCCAAATTGTTTACTGATATTTGTAGGTGAAATATCAGATCCAACTTATGGAGAGAAATTAACAAAAGTTATAAATAAACTAGGCATGCAAAAAAGGGTCAGAATAACTGGATGGGTAGATAATCAAGGCTACCAATCTTATATAGCTGCAACCGACTTAGCCGTACAGCTTAGAACTCTATCTCGAGGAGAAACATCTGGGACAGTCTTAGACTGTATGAAATATGGAATTCCTACAATTGTTAATGCTCACGGCAGCATGAAAGAAATTCCTAAAGAAGCAGTTTACATGCTGCAAGATGAGTTTAGGGTCAATGATTTAGTCAAAGCAATAGATGATTTATGGAATAACAGTGAGAAGAGTGCAAAGTTAAGTCTAAACGCCTCTAACCATATAAGCAAACACCATTCCCCACTGGTTTGTGCGGACAGATATTACGATGCAATAGAAAGTTTCTATAAACTAGCAAACTTCTTGCCTCAGGATCTCATTGACTCAATCGCAAAGCTTGATTGCATGAAGCCGGATAAAGTCTCTATAATCTCGCTCGCTACGCAAATTAATGCTACTTTTAGAAAACCAACGAAAAAAAGAGAGGTGCTGATAGATATCTCATTCCTAGTCAATTATGGGTACGGCAAAAACGAATATGGTTTTAGTTTTGAGACGATTAAAGAATGGATAAGAAATGAGCCAGATGAATACCGTATTGAGCCAGTGTATGTGAACTCATTAGAGAAATACAGCTATGCTCGTAATTTTACATTTAGAGAATTGGGCATTTCAAATATAGAGACAATAGATGAAGAGGTGATTTTTGGCGAAGGGGATATATTAGTTAAGATACTGGATGAAAGTACATGCATTGATATGTCTACACGAACTAAACTTCATGGTATCATACACGTCAAACAGTTAACGTTACTTGCTGATATACCAGGTGTTGGCAATAACAACATTGCAAATGACTTTAAAAGAAAAAAGTTTGCAGAAGCTTTGGCGAGTGCGGCCCGTGGAGACAGGATAATTTATGATAGATTTATAGACAAAATGGAATTAGAGGCTTGGTTGGGAGAGTTAGGATCAAAAGACGGCTCACTGCCTAAGTTAAGTCAAGCCGAGATTCGTACATTGCTTAATACACCAGATGAAAGAATAGCTGAGGACAGCGTTATCAGGGTTATGACGTCTGCGTGGAACTTGCTTGAAAAGGAGTTTTTTGTAGTGAGCTGTCAGAATCTTTCGATTCAAGCATGTCGTACATTAATAGAAGCTTTTGAATATATATGGAAGAAAGGACAAGACTATTGTTTGCAGTTTATAGGATTATCAGACAACGAAGAACTTCGCAATGAACTGCAAAGCAATAACGAGTTTGATAAAAGACTGTTTTTTTCAAGTAGTTTGGATTCGCACATTCAAATTCGCAATATCGAGATGAGTTGCTGTTTGATCTCGTGGAAAGACAATGAATGCCTTGATATTAATATTATAAAGGCCACTCGATGCAAGACTCCGGTAATTGCTCGCAATTTAACTGTTAATGTCCAATTTGCAAAAGATAATATTTATTACTACAGTGAATACAGCGCCGAGGGGCTAGGCAAGACACTAGAAGAGTGGTGTCAACTATATATACAAAAGAAAATCCCAAGAACAAGCAAGATTAGTTTACCCAACTTTTTGAACAGTTCCAAAATGCTTATTGAGGATATCTGCGATCTTAATAGTAGCAAGTTGAACACTGGTGGTGATAATTTATGAGATTGGATAAAAAGGTGAAGCCTCACGCTCTAATTGCTGGAATTACTGGTCAAGATGGTGCGTATCTAGCACGTCATCTCCTGATGTGCGGATATCGGGTTATTGGGAGTAGTCGTGATGCACAGACGTGTGATACCAGCCGGCTAGTTCGCCTTGGTATTAGGGACGATGTTGAGCTTGTTTCATTGGCTTTAAATGATTTCAGAAGCGTCTTAAAAGTATTAACTACAGTTGAGCCCCACGAAATATACAACTTAGCCGGCCAAACAAGCGTGGGATTGTCGTTTGAACAACCGGTTGAATGTATGGAATCAATTGCTGGTGGCACACTTAATTTTTTGGAAGTATTACGCTATCTAAACGTTGAAACAAGACTTTTTAGTGCCGGGAGTTCAGAATGTTTTGGAAATACAAAAGGGAAACCTGCCGATGAAAGCACAGCTTTTCATCCACAGAGTCCATATGCAGTTGCCAAAAGCACGTCCTTTTGGCAGGTTGCCAATTATAGAGAAGCTTATGGACTCTTTTGCTGTACTGGCATTTTGGCTAACCATGAGTCGCCGCTGCGCCCCCAAAGGTTTGTGACGCAAAAGATTATCGATGCGGTAAAGCGGATCAAAAGAGGAGAAAGTAAAGAACTGAGACTTGGAAATCTCAATATCTGGAGAGATTGGGGCTGGGCACCAGAATACGTTGTAGCGATGCATCGTATGCTGCAAGCAGAGACAGCAAAGGACTATATAATTGCTTCCGGAAGAACAACATCATTACGGCAATTCGCTCAAGTTGCGTTTGCTTGTGCAAACCTTGAACCTGAAGAGTTTCTAATTACGGACAGGACAATTTTACGACCGAATGATTTGGCCTATTCAGCAGTGAACCCTGGGCTAATCAAAAAAGATCTAAAATGGGAAGCAATGACAACACCAGAAGAAATTGTCACCAAGATGTACAATGAGCAGCTAGTTTAACAATAATACAAATCGCAAAGGCGGATCATGCCAAAACCTGATCAGTGGCTGGAGCTGGCTGGAACATAAACATTGAATAAATAACATTGCGACGCATCTGAATCATCATATCGAGGAACATGTCATAGCCCTCGTTCTTGTATTCAATCAGGGGATCCTTCTGGCCATAGCCCCGCAAGCCCACCGATTCCCGCAAGGCATCCATCGCCTGCAGATGCTCACGCCAGAGCGTGTCGATCTGCTGCAGGATGAAGAAGCGCTCTGCTTCGCGCATTAATCCAGGACGGGCGAGCTCCACCTGGCCCTCCTTGATGTCGTAAGCATTGCGCATCTGCTCCTGCAGGAAAGCCTTGAGCTCGTCAAGGGAGAGGCCTTGGAGTTGCTCGGGCTTGAGATCTTCGAGCAGATAGACAAACTCCTTGGCCTTGCTCACCACCTGCTCAAGGTCCCACTCTTCGGGGGGAAGATCGGGGTTCACATAGGCATCCACGATGTCGTTAATCGTGCGCTCGCCATAACCAATCACCTGCTGCTTCAGGCCTCGCCCCTCAAGGACGCGACGGCGCTCTGCGTAAACGGCTTTACGCTGATTATTCATCACTTCATCATATTCAAACACCTGTTTGCGAATGTCGTAGTAGTAGGTTTCCACCTTCTTTTGAGCCCCCTCAAGCGAACGGTTCAACATCCCCGATTCGATCGGCATGTCGTCCTCCACCCGGAAGGCATTCATCAAGCTGGCCACCCGTTCGCCGCCAAAGATACGCAGCAAGTTGTCTTCAAGGGACAGGAAGAAGCGGGTGCTGCCAGGGTCACCTTGGCGACCTGCCCGACCGCGAAGCTGATTGTCGACCCGGCGGGACTCGTGCCGCTCGGTGCCCACCACGTGCAGGCCACCCGCCTGGCGAACCTGCTCCTCCTCTTGCTTCACCACCTGGTCGTATTCCGCCTTGACCTGGCCAATCACCTCCCGGATGCACTGGATCTGGGGATCAGAGGTGGGAGCCTTCTCGGCCGCCTGGGCGATGCGATCCTCGAGTTCCAACACCGTGAGTGCCCGGTCACCCCAGGCCTGCACGAGGTCACGGGTCAACCGGCTGAGGGATTCCTCGGTGGCCTGCAGGAGGGCACAGGGGTAGAGGGTGCCGAGAGCCTTCGCCTCGCTGGGGGCCTGGAAGGGATCCGCGGTCGGACCACCGAAACCGCCGCCGCCAGCAGGCGTGCGCTGGGGGACCGGCGGCAGGTGGCCTGCCTCCTCGGGTCGCACCAGCCGCGGCAGGAGCACCTCGCGCAATTTCAGTCGCGCCATGTAGTCGCTGTTGCCGCCCAGGATGATGTCGGTGCCGCGGCCGGCCATGTTGGTGGCGATGGTCACAGCGCCGGCCCGGCCGGCCTGGGCAACGATCTCCGCCTCCCGCTCCACGTTCTCGGGCTTGGCATTGAGGAGGTTGTGGGGCACCTGCTGTTCAGCCAGCAGGGCGGAGAGCAGCTCGGATTTCTCCACGCTGGTGGTTCCCACCAGCACAGGCCTGCCACTCGAGTGGATCTGGGCTGTTTCAGCGGCGACGGCCTGCCACTTGGCCGCCTCATTCTTGTAGACCTGATCCGTCCAGTCGGCACGGGAGCGCGTCCGGTTGGTGGGAACAACGGTGACTTCGAGTTTGTAGGTTTTTTCGAACTCCACCTCCTCGGTTTTGGCCGTGCCGGTCATGCCGGCAAGCCTGGGATAGAGCAAGAAGAAGTTCTGATAGGTGATGCTGGCCAGGGTCTGAGTTTCGGGCTGAATCTCGAGGCCCTCCTTGGCTTCAACCGCCTGGTGCAAGCCGTCACTCCAGCGGCGGCCAGGCATCACCCGGCCAGTGAATTCATCAACGATCACGGCATCACCGGAGCGAACGATGTAATTCACATCCCTCACAAACAATTCCTTGGCCTTGAGGGCATTCAGGATGCAATGGGCCCAGGGATCGGCGGAGTTATAGAGATCATCCACCCCCAGCAGGCGCTCAGCCGCGGCGTAGCCCTCATCGGTGAGGGTCACATTGCGCTGCTTCTCATCGACCTCGTAATCACCTTCGGGATCGATACCATCCTTGCCCATTTCAGCGGCGCGAGCCAGCTGCTCAGCGATCTCATTGGCGCGGCGATACTTTTCCTGAGGTCGCTCAATCTGACCAGAGATGATCAAAGGAGTGCGCGCCTCGTCAACAAGGATGGAATCCACCTCGTCGATCACACAGTAGTGGAAATCACGCTGCACAACCTCAGCGATATCGGTTGCCATGTTGTCGCGGAGATAATCGAATCCCAGCTCGGAGTTAGTGGCATAGGTGATGTCACACGCATAGTTACTCTGCCGTTCGCCTGGAGCCATATCCTGCTGGATCAGGCCAACCGATAGACCCAGAAAGCGATGGATCTGGCCCATCCACTCGGCGTCGCGGCGGGCTAGGTAATCGTTCACGGTCACCACGTGAACGCCCCGGCCGGTGAGGGCGTTGAGGTAGGCGGGCAAGGTGGCGACGAGGGTTTTACCTTCGCCGGTCTTCATCTCGGCGATCTGGCCATCGTGGAGCACCATGCCGCCGATCAGCTGCACATCGAAGTGGCGCATCCCGAGCACGCGCTTGCCGGCCTCGCGCACCACGGCGAAGGCCTGGGGAAGGAGATCGTCGAGAAGTTTGCGCTCGCGAGCAGCAATAGCCTCCGTGCTCCCACCGGACGAACGTGCATTGACCAGTTTCTGGCGAAACTCGGCTGTCAGGCCACGAAGCTGGTCATCGCTAAGGAGAACAATGTCCTCCTCCAGAACGTTGATATCGGAAACGATCGGCTGGTAGCGCTTCAGCTTGCGGGCATTCGGGTCACCCAGCAGCAGCTTGAGCATGGAAACAAACACGGATCGTTAGGGTCACCTTACCACTGCCACTCCATCGGGGCAGGATGCAGAAACAAGCCAGGGCAGGGGTTTTGGGGTACGGGATTGGGCGGATGACCGTCCTTGAAGTGGTCATTGCCGGTAAGAGGGCATGGATCGTGGCGGCGAGGGGCCAAGATTGATCCGTCAATACCGTGAGGTTCCGCAAACGGTGGGAAGTACACCAGGCCCTTTGGATCCAATCGCCCAGGGAAAAATCCGGGTGATCTGCCATGGGAGACTCTGCTTGAAATTGATTGGAAGGCTTTCCGAGCTTCAGAATCTGTTGGATAACCACAGCTTCTGGGCAACTGGCAGACGGCGAAAGGACCTACTGAGGATGGTGTTGGGGAGTACCCAGGTCGTCACAGCCTGGGAAGACCAAAAGTTGATCGGTTTTGGCAGGGCCACCAGCGACGGTGTGTTCCGTTCGGTGTTATGGGATGTAGTAATAGCACAGCCCTACCAAGGGCAAGGCATTGGACGTCAGCTGGTCATGGCTTTGATCAGCTGCAAAACAGTGGGAGGGGTCGAAAGGGTGTATCTAATGACAACCAACAGCAGCAGCTTTTACGAAAAACTAGGCTTCCACAAAGCGACAAGCCAAGCCTTGCTTGTCAAAACGAAATGATGTTTAAGCGGATGAAGAGATTCGAACTCTCGACCCTCTCCTTGGCAAGGAGATGCTCTACCACTGAGCTACATCCGCAGGGCGGCCTCTCGGTCCCTCCAATCCATCATGCACCACAGAGGGGGAGATGGTCAACCTGGTGAGGCAAGCCAGATGGAGCTGTCGGGTGGAGGATCAGGGACTCTTCCCACTGGTGAGCCTTTGCAGCCTCGCTCTCGCCTTGCGACGGGCTGCTAGAAGAACACGCCTAGACAGAGAGCGTACAGCGCGCTTTAGATCACTTTGGGCGAGAATTGAATTTGCTCCATCCACGGGACTAGCCACGACATCAGCAAGAGTTTGCGAAACATAATTACGCGGTGCTCCCAAGACATCTTGATAAATCTCAAAGAGCTCGGCGCCTGGATCACGTTGATGATCAGAATAAATGCGATTTAGCCAGAAATCAAGATTTGCTTGCCTAGCTGAAGAGTCCAACAAAAAATTCGTGAGGGCTTGTTTCGTCTGTGGGCAGTCAAAAGGTGGGACCGCAACTGATTCAGGACAGCCAGAATAAACTGAGGTATTGGCGACTAAAGTCGGACAACCATAGACAGCGGCTTCATAAGGTATGTATCCAAAGCCTTCATGAAGGCTCAGATAAAAGCAGAAAGCAGCCCCCTGATAAAGATCATACAACCGTTCATCACTGACTGGACCTAAAATCTCGACGGCAGCTGCTAATTCACGATCTTCTCGCAACATGGCCTGAATGACATGGGAAGTGCCGCCGCTTTCAACACGCGGACCTGCTATTCGAAGCCGCATACCTGGCCTGATAGGAAGCACGAGATCCCGAAAAATCTCTAGAGTGACAGGGACATGCTTGTGGCGAAAATCGGTACCCACGATCAAACAGTATTGGGATTCATCCGCAGAGCACGGCAAGGAGGTCGGTTTAAGATGAAGAAGTGGATTTGGGAAAAGCTTACATCGACGCTCCGGCAATTCCAGCTGCTCTACGACATCAGAAAGAGTCTGTGATGAAATGGTCAGTACAACATCACTCAAGGCCACTAACAGGCGCAACCTGTGACGATAAGCAACGTATTCGGGACCTGACTCAAAATAGCTTGGATTTTCATATGCAATCAGGTCATGCAATGTAATTACAAGCCTCGACGCATAACGACGCATCACAAGGACACGATCAATTGAAATATTTGCATTAACCAAATGATAGATATCGTACCCTGGGTAAAGATCAATAGGGTCTAGCTCGGATTCAAGAATCCATTTAATCCATGGATATTGGTTTTTCCAAAAATCTCTCGTTTTTTGGTCAGTCAAAAGAGCTGTGATCTCAAAACGCCCTGACTTAGCGTAAGGCTCAAAGCAGTCCAAAAGTGTGAGAATATACCTCACAACCCCCGTCATGCTTTGTCTCATGACTTCGCAATCAAGCAACACTTTGATCGAACGGCGGTCAACACTGCCAGTTAACGAAAATGGATAATCGAGACGGTAAAACCACTCCCTGATCATCGAGTCATAAGATGGATGTCGGGATTGAATCAAACGGTAATGGTGCTGCTGAAGCCCTTTCTTTAGAGCACCAAAACTATCACCGCCTTTGTGGTAAACAAAAACATCCGTAGCAATGCGACATTGCAAGCCATAAGATCTTAATTTCTGTGCCATATCATTTTCTTCTTCATAGCCTGGTGAAAACAACTCGTCAAATCCTTCTACCAATGATCTTGCTAGTTCTGTAATAAGAAGGCAGAAACCCATGCCTGTAGGAGCCAAAGGATAGGGAGCTCCCAATCGGCTAGCAACCCATTCGTGAATAACAGGAAGATTCTCGAGCTCCACATCAGATCCCAAATCAAATGGGAGCTGAACAGTACTGAACGTTGCGTTATTACTCAGTGGGGTCAACATGCCAAGGCGGGAATAGCGACGTGCTCCGCGGACCAAGCGAGTAGCCCAATCAGGGCAAACGATCGTATCAGAGTTCAGCAATATGACCGGGCCAGATATATTCGCCAGTGACGCGTTAACAGAACGCAGATATCCCAGATTGACTGGATTTTCGATTAAAACAATTTGACATGGATAGTCTACCTTATATGACACCAACAAAGATTTAATACGAATATCTGTACTGGCATCATCGACTAAAATGAGCTTAGAAATTGAGGGATCAATGCCGCCATCTACCAAAGAAGCTAAGCAAGAGCGAACACTCTCAAAACCGTTGTAGATAGGGAGCAGGACAGTTACACCAGGGTCTACCGATTCTGCTAGAGACTTAGCCATGGTAAAGACAGAAAAGCCTAAAGGACTTACACAACAATCTCAATGGTTTGCTACATCCCGGGAATGAAAGCTTGGCCATCATATTTAAAACCCAATGATGATTGGTTGGCAAACACATTCTGGAATTCAGATGTGTCAGCTGTATAAAAGTGACTACGGCTTTGAACATTAAAAAATCTGTGAAGGGTAGCGCCTCCAGCTGGAGGAGTGCCACCACTATTGAGTGCATAATAAGCAATGCCTTCAAACTTGAAATGAGGCAAGTCGGTCAAAACAGAGTCTCTTTCATCAGAATTAATTGTATAAAGATGAGTTCCAGCCAATGGGTTAAAGAATCGATACACAGGCGAAAGGATTTGCTGGATACCACCAGGCTGATAGTTGATCAATGGATCGCTTGAAACCTTAAAGTTAGTTGCTTGACCTTCAAAGATCCAATCCACTTGCTTTCCTTGGTTTTGCTGAATCTGCGAAACATTAATAAGGTCATCCTTTTCCTGCGAATTGGCTGTATAGAAATGTGCCAAAGCACCATAACCCTTGCGGAAACGCCATACGGGTACGTTCATTTCCTGGGTTGTGGATTGCCTAGATGTCTCATAAGCTCCTGTAAGCGTATTAGAGGGACGGTCATAACCATTAACATCAGAAAGAACGCCTTGGTTTGATTGGCGATAATCAACGGCAATTGCAGGAGTCAGAACGAAAACCTGACCTGAATTAACGTTTACAGAATATGGTGTATTGGAAAACAGTTGAGCGCCAGGAAGAGCGTAACGTGAGCTGGCATTTTTATCCAATTGGATGCCACCACTGTAATAAGCACTAATCAATGAATTGACAACACCGGAAGGCAGGCTCGACGGTGGATTAGGGACAAATGTATTCGCACTCATTCTGACATGATAGGAAGGACCGTTGTTAACAATTATAGATCCATTTACAACATTATTTACCGTATTATACGGACCCACTAAAGAATCGCTAAATGTATTGAATTTCAAATCCGCACTACTAAGATCGCCGATATAGATATCAGGTGCCTGCCCAGCAGAATTGGCTTCGAAATAATTCGAAATAACTTCAGGCTTTTCAGACCGATTAGTATTTTCAAAAAATAGGGTTCCGGCGCCGGTTCTTACTCCTTTGTCGCCAACGTCAAACTGAGTGGCATTCTCGATAAATAGGTTACTGATAATCCGAGGCGCAGAGAATTCAGATGAAGCAATTGCGCTTCCTCCATAACCAGCCCGATTGCCCTGAAAAAGATTATAATGGATGATTGGTGTTGAATTATTGAATACTCCAATTGCTCCACCGCTACCAGTTTCACCATTGGCGGCAACATTATTGGACCTCTCAACAGAATTGCCGACAAAAGTATTGAGCAATATATTATTGGTGGTGCCTTCGGTTTCGATATTGATTGCTCCTGAATGCGGCTTCCCGGAAGAGATAACTTTATTATTGACAAACTTATTGAGTATAATAGATTGAGTGGATCCTTTGCGAAGCATCACAGCACCTTTTGACTCTCCGGATGGCAGCGAATCAACAGGGGAAGCAGACTGTTGTGAAAGGCCGTCTTGAACAAGATTTGACAGGAAAAACCCGGTACCAAAGTCCTGGTAAAATGCACTACCTTCGGCTGATTTGTTTCCTTTTAGATTATTACTTGAGTAGATTGAGCCTACTTCACTTTTTGAGTCAAAAATCGCACCAAAACGCTTGGCTTGATTATTCCAAATAAAATTGTTTACTGCGGTTACGCGAGAATTATTTTGCACAGAGATAGCGGCTCCATCATGGGCTTGTAAATCATGAAGATAATTGCCCTTGATAATCACATCAGAAGCATTGACAGTGATACCTGCGGATTGCCCCTGGGAGTTGATATCTCCATTATTACGAATCTCAATTCCACTTATTAATGTGGAAAATGAATCTCCACTATCTTTCTGTTCTACTCTTCTAGAATTCTCAATCTGGATCATGGATTGGCCTCTATTCCAAGCCGGCTTTGCTCCATTGCCATCAAAAACAACGGAGAAGGATGGAGCGGTGTTGGTATTGGTTGCCGTGAAGGATGGTGGTGTTTCCGCAACGAGCTGGATCCGCTTATTGCTGATGATTAAATGTTCTCGATATATGCCTGCTTTGAGAACAATACGACTGTTGTCTGGAGCGGAATCAATAATGGCTTGAACGGACTGATCTGCGCTGATGACGAACGTATTGGTTGGAGCAAGCATGGGCGAGAAGCACGTTCATTTATTTTAGCAGAGCTAAGCATGAATGCCAAGAGGAATCAGTTGTTCTTGATGGGATTAGCAACACTCGACACAAGACCCAGTCCATGCAACAAGCCAAACGCAATGGCTTTCGCATTGTCATAACGTTGAGGCTCAAATAACAGCCAGAAGAATGGTTTAAATAGCATTTTCACTGACTCCTTCAACTTGAAAGATGCTGGCAAACGTGGATCGTTGAGCATCCAGATAAGATTACGCAACGCAGCCTCATGGCGCAAAGGTGAATACAAATGCATTCCCAATCGCCTACAAATGCGATTAGGATGCTTGCTGCCAAAAGTCTGCAACAACAAAGCGTCTTTGCTACATTTTAATTGATAGCCTTGAGCCACAGCACGCGCACTCCATTCGTGATCCAAATAATCAATCTCCATTTGTTCATTATATGGCCCTATTGAGATCCAATCGTGATAACGAAATGTGGTTCCACTCGTCATCAAAAACCATTCAGCCCTAACACCTGGAGCGGCATGGAGTTGGCGCCGATCTAGCTCATAGACCATCGGACCCCAGATCGTATGGTCATGAGCAAGAACTTTGCACCTTAGATCGTCAAGACTATCGAAATCAATACAGCTATCTTGATCCAATATAGTTAGCACCTCAGCTGTGCTGGCTTCAGTCGTGGCCATGCCACGATTAATGCCACCGGCTAATCGGTGTAAATTATGATTAGAGATAGTTAGAAATGATTCCCGCAGATCCACCGGCAAATCAAATCTTTGAAATGGATTGTTATCTACAAGAATAACATTAAAGCCATTGAGTCTCCAACCAAGCCAGCGTTTTAGGCAAGCTTCCGTAGGAAAATCATAGACTGGGATGACAAGCCAATGGCCAGAACGCCAACTCCTAACAATCCACTCTCGACAAATCGTGGAAGGCTCTTCTCGGGTCGTCTCCCTCGATCGCAGAGGATGACGGAAGCCATCATTCTCAAGGACTTCGGACCAGACTGAGCGAAAAGCAAGATGATCGTGATCTCGTCTGGTTTCGGGAAATGTATCGGGGACTGAATTGCCTTGATTGCAAAATATTGCATTCCCATTGTAAAGAGTTTGATGCCCAAGCATACCAGCCCTTAAACAGAAGTCGACTACATCAAAATGTTCGGAATAACATGAGTTAAGACCACCTACTTGATCCCACACAAATCGAGGAATCACCATAACATCGCAATCTACCATACTAACCAGCCTGCTCTCAGCAGCTCGAATTAGATCCATAGAATCCCCTTGAGGTTTACTGAAAAAACCTGGATATCCAATGCCATTCATGATTCCACCCATAACGCCGCGATGAAGCAATCGAGACTCGGCATCAATGACCCTTGGAGCAGTAATGCCATTATAGGATTCGCCATAAGGCGCGAATAAAAGTTCTGCTGCATTCAAGCCTAGGGCTGTTACAGATTCACCAATGACCAATATCAAGTCATACTTGGCAGCGTCTATGCCCGGCACCGCACGAGACAACGTACTTTCCGATTGGTTGGTAAGCGTTGAAAGATGGACAACCTGGAATAAAGCTTCATGCGTGTGTGAATAAGTATAGCCATCCTTCGAATAGCCACCAACAATAATCACCTCTCCTGGAGGATGGCTCCAACGGGTCATCTGATCAAGCAATTGATGAACCTGGTGATCCTCCTCATCCATCTCACAACGCATGGAAACCACTGCGGTATAACTCGGTAACGGTCGGCGAAGCTGAGGCTGGAACGGAGCAATCGGGAGTAACTGGGCCTGGGTTACTGAAGCAAACAGACCCTGAAACTGTTTAGGAAGAAGACCATTTTCCATCAAAACTGCTTGCCAGATTGTTGGATCATCAAGGGGCTTAGCATTGAGACCATGCTGTTGAAGGACCCAACGACGATTCAAAAGGAAAGGAAATATCCCCCAACCACTTTGCAGGCTCCATGAATCGTGCTCAAGACCTAATAGGATCTCTCCGACCGATCCTGAACCCGACGAATCAATCTGCGAATGCAACAACCCATCCAGCGTGATCACCTCTGGTGAAGCTTCCAAACGCTTAGACCAACTCGCAAGACTCGCCACTAAATCCTGATCCAGCCAAGTGTTTGGCGTCACAGCCATCAGATAGCTGCCAGAAGACCAAGCAAGCAAGCTCCCCCAAGAATTGAGTCCATTCACGGGTCCGACAAGCCTGATTGGGGAAACGGTGTGCCTGCGGAGCAACTCCACCCAGAGCTTCAGTCGATTCTGTAGGTGCGATGGCAACCCCTGACAATAAACAAGCAATTCCCAGCGTTCAGAACGTTGACGAACCAGGCTGGAAAGCAACAGGAAAGGCAGTAAGGCCTCAGCATGGAAAAATCGCTCGGGGGCTTCAATCAACAGACTCAACACAGGAGGTTGCTGAGTCTGACTAGCCACAACACCCTCAAAAATTTCGCACATTGAACGGGGCTGATCAATAAACAAGGGCTTGAATCTGGCTTCAACTTCTTCCTGCAGTTTTTTACGTAACTTTGCGCGATCTGATTGAACACAGTTTCGGAGAAGCCGCTTGAGGTTGCGTAACGGAGCCCCAATAATGCCCATATCAGCAAATCCTGTTGAGTGCAGCAGACATCCGCTCCGCTACGGCATCAACGCCACAACGTAGCATCACCTTATTGCGGGCATTTTTACGCAGTTGTGACCCAATAATCTGGCGGCATTGCAAGGCTGCACGACAAAGACATTCAGTAAGATCGCTCTCGTCAATTCGGGCCCAAACACAACCGGCTTGGTAGGAACCATGACCAATATCTTCGGCAACCAACTCGTATCTGACTGGAAAGCCGGTTGTGTGGTCAAGCAAATCACGGCTACCACCATAGTCCGTAGCTACGACCAGAACCCCTGCAGCCATCGCTTCAGCAATCGTAAGTCCAAAACCTTCACTGGCATGAGACGATGCATAAATATCGGCTGACCGGATCAAAGCCTTGAGTGCGGCATCATCCAGATCTTTGATTATCAATTCAACGGAATCTGGGCAAGACTCCCTGAGTTGTTTCAATGCCCTCTCAAATTCATCAAACGACTGTTGATCATACCCGGCTGGCTCAAAATTTTTCGTCTTAAGTCGAAGTCGCCAACCCTGACGAGCCAGACCAGAGTTATGAAATGCACGTATCAAAGCAGCCGGGTTTTTACGCCTGAGATAACTTGCGCCATCAAATACATACAGAATCGTACCGTTCACACTGGAGTGAGGTGTCGAATTCTTCGTCAAGCGCTCATCAATGTTAATCACGTGAGGGATGACATCGATCGGCAAGCTGGTCAACCCCGAAAACAATTCTTTGCAATAATCACTGGGAACCCACATCGAATCGATCCAGGAAAGCGCCTTAGACCATCCATGGGGAACCTGCAAATTCTCCCACAACCAATAGCCAATTCTATGGCGCGAGCGCTTAATCAAATGAAGCTGTTCGCACGAAAGAAGGGCTGGAGCAGTATCTGGATTTAGGTGAATAATCGCCACATCAGGCGCAAAATCGGGGTGAATTGTTGGTGATATTGATGAAAACAAACGGTGTGGGCCATATCGCGCCAGTCCAAAGGGATGCGTCTCATAGAGATGCTGCAGCCTCCACAACGCCCTCATACTGCCACGGCAAGCCTCACCTGCTCCTGAATGAAAATTCCAAGGACCAATGAAAGCAATTGCGGGCCTGGGCATCATTAGATTATGCAATAATTCATTGTTCTATGTCGCGCGTACCAGATCGCCGCAACAGTTCCCTCATTATAGTCGTTTGAGCCGGCACAGGTACTAGGCGAATTGGCAGGCGCAACACAGCCAGTAGTAGAGTTTGGGGCCAATCCAGAAGGCCTTCCCGAGCACAGCGGAACAGGAATCTTGCCTCAGCCTGAAGGTAGGGCCAGCCATTCCTTCTTGCTGTATGGCTAGAGCCAACCCTGACCTTGACCAGTGAATCGGCACAATTATCTAACTGCAATCCTGCGCCAAGAAGCCTTAGCCAAAGATAATAGTCTTCAAATCCTGGACAAGAACGATAGCCGCCCACCTGCCTGACCATGGATTGACGCATGATAACGGCAGGATGATTCATAGGATTGCGCCAGCGACTGAAGCGTCGAACCTCAACAACTCCAATGGGAACCTGACGGATGCTGATTGTTTCAAAAGGATGATCCAGAAATTCATCAATCCAGGAACTGATGGCCGCCAATTCCGGTCTTTGCACCATGGTCTTCACTTGGAGCAAGCAACGTTGCGGAACGGAGATGTCATCCGCATCGGCCCTCACCACCAACTCGGAACGACAATAATCCATTCCCCTTGCCAGGACAGGGCCTACCCCTTCCCGGCCTGGACCTTCAACTATCAACAGCGGTAATCGCGACACCATCAGAATCTGACGGAGTTCAGGCGGGGGTGGACCATCACAGCTGACGATCACCTGGGCAGGCTGAAGACTCTGATCTTCCAGGCTTGCCAATGCCTCTGAAACGATGGAAGGACTCTCCCATGGAGCCATCGGCATCAGCACATCAAAAGCTTCTGATGGCTGATACTTCACGGGATTATGTGATCATTACGATTATGCATCACAGCAAGAAGGGAAGCACTTTGGCGTCGCGTCGAAGCAGCCTGAGGCCAAGGTACAAACCCACAAGATTGGCAACAAAAAATAAGGCGTTGAATTGCAGGTTGAAATGACCGCTAATCATGGAATCTCTCAAGGGTCCAAAGGACTGATAAAGCGGGTTAAAAGTGGCAATCCAAGAGTACTCACCCAAACTTTTCTTCGTATACAGGATGGGAGACAACAGGAATACCAACTGAAGCACAATTGGAACGAGCTGATAGAGATCCTTGTAGCGAGCTCCCAGCAAGCAGACAATCAAGGGAAGCCAGAACATGAAGACAATCAGATTCAACAAGCCTGGGATTCCGAATAAAAACAGATTTGGAATCAATTGGGGCTCAAAGATGCTGAGACCAAGAGCAACCATCAACAAAGACTGGCCAAAGGTTTGCAACTGGAAAGCCCACTCCTCGAGGGCGTAAAAAATTGGGGGAATATTGATATTATTGATGTTCTCGCGACTATGCTCAAAAAGATTGGGTGCACTGCTAATGGCCCCAGATAGCGCTGTCCAAAGAACCATGCCGACCCCAAGAAAGACAGAATATTGCCGGATATCCTGAACCTTGAATACCGTACCGTAGACAACGGCCAGAACAGCTACTGACAAAAGATTGGTCAAACCCAACCATAAACTACCTAATTTTGTGCGAACGAAACGGGCTTTGGTTCGGGCGGTTGCGGTAAACCACCACACACGACGCATGTGCCAAGCATAACGAATCTGGCTCAAAACTGATCGTCCCTGAAGCTGCAAGAGCCGATGCGAAACCTGATCCAAGGACCGCACCTTACCTGCAACCGTAACCATGGGATCAGCGTTGGCCATATTCGAGCAAGAGAGAGAAGGGCAATGCGATTAAGTGTGCGCCTAAGCCTTATTGTAATAAAAAGTCAATGCTTGTTCCAGCTTGCCATCATAGACGATTCTTCCCTGATCAAACACAAGTCCGCGGGTGCAGAATCTTCGGAGCAATTCGTCTGAATGGGATGCAAGGAAAAGCGTGCCCGCAGCTTGGATAAACAAATCAAGACGCTTTTGTGCTGCTTCAACGAAACTGTTGTCACCAGCGCCAATTCCCTCATCAAGGGCAAGACATTCATGACTAATACCCGTGAGAACGGCGAACAGCAAGCGTGCAACCATACCCTGACTATATCCCTTGACAGGAAGATTAATGAAATCACCGAGGCCCGAGAAGCCCCTTACATCTTCAAGGAAATCATCAAAACCTCTTAAGCTGCCTTGCATCATGAGGTAGTGGGCCTTGACGGCTTGAAGCCCGCTGAGCTCAGGACTTGTAATGAAGGACTTATGGATCATTGGGTAGACGAAGGCATGAACTTTCATATGACCAGAAGTGGGGTGGTAGATCCCGCTGATCAACCGCAGAAAGGTGCTCTTGCCAGCACCGTTGTGGCCGATTAACGCAATCCGCTCGCCATGCTCAACATAAATATTGATATCGCTCAGGGCATCAATGACCGCGCCTCCCCTCTGCCTTCGGAGCCCTCCACCTGTGACGGATCGGAACAGCGTGGACCCAAGACTACGCATCTCGGTTGTAAAAACAGGAATCTGCAACGAGACCCTTTCCATCTCAAGGATTGGCCCTAGAGCTGAAGCCCCGGATCGCTGGGTCTCCGACCAAGCCATAGGTTGAAAGGACTCAACCACGTTCATCGGGCAACTGTTGATCGGGGCATCCTCTCACCAGAACAGCAACAAGCTTGTAGGCCTGCGAAGAAAGAGGGCTCCGCCCAAGCCAGAGTCCACAACCTACTGAAAATCACTCTCTTTATCATTGTACCTCTCTTCATCAGACTGAAAGCGCCCCCATCAAGCTGCCCATCTCCAGCGCCTGCATTGCGTAGCTCCAACCAAGATTGCTCTTGATGCCGGCCCGCTCCAGGGCCTGCTGCAGGGTGTCGGTGGTGAGCACGCCGAAGATCACCGGGACGCCGGTGTCGCGGGCCACGGCGGAGACACCCTTGCCCACCTCGGCCACCACCACATCGAAATGGGGGGTGTCGCCGCGGATCACGGCCCCCAGGGTGATCACCACCTGATAACGGCCGCTGGCGGCCAGGCGCTGAGCCACCAGGGGGATCTCAAAACTGCCGGGCACCCAGGCCACATCCAGCTGGCTGCTGGTGGGGGACGTATCGATGCCGTGGCGCAACAGGCAATCAAGACAGCCGCTCAGCAGCTTGCCGGTCACCAGATCGTTGAAACGGGCCACCACCACGGCGATCCGCAGGTTGGCCGTATCGGTGAAGCGCCCTTCGAAAACCGCCAAAACCTTCAGACCACAAAGAAACTCACGCCCCAGTTGAGCAGAACGAGGGCGACCCAGGCTCCACCGCCGATCAGGATCAGGCGATTGGAGCGGCCGCTGTCGTCGCTGCTGGCGTAGAGCACGGGGATCGCCACGATCAACGCGAAGGACAACACCACCAGGGCCAGGACGGTGAGCGTGTTGATGATCTGCATGAGGAGGTGCTGGAAGGGGTGGGCGGGCCGGCCGGACCAGGCATTGAGGGGATTCTCACACGGGACCCCGGCCGCTCCGAAGGGGGGTGGGGGCTTCCTTCACAAGTTG
>Ga0194055_10000630_pt1 | contig 28567 bp, 18 predicted proteins | sample SepL449m_MetaG_FD_155482 | JGI IMG/M metagenome (GOLD analysis project Ga0194055, IMG submission 155482) | Anoxic zone freshwater microbial communities from boreal shield lake in IISD Experimental Lakes Area, Ontario, Canada - Sep2016-L442-9m | ecosystem: Environmental > Aquatic > Freshwater >... | reverse complement strand
ATCCGTCGCCCTCCCAACCAATGAATGAATTGATTGGGCTAGGCCGATGAAAAGATGTTTAGAGCGAAAACATAAGCCTCCCCTTGATAACCCGCCGCGTGAGCGAGAGGGCGCTCGACCTCGAACAACCTGTTTCCATTTACCGAACTCCATCCTCTAACAACGACGAGCAATCCATCATGGCAAAGAAGAAAGCCTCCACCAAAACGTCTAAAAAGAAATCCACTGGCCGTATCGTGTTGCGAACGGGCGAGGCCTTGGTCGAATCTACCGAAGCTTGGTCGGCTGCGGAGCCCGAGGTCGTGATTGGTGAATTGGATGGCCCCGTGGGCTTCTCGATCGCGAACATGATCGGGAATCAAGCCAAGGGGCATTCGAAGATCTTCGCGATTCTCAATTGCGACGTTCAAGTTCGCCCGGTGACGGTCATGGTCAGTAAAGTGACGGTGAACAATGAGAAGTACACCAACATCTTGATGGGGACGGTGCAAGCGGCGATTGCGAATGGTGTTCTGGATGCGGTTCGCGAAGGGCATATTCCGAAGGCGAAAGCGAACGACTTGGGGATCATTGTGTCGGTGTGGTTGGATCCATCGATTGTGAAGTCGGAATACGATCCCGAGGTTTTGTTCCGAACCAATCGCGAAGCGACGACCAAGGCGATTGCGAAGGCGATGAATAACGAGCCCTCGATCGAATGGTTGCTAAAGAACCAGGACTCGGTCAAGCATTTTTTCCATCAACTCGCGGTCGAAGGCAAGCTGTAAGTTCACTGGCAAAGTACTGGGCATCGTGCCAGCCACATTTCATAGGCCCTAACAACGGAAACTTCCAATCTCCCCATTCATCCCACCCAACCCGAATCGCAAACAGCGCAGCCGGAACCGTGCAGTTGGTCAGGAATGGGGAAAAGGGGGATCAAACAGCCCTTCAAAAGGGGGGGGAAACCCAGTACAATCTTCTACAAGCAGTGCAGGTTCAAGTCGGCAATCGACGGGAATCAGCCACTTTGCCCGCACCCATAGCTCAATTGGATAGAGCATCGGTCTACGGAACCGAAGGTTTCTGGTTCGACTCCAGATGGGTGTATTAAGGAAAACAAAGGGAAAACGCGATTCGAAGCGATCGCAAAACTTCCCAAGCTTTAGAATGCGGTACAGAACCGTTTCTTGGCACAGTTTTTCATCGTCGGCACTCTGCCGCATAGAGTAGTTCTGATCAAGTCCCTTCGGCTCGCGTGGTTCGTTTCATGCTGAAGGAGATCTTATATGGCTCGTACACCCCAACCCTGGTATCGACAGGACAGAGCCGCTTGGTCCGTTACCATTGCGGGAGTTCGCCACAACCTAGGTGGCGACAAGAAACAGGCATTCGAACAATTCTACGAATTGATGCGGTCCCCCACAAAGGCGTCCGTCTCGTCAAAGGCGTTCGCCGCTATTGCCGATGCGTTTTTGGATTGGGTCCAAAAGCACCGTGCCCCCGATACGTTCGAATGGTACCGCTATCGCCTTGAACGCTTCTGCCAACGCTACCCCGATCTGCTTCTCTCTCAGATCAAACCATTCCATGTTCAGCAATGGGTGGACTCTTACGCCGATTTGACGAAGACCTCCAAACGGAACTACGTTCGCAGCGTGAAGCGATGCGTCAAATGGGCGAAACAACAAGGCTAGGCTGCTGCATCGAAGATGTCGCAGACAAAGAAATCCGGCGTCGGATGCCGATCAGGAAGAAGAGGGGAGCGGTCTTTCGGAAGCGTCGTCATGCAGGTCCGTTGTTCGATATTTCACACACCGAGGCCTACCTTTCGATATTTCACCCACGATGTCAAGCGAATTCGATATTTCACCCACCCAAAGAGCCGTTTCGATATTTCACCCACTCGACAAGAGTTTCGATAGTTTACACACCGAGTTTCGATGGTTTGCCCACTAAGTTTCGATGGTTTACCCACCGGCCATATCTGAATCACTAAACGAATCAATGCGTTACGGGCCGTTATCCACAGCGTAACACTTATATAACAATAGTATTTAACACACAGACCAGCCTATCAGTCGAACACAATCCGATCACCAAAACAGGTCCTTTTGTTGGAATGTGTCAGGACTCCTTGACCAGACCCTCAATCTACCTCTATTTTGGAGCGGAGTTCCATCACGCTCAACTCATAGGATCATCTGTGGCCAAGAAGAAAGCCTCTAGCACCAAAGCAACCAACGAAGAACCACTCGAAAAGCAGCTCTGGAAAGCAGCAGACAAGCTCCGAAAGAACATCGATGCGGCTGAATACAAGCACGTGGTTCTCGGGCTCATCTTTCTGAAGTACATTTCGGATTCGTTCGAAGAATTGCATTCAAAATTAGCATCAGGGGACAGCGAATACGCTGGGGCCGATCCAGAAGACAAGGACGAATACAAAGGCGAAAACGTCTTCTTCGTTCCCACGCAAGCTCGATGGACGTATCTGTTGAGCCAAGCCAAGCAACCGACCATCGGTAAGACAGTCGACGATGCAATGGATGCGATCGAAAAGGAAAACCCAATCCTCAAAGGCGTGTTACCCAAAGTCTTCGCCAGACAAAACCTTGATCCAACCAGCTTAGGTGAACTCATTGACCTCGTGGGCAACATCGCCATGGGCGATGCCAAAGCTCGAAGTGCCGATGTGCTCGGCCACGTCTTCGAATATTTTCTCGGTGAGTTCGCTCTCGCCGAAGGCAAACAAGGCGGTCAGTTCTACACGCCTCGTTCCATCGTGGAATTGCTCGTCGCGATGCTTGAGCCCTACAAAGGCCGCGTGTTCGATCCATGCTGCGGCTCAGGCGGTATGTTCGTGCAAAGCGAGAAGTTCGTTGAGCAACATCAGGGTCGCGTCAACGATATCTCCATCTATGGGCAGGAAAGCAATCAGACCACGTGGCGGCTGGCCAAGATGAATCTGGCCATTCGTGGTATCGATGCCTCGCAAGTCGCTTGGAACAACGAAGGCTCGTTTCTAAACGACGCTCACAAAGATCTCAAAGCCGACTTCATTATCGCAAATCCTCCGTTTAACGTCAGTGACTGGAGTGGTGAGCTACTTCGCAAAGACGGACGTTGGACCTATGGTGTGCCGCCAGCCGGGAATGCCAACTTTGCATGGTTGCAACATTTCGTGTTTCACTTGGCCCCCGCCGGTCGCGCTGGCGTCGTACTCGCAAAGGGTGCCTTAACCAGCAAGACCAGTGGTGAAGGGGATATACGCAAAGCCTTAATCGCAGATGGCAACCTCATCGATTGCATCGTAAACTTGCCAGCCAAGTTGTTTCTCAACACGCAGATTCCAGCGGGCCTATGGTTCCTGAATCGTGCTCGCAAGAATGGCCATCCTCGCAAAGGAGAGATCCTGTTTATCGATGCTCGTAATCTCGGGCATCTGATCAATCGCCGAACGCGCGAACTATCGCAAGCCGACATCGAACAAATCGCTGCGACGTATCATGCATGGCGAACCGGTGAGGGGCAGTACGAAGACGTCAAAGGTTTCTGTGCCTCGGTGCCGCTCGATCGCGTCGCGGAACTGGACTACGTCCTTACCCCTGGTCGCTACGTTGGCTTACCCGACGAAGAGGATGACTTCAATTTCGCAGAGCGATTCTTTGCACTCAAATCCGAGTTTGAGGCTCAGTTAATGGAGGAAGCCAAACTTAATCAAGCCATCATGGAAAATTTGGCGAAGGTCAAGGTGGACCCATGACGGAGTTGATTCAACGTGACGAGTATCGACAATGGATCTTGTCCCTTGAGGAGCGTATCCTTATCTGCGAATCCACGAGTGACATCACGGTGGAGTATTCGCAACGGGACTTGAACAAGCCGATCGGTTTGGGCGAATATCAAATCAGTGCGAACTTGCCGAGGCAACACCGTTATTCATTGCCAAGTATCGAGCAAATCGAGGCAGAAGTAGAGGGGGTTGAAGATGAATGAGTGGCCAACGATACCTCTTTCGCAAACTACTCGATTTGTAGTCGATAATCGTGGTAAGACTGCTCCAACAGCGGCATATGGAGTACCATTGATTGCAACAAACTGTGTCGATAACGAAAGTCTCTACCCTACGTTTAGCAACCTGCGGTATGTATCACAAGAAACATATGAAATGTGGTTTCGGTCACACCCTGAACCAAACGACATAATTTTGACTCTTAAGGGCAGCCAAAACGGTGCAACTTGCTTGGTTCCCTCGCCCGTTAATTTTGCAATCGCTCAGGATATGGTTGCTCTCCGCGTCAATGAGGACGTTATGCACTATGCCTTCTTGTTGGCGGCACTCCGTTCAAGCGACTTGCAGGCTGAGATCAAAAACCTTGACGTAAGCGGTGTAATCCCTCACTTAAAAAAATCTGATTTTGATAAATTATTTGTCCCTTGCCCCCCGATTGCCATCCAGAGATCGATTGGCCGGCTATACCTCGATTTCTGTCTTAAGATCGACCTACTACAACGACAGAACACGACCCTCGAAACCATGGCCGAAACCCTCTTCCGCCAGTGGTTTGTGGAGGAGGCAAGTGATAATTGGGAGGAAGGAGCACTAGGCGAAGTAATTGAGATTTTCGATGGTAAAAGAATTCCGCTTTCCAAAATGGAGCGGGAAAAACGCAAAGATGGAACGCTTTATCCGTACTATGGCGCCGCCACAATTATGGACTATGTCAATGACTACATATTTGATGGCGACTACATACTGATGGGAGAAGATGGCACAGTCCGCACGGACGAAGGACTACCAGTTCTTCAGTATGCAACTGGTAAGTTCTGGGTCAACAATCACGCACACGTATTGAAAGCAAAACCGCCCTATAGCGATTTCTTAATTTGGAAGTATCTTTCACGAACGAACATCGACGAAATCGTGACCGGTGCGGTCCAGCCAAAGATCAACCAAGGCAACCTAAAGTCGTTGCCATTCCCAAGATTCCCGCCAGACTTGGTTCGACAGTTCAACTCGGCTACAATTCCTCTCCGATCTCGGATTCACCAAAACAGCAAGAGTATTCGAACGCTTGAAAAGCTTCGCGATACATTGCTCCCCAAGCTCATGTCGGGTGAGGTGAGGGTTCAATATGACTAAGATCACCGAATCGGCCATCGAAGCCCTTGCCATCAAACACTTGGAGGCTCATGGCTTTCGATACATACATGGTAATGATCTCGCCTTTGATGGTCCTAAGCCCGAACGTTCAAGTTATGTTGATGTGATTTTGGTCGACCGGTTAATGGCGGTTTCTGCGAGAATCAATCCACATATACCGTCCTCGCTTCGCGAAGCGGCTGTCAAAGATGTCCTTCGCATCCGCTCGCCCGAACTTTTGGCCGACAATGAGGCTTTCCATCGCTTGCTCACCGAAGGTGTCTCGGTCTCCACCCATAAAGATGGTGACGAACGGGGTGACAAGGTCTGGCTCATCGATTTCGAAAATCCGCTCAACAACGACTTCCTAGTGGTGAACCAATTCACGGTGATCGAGAACCACCACAACAAACGCCCTGATTTAATCTTGTTCGTCAATGGCTTACCATTGGTCGTGATCGAACTCAAAAACGCCACCGACGAAAACGCTACTATTCGATCTGCGTATCAGCAAATTGAAACCTATAAAGCGACGATCCCCAGTTTGTTTACGACCAATGCCTTTACGATTATCTCGGATGGCCTTGAGGCCAAAGCGGGATCGATTGCGGCGGGCTTTTCCCGTTTCATGGCGTGGAAAACAGCGGATGGAAAAACCGAAGCCTCTCCTCTCATTGGTCAGTTGGAAACGCTAATCGCGGGAATGCTAACGCCTGCGACACTACTCGATTTGATTCGGCACTTCATCGTCTTTGAAAAGGGAAAACGCGAAGACCCAAAGACAGGTCAAGTCAGCATTACCACGGTCAAGAAACTTGCGGCCTATCATCAATACTATGCCGTCAACGCAGCCGTCGCCTCCACCCTACGTGCAGCCGATCTGTATGCATCAAAGCCAGTCGATGTCCCTGATTCGACGCCAACGGCCTCCACCGCATTGATGAACGTTGCCGTATCTCCCGCGAATTATCAACTTCAAGGCGTCTCCGCCCAACCGCGAGGAGACCGCAAAGCGGGTGTCGTATGGCATACGCAAGGCTCAGGTAAGTCGCTATCCATGGTTTTCTATACCGGCAAGATCGTTCTGGCGATGGACAACCCCACCATTGTCGTCATAACAGACCGCAACGATCTAGACGATCAATTGTTCGATACCTTCGCGTCCGCCAAACAACTCTTGCGACAAGAGCCCGTGCAAGCAGAATCACGTGAGCAACTCAAAGAGTTACTTCGCGTGGCAGCGGGCGGCGTGGTCTTTTCAACCATCCAGAAGTTTCAACCCGAAGAGGGCAATGTTCACGAGGAACTCAGCCATCGCCGAAACATCGTCGTTATCGCTGACGAAGCCCATCGAACGCAGTATGGGTTTCAGGCAAAGAATATTGATGTCGAAGATGACGATGGAAATATCATCGGGACTCGTATTGTCTATGGCTTTGCCAAGTACTTGCGAGACGCCTTACCAAATGCGACCTATCTAGGATTCACCGGTACACCCATCGAGAAAACCGACGTCAATACGCCTGCGGTGTTTGGCCATTACGTCGATGTATACGACATCGCTCAAGCCGTCGAGGACGGCGCGACGGTGCGAATCTATTACGAAAGCAGACTGGCGAAAGTCGCTCTCAGTGACGAAGGCAAGAAGCTGATCAAGGAGTTAGACAAAGAGCTCGAATCCCGCGACCTGACCGACACACAGAAGGCCAAAGCCAAATGGACCAAGATGGAAGCGCTCATCGGCAGTGAGCAACGGATTCGAAACATCGCTCGTGATATCGTCAACCATTTCGAAGCCCGTCAAACGGCTCAGAAAGGGAAGGGTATGATTGTGAGCATGTCGCGACGCATTGCAGCCGAGCTTTACTCTGAAATCATCAAGATCCGCCCTGACTGGCATTCGGATGACCTGACCAAGGGCAAGATCAAAGTTGTGATGACCGCAGCCTCAAGCGATGGGCCATTACTAGCCAAACATCACACGAATAAAGAGCAGCGCAAGTTGCTTGCGGAACGGATGAAAGATGATGAAGATCCGCTGGAGCTAGTCATTGTCCGCGACATGTGGCTAACAGGCTTCGATGCACCCAGCATGCATACCCTTTATATCGATAAACCGATGAAGGGGCACAATCTGATGCAGGCCATTGCCCGCGTTAATCGCGTGTACAAAGACAAGACAGGCGGGCTAGTCGTCGATTATCTCGGTATCGCTGCGGACCTCAAAGAAGCACTCTCGTTTTATTCCGATGCAGGAGGCAAAGGCGATCCAGCGTTGGCTCAAGAGCAAGCCGTTGAGATCATGCTCGAAAAGATCGAAGTCGTTTCCGCGATGTACCATGGCTTTCCCTATGAAAACTACTTCGACTCAGACACCTCCAACAAACTGAAAACAATTCTGGCTGCCGAAAACCATGTTCTCGGATTACCCGATGGCAAGAAGCGCTACATCGATGCGGTCACCGCACTGTCGAAAGCGTTTGCGATTGCCATCCCACATGAACAAGCCATGGGAGCCAAGGACGAAGTTGCCTTCTTCCAGGCCGTCAAAGCACGGCTTGTCAAATTCGAATCCACCGGCGAGGGGACGAGCGAGGTGGATGTCGAAACCTCGATTCGGCAAGTGATTGATAAGGCGCTGGTTTCCGATCAAGTCATCGATGTCTTCGATGCAGCAGGAATCAAGAAGCCCGACATCTCCATTCTCTCAGACGAGTTCCTAGCCGAGCTCAAAGACCACGAACATCAGAACATTGCATTAGAAGTACTTCGCAAACTGCTCAATGACGAACTCAAATCGCGAGCCCGCAAAAACCTCGTACAGAGCAAAGCCTTGCTGGAAATGCTAGAGACATCCATCAAGCGATACCAAAACAAGATTCTGACCGCTGCGGAAGTCATGGACGAGCTGATCAAGCTCAGCAAGGAAATCGTCGCCTCCGACGACGAAGCTAAAAAACTCGGCCTAAGCGACTTCGAGTACGCCTTCTACACCGCAGTAGCCAGCAACGACAGCGCCCGCGAACTAATGCAACAAGAAAAGCTACGAGAACTAGCCGTAGTCCTAACCCAAAAAGTCCGCGAGAACGCATCCATCGACTGGACCATCAAAGAAAGCGTCAAATCAAAACTGAAAGTCATCGTCAAGCGATTGCTCCGCCAATATGGTTATCCACCAGATATGCAATTGTTGGCAACTGAAACGGTCTTGAGGCAAGCTGAGATGATTGCAGATGAATTAGCAGAACAAAGTACAAGCAAATGATCCTAAAACATATTTTTCGCTAACAAACTGAACTATTGATCAAAATTGGAGATTTCATGCCTAGATTTGGAAAAAATGTTCTTTCGCAATACTTGCGTACGAAGTGCGACAAGCAATTACGCCTTTCGCTATATACTCCGTCCGAACTAAAAAGCATGGGATGGCCAGAACCACTTACGGCTCGGCCTGCCGTGCAGATTCTCCGAGACGTAGGTATCGAATGGGAGCAGGCAAAACTAGGTGACTTAGAGACCGCTTTTCCAGGACACATAGATGCGCTCAAACAGAATGGAAAATTCAATGCTGTTGCATTGTTAACAGTTCTGCGATCAAACCCGCCGAGTCCAACTTTTGTTCTTCAGCCGAGTTTCGGCCACGTGTTACTACGTCAACAGTTTCTTCAGAGCATCGGTACGCCAACGCCGCTTGCTAATGAATGCCCGCCATTTGGAGAGTTTAGACCCGATCTTATCCTTGTCCAAACGAAACGTGACGATGAAATTGAAATACTTCCTAACGGTACCGTTTCGCAGGTGGACTCATCAGACACTCGTAAGGCCCTTGTGATTTGCGATATAAAACATGCAGGTGAGGCGAACTCGAGCTATAGCTCTGAAGTCTGCCTATATGCTATTCTGCTTGCGAACTGGCTAAGATTAGAGAATCTCGACCAACAGTTTTTAGTGACTACTAGAGTTTCTCTATGGACACGTGCAAAGGAAATATCAAGTCTTTCTCAATTAATGTCTAGATCACCAGGCGCGAGCCTTTCAGAGCGTCTGGAGGCTTTCTTTGAGGATCTCGATCCAATCGACTTTACAATTTTCTACCTGACAATTGACCACTTTTTCAAAGTAGACCTCCCTCGTGTTCAATCGGTAACATGCTTCCAAGACCTTGATTGGCACGTAGATTCACGATGCTCAGCATGTGATTTCTTGGGTTACAGAGGCTGGCTTAATTCAACGGATAGAGCAAAGCTTGATGAGAACCGAAACCATTACTGTGTAACCTGTGCCGAAGACACTGCTCATCTGAGTCGAATTGCTACGGTTTCGCGCGGGGGACGAAGGACATTGCAACAGCTTGGTGTTCAGGATGTTCGGCAGGTGGCAGGCTTGACGTCAAACTCGCAAGTTTTCGATGAACACAATTCTTTGAAGGCCGATCGGAATCACCTACCCAGCCGCGCTGAAGCTCTTTCCACAGGCGATTTCTCCATTGCTCAAAATACATCATCCGTGGACATGCCGAAGTGGGCAGATTTGGAGATCTTCATTGCAATAAATTTCGACCCAGGTTCAGGGCTGCTAACATCTATTGGATCCGAGGCGAGATTTCACCAGTTTACAAATTTTGGGCAGACCTCTCAGGTAAATCGGGTCTGGCAGTGTGAGGTTCAAACACTTCTTTCCCCAACACTTTCTGAAGAACGCAGTGTTGTTGTATCGTTTCTTTCCAGACTTGCCGAAGTTTTCAGTTTTGCATACAGCACAGATCCTAATCAAGGTGGCCCTCAAGCAGCAAGAACAAGAACACAGCTTTACTTTTGGGATCGGCGACAGTTCGAAGAACTGGCAAATGCCGTTGGACGCCACTTATCTGTTATTGTGAATCCGAACAATGACAGAATGCTACGAGGTTTAGTATGGTTGTTCCCGCCAGAAGAAACGCTGGAAAACGACGAATTGGTGCTCGCAAACCCGGTCACGTTTGTAAAGTCAGCCATTCAAAGAGATCTTCGATTACCCGTTGCTCATTCGCTCACACTATTCAATGCACATGAGGCCTATCACGACCCACAATTTAGGCCAAGCGTCCCAGGATCGTTTTATCGTGACCCCTATTCGGACATGATCCCAAGAGAACGTATCTATGAAATCTGGTCGAACGAACCGCTTGTAAAACTAGGGTTGAGTCAGAAGACGAGATCGCAATGTATAACTACCTATGGCGAAACCGTAAGGCAGCAAGTGACTTCTCTACGAAGCATCGTTTGGAAGTTTCGCGAAGATATGGGGCAAAGATTGCGTTATTCTGCTAACGCGCTAAACATTGGAATTCCGTTCAATTTTCAACAGATGAGCGAAGACGGACGATTGTGGTATGGATGGGCTCGGCTCGAAGAGGCATGCAGAAAAATCGAACTCAAGCACATATGGGCTGAAGAGCCAGAGCAACTAGAGGCGAAGTATGAAATCCTACGATTTGAAGCGCTGCTGTCGCAATCCGGAAATGACTATGTTTTTAGAGTTCGGCAGTCTTCACAAGATTGCAAGTTTTCCGATTCCGATGGTTTTCTAGCGTTACAAGACGAAGCTCTGGCAGGTTTTCTCAATTTAAGATTAAGAGACGTTGCACCTCAATCGCAGTTTCAACCATCCGAATTGAATCGTAGCCTTGCCAGTATCTTTCAGGCCACCTTGATTTCCTATGACCGAACGAACCTTGTAGCACAAGTTAGATTGACTGACTTTGGAAACTCTCCATCTTTGAGGCAATATTTGATTGACAATGGCCAGGTCAATTTGACTGTTTCCGTGAGCTTGGTTTCCGGAATTGGGCCGTCCATGGCCGAACGTATCCGCGAATGCGTACGAGCAATCGGTCGACCAAGTATTTCGGCGGCTGCACAAGCAACCTACGGTGCACTTGGACATGCACCTGGGTCAAATTTGCCTCGCACTGATGTAACAACGATGGCAGCGGAGGTTTTGTGGAATGCATCCGCACTTTCGGTGGAGTCATCGACGTGCGGTGAGGATGACGTCAATTATGCACTTACCCGTTTGTTTGCCACAGATTGGCCAATTAACGAGTCACAACGATTGGCAATCGAACACTGTATGTTAAAGCGATTATCAATTGTCTGGGGGCCTCCAGGGACTGGGAAAACTACGACAGCCGCGGCTTTGCTTGCTGCTCGCATACTCATCGCAATAGAGAAGGGGGACCCGCTCAGGATCTTAGTTACTGGGCCTACTTATAATGCATGGGAAAAACTTTTCGGTGATGCGGTTGATCTATTGAACCGCCTCAACGTCACTGAGGTTCGAGCGTTCAGGGTATATTCTGCCAATCGCGAAGCTTCCGATCTAGATTCCTCAACGATTAGCGTAACAGACCTTGTTGCCAAATCGTCGGAACCTGAATTTCAGACGTTGGCACAGCTACTAACATCGCCAAATCAAATCGTCATGGTCGGAGCTGGTGCACATCAGTGCTATCGAATTGCGCAAGAGGCCCATAGGGTTCCGAACTTTCAAGCATTTGATTTTGCAGTAGTTGATGAGAGTTCCCAGCTGGATGTGCCAACTTCCCTTTTCCCCCTTTGTTTAATGGCAGACGATTCTCAAATTGTGTTTTTAGGGGACCATTTACAGATGCCGCCTATTTCTGCCACTCAGCCGCCGAAAGATGCCGAGTGGCTTGTAGGGAGCATTCAGACCTATCTATTAACGCGACATGCGTGCCCTCAGCAGCCACTTTTGGTGAATTATCGTTCAGCGGGACCATTCGTCGAGTTCGGTAGGCGAATAGGTTACCCCAGCGGACTAACAGCACATTCGGCGAATCTGAGCCTTCACCAGCTGTTGACGTTCAATTCGGCTCCGCGAAACTGGCAAGGTTCAGTTGAGTGGGGACCCGAACTTGCCCACATCATCGACCCTCAAAAGAAACTTGTTGCAATCACTTATCCTGATGGGCGGTCTGGGCAAGCAAATAGTTTTGAAGCGGCATTGACGTGTGCATTAGTCCAACAGCTGTTCTTATCCACTTCGGGAAGTCTAGATGGCGAACTCGACCACTTGCACAATCTCAAGGACTCAGATCATGGCATTAACTTGGCTGACGATTTTTGGCGATTCGGAATTGGTATCGTAACTCCCCATCGAGCTCAACGAGCCCTGATCGTGAGGAAATTGCGAGAGATGTTTCCAATGCATTCGGCCGAATTGATAGGCTCTGCGGTGGATACTGTTGAGCGTTTCCAAGGTGGTCAAAGGAACACGATAATAATATCATTCGGAGTGGGAGATCCCGATCTTATTGCAGACGAAGAAGCATTCTTGCTGCAACTAGAGCGGACAAATGTGGCAATATCAAGAGCAAGGACAAAATGCATTATGTGTATATCTGACGATCTGATTTACCACCTGCCATCGGAAAAGGAAACCATTGCAACATCCAAGGCCGTGAAAGCTTTCGTCTCAGAAGTATGTCACAACAGTCAGCAAATTAGTCTCTCGTATGACGGGACGGTACGCAACGCATCCGTCAGGTGGAGTTAAGGGGTTATGAAGAAAATGTTGGAGATCAATCCCCCACTCAATTCAATTTGCCCCTATTTCACTATGTTTCCACTTAGTTTCCCGCTTGGAATTCTAAGTCGTCATGGTACCTATAATGACGTTGTACTCGACCCATTTGCGGGAAGGGGAACAACTTTATATGCCGCACGAATGATGGGACTAAGCGCCTTTGGTATCGACTCGAATCCCGTTGCCGCTGCGATTTCGAATTCAAAGCTCGTGAATACAACTCCGGAAAGAGTCATTCGGGCAGCGAAACAGATACTTTCGACAAAAGGCAGGCCTAAAGACGTTCCGGTGGGAGATTTTTGGACACTCGCTTACGAAAAAATGACCCTGATTCAATTGTGCAAGCTCCGCGAAGTCCTTATGGATAACTGCGATTCTGATTCTAGGCGTGGACTTATGGGAATTCTATTGGGTTCGCTACATGGCCCCCGAAATAAAATTGAGCTATCGTACTTCTCGAATCAATGTCCCAGAACTTTCGCGCCAAAGCCAAAATACGCAACAAAATATTGGCAAGAAAGAGGTTTACTGCCTCCAAAAGTAGATGTCCTCTCAATAGTTGAGAGACGAGCGCAACAAGTGTTTGGCGAAGAACAAACAATTGCAAATGGCCGAACTGCCAGGGGAGACAGCCGACGGTTGACTACGTTTCAATTCGTAGATCCGCCAAACTGGATAATAACATCTCCTCCTTACTACGGAATGAGAACCTATGTACCCGATCAATGGTTACGCAATTGGTTTGTGGGAGGTGCAGCAAAAGTCGACTATTCAATCGACGGACAGCTTCAGCACACGAGTCAAGGGCGATTCGCCAACGAATTGCGAGACGTATGGGTGAACTGTGCGAGCGTTGCAAAAACTGGCTGTCGTCTAGTGATTCGCTTCGGCGCAATCAACGATCGAAGAATTGACCACAAGCAGCTGATTAGGAGATCGCTCGAAGGTACTGGATGGAGAATCACATACATTAAAAAGGCCGGAAACGCCTCGAGTGGAAAACGACAATCAGCGCAGTTTGGAGACAGCAGTGCTTCGGCAATTGAAGAACTGGATGTATGGGCGAAGCTAGGGTAGGAGAAGTGAGATCGCCAAAGATCTCGATGGATAGCCAAGAGTCCTGTTATATTGGAGTACTGTTGAGGTAGTTTGTTGTTCCGAACCGCTAGAAGATTCGAGGTGTCCACGCTAGTAAGACTTATCGACGGAGGACAAAAACAGAGGAAATAATGACATTTTCAGAACTGCGAGCGAAAGACGCCAAGTTAGGTGCAATTGCCCCTGAGGTTGACAAACTACTACCTGCTTTAGTGCAAGGTGACCCAATGACGGCCTCTGCATCAGTGCTTTCGCATTTAGTTGCAAGCCTAGAGTCGTTAAAGTGCGGATATCTTCTTTTGGCAGAGGCAGGTAATTTTTACGGGGCGAACGTGATATTAAGAGTGTTTTTGGAGCACCTTTTGAAGGCAACAGCCATTTTCCTCGATTTCGCTGCACAAAGAAACAATTTGGCTGAAAACTATTTGCGCTTAGCTGAATGCGAGGCTAGAGCATACTTGAAGGCTCTTGAGTACGCAGGCTTCGATGAAAACGCAATTGCTGGCTCACCGCTTTTTCCACTGCTGACAAAAGGCAAAACCTTATCGAAGAACGAAGCAGAAATGCTTGAAAATCCATTCAGGTACAAAGCACTAATTAAGAAAATTCAAGACGAGCTAGGCTCTGGCGCTGACTCCTTTTTGCTAAAAGTCCTTCCAAACTACAGCGAGTTGTCAGGATTCGTCCACGGCGGTCCATCGACATCATTAATCACTTCGCAATTACGTAGCGAACTTGAGCAGAAGCTTTTGCAAGATGCGGAGCTCGTCGTTGGCTGCTTCTATTCAACAAAGCGTTACTTGCTCATGTTGGCCGCGTCACTTAGACCCGAGTTGGAAGACGACCGTGATCGCCTTAGTGCTGCAATCGACGATCTCAATTCGTGAGCACGTCATTGAAATGCTCTTCCGTACCTCGAAAAAGTGCAATAACATTGGCAGCATTCTCTTTGAGTCCAACTTCCTTTTGAGGTCAATATTCGTAGTAGTGAATCTTGACTCACAGTAAAGCGATTGGTTTTACAGATACTCGAACCCATGACAAGTATGAATACTACGCAACTTCTAAACATCATTATAGAAAATTATCTTGAGTCACATGATTTTAACGGACTGCCTCTTGTTAAATTGCTCAGCGGCACAGTTGCAGACGGCGATCTAAAGTCCATGCTCGAACAACTAGTTTCGACTGACCAAATTGGTGTCCTATCCGAAAACGAAGGAAACCCACACATTATCCAAATTGGATTTCCCGATATAGCAACTCAGATAAATAGCTTGAAAGCCTACAATCCATCTCATGTTTGCATATACCCTCGACCGGTTGTATTGCAGTCTAGAGTAGATCAATCGACTTTGCAGATGACGCCTTACAAACTACGTCTTGCTTTGGGAGAACCACAACTTTCCTTTCAGGCGTTCGATCTGGCTATATTGGAGTTCTATAGAAACGACCCGCGATATACGTACTATGCTAACGATATCGATGGTCGAATTTGCGCAAAGGATGAGTACTTTGAATCAGACGAAATGGCCGTACACGATCAGATTTTTATGAAATCGTTTGGCTTCGCTTATAACGAAGCCATGAATCGTTCAGTCGCAGTGTTCCTTCGATATTTGGCAGATCTTAGCCCCGAACATCAGCAGATTTGGAGGGCTAAAGAAGTCGGTTCAGATTATAAACTGCACCCTGACTATTTCCGCGCTGTGTACTTGGGGCAATGGATGGAAAATGTTCCGATTTTCGACGCATACCTTTGCGAGTTGTTTATCATAAATCAAATGGCACGTGTCATGGGGAGACCGTCGTTGTTTCGACAGGACTTCGGAGAATTTCTTGAAGGAAAACCGCCGCGATTCGCTTTTCTCATTCGCCCAACCGCTGAGGAGTTCAACGGCTTTGTGCTGCTATTGGACAAGCTTCTGTCGGACAACATCAATGTGAAATTCTTTCGAAACGACGTTCCGTTGGAAACGGAGATCAAGCGAGTTGACGACAAGATCGAAGTTCAAAGAAAAGGAACTATTCAGGTTCTCAACGATTGGGTTCGCTCGAAGTTTCAAGTCAATGATTGGACAGCATGGGACGACGCAGTGGCTGCGATGAAAAAAGTCCGAAAGATGCGGCAGACGCCCGCACATGCGGTCGATCAAAACGAATTTGACCAGAAGTACATCAAACAACAGCGTGACCTGATTTGTTTAGCATACAGTGCAGTTCGTACTATCAGACTTGTGTTTGCTAATCATCCGGCGGTGAAAGCTGCCGACATTGAGATTCCTGACGCAGTCCGCGAGGGCCGCATTTTGACGTATTAGACAATTCGACATTGCTCACAAGCAACCATCGGCATCTGGTGACCGAAGGTCGTTCGCGGTACAGAATCGGGTACACTACCCATTGCAAAACGATGCAAAACGTTCGATAATTCAGAAAGTTAGCGAGGCGAAGGCAGTTGATGCGGTCGGCGTAACTCGCGGCATAGAAAGACGTTAGGGGAACACACCAAAACTCGTCCGAAAATCCCGTCTCGACCTACGGAACCGAAGGTTTCTGGTTCGACTCCAGATGGGTGTACTAAGGAAAACAAAGGGAAAACGCGATTCGAAGCGATCGCAAAACTTCCCAAGGTACAGAATTCGGTACAGAACCGTTTTTTGGTACAGTTCTTCATCGCCCTCTGCCGCATAGAGTAGTTCTCATCAAGTCCCTTCGGCTCGCGTGGTTCGTTTCATGCTGAACGAGATCTTGGTTGGCTCGTACACCCCAGCCCTGGTATCGACAGGACAGAGCCGCTTGGTTCGTTACCATGGCGGGAGTTCGCCACAACCTAGGTGGCGTTTGCGGCCTTCTTGGACGAGGCGGCACTTTCCCATGGCCCTCCGTGTACCGAACGGACACGGATGCGCGCCTATCGTTATTTCGAAGAGGCACTTGCAGAAAAGAATCGCCGCAAGGAGCTCAATCGAGAAGATGCTTGAACGATTCAGACAATCCATATTTGCGTGTGCGACGCGAAGGATCGGTTATCACGAGGAATCCGTCGCTTACCCATCCGCTCAGCAATGCGGTGGCTGATCGCGGCTTGTAGTTGAACAATGCTTGAATGTCTGAGGATGCAACTTCGTTGGATGTCTGAAATAGCTCCAGGCATTTGCGTTGCATGGCGTCGAGCGTTCGCAAGTCCATGTGCCGGTCTGGTACGCCCTGCTTCGCACCCAGTTCCGCTCTTCTCGCAACCGCCTCGAAGCTCTCAGCCATCCCAAGACAAAAATACTCGACCCACTTCGTGATGTCTGCGTTGGCTCGTCCCATGTAGTAGTTGTGCGATGGCCCAATTGAAATGGCATCGTAGTAGGCGGCGAGATTCTTCGCGTAGTACTCTTCCAATGAATAAAGCCCTTTGAGGTCATAGCCGCCCAAATGCAGAATGAGGTTGGTCAATAGCCTGGCTGTGCGTCCATTGCCGTCGTTGTAGGGGTGTATCGTGGCAAACTGGTAGTGCGCCACTCCAGCCCTTATGGCACAGGGAATCTCCTGATTCTCGGTATCCTTCACCCATTTGGTGAGTTGCTTCATGAGTTTCGGAACATCCTTCGATTCAGGCGGCAAATAGACGATTGCTCGCGTGGCTGAATCGCGAATGACATTCTGGCCTTCACGGTAGGGTGTTGGTTTGACTCGCTTCTTTCCGCTTCGCATTACCAACGCATGAAGCGTTTGGATCGTGAGCTCCGTAACCTTTCCCTTTCGAGCCACCGTCGCTTCCAACTGATGAATCGCCGCGTAGTAGCCCTTCACCTCGGCCTCGTCGCGTTCACGACCGGGAAAATGTTGCGCCTTTGCAACGACTTGTTCTACTTGCTCGTGCGTTAGACGATTCCCTTCGATCATCGTTGAGTAATGGGTGGAATGCAGTTTCGCGGATTCACGCAAAGACAGCAGTATTGAAGGGTGAATCGGAAGAAAATCAATCCGTTGCCGCACCGCTTCGATTCTGACGAGCGCGTTTGCAGTTTTGGTTGAGATCGAGAAGTTGGGGGCGAATTTGGTCATCTATCGGCAGTCTATCGGCAATCGAGTTCGATTGGATTATGCCGATAAAATGCCGATAAATCCACTGGAATGTTCGCTGATCGACGGCCTTTCCACAAAGGCCACTGATTCCCGTGGCTTGCCGTGTTCCGTTTGCAGTCGGTTTCCGAGTAAGTTCGGAACGAATCGCACGCAAACTAGGCTCAACGGGTTGAAGCCCCCCGCTTCCCTTTTTGCGGCGCTTGGCTCCATCCCAGGACTACACCGACGAACTCCGTTTGTTCAAGCAACGCGCTTCGAGTTGGCAAGACAAACGTCGTCCGGCTGCATTCCTGTCGGTTCGGCCTGATCAGCGATTGATGCTACGCACATTCGCAGACATCCCTCGCGGCTGGTCGCCATCGTGGCGACGTGGTCCCCGTTGACCCGATTGGGGTTTCGTGCTCGGCAATCAGTACCGCCTATCGCCTTCAAAATCGACCCTCCCGATAGCCCGCCTTGCCCAAAATCATAGGGAGTTTATTTTGGTTTATGGAAAACTTGTAAACTCATATAAACTTCCTATAATCGAAGGATCATGAAGCCAGAAGACAATCCGTTTGCTCCCGGTGCGGGGGCTCCTCCTCCTGAATTGGCCGGGCGCGATGAACTGCGAGAATCGGTCCGAATCGCTCTGGCTCGCATCCAAGCCGGTCGGCCTGCCAAAAGCGTTCTGATGGTTGGATTGCGAGGGGTCGGCAAGACGGTACTTCTGGACCGCATGCGCGATGAAGCCGAAGAGAACGGGATGCAGACCTTGCGGATCGAGGCACCCGAAAACCGCTCGCTTCCCGCCATTCTAGCCCCCGAATTGCGGATCACTCTCCTCAAATTATCTCGGAATAGCCAAGCGTCGGAGCTTGCCAAGCGAGCACTCCGCGGGCTGGCAGGTTTTGCGAAAGCACTGAAAATCAAGTTCGGCGATATCGAAGTCGGACTCGATCTCGAACCCGAACCTGGATTGGCCGATAACGGTGATCTTGAACATGACCTTCAAGCGCTCCTCGAAGTGGTTGGCAAAGCCGCTAAGAGTGCGTCGAGCGCTGTCATTCTATTTGTCGATGAACTGCAATACGTCGAGGAGGAACAGCTCGCGGCGTTAATCACCGCGCTTCATCGCGTGGCCCAACGCCAACTCCCCGTCAGCCTCGTGGGGGCTGGGCTGCCGCAATTGCGAGGCAAGATGGGGCGAGCTAAATCGTATGCCGAGCGGCTATTTGATTTTCCGGAGTTGGAAGCCTTGGCGCCGGAAGCTGCCAAGCAAGCGATCCGAATCCCACTCCAAGAACAGTCTGTAGAGATCACCGATGACTCGCTGGATCTGATCTATGAAAAGACGCAGGGCTATCCTTACTTCTTGCAAGAGTGGGGCAAGCATGTTTGGGATGTGGCGACTCAATCACCGATCGAACGTCACGTGGTCGAAGAAGCGACACAGATTGCGCTTGCGACGTTGGATGCCAGTTTCTTTCGAGTGCGATTCGATCGATTGACTTTGACCGAGAAGAAGTACCTGCGTGCGATGGCCGAGTTAGGGCCGGGCCCACATCGATCGGGGGATATTGCGGCAGTATTGACTCGCGTCGTGACTGCGTTAGCGCCGACGCGGAATCAATTGATCTCGAAGGGGATGATCTATAGCCCGACGCACGGAGACACGGCCTTTACGGTACCGTTGTTCGACGCCTACATGCGGCGGATCATGCCAGGCAATGCATGGAATACGTAATGGCGACTGGGAATTTTTTCGTTAACAGCGCAGTGCAAGCCGAACGATTCCATAGCGTCGCATGATCGTTCGCTGCCACACATTCAACCTCCGAAAATTCGCCGCGAGGGCGAATCCATGGGAGGGTGAGGCTCCTGCCGAACCTTCTTCGGCATCGCATTCCGTCCCCATGACTGGGTCGAACAATCGCGCGACGTGGTTCGGCGGGAGCCTCACTCTCCCGTTTGATCCGTTCGCGCATTGACACCGCAAAACCCTCATTCCCAACGCAAATCGTGCAGGACGCCTTGATACCTCCAATCCGTTGCTTTGGCGACCAACCCGGCCCGAACCGGATTGTTGTACATGTAAATCGACTTCTCTTCGTAGAGTTCGGCGCTTCGAATGCGAGTGTCCCAATGATCGGATTGCCACACACAATTTCGATTCTTGTTCCGTTTTGTAAACTGTGATTTGAAGTACTGAACCCACGCATCGAATTCAACGGCAGTTTCTTGCGGTGCAGCCATCAAATGAAGATGATCTGGCATCAACACGTATTGTCCGACGATCCAGTGCGAGGTGTCTTGCCAGACACTCAGAAGAAGTTCATGGTGACTGTCGGTTGCAAGCCACGGCGTTCGGTCTTTGCAACATACCGTCAAATAGACGAGGGTTGGTTGGACGGGAGAAAAATGGACGCCATGCGTTGGGTGCTTCCGTGAGTCGGCAAAAGCCGAGTCAATGTGAGACTTCATGTGAACACTGGGCTTCACGGAAACATGCGAGAGCGAGGCGTCGGGGGAGAGCGAGGCATCCCTTTGCTCATCGCGCGAATTTTCATTTTGGCTAGGCTGTTCTAGGTCTTCATCATTTGGGTTCATGCGAGCCCCACACATTTGCGAAAAAGTAAACGTCTGTCGCTTCCGATTTTGCCACAGACAACCAGCAGGGTGAAACATGGTGATCTGAAAATCCCCAAAATAGGAAATGACGCTCGGGAGGGCCAGGAAACGGGAGGGCGAGGCTCCTGCCGAGCCTTCTTCGGATTTCTTTGGTTCGGCAGGAGCCTCACCCTCCCCTGGTTCGGCAGGAGCCTCACCCTCCCGATTTTGGATAAATGACTTTTCTGCAGCTTCCTATGAGAACCCTTTCATCGTTCCAGGTTGTTCGGCAACTCACTCAGTCCTTCCACAGCCATCGCATCGCGTCGGGCAAGACCGATCCTCCGTGGATGTCATTGTGACCTCCACTTCCAAAGACAAATTCATAGTCGTATCCCTTGAACTTTAAGGCCGCGGCCATCTCCTGATTCGCTAAGGGCCAATTGCCAAAACGATTGTCCAAATCCCCACTCCCGTCTTGCAAGTAAACCCGAATCGGTTTCTTTTCGGTTTTGCGAATCAATGGGGGGTAATTGTGTCCGCCGCGGATATCCACGAAACTGCCCACGTGACTCAACACGCGCCGAAACAAATCGGGGCGATGCCATGCCACGGAGAAAGCACAGATACCACCCGAACTAATCCCGACGATCGCCCTTCGATTCGGATCGTCGGTCAGGGAGTATTCCTTAGCTACTTCCGGCAGTATCTCTTTTTCTAAAAAAGTCGCATACACGTCCGACACCGAATCGTATTCAAACGATCGATTCTCCGGTGCCGGTTCCCAACCGGGTTTGTCCGGCAACGGCTTCTTGTGCCCCGGATCGATAAAGATCCCGATCGTGACAGGTATCTCTTTGGCATGGATAAGATTGTCCATCACCACAGTAGCTCGGAATCGTCCTGTCGGATTGACGTACGAGTGGCCATCTTGAAAGACCATCACGGCCGCGGGTTGCGAACCATCGTATTGTGCCGGAACGTAGATGTAGTAACGGCGATGTGTTCCCTCAAAAACCTTGCTATCCCAGGTTCGCTCAATGACTTTTCCTTCGGGTACGCTCTCGTGTCGCTGCGAATCCGGACCGAGTTGGTATTGGCTATCGTCGGCTGATACAAAGTCCTGAGTCAAAAGGAGCATCCAACCGCATAGAAGAGTGCACCAGAAACGAGGTGATCGATGATTCAATGGAAAAGACGTTCGTTTATGCATGATTCGTCCCATAGGAAACGGATGGATGGATGAATCGGCCAGCCGGGCCAATGACTGTTAGTGTATCCCTCGACTCGCGCTTCGGGTTGAGGCTTGCAAACCTACCGTGAATTCGGACCTCGGGTGGATCACTACCCTCGAACAGACGCGATCCCATGAGTTATAATTCGCGAATTCTCTCCCGTCATTCTCTTATGGAAAATGTCATGACTGCAATCCTCTTGCATTGCCATTGGGCTCCACTTCGCTATCTCATGAGTTTGGCATCGATTGTCACCATCGTCGGATTTGCACCAAGCTACGCACAAGACGAAGTCTATGAAGTCCATCCCGATTCGGTCCGCAAGCAAGGTGTTCCCGAAGGGAAACTCATCGGTCCACTCGAATGGTCCAGCACCCTCTATCCTGGGACCAAGCGAAACTATCACATGTATATCCCCGCTCAATATTCGGCCGACCGCCCCGCCTGTTTGTTCGTCGTCCAGGATGGACTCAATCGTGCCAACGAGTGGAAGCTGCCCGTCGTCATGGATAATCTTATCCATGCCAAAGAGATGCCCGTGACGATCGGATTGTTTGTCGAACCAGGTGTTGTCCCTGCTCCCAATAGCGATGGTCAGCCGCGATTCAATCGGAGCTTTGAGTACGACGGCCTAGGAGATCGCTACGCGCGGTTTCTGATTGAAGAACTGATCCCTGAAGTCAAGAAGCAATACGCCATCAGCGATGATCCGAATGATCGAGGGCTTGCCGGCGCGAGTTCGGGGGGCATCTGTGCGTTGAACGCAGCGTGGGAAAGGCCCGATCAGTTCCGTCGTGTTCTATCGACCATCGGCACATTTGTTGGATTGCGGGGAGCCGATCAATTGTCGACGTTGATTCGCAAGACCGAACCCAAACCGCTGCGTGTCTTCCTTCAGGATGGCGATCGGGATCTCAATATCTATGCGGGGGACTGGTATATTGCGAACCTGCAAATGCGGTCCGCATTGGAATACTCCGGCTACGAAGTCAATCATGTATGGGGGCATGGTGGTCACAATGGCAAGCAAGGTGCGGCCATCCTCCCTGACGCTCTGCGATGGCTGTGGAAAGATCATCCACAACCGATTGCAAAGGGATTTCAAAAGGCCGCTCGAGTCAATGTATTGATTCCTGGCCAAGAATGGGAATTGGTCAGCGAAGGGCACAAGTTCACCGAAGGCCCCGCGATCGATCGGGATGGGAATGTTTACTTCGTCGACGTCGGAACGAACGAGATTTTTAAGATCACCGGCATCGATGGGGATCGTCCTGAAGTCAAACGATTTGTCGATAATACGGGTGGCGCCAGCGGATTAGGTTTGGGACCGGATGGCAAGTTGTATGCTTGTCAATACAACGGCAAGAAGATCGTTCGGTACGACGCTGCCGGTCACGAAGAAGTACTCCTCTCGGATTCGACATGCAACGATCTCGTCGTGACCATGAAAGGAATCTACTTTACCGATCCCGCGAACAAACGGATTCAGTACTTGACGTTTGACGGAAAGAAGCGAGAAGTCGATTCTGGCCTTGCAGCACCCAACGGATTGGTCGTATCGCCGGACCAAACCCTCTTGCATGTGGCGGATAGCGATGGTCGTTTCACCTACAGTTACACCATTCAGGACGACGGTTCCCTAGCCAATCGCCAAGAGTACGGGCATCTCCATATTACGGACGCATCTTCAAAAACCCAAGCCGATGGCATGAAGACCGACGTCAATGGGAACCTGTATGTTGCTACCTCGATCGGATTGCAGATCCTCGATCCCTTGGGGCGGGTCAATCAGATTTTGCCCAAGCCGCAGAATGCTTTCCTGAGCAATGTCGGGTTTGGAGGGAAGGACCGCAACATTCTGGTAGTGACTTGTGGTGACAAAGTGTATCGACGCAAAGTCAACGCACGCGGTAATGTCAGTTGGGAAGCCCCGATCAAGCCCCCCAAGCCAGGCCTCTAAATCGCAAAGACCGCTTGGAATTTTGCCGTGGATGCCGAAAATAGCGACGGCAAAATTTGTCTAAAGCACATTGGCAGATAAGTCCACGGGAAACCGGGTGCTAACGCACTGCGGCGGATACGATCCCATGAAACCGGGTGCTAACGCACTGCGGCTGATGGGGATTTACGAGGATTCCGAGGATGGAATAAACCAGGACCTACGTTGATGTGCTGATCCACGATCGCTTCGCATTTTCAATTCGGCAAAGAACTATGACGCAATGGATTTCGGTCAAGCAGGCTCGTCTCCCTGAATCGATTGGCAAAGTCTTCCAAGTCCGCGGCTGGGTTCGTACCCGGCGGGATAGCAAGGGAGGCTTCAGCTTCATCGAAGTCAACGACGGCAGTTCGTTTGGAAATCTGCAGATCATCGCTGACGGTCAGCTGCCCAACTACCAACAGGATGTGTTGACACTGACGGTCGGCAGCAGCGTGGTGGTCGAAGGGGAGATCAAGGGAAGTGCTGGCCAAGGGCAGTCGACGGAGATGGCAGCCACTGCGTTGCGAGTGACCGGATTGGCGAGCGCCACCGAGTACCCGCTGCAAAAGAAGCAGCATACGTTTGAAAAACTCCGGGAGTGGGCTCACTTGCGACCTCGTACCAATACGTTTGGTGCGGTGACGCGCGTGCGGCATCGCTTGAGCTACGCCACGCACGAGTTCTTTCACAACGAAGGCTTCGTTGTCGTTCATACGCCGTTGATCACGGCCAGCGACTGCGAAGGTGCGGGGCAGATGTTTCGGGTCACGACATTGCCGGTCGATAACCCCCCGATGGTGAATGGCAAGGTGGATGTCAGTCAGGATTTCTTTGGCAAGTCCTCGTTCTTGACCGTCAGTGGTCAGCTTGAGGGAGAAGCCTATGCCTGTGCGCTCGGAAAAATCTACACCTTTGGCCCGACCTTTCGAGCTGAAAATTCGAACACTTCGAGGCACTTGTCCGAGTTCTGGATGATCGAGCCCGAAGCGGCGTTCTATGAACTCATCGACAACATGCAATTGGCCGAGCGTTATTTGAAGTTCATGATTTCCGAAACGCTGACCCATTGCGCCGAGGACATGGCATTCTTTGAACAAAGGATTCAGCCGGGGTTGATCGCTGCCCTTCAATTGGTCCTTGATAAACCCTTTGTTCATTTGTCCTATACCGAAGCGGTCGACATTTTGACCAAGAGTGGAGAGAAGTTCGAATACCCAGTGACATGGGGAACTGACCTCCAATCGGAACACGAGCGCTATCTGACCGAGAAACATGTTCAAGGGCCGGTCATTCTCTACAACTATCCGAAGGACATCAAATCGTTCTACATGCGACAAAACGATGATGGCAAGACGGTCGCGGCCATGGATGTGTTGGTGCCTGGAGTGGGTGAGATCATCGGAGGTAGCCAGAGAGAAGAGCGGCTAGACGTGTTGCTGGCGCGGATGGAGTCGCTGGGGCTGAAGCCGGAAGATTATTGGTGGTATCTCGATTTGCGCCGGTTCGGTTCGGTACCTCATGCTGGATTTGGGTTGGGATTGGAGCGGATGGTTCAATACACGACGGGAATGGCCAACATTCGCGATGTGATTCCGTTCCCGAGAACCCCCGGCAGTTGCGATTTCTAAACCCATCTTTCGCTTGGCATGAAGACGCCGCCGCATGTTGGGGGCGTTGGTTCGGAACGTTGCCCTTCACTTTCTCTTAGTCGGATTTGATATGGATTCCTTGTTTCGTCGCGCGAGCGGTCAGTTGATTCATGTCACCTCCTTGCCTCCTCGCGTTGCAGGAGAGTCACATCCTGATTTTCACCCAGGAACGGACGGGGCATGGGCCGTGGGAGATCTTGGATCGGGAGATATTGGTCCATCGGCCTACGAATTTGTGCGGTTTTTGCACGCTTCCAAGCAACGCTGGTGGCAAATTTTGCCGACGGGTCCGGTCGGATATGGTTTCTCACCGTATCAATCCCCGTCGTCGTTCGCAGGGAATCCGTTGCTGGTCAGTCCCGCGTTGCTCGTCCGCGATGGATTACTTCGCCAAGAGGATTGGGATTCGGCGATTGCCGACGTCGGGCCTGAGGACTTGCAGCAGGTGAACTATGAAAAGTCATCGAGCAAGCGGATGGAATTGTTGCGGATGGCGTTTCGCCGGTTTCAGCAATCGCGGCAGGATCTACACGGAGCATTGGATCAGTTTCGCCACGAGCAGTCGCATTGGCTGGGGGAGCATTGTTTGTTCACCGCGTGCAAGTCATTTCATCACGATGTCTCATGGACGCAGTGGGATCCGGGTTTAGTGCGGCGCGATCCTGGAGCACTGCATCATTGGCAAGAGCAACTCCGGATCGCTTGCGAATTCGAGGCCTTCATACAGTTCCTTTTTGAACGGCAATGGAAGGAGCTAAGGCAATACGCGCGAGAACTGGGAGTGGGGATCATCGGAGATATACCGATCTTTGTTTCGATGGATAGCTCGGACGTTTGGTCGGGGCAACATCTGTATGAGTTGGATTCGAATGGGAATCCAACGGTGGTTGCGGGGGTGCCTCCCGATTACTTCTCGGCCACGGGGCAGCGCTGGGGAAATCCGCTGTATCGATGGGATGTGCATGGACAAAACGGATTTGATTGGTGGATACGACGATTCAGGCGTATTCTCGATCTCTGCGACCTCGTCCGCATCGATCACTTCCGAGGCTTTGAAGCGTATTGGGAAATCCCATCCCAATATCCGGATGCGCGGATAGGACAGTGGCGTCCCGGACCACGGCATGATTTGTTTCATGCGATCATGCATGCCTTTGGAAAATCATCCGGCGATGCATTGCCGGTCATTGCCGAGGATTTGGGATTCATCACTCCCGAGGTACATCAATTGCGCGACGCGTTTCGATTTCCGGGGATGCGTATTGTCCAGTTCGGATTTGGGGATGGTGTGGCAAGTTCGTTGGACTTGCCGCACAACTACCCAGTCCATTGCGTCGCGTATACGGGGACGCATGACAACGATACCGTCGTCGGGTGGTACGAGAGCGTCGCAGGAGAAGGGAGCACGCGATCGCAACAGGAGATCGACGCGGAAAAGAGATTTGCGCTGCGGTACTTGGGTTGCCCCGCTTCAGAGATTCACATTGGGATGATGCGAGCCATTTGGAGTTCCGTCGCAGCCCTTTCTCTATCGCCGATTCAGGATTTGTTAGGTCTGCCAGCCCGCGCCCGCATGAACACCCCGGGTACCTCGTCTGGCAATTGGGTTTGGCGTTGCCCATCGAATCGGTTGGTTCCCTCGGTTTCGGAATGGTTGGGCGAGTTTACGGCAACCTATGGGCGATCGGCCGTCGGCTGAGTGTGATCGATCAAAACGCAAGGCTTTCCCTGGTTTCTTCCGGCGGTCACCCACTACAAGAAAACATCCTTGGAAGGTACAACAGTAGCCCGATGAATAGGGATTGGGCAGAGGTTTTCGCGAGGAGCTGTACTTCTCCGTTTTGATTCGGCGGTCGTGTCTCCGCGCCTCCGGTGGCTGTCCGGCTTCTTTCTCCATCAATGGGTGAGCCATGAAAATCGTTTGTGATCGAGCGAAGTTCCAAAGTGCCTTTCAAATTGCAGCGGCATTGGTTCCGACTCGCAGTCCCAAAGATGTTTTGTTGAATGTCAAGCTCGAGGTCGATGACCAGCGAGCAGTCCTCATGGCGACCGATCAAGAAGCGGGGGTTCGATTGGAAGTGGATGACGTCCAAATCGGAACGCCCGGAAAGGCATTGCTCAGTGTTCAGCGGGTCGGCAATATTTTGCGAGAGTCGACCGATGAGACACTGACGATCGAAACAACCGCAAATTCTCTGGATCTATCGGGACAGCATTCGGAGTTTCACCTCCCGCTCAGCAATCCCGACGAGTTCCCCAGTGTCGGGAGCTTCTCGGAACCAAGTTACTTCGAGTTGCCATCGGGCTTATTTCGGGAACTGGTACGACGCACCGCCTTTGCGACCGACACTGAGAGTACCCGTTATCAATTGGGTGGTGTGTTGCTCGAGATCGATGGCGATTCGATTATCGCGGTTGCGACGGATGGGCGACGGCTGGCGTCCATGAAGGGGAAAGGGACCTCGGTCAACGGTTACAAGAACGCTGGCGCATCGACAATCGTCCCGACCAAGACGCTGCAGTTGGTCGAACGATCCATTACCGATAAAGATGACACGGTTCAAATCTCCGCCCGCAGCAACGATATCTTGTTGCGAACCAATCGCTGCACCATCTTTTCGCAATTGATTGAGGGGCGGTATCCCAACTGGAGAATGGTGGTTCCCTCCAGCGAAGGAAGGACTCGCATCGAAGGGCTGGTCGGCCCGTTTCTCTCGGCGATTCGTCAAGCCTCCATTGTGGCGGATCCGGAAAGTCGTGGAGTGGAATTCACATTCGCTGACGGATCCTTGGTCGTGGCCGCGACAACGGCAGAAGTCGGTCAATCGCGTGTGGAAATCCCTGTTTCCTATGTGGGTGAAAAAATTCAGATTACGATGGATCACCGATTCGTTGGCGACTTCTTCAAGGTTCTCGAACCAGACAAAGTTTTTCATCTTGAAGTGAAGAGCACGACGGAACCGGCGCTCTTCGTGACCGACGACGATTATTTTTATGTCGTTATGCCGATGTCACGCTAGGCCCGCGTGCGGCATTGTCCTATCGCTGGATCCCGCTTTTGATGGCAGGTCTGGTCTGTCGACAGAGAAAACAACCCCTGGTTACTTTGGAATAGCGGTGCGATGAACATTTCATCCTTCATGGAAAAACACTTCCGTCATTACAATGCGCGGGAAACGTTGTCGGCAGCGAGGGGCTACAAACATTTCATCGAGAAACAATCGGG